>ERZ500977.136-NODE-136-length-13752-cov-6.619114_pt1 | contig 13752 bp, 16 predicted proteins | sample MGYA00248863_ERZ500977 | MGnify/ENA primary metagenome ERZ500977 (study PRJEB25958, sample SAMN03398581) | human skin metagenome | study: EMG produced TPA metagenomics assembly of the Human Skin Microbiome Metagenome (human skin metagenome) data set.
GCGACCGTGCCCGGGGCGGCGGCGGCCGGGATCACCGGCACCGCCTGCCGGCTGGTGCCGGAGGCGGCAGGCCCGGTGCTGCGAACCGATGTCACCTTCGATGCCGATGTGCGCCCGTTCGGCCACGCCATCTTCGAATCCGCCGGCCGTCCGGTCGGCCTCGGGGCGGGGAGCGTGCAGGGCCGGACAGTCCGGGCCGAAGCCCGGCTGCGGCCCGGCGCCACGATCGACCGGAGCACCCTGCGCCTGACCCTGGTCGGCGACGGGCAGGCGGTGGAGGTGGTCGGCTGCGCCGGGTGAGGCGGGGCAGCCCGCGAGGCAGAGCGGATACTCCTGGCGCGGTCCTTCCCACGGCTCCAACCGGTCTCCCGCACCATCGCAGGTTGCCGGAAGCGGGGGGCTCGCCTAAATCTCGGCGATGACAGTTTTCCGACGCCTGTTCCGACGACACGACCAGATCTCCGTGCTGCGGCTGGAGGGGGTCATCGGCAGCGGCGGCGGCCGCTTCGCCGGCCCCGCCCTGACCGATGCAAGCCTCGCTCCGGTGATCGAGGCGGCCTTCCGCGGCAAGCCGAAGGCGGTGGCGCTGGCGATCAACTCCCCCGGGGGCAGCGCCGTGCAGTCGAGCCTGATCGCCGCCCGCATCCGCCGGCTGTCCGAGGACAAGGGCATCCCCGTCCATGCCTTCGTCGAGGATGTCGCGGCCTCGGGCGGCTACTGGCTGGCGACCGCCGCCGACGACATCCACGTCGACCCGAGCAGCATCGTCGGCTCGATCGGCGTGATCGCCGCCTCCTTCGGCCTGCACGAGCTCATCGCCCGGCATGGCATCGAGCGGCGCGTGCATACCGCCGGCGCCGACAAGAGCCTGCTCGATCCCTTCCGCCCCGAGCGGCCCGCGGATGTAGCGCGGCTGGAGGCGCTTCTCGCCGACATCCACGCGACCTTCATCGCCCAGGTGCGCAGCCGCCGGGGCAGCCGCCTGAAGGCCGACACGGATCTCTTCACCGGGCAGATCTGGGTCGGGCAGGGCGGGATCGACGTCGGTCTCGCCGATGGCATCGGCCATCTCGAGCCGGTGATGACCGCGCGCTACGGCGACCGGGTGCGCTTCCGCCGCCTCGGCCAGCGCAAGCCGCTGCTGCGCCGGCTCGGGCTCGAGGCCGTTTTCGGCGCGGCGCTCGCCACCGCCGAGGACCGCCGGCACTGGGCCCGTTTCGGACTGGGGGCGCCATGATCGCCCGGCTCCTGCTCTTCCTCATCCTTGCCGCCCTGGCGGTCGTCGCGGTGGAGCGGCTGCGGCGTCTGCTGGCCGGGGGGCGGACGGGCGTCCACGGCCAGGGCACCCGGCCGGCGGCGGAAATCGAACAGGCGACACGCTGCGCCGACTGCGGTGCCTGGATCGTGGCGGGCACACCCTGCCGCTGCAGGCCGTGACCCGGATGGCCATGCCCCACCACAACCCGCCGGAGGACGCCCTGGGCACGGGCGGAGCGGCCCTCGTGACCGGCGGGGCCGTCCGCCTCGGCGCGGCACTGGTGCGGGTGCTGGCGGCCCGGGGAATGGCCGTGGCGGTCCACCACCATACGAGCGACGCGGCCGCCGAGGCGCTTGTCGGCGAACTCCGGGCGGCGGGGGCGACCGCCGTTGCCCTCCGGGCCAACCTGCTCGACCGGGCCGAGACGGCCGGGCTGGTGCCCGGCGCCGCCGAGGCGCTGGGCCGGCCACTGACGGTCCTCGTCAACAGCGCCTCGATCTTCGAGCATGACACGCTGCAGACCGCGACCTGGGAGAGCTGGGACCGCCACATCAACTCGAACCTGCGGGCCCCCTTCGAGCTGACGCAGGCCTTCGCCGCCCAGGCGCCGGAGCCCGGCGAAACGGACGGCGCCTTCGGTCGCGAACCGGTCGCCCGGGCCGCCGTCATCAACCTGATCGACCAGAGGGTGCTGAAGCTTACCCCCGAATTTTCAACCTATACGATAGCGAAGATGGGGCTCTGGGCATTGACCCGCACCGCCGCCCAGGGGCTGGCCCCGCGGGTGCGGGTCAATGCCATCGGACCCGGTCCCGCCCTGCGCGGCGTCCGGCAGAGCGACGGGCATTTCGCAGCGCAGCGCCGTGCGGTTCCGCTCGGCCGGGGGGCGGATCCGGCGGACATCGCCCGGGCCATGACCTTCCTGCTCGACTCACCCGCCGTGACCGGCCAGCTCATCTGCGTCGACGGCGGCCAGCACCTCGCCTGGAGAACCCCCGATGTCCTCGGCGTCGAATAGGGACAGGGCCCGATCCGGCGCTGCGCGGACTTCCGATCCCTTGACTTTTCCACCCCCCGGCCGCCCGTCATGGGGTCGTCTTGATTCTGTCAAGGATTCCGCTGATTTACCACTTGGAAAGTATTTAAGGACGGAAAAACAATGCCTTGCAGAATTGCACAAAAATTATGCAAACTGTAGAGGCCCCTTTGAATCCTGCGGAAAACCCTTGTACCCAGATTTTTCACACAGAGTTATCCACAGATTTGGTGGAAAGCTTTCCCCTTGCACCCCTCCCCGAATCCGGGCAGCGATCCGGCTGAATCATCCTTCGGTAGAACGATGACGCCCCCCGACACCCGAGAAGGCCCGACAGGCACCGCCACCTCCGACTTCATCGAGGACGGCGTGGCGCAGGACGGCGCCCGTACCGGGCATCTCGTCATCCGGGATTACCTCCGCCGTCTCGAGGACCGGCCCGGCGTCTACCGGATGCTCGATGGGAAGGGCGAGGTGCTCTATGTCGGCAAGGCCCGCAGCCTGCGCAAGCGCGTGGCGAGCTATGCCAAGCCCGTCGGGCACAGCACGCGCATAGGTAGAATGATCGCCGCCACCGCGTCGATGATGTTCCTGACCACGGAAACCGAAACCGAGGCGTTGCTGCTGGAGCAGAATCTCATCAAGCAGCTGCGGCCGCGGTATAACGTGCTGCTGCGCGACGACAAGAGCTTCCCCAACATCATCGTCACCGGCGACCATGCCTTTCCGCAGATCCGCAAGCACCGCGGCCAGCGCCGCGAGCCCGGCCGCTATTTCGGGCCCTTCGCCTCGGCCGGCAGCGTCAACCGCACGCTGAACCAGCTCCAGAAGGCCTTCCTGCTGCGCTCGTGCTCGGATTCGATGTTCGAGAACCGCACCCGCCCCTGCCTCCTGCACCAGATTCGCCGCTGCTCGGCGCCCTGCACCGGGCTGATCGGGGCGGAGGACTATGCCGCGCTCGTCGAGGATGCGGTCCTGTTCCTCTCGGGCCGCTCGACCCGGGTGCAGGAAAGCCTCGCGCGCGAGATGGGCGTGGCGAGTGCCGCGATGGAATTCGAACGCGCGGCGGCGCTGCGCGACCGCATCCGGGCGCTGACCAGCGTGCAGGCGACGCAGGGCATCAACCCCGAGGGCGTCGAGGAGGCCGACGTGGTGGCCCTGCACCAGGACGGCGGCCACGCCTGCGTGCAGGTGTTCTTCATCCGCGCGCACCAGAACTGGGGCAACCGCGCCTATTTCCCCCGGACGGGCGCCGGGGCGGAGCCGGGCGAGATCCTCGAGGCCTTCCTCGGCCAGTTCTACGGCAACAAGACCCCGGCGCGGCTGATCCTGCTCAGCCACCCGGCCGACAATCCGGACCTGATGGCCGAGGCCCTCACCACCCAGCTCGGCCGCAAGGTGGAACTCATGGTGCCGCAGCGGGGCGAGAAGGCCCGCCTCGTCGAGCAGGCCGCCCGCAACGCCCGCGAGGCGCTGGCCCGGCACATGGCCGAGAGCGCCAGCCAGGCGGCGCTGATGGAGCGGCTGGCCGAGGTCTTCGGCCTCGACGGCCCGCCCCAGCGGATCGAGGTCTACGACAACAGCCACATCATGGGCACGAACGCGGTGGGTGGCATGATCGTCGCGGGGGCGGACGGGTTCCTGAAGTCGCAGTACCGCAAGTTCAACATCCGCTCGAAGGACCTGACCCCGGGCGACGACTTCGGGATGATGCGCGAGGTCCTGACCCGGCGCTTCTCGCGCCTCGCGGCCGAGGATCCCGACCGGCAGTCCGACGCCTGGCCCGACCTCGTGCTGATCGACGGAGGCCCCGGGCAGGTGGCGGCGGCCTGCACCGCGCTCCAGGACCTCGGCATCGACGAGGTGACGGTGATCGGCGTCGCCAAGGGCGTCGACCGCGACGCCGGCAAGGAGGAGTTCCACCGCCCCGGCCAGCCGCCGATGGCGCTGCCGCACCGCGACCCGGTGCTCTACTTCGTCCAGCGGCTGCGCGACGAGGCCCACCGCTTCGCCATCGGCGCCCACCGCACCCGGCGCGCCGCCCAGACCCGGGCGACGCCCCTCGACGAGGTGCCGGGGGTCGGCGCGGCCCGCAAGCGCGCGCTGCTCGCGCATTTCGGCTCGGCCAAGGCGGTCAGCCGCGCCGGCCTCGCCGACCTGCGCGCGGCACCGGGCATCTCGGACACGCTGGCGGAAACAATCTACGGCTTCTTCCATGGCACCGACTGACGGGCTACATAGGGGAGACCGGACGGACGGAACCATGCGCTGGACGATACCCAACATCCTGACAGTGCTTCGCCTCCTGGCCGCGCCGGGAGTGGCGCTCGCCTTTGTCCTCCTGCCGCGTCCCGCGGCGGACTGGGTGTCGGTCGTCCTCTTCGTGGTGGCGGCCCTGACCGACTATATCGACGGCCGACTCGCCCGCGCCTGGAAGCAGGAATCGAACTTCGGCCGCATGCTCGACCCGATCGCCGACAAGGCGATGGTGGTGATCGCGCTCGCCGTCATCGTCGGCATCAGCCGGGTGAACCCCTACATCCTCTTCCCGGTGGCCTTCATCCTGCTGCGCGAGGTCTTCGTCTCGGGCCTGCGCGAATTCCTCGGCTCGGAGGCGAGCACGCTCAAGGTCACCTATCTCGCCAAGTGGAAGACCACCGCGCAGATGGTGGCGATCCCGGTGCTGCTGATCGCCGGTGCCCTGGAGTTCGAGGCCCGGCACGGCATGTTCTGGGTGAGCCCGTCCTTCCATGCCTCGACCGAGTGGCTGTTCAGCACCGCCGGCATCGTGCTGATCTGGGCGGCCGGGCTGCTGACGGTGCTGACCGGCCTCGACTACCTGCACAAGGCGATGCCCTTCCTCCGGGACCGCAAGCGGTGAGCCTCGACATCCTCTATTTCGCCTGGCTGCGCGAACGGATCGGCGTGCCGTCCGAGCGGATCGAGTCCGAGGCGGCGACCGTGGCCGAGCTTGTCGCCGATCTCCGCACCCGCGAGCCCCGCTATGCGGCGGCCTTCGCCGACATGGCCGCGGTCCGTGTCGCGGTGGACCAGGAGCTGTCCAGCCTCGAGGCACCGCTCGCGGGTGTGCGCGAGGTCGCCTTCTTTCCGCCGATGACCGGCGGCTGAGGCCGATGGCGGCGCGCGTCCAGCGCGAGGATTTCGACCTCGGCGCCGAGGTCGACCGGCTCCGCGCCGGACGCACCGACATCGGGGCGGTCGTCACCTTCTCCGGCCTCGTGCGCGATGCGGATGACGGCCTCCGCGCGCTGGAGCTGGAGCATTATCCCGGCATGACCGAGCGGGCGCTGGCGGCGATCGAGGCCGAGGCGCGCGCCCGCTGGCCGCTCCTCGACTGCCTCGTCATCCACCGCTACGGCCGCCTCGAGCCCGGTGCGCAGATCATGATGGTCGCCACCGCGGCCGCCCACCGGCAGGCGGCCTTCGAGGCGGCGGACTTCCTGATGGACTACCTGAAGTCGCGCGCTCCCTTCTGGAAGAAGGAGCATGGCGCAGCGGGGGCCGGCTGGGTCAGCGCGCGCGACAGCGACGAGGCGGCGCTGGAGCGGTGGTCCGGGCGCAGGGCTCCGACCGAACAGGAATAGTAATTCCGCTGCCTGCAAAAGCAGAACACCAGCCGGGAGGGCTGGTGAGCGCGGAAGGATTCGAACCTTCGACCTACTGATTAAGAGTCAGCTGCTCTACCACTGAGCTACGCGCCCTGATCGCCAGGGATATGGCCTTGGTGAGCCCGACAGGATTCGAACCTGTGACCCACTGATTAAAAGTCAGTTGCTCTACCGACTGAGCTACGGGCCCACCCAAGGCAGGCGCGTCCGTAAGCGGCGTTGCAACCCCCGTCAAGTCGATTCGCCACCGTGTCATCCGGCCATTGGCTGACCGTGGCGCCTCGCCTATACAGCGCGGCATGAATGGCGATTCTGCGCGGGACAGTCAAGGGCGGGCCATGCGTTTCCTGAAGATGCACGGCCTCGGCAACGATTTCGTGGTGATCGACGCGCGGGGCGCGGCCGATCCGGTCACGCCTGCGCTGGCGCGGGCGCTCGGCGACCGCCACCGGGGCGTCGGCTTCGATCAGCTTGCCGTTCTGCGCGACAGTCCCGAGGGCACCCGCATCGACTTCTGGAACAGCGACGGCAGCGCAGCGGCGGCCTGCGGCAATGCCACCCGCTGCGTGGCGCGGCTGCTGTTCGACGAAGGCGCGGCCGGCCCGATCGACCTCTTCACCGGGCGCGGGCGGCTCCGGGCCGAGCTGGCCGGCGACGGGCTCGTCCGCGTCAACATGGGCGCCCCGGTCCTCGACTGGCAGGGCGTGCCGCTCGCCCGCGACATCCCGCTCGACCCGCTGCCGCTTCCCGGCGCCCCGGCCGCCGTCGGCATGGGCAATCCCCACTGCGTCTTCGTCGTGCCCGACGCCGAGGCGGTGGACCTGCCCACGCTTGGCCCGGCCATCGAGCACGACCCGCTCTTCCCCGAGCGCACCAATGTCGAGGTGGTGCAGGTCCTCGCCCCCGACCGCCTCCGCATGCGCGTCTGGGAGCGCGGCGGCATGATCACCCTCGCCTGCGGCTCCGGCGCCTGCGCGGCAGTCGTCGCGACCGCACGCCGCGGCCTCACCGAGCGCCGCGTGACCGTGGTGCTCGACGGCGGCGAGCTCGGCATCGACTGGCGTGCGGACGGGGTCTGGATGACCGGCCCCACCGCCCTGGTCTTCGAGGGACGGCTCTCGGCCGATTTCCTGGGGGCTGTGGCATGAGCGGGGTGAAGTTCGAGACCTTCGGCTGCCGCCTCAACGCCTACGAGACCGAGGCCATGCGCGGCCTCGCCGATGGCGCGGGCCTCGGGGAGGCGGTTGTCGTCAACACCTGCGCCGTCACCGCCGAGGCGGTGCGCCAGGCCCGCCAGCAGATCCGCCGGCTGCGGCGCGACAACCCGTCCGCCACGGTCATCGTCACCGGCTGCGCGGCCCAGACCGAGAGTGCCACCTTCGAGGCCATGCCGGAGGTGGATGTGGTGCTCGGCAACGGCGCCAAGCTCCGCCGCGAGGCCTGGGCCGATCTCGCCGCCGGCAGCCGGCCGGGCGTCGGCGACATCATGACCGAGACGAAGGCGCCGGCGCCGCTGATCGACGGGCTCGGCACCCGGGTGCGGGCCTATGTCCAGGTGCAGAACGGCTGCGACCACCGCTGCACCTTCTGCATCATCCCCTTCGGGCGCGGCAATTCGCGCAGCGTGCCGCAGGCGACCGTGGTCGACCAGATCCGCCGCCTGCGGGACCGGGGCTTCAACGAGGTCGTGCTGACCGGCGTCGACCTGACGAGCTGGGGCGCCGATCTGGAGGGCGCGCCCCGGCTCGGCGATCTCGTCGCGGCGATCCTCAAGGGCGTCCCCGACCTGCCGCGGCTGCGCATCAGCTCCATCGATTCGGTCGAGGCGGACCCGCGGCTCGTCGAGGCCATCGGCGGCGAGCCGCGGCTGATGCCGCATCTGCACCTGTCGCTCCAGCATGGCGACAACCTCATCCTGAAGCGGATGAAGCGCCGGCACGCGCGCGAGGATGCGATCGCCTTCTGCGAGGGGGTGCGGGCGGTGCGGCCCGAGATGGTGTTCGGAGCCGACATCATCGCCGGCTTTCCGACCGAGTCCGAGGCGATGTTCACCCGGTCGCTCGATCTCGTCACCGACTGCGGCCTGACTTGGCTGCATGTCTTCCCGTTCAGCCCGCGGCCGGGGACGCCCGCGGCGCGGATGCCGCAGGTGGCGGGCGAGGCGGTGCGGGAGCGGGCGGCGCGGCTCCGGGCCGCGGGGGCGGAGCGGGTCGCGGCCCATCTCGCTGCGATGCAGGGCCGGCAGGTGCGGCTCCTGATGGAGCGCCCCGATCTGGGCCGGACCGAGGGCTTTGCCCAGACGCGCCTGCCCGGGGACCATGCCCCCGGGCAGCTTGTCGAGGCTCGAATCACCGGCCGCAGTGGCGGGCTGCTGCTCGCCGAGGCGGCCTGAAGCCGGCTCTCAGAGGTTGTTTTCGGTCTTCTGTGCCTCATGGGTCATGGTGTCGCCAGCGGTGCTGACATCCTTGCCCATGCCCTTGACGGTGTTGCAGGCGGAAAGGCCGAGGGCGACGAGAAGAAGAACGAGTGCTGCCGGCTTCATGACTGGCTCCTGTTTGCCATGTGGTTGTCCGCAGGAATTGCGTCCGGAAGCCATAGATCGGCGCCCGGCAGATCACAACGCGCTGGAGGGCCTGCGGTTGCATTGGGCGGCACCGAAAGCCACTGCCCCTCAAGCCGCTTACAAAGACGCGGGAAGATCCTATATCTTTCGGTGACATGCCCGGACCGGACCGGCCTGCGGCATGCCTATGGCCCGCAAGGAGAGGCGCCCATGCCTGGACCGATCCCGCTCGCTCCCCTCGCCTGGACGGCACTGCGCCTCGGCACGATGGCCGCGGTGGCGCTCTATGCCGCACGCGCCGGCGGGGACAAGGCCACCCGTGCCGATCATGCGCGGGTGCTCGACGACCTGCCCGAGGGCATGGTGGCCCACCCCGACCGCAGCGGTGACGCGCAGGCCATGAACGGCCATGGCCGCGTGCGGCGGACCTTCCGCCTGCGCCGCGACGGGCCGGGTCTCGAGATCGACGCCGCCGGAGTGGGCCGCGTCCGCTTTCGCAGGGTGTGACGGCGTGGTTCCCGGAACAGCCCCCGCGCCGTTGACCCTCTACCACTCGCCGACCTCGCCCTATGCGCGCAAGGTGCTGGTGGTCCTGCACGAGACCGGCCTCCTCCACGAGGTCGCCCTCGTGCAGGCCAGCGGAACGCCCGTCGATGCGGGAACGGTGCCGCTGGCGCTGAACCCGCTCGGCAAGATACCGCTGCTCGCCCGGCCCGACGGGCCGGCGCTCTATGACAGCCGGGTCATCTGCCGCTACCTCGACGACCACGCGGGCAGTGCCCTCTATCCGCCGGCACCCCGGCTCTGGGACACGCTGACCCTGGAGGCGACCGGCGACGGCATTCTCGATGCCGCGCTGCTCATGGTCTACGAGACCCGGGTCCGCCCCGAAGGCGCCCGCCATCAACCCTGGGTCGAGGGGCAGTGGGCCAAGATCGCCCGCGCCCTCGACGTTCTGGAGGACCGCTGGACCGCCGCGCTGGCCGGGCCGCTCGACATCGGCCAGATCGCGGTCGGCTGCGCCCTCGGCTATCTCGACCTCCGCCACGACGCCCGGGGCTGGCGCGACGGGCACCCGGCCCTCGCCGACTGGGCGGCCCGCTTCGCGGCCCGGCCGTCGATGGACGCGACCCGGCCGCCGCCACCCGCCTGAGCTGACCGCGCCGCCGGCCGTTCACACCCGCGCGCCGCCCGGATAGGGTGCACGAAGGACAGAGGCGACGGAGATCCGCCATGATCGAACTCTCGGGGAAGTCGGCGATCGTCACCGGCGCCGCCCATGGCATCGGCCTCGCCATCGCACGGCGGCTGGTGCGGGCCGGGGCCTCGGTGATGATGGCCGACCGCGACGAGGGCCGGCTCGCCGTCGCCGCCGCCGCGCTCACCGCCGAGGGCTGGGACGGGCGGGCGGAGGCCTTTCAGGGCGACCTGGGGGCAAAGCTCGCCATGTCGAACCTGATGGCGGCCACGATGGACGCCTTCGACGGCATCCATATCCTGGTGAACGGCGCCCGCCTGCTCGTCGGCTCCGATCCGCTCACCCCGGATGGCGACCGGCTGGAGGACTCGCTCCAGCTCAATGTCGTCGCCACGCTCCGGTTGAGCCAGATCGTCGCCCGGCGGATGATCGAACTGGCCGAGGCCGAGGGGGACGCCGCCCCGGACCGGGCGATCGTCAATGTCAGTTCGGTCTTCGGCACCCGGGCCATGCCCGAACTCCTCGCCTATTCGGTCAGCTGTGCGGCCCTCGACCAGCTGACCCGCACGCTGAGCCTCGCCCTCGCGCCGCACCGGATCCGGGTGAATGCGCTGGCGGTCGGGGGTACGGCAGGCCGGGCGATGGCCGAGGCCCTGCCCGAGATCGAGGAGATCGGCGTCGCCATCGCCGAGGTGACGCCGCTCGGCCGCCTCGCCGATCCCGCCGAGGTGGCCGAGGCGGCGCTGTTCCTCGCCTCGCCCGGGGCGAGCTTCGTCACCGGCCAGATCCTGGCCGTGGACGGCGGCCGGCTGTTGCTCGACCCGCTGGAGACGGCCGCCGTGTGACCCGGGGGGGCGGCCTGCTTCAGTCCGTGCGGTCGCGCGCGAAGGCATAGACGGCGCAGCCGGCGAGGACGGACAGGGCGAAGCCCTGGAAGATGGCCGAATAGGGCGCCTCCGGGTGGCCGGGCGTCGCCGCCTCCACCGCCCCGTGCAGCCATCCGGTTCCGATCTGCGCGAGCCCGGCGCCGCCGATCGCCAGGAAATTCAGGAAGCTCACCCCCCGCCCCGCCAGATGCGCCGGGAAGAAGCTGCGCCCATGGGCGATCATCAGCGGGAAGGACGAGCCGAAGAAGCCGACGGCGCAGAGGAGCAGCGCCGCCGGCCACACCCCGGCCGCCGGCCAGAGGGCCAGCGCGAAAATGCAGGCGGCGAGGAGCAGGTTCCCCGCCAGCAATCCGCCCTTGCGCGTCCCGAGCAGGCGGTCGAGCGGGCCATAGGCGAAGTTGCCGACGATCATCGCAAGGCCCATGGCCAGCGTGACATTGCCGATCTGGACCGGGCTCAGGCCGAAGACATCGGCGAGGTAGGGCCCGGCCCAGAGCCCGCGGATCCCGCCGACGGGCGCGTAATGCACGAGCGTCAGCGGCAGCACGAGCAGCAGCGCCGGGCTCAGCAGGACCGCCCGGAAGCCGGCCTCCTCGCCCGGCGCGGCCTCGGCCCGCGCGGGATCGCGCACGAAGGCGAGGACGGCCACGGCAATCGCCACCGACACGGCGGCAAGCGCCCAGAGGCAGGACCGCCAGCCGAAGGCCGACGCCGCCCAGGCCATCGGCGCCGCCGCCGCCACGTTTCCCGCCGAGGCGACCCCGATCAGGAGCCCGCCGAGGCTGGCAAAGACCTGGGGCGGATAGACCCGGGCGAAGATGTAGAAGGACGCCATCAGGACCGGCGCGCAGCCTGCCCCGATCAGCGCCATCGCCACCGCCACGGCGACCGGCCCGTTTGCCAGCGCGAAGACCGCGCTGCCGGCCCCCGCCAGCAGGAACAGCCCGCCCGCCGTCCGCCGCGGACCGAGGCTGTCGAGCGCATGGCCGACCGGCAGCTGGAGCCCGGCGAAGGCCGCAAACCAGATCCCGGACGCGAAGGCGAGATCCTCGGCACGGGTACCGATGTCAGCCGACAGCATCGGTGCGAGCACCGCGAGGAAGGCGCGGAAGAACTGGCTCATCAGATAGGCGAGAGCCAGCGCCACGAAACCGGCGCGCATGGATGTCAGTCTCCCCGGGCGTTTCCTGCCGCGACATTGGTCGAGCCGCGGGCCGCCGGCAAGGACCTGTCCGGATCCGCCGCCTCTGGCGCGCGACGATAGTGATAGCGCGCCGCCTCGGTCATCCCGAGGCCGGCATAGAGCGCCTGGGCCGCCGCGTTCCGCCGGGTGACCGCCACGGCGAGATCCGCCGCGCCGACCGTGCCGGCCCAGCGGGCCGCGCCCCGGGTCAGGCTGGCGCCGAGGCCACGGCGGCGGAAGGCCGGGGCGATCTCCAGCGCATGCAGCATGGCGACCCCCTCCCGGACCGCGACGAAGCCACAGCCCGCCACCCGGTCGCCCGCCCGGATCATCAGCCAGGTCCGCGGGCCCGCCGCCCGGGCCATGACGGCGAGGCGGGCCGGGCCGATGCCGCCGGCCTGCCACAGGCGCGCCATGATCGTGAGCGGGGCGTCGCAGGCAACGACCCGGCGCTCGGGATCGGGCGCCGCCAGGGACGCGACCGGCGCCGAGAGCAGCCGCGAGGGGTCATGCTCCAGATAGCCCCGCGCCGCGAGCTCGGCATCGAGCGCGTCTTCGCCCGGGCGCAGCAGGAAGAGCGGCACCTGCCCCCAGTCGCGCATCCCGGCCTCGGCCAGGGCAATGTCGGCCGGGCCGCCAGCCCGCGTCGCGGCAGAGGTGCGGTTGCCGCCCCCGTCTCCCCGGCGCAGCACGAAGCCGCCCGCCTCGCGCTGCCCGGCGGCGGGCCAGGTGGCCGCCACGACATCGAAGAGATCCACCATCAGTCCCCCTGCCCCGCCCGGCCCCGGGCCGGATCCACCCCGCCCGAGCGGCTCATGCGTCGTCGGGATGCGGCGTCGCGGCGAAGCCGCCGCCGACCACGCGCGTCGCCACCTCGGCCGGATCCGGCCGCTCGGTCCGGGCAAGAAGCGCCGGGGCGAAGCCGTCCGCGCTGTCCTGCGGGCGAAAGCCGATATGGCTCGCCTTCGCGTTCGACACCGCCGCCGCCGCATTGTCCGAGGTGCCGTAGACCACCGAGAACCCCACGCGCGGCGCGGTGAGCGCCGCCTCGGCCAGCCGCACGCAGTCGGCGAAGGAGAGCCACGACCACAGCATCCGCCGGTCGCGCGGCTCGGGAAAGCAGGAGCAGATGCGCAGGCACACGCTCTCCAGTCCGAACTTGTCCCAGTAGAGGCTCGCGAGGTCTTCGACGAAGGTCTTGGTCAGGCCGTAGAAGGTGTCCGGCCGGTGCGGCACCGTGGTATCCGGCACCGCCTCGACCGGGTGAAATCCGACCGCGTGGATCGAGCTCGCATAGACGATCCGCCGCGCCCCGTGCCGCCGCCCGGCCTCGTAGACGTGATAGGCGGCGGGCAGGGTGTCGGCGATGATCTCCTCGAAGGTCTGTTCGCGGGGGTGGCCGGCGAAATGCAGGATCGCATCGCAGTCGCGCAGCGCCTCCAGCGCATCCGCCCGGTTCGAGAGATCGCAGACGACGATCTCCTCATGCGCGGCGGCGACCCCCATCGGCTTCACGTCCACGAGCCGCACCCGGTCGGCCAGATGCGCGAGCCCGCCGCGCAGGTGGTGGCCGAGGCTGCCGGCGGCCCCCGTGATGCAGATGCGGCGATAGTCGGGCATGGCGGGTCCCCCGGGAGTCGGTCTTGCCGCGAACGGAGCACATTTCCCGGCGGCATGGTAGGGCGGTATTCCAGCCGGAACCGAGGGTCGATGCGCTGCCCGCCGGCGGAGGCCGCGCGCGGGAGGCGCGGGGCGCGTCCGCCGGATTTTTCCATTCGCAGGACGCTGGGAGTGTCATCGCAGCGCGCTGGCTGCCGACCCTGTCCATGCGGTCCCGGCCCGGGGCACGGGCGCGCCCCATGGAGATTGCCCCGGCGCGGGGGCGCCGGGGCTGGTCCGTCATCCTGCGGGGTGGGGCCTCAGAGCCTGTCTGGACCCCCGGCCGGGTCGGTCCGGCGGGTCCTTTCGCGCCCCGGTGCGTCGATCCTTCCCGCCAGT
>ERZ500977.137-NODE-137-length-13725-cov-4.739941_pt1 | contig 13725 bp, 10 predicted proteins | sample MGYA00248863_ERZ500977 | MGnify/ENA primary metagenome ERZ500977 (study PRJEB25958, sample SAMN03398581) | human skin metagenome | study: EMG produced TPA metagenomics assembly of the Human Skin Microbiome Metagenome (human skin metagenome) data set.
TTGAAGTACGCCCTCGCAGGGATGTCCGGCGCACCGGTGCGGGCGGCCAGTTTGTGGTCGCGAGTGTCACGACGAATCTTGGCCATGTCGGAGGCGGGCAGATCGTAGGTGTTGCCCAGCACCGCGTCGGAGAAGGCGCCCAGAGTCGCGCCGAATCCGAAGTCTTCGGGGCGTTCGTTGCGGAAGGCGATGATGAACTCCGCGACATCGTCGCCGATGTTCTCGATGTGGTGCAGCGACCCGGATGCGGCGTGGAACATCTGGCCTGCCGTCACGATGAACGTCGAGAAGCTGCTGTGGTCGTCGAGGATCGACACCAGCGCGGTTCCACGGACGCAGTAGGTGAGCTCGTTGGCGTTGGCGTGCCAGTGCGGTGTGCGCATCGCACCCGGATTCAGCAGGACCCGTTTGATCGACAACCCCTTGAGGATCGGGAGATTGTCGGCGGTCACTCGACGCATGGAGCCGAGGTCGGACTCCTCGACGATCTCGCCGTCGTGCAATGACGCGGTGTGGCTGCTGCGCGCGATGGACGTCGTCATGGTGTCCTCCTGACGGAATTTGTCGCTGACGCAGACGAGTCTGCTCCGTAGCATCCGCGCTGTCATGGACGTTGGCCGAGCTTCGCACTACCTGCTGGCGGTAACTCGTGGCAGGACTTTCTCCGCAGGTGCTTGCCGATGGTGCAGAATTGCGCAGGTGACGAACCCGCCGCAACGCCCAGGAGATCCTGGCCGGCGAGGCCGCGGGATGCCGCCACCTGACCCGGCGACGCGACGACTTCCGCGACCCGGCGGACCGGACTCGCCGACAGAGCAGATACGGGCCCGTCCTGCCCAGCCGATGGGAGCCGCCCCGACCGAGAAAATCCGGCGGCCACCGCCGCCACCACCGCGCCCGCAGGCGCCGCCACCGCGACCTGTGCCTCCCCGGCAAACGTCGCCGGGCCCGATCGCAGAAAGCCCAAAGCGAGCAACGTTTTTCACTCGGCAAACCATCGTCCCGCTTGCGGTCATCGCGGTCGCCGTGCTGGCGGGCGGGCTTGCAGGCGCCGAACTCTATGCCCGCCACCGCGCGGACGGCATCCTCGTCGCCGTGGCCGAATGCGTCGTTGAGGACGGGGCGACGATCTCCTACGGGGTGAATCCGCCGTTCCTGTGGCAGCACATCACCGGCCACTACACGAACATCTCGGTCGAAACAGCGGGGGATCGCGTGCAGTCGGCGAAGGGAATGACGGCAGACGTCACCCTGCGAGACGTGCGCCTTCAGGATTCCGGCGATTCCAAAGGCACTATCGGGGCGTTGGACGCGACCCTGACGTGGACGTCGGCAGGCATCAAAGACACTGTCGCCGAGAACCTACCCGTGGTCGGCAGCCTGGTCACCGATGTCAGGACCGACCCGGAGTCCGGCACGATCGTGATGGACGCGGGCGACTCCAGCGTCACCGCGAAACCCGTTGTCTCAGAAGGAGACCTCAACCTGGAGGTGCTGGAGGTCGCGGGGCCGTTCCCGAAGGAGACGGTACAGTCGGCGCTCAACGACCTGACGAAGAAGCTCAACGACAACTACCCGCTCGGAATTCACGCCGACAGCGTCGAGGTCACCGATAGGGGAGTCGTCGGAACGTTCTCCAGCCAAGACGCCGCCATCCCGAACGAGGAGACGAACGCCTGTTTCGCGCGGCTATAGGTGCCTCAGCCGCGGCCGCGCGCCAGTTCCTCAAGTAGCGGTCGGGTGCGGTACGCGACCACCTCGTGCATGGCGACCGACATCGTCGTGCGTTCGACACCGGGAACCGCGAGAACCAGACCCGCGACTCGATACAGGTCATCGGCATCGGTCGCTACGACACCGACCAACAGATCGGCCGCACCTGAGAGCCCGGTGACCTGGGTGATCTGGGTGACGGTCTCCAGCTCGGCAATCACGTCTTCGAGCTTGTGCTGGTCCACCACGACGGTGATGAACGCCTTCAGCGGATATCCGAGATCACGCGGAGAGACGCACCGGTCGATGGGCGCGAGCACCTTCTCCTGATCCCAGCGCGCCAATCGCGCCTGCACCGTGTTTCGTGCCAGGTTGAGCATCGTCGCCAGCTGCACCCCCGTAGCCCTCGGTGCGTCGCACAGGGCCAGTAGCAACCGTGCGTCGGTGCGGTCGAGTTTCGCCATGTCGCGCAGTATCCCACGTCACACCGATCGAATTATGGGCAACATGCTCAATCAGTTATTGATTGCTTGCTCACATTGCGCGCCCCTGCCACCCTAGAGGAAGCAATACGCCCAGCAATCGCCGAGGTGGTGAGCCCCGATGACGGATCTCGACGTCCGCCGACCCGACCGAAACGCCTACGAACTCAGCGACCGCTACCGCGCGGGATCGGGGGCGGTGCTGCTGACCGGTGTGCAGGCCATCGCTCGGGCTCTCGTCGAACAGCACGAGCGGGACGCGCGTGCCGGACTGAGGACGGCGACGTTCATCTCCGGCTATCAGGGCAGCCCCCTGGGCGGAGTCGACCGCATGCTGGCCGGAATGCCCGACGTGCTGGGCGCCCACGACATCACCTTCGTCCCCGGGCTGAACGAGGAACTTGCGGCGACCTCCGTGTGGGGCAGTCAAGCGGTGCTGGGCGCGGGTACGCCGACCCACGACGGCGTGGTGGGCGTCTGGTATGGCAAAGGGCCCGGCCTCGACCGCGCCACCGACGCTCTCCGGCACGCCAACATGTACGGCGTCAACGCTCGCGGCGGAATGCTGCTCCTCGTCGGTGACGACCCCGCCTCCAAATCGTCCACCGTGCCCGCGGTCAGCGAGCGCTCCTTGGCGGCGCTGGGAATCCCTGTCCTGTTCCCACGCAACGCCCGTGAGATCGTCACGATGGCAATGCACGGGATCGCGTTGTCCAGGGCGTCGGGCTGTGTGGTGGCGCTCAAGATCGTCGCCGACGTGGCCGACGGCGCGTGGTCGGTCGACGCACAAGACCTCGAAGTCGACATCGTCGTTCCCGAAATCTACTGGGAGGGAAAGCCCTTCTCGTACCGACAGCGTCCGATGGCGGCACCCGCGGACAGTCTGCTCGCCGAGGCTGACCTGTACGGGCCGCGTGCGGAAGTCGTCCGGGCCTACGGTACGGCCAACCGCCTCGACGTCATCGAGCTCGACTCCGCGACTGCGCGCATCGGAATCGCCGCCACCGGAACTGCTTTCGATTCGGTGCGGCAGGCTCTGTCCGACCTCGGCGCGGACGACTTTGCGCTGAGGCGGGCCGGTGTCCGACTTCTGAGAATCGGGATGCCCACCCCGCTGGGTCCCGACACGGTCACCGCGTTCGCCGACGGCCTCGACGAGATCCTGGTGGTCGAGGACAAGACCGCGTTCGTCGAGACACAAATGCGAGAGATCCTGTACGGCAGGCACGGCGCACCGCCGATCATCGGCAAGAAGGACGCGCAGGGGCGTCTGCTCGTTCCCGCAGGCGGTGAGCTGACCGCCGGACGACTGCTCGCGCCGCTGCGCCGTGTCCTCGGACAGCACCTCGACCTCAAGAAGCCGCCACCGCCTCCGTTGGCCCTGGAAGTCCTTCCCGCCCAACGTGCGGCCTACTTCTGCAGCGGATGCCCCCACAACCGCTCGACCGCGGTTCCCGAAGGGTCGCTCGCCGGCGGCGGGATCGGCTGCCACACGATGGTCACGATGTCGGGCCGCAAGGACAGCGCTGTCACCGGCCTCACCCAGATGGGCGGCGAAGGCAGCCAGTGGATCGGTCAGGCGCCGTTCACCGATATCCCCCACCTGTTCCAGAACATCGGCGACGGCACCTTCTTCCACTCCGGCCAACTCGCGGTGCAGGCCTGTGTCGCCGCCGGGGTGAACATCACCTACAAGCTGCTCTACAACGACGTCGTCGCGATGACCGGCGCCCAGCACGCCGAAGGGGCGCTGGCGGTCGCTGCTCTGACTCACAAGCTGAAATATGAAGGTGTGCAGCAGATCATCATTTGTGCCGACGAGCCTCGCCGTCACCGCAAGCGTGCTCTGGCCGAGGGCACGCTCGTGTGGCACCGGGACCGCCTCGACGAAGCGCAGAAGAGGTTGCGCGACGTCAAAGGTGTGACGGTCCTGATCTATGACCAGCACTGTGCCGCCGACGCGCGCAGACAGCGCAAACGCGGCAGCCTGCCCACCCGGACAACCCGGGTGATCATCAACGAGGCCGTCTGCGAAGGCTGCGGCGACTGCGGTGTGAAGTCGAATTGCCTTTCCGTGCAACCTGTCGACACCGAGTTGGGCCGCAAGACCCGTATCGACCAGACGTCCTGCAACACCGACTACAGCTGCCTCGACGGCGACTGCCCATCGTTTGTCACTGTGGAGGTGACGGGTAAGCAGCCGCCGACCAAGCGGGTGCCGTCGCCGGCCGTGCTCCCGGAACTGGCCTCGGAACCTATCACCTCCACGCACAACGTGTTCTTCGCCGGAATCGGCGGCACCGGCATCGTCACGGTGAACCAGGTGCTGGCCACCGCCGCCTTACGGGCGGGATACGACGTCGAGAGCCTCGACCAGATCGGCCTCAGCCAGAAGGCGGGTCCTGTAGTCAGCCATCTCCGGTTCGCCGCACACGAGCTCGACCCCGCCAACCGGCTCACACCCGGCAGCGCGGACTGTTTCGTCGCCTTTGACCTGCTGGCTGCCGCCGACCCGAAGAATCTCAGCTACGGCGATCCCACCAGAACGGTGTCGGTGGCCTCGACCAGCAAGACGCCCACCGGGAACATGGTGTACGACAAGACGATTGCCTATCCTGACACGGCGTCTCTGTTGGACCGGTTGGGCCGCGTCTCGCGCAGCGTGCAGTCTTTCGACGCGCTGGCGGCGGCGCAGGCGTTGTTCGGTGACACCGCCGCGGCGAACTTCCTGTTGATCGGCGCGGCCTATCAGACGGGGGCGCTGCGCATACCGGCGTATGCCATCGAGGAAGCGATCGGGATCAACGGCGTCGCCGCCGCGGCAAACGTCGCCGCGTTTCGTTGGGGCCGCGTCGCGATCGCCGATCCGGCACACTTCCACGACGTGGTCTCGCCCATGACCGATCGGCGCGCGGCGCCCGCACCCGCGCACGTACTGGCGGGCACCTCGTTCTGCGGGCACGTCGGCGACCTCATCGCGCGGCGCGCATCCGACCTCGTGGCGTTTCAGAATGACAAGGTCGCACGCAGGTATGTGGATGTCATGGAACAGATCTGGACCGCAGAACGTGCAGTCGGCGCCCGCACCGAGTTCAGCGAGGCGGTCGCGAGGGGGCTGTACAAGTTCACCGCGTACAAGGACGAGTACGAGGTGGCGCGGCTGCTCACCGACCCTCAGTTCCTGGACCACGTCAAGTCCGAAGTGCCGGGCGGCGAAAAGCTGACCTACAGGCTGCACCCGCCTACGCTGCGGTCGATGGGCCGCACATCGAAGATCGGTCTGGGCCCGAGAAGTCATGTCGCGTTGCGTGTTCTGGCCAAAGGGAAGCTGCTGCGCGGAACTGTCTTCGATCCGTTCGGGTATGCACGTGTTCGCAAGGTCGAACGGGAACTTCTGGCCGAATACGTCTCCGTCGTGGTGCGACTGGCCGGCGAACTCGATACCGACAACTACGACCACGCAGTCGAAGTGGCCGGGTTGGCGGACATGGTGCGCGGCTACGAGGACATCAAGCTCACAAGTATCGACGCCTACCGCACTCGATTGCGAGAGCTGGGGCTCTAAACACGTTGCTGCACATGCTTGGTGATCCACTGGGCCGCCAGCTTCACCAGTCCGGACTGCGGGTAGCGCACATGCGCGGAGAAGTCGTCGCCGCGTGAACAGATCGGGTCACCGGTGTTGCACAGGTCTGCCGTCCTGGCGCCGAAATCCGGGCTGAGGACGGTCAGCGGTCTGCCGAACCGGGCCGACGGGTTGCCGAAGACGGCGATCGCCGCCACATGGGGCACGACGGCCAGCGGCAGCGGCGCGGTGTAGCCCAGTCCCGCGATGGGTGACGTGGCGACGACGTCGATGACGGCCGCGCCCTGGGAATAGCCGCCCATCACGATCTTGCTGTCGGGGCATTGCGCGGCAATGGTTTGAACGCGCCTGCTGGCGTCATTGGCGCCGGTGGCGACCTGCGCGAAATCCCACGAAGCCGGGTACTTCACCGCGTAGGTGCCGATCGACTGTCCCTTGACCATCGGCTGCAGCGTCTTGACCAACGACGTGCCGACCACGCCGAGGCCAGGCGGTTCGTCAGTCCCGCGGGCGAAGACGATCTCGATGTCATTGCAGCGGGGTGCGGCCGTCACGACGGGTGCGCTGAGAGCGGCTGATGTCAGGGCCATCACGAGCGCCGATCCCGCGGCGATCAGCCGTCGGCGCGTCAGCGCGGCGATGATGCGAACAGCCACGGGCCTCTCCTCGACCTGGCGGTTACTGGACGATGACGGGCATGGTGTACCCATCTGTCACAATTTTCACTCCAGCACCAGTATGCCGTGGGTCACCGACGGGCGATGCGCCAGCGCACGACCCGCGAGCGGAAAGGGTGGCCGATCCCAACTAGTGGGTGACAGGGTCAGCGCGGACGCGCGGAACGCAGCAGCGTGAAAAAGCTGTGCGACGGGTCTTCGGCGCCCGGCGAACCGACAGGTGTGCCCCGGGTGACGGGGTGGCTGAGGTCGCGTGTCGACGGGTCATTCACGTGGGCGGTGTCGGTGACGATGGCGCGTTCGACGATCTTCCACGTCCCGCCCCGCTTCTCGTAGCGGTCGAGATACCGTCCGCCGACGATGACGTCGACGTCGCGACCGTCGGCGACGAACGTGTGCATGGCGATCGTGTAGACCTCGCCCTCGGCGGTGTCCCCGTCGATCGAGAAATCAGCCGTGGTGACGTGGTGCTGCATGGACCGCAGATAGGGCCGCGCCGCGGCGATCTGATCGATGAAGTGCAGCGCCGATCCCGAGGAGAAGCGTCCGTGAGAGTCGGAAGCGTCCGGGTGGTAGAGGCGCCGCAGTTCGTCGACGTCTCCGCGGTCGACGGCGCGGCAGTAGCGGTGCACGAGTTTGCGAAGTTGATGCTCGTCGAGCATCTCCTGCAGAAGCGCGTCGTCGGACGTCATGTCAGGGCCACCCTTCAGTCCTGTACAGCCTTGGCGATCGCCACATACCGGGTCAACGACGTGGCGGCGTCCCCACGCCGGCTGTGAAGTTGAAGTTCCGCTACCGCCGCGTGGATGACTCGGATGAGCGTCCAGGCTCGAGCCCGGTCCTCGTCGAGGGCGGCAGCATCGACGAGTCGGTAGAAACGGCGCCGGACGCCGTCACGGACGTCGCCGGAAAGATCAGCCCAGCGGTGCCACAGCATCGGTGCCAGTTCGTAGTGCGGGTCGCCGTTGAGAGGGCGTGGCGAGATCGCCAGCCAGGGCTCGCGGTCAGCGCTGAGCACGTGTCGGTAGTGCAGGTCGCCATGCAATACGACGCCTGCAGTAGCCGCTTCGGAGGTCAGCTCCCTGCTCAACGCTGCCGCCTGCTCCACCAATCGGTGTGGGATCGGTGCCCCGCGCGGCAGGTGCTCCAGCTCGATGGTTCGCTGCTGAACAATTGAAGTGAGCGTGGTCAATTGCGGCATCGCTGGCACGTGCAGCGCGCCGTAGAGGCCGGCCGCGACGGCGCATGCCTCGGCCTCGGGCAGCGTCTCCAGGCTCGGCAGGGTAAGGCGTTCCAGCAGTACCGCCCGCTGGTGCGGATCGGCCCGAAGTAGCCGTACTGCGCCTCGGCCGCCCCAGCGCCGCAACACCAGGTGGTCATGCTCGGCTGCCTGTCCGGCTCTGCCGACCCGCAGAACAGCGGCCACACCGTCGTCGGTGCGCACCGGCAGCAGGTGCGCGTGGGTGCCGTCGTGGGCGGGCCCATCGGTGCGCAATCCCCACAATTCCAGCAGCTGCCGTACTGTACTGGACGGCTCTTCTGATGTCATCGAATGATGTTGTCGCAGAGGCTAACCGGAGGGCTGTCTGGCCTGCTGTTCTGCGGCGTGATCCTCGATCGCCTTGCCGATGGCGTGCGCCGCCTGGTCGACGAACGAAGTACCGCTGTCGGTGACCCAGTCGCGGGAGGCGATCGGTCCCGTGAGCTGGCCGGTGAAATGCGGAATAACGAACTCCGCGAACAGTTCGTAGCTGCGCAGCTTCGCGGCGGGCGGAGCCCAGTCGTGGTCGAAAAGCAGGAAGGCGCCGAAGCCGCCGTTGCTTGCCTCGACGAGTTCTTCGATCTTGGCGATCGCATCGGCAGGCGTGCCGATCACGGCGAATCCGGATTCCCGGTTGTTCGCGATGATCTCGGCGGGCGTCTCGCCCTGAACAGGTCCAGCGGGCAGGATATGCGTGAAATAGTTTGAGAACTGCGCGATTCCGTACTCGACGTCGCGTTCGGCCTGTTCTCGGGTCTCGGCGAGATGCATCGGTCCGACCAGCCGCCACTTGGACCGGTCCGCGACGTGGCCGTGTTGCGCCGCAACCTCCTCCCACGTATTCCAATGCTGGGCAAGCAGATCCATGCCCTGCCTGGCGGTGGCGGCGATCGACAACATGCCGATGCCGTGCCTGCCCGCGCCGCGCGGGCCGGTGGGGGAAAACGACGCGGCGACCGCGATGTCGAAACACGGGTCGCTGTAGGGCTTGAGTTGCAGTCGCGCGTCCTGCAGCGTGAATCCGTCGGTGTGCATCGCGACCGTCTCGCCGCGCAGCAATCGCACGATCGCATCGAGGCACTGCTCCATGCGGGGCCGTTGTTCATCGGCAGGGATTCCCAGCATGTGCGCGTCAGAGGTGAGCTGGCCCGGCCCGCAGCCGAGCATCACGCGACCCCGGGTGAGGTGGTCGAGCAGCACCATGCGGTCGGCGAGCATCAACGGGTTGTGATAGGGCAGCGAGCTGACGCCCGTGCCGAGTTTGATGTGCTTGGTGCGTTCGGCTGCGACGCCGATGAACACCTCGGGGGAGGCGATGATCTCGAATCCCGCGGAGTGGTGTTCACCCACCCACGCCTCGTGGAAGCCGAGGCGGTCCATCGCCGAGATCAGATCGAGGTCGCGTTCGAGCGCGAGGGTGGGGTTCTGTCCGACCGGGTGGAACGGTGCCATGAAATTTCCGAAGCGCATCTAGCCATTCTGACCGTCGTCCCGGCCCCGCAGGCACGCATCAGGAATAGTCGCTCGCCTTCGAGGCATTGATCGGCGTCGCCGGGGTACCTGCTCGGGCGTGACGTCTGAGACAGCTGCGCCGACCACCGAATCGACGAAACTCGCGCGCAAGATCACCGGTCCGCTGTTGTTCCTGTTCATCCTGGGTGACGTCCTGGGCGCCGGCATCTACGCGCTGATGGGCGAGCTTTCGGCCGAGGTCGGCGGTGTGCTGTGGGCTCCATTGGCCGTGGCGTTGGCTTTGGCCCTGCTGACCGCCGGGTCCTACGCCGAGCTGGTGACGAAGTATCCACGTGCCGGGGGAGCATCGGTCTTCGCCGAACGCGCCTTCGGTAAGCCGCTGATCTCGTTTCTGGTGGGGTTCAGCATGCTCGCCGCCGGCGTGACCAGCGCTGCCGGCCTGGCGCTGGCATTCTCCGGTGACTACCTCGCGACCTTCGTCGATGTCCCCGTCCCGCTGGCGGCCGTGGCATTCCTCGCGTTGGTCGCCTGCCTGAATGCTCGCGGCATCAGCGAGTCGTTGAAGTCGAATGTCGTCATGACGGTCATCGAGCTGTCAGGGCTCGTGCTGGTCGTCGGGGTCGTCGCTCTGATGGTCGGGCGGGGTGACGGCGATCTGGCGAGGGTCGGCGAGTTGCCCGACGGCACCACACCCGCGCTGGCGATCCTCGGCGGCGCCATCCTCGCGTACTACTCCTTTGTCGGCTTCGAGACCTCGGCGAACGTGGTCGAGGAGATCAGGGATCCCAGCCGGGTGTACCCACGCGCGCTGTTCGGTGCCCTGCTCACCGCCGGTCTCGTCTACGTGCTGGTCGGTCTCGCGAGCGCCATCGCGCTGCCGTCGGCGGAACTCTCTCAATCCTCAGGTCCGCTGCTCGACGTCGTCGCGGCGTCCGGGGTGGCGGTACCCGACTGGTTGTTCAGTCTGATCGCCCTCATCGCCGTGGCCAACGGCGCTCTGCTGACGATGATCATGTCGAGTCGGCTCACCTTCGGCATGTCCGAACAGGGTCTGCTGCCAAGCGTTTTCGCGCGTGTGCTGCCCAATCGCCGCACACCGTGGGTCGCGATCGTCGCAACGACCGTCGTCGCGATGATGCTCACGCTGATCGGAGATCTTTCGACACTGGCCGAGACGGTGGTGCTACTCCTGCTCTTCGTGTTCTTGTCGGCGAACGTGTCGGTGTTGGTGCTGCGCCGCGACCACGTCGACCACGACCACTTCCGCGTCTGGACGTTCGTTCCCGTTCTCGGAATCGGCTCGTGTCTGCTGCTACTCACGCAGCAGAGCAGCACGGTGTGGCTGCTGGCCGCTGCGCTGCTGGCGGCCGGGGTGGTGCTCTACTTCGTCGCCCGAAAGGCCGGCGCGGCGACGGGGACGCCAAACGGCTCCTCGTAGGCGCTCGGGGCCGTGCGGAAAGTTCGCCGGCAGCCCTTCGGGAGCCGGGCAGCGCGCTTGCCCGCCCGCGAACTGGTTTGTAGCGGCCCGCCAGGTGGAATAATGGATCGATGCCGCACACTGACCGGGTGTCTAAGCCCGCGTTGGACGAGTCTCTTCGGTCCAGTGGCGATCTCCGTGTCGGCAGTTTTCGGTTTTGGTTCGTCGGCCAGCGGTGGGAATGGTCCGACGAGGTTGCCCTCATGCACGGTTATCAGCCGGGCTCGGTCACGCCGACCACTGAGCTCCTCCTCGCGCACAAACACCCCGACGATCGCAGGCATGTGCAGGAGCTTCTCGACCAAGCCCTGCACTCGGGCGGCGCGTTCTCCAGCAGGCACCGCTTCATCGACACGAACGGTCGTGAACACACCGTCCTCGTCCTCGCCGATCGAATGCTCGACGACAGCGGCGCCGTCGTGGGCACCGAGGGCTATTACGTCGATCTGACGGCCACCCTGCACGAGGTGCGCCGCGACGCCCTCAACAATTCGCTGCCCGACCTGTTCGCCGCGCGCGCGGAGATCGAGCAGGCCAAGGGCGCGCTCATGCTGGTCTACGGGGTCGGCCCCGACCAGGCCTTCGAACTCCTGCAGTGGCGTTCGCAGCAGACCAACGTCAAGGTGCGGTTGTTGGCCGCCCAGATCGTCGAGGAGTTCCACACTGTGCGTGCCCAGCGTGACGACTTGAGACGGGAATTCGACCACCTCCTGCTGACCGTGCATCAGCGCGTCGGGTGAGGGTGCGAGAACGCGTGGGACTGCTGGAGATCGTGCAGGACGTGCACGACGGCGCCGTCGTGGTCCGCGCGGGCGGCGAAGTCGATTCGCGCACAGTTGATTCGCTGTCTGAGGCGCTCACGGCCGCGGTCGCCGAGGCTGCCACCCACCCGGCCCGGGTGCTCGTCGTCGAATTGGACGGTGTCACATATTTCGGCAGCGCAGGGCTCAACGCCCTGCTCAATTGCTCCGAGAAGGCGCGCGCGGAGGGTGTCGCGGTGCGTGTGGTAGCGACCGGCGCCGAGGTCCTGCGGCCCATCGAGGTGACGAAGATCAACACCGTCCTACCGCCCTACCGCAGTCTGGGCGAGGCTCTTGCGGTGACGGACGAAACGCAGTGAGCGGCAAGGGACCTGTTGGCTCTTCACCGGCCGACGTATTCGCCGGCGGCGGCGAGATCGGTCGTCAACATGCGGACGTCGACTGGGCGGCCACTCCGCTCGGCCCGCCGGAAACGTGGCCGCAGAGCCTGGCGACGGCCGTGGGAATTCTGCTGACGTCGAAGTTCTCGATGTGGATGGGGTGGGGCCCAGAGCTCACCTTCTTCTGCAACGACGCCTACCGCCGCGACACGTTGGGACGCAAATATCCTTGGGCGTTGGGGCGCCCGGCCTCCACGGTGTGGGCCGAGATCTGGCAGGACATCAGCGCGCGAGTCGAGCGTGTCCTGTCGACCGGTGAAGCGACCTGGGACACCGAACTGCTGCTGTTCATCGAGCGCGCCGGGTACATCGAGGAGTCCTATCACACGTTCTCCTACAGCCCGTTGCGCGACGACGACGGACGTGTGGTCGGACTGTTGTGCGTCGTCAGCGAGGACACTCTGCAGGTGATCGCCGAGCGGCGGATGACGACGCTGCGCGATCTGGGCTCGGACCCCAGCCTGATGCGTACCGAAGAAGAGGTGCTGAGCTTCGCCGACCGCCAGCTCGCGCGCAACCTGCGCGACCTCCCCTTCACGCTCACCTATCTGTTCGACCAGAACGAATCTGCGTATTTGGCGGGTGCGAGCGGTATCGCACCGGGTCATCCCGCGGCGCCCGAGCGGCTCACCGGCGCGCCAGGTGAGCTCTGGCCGGTGGCCACTCCCGCGCGAGGCGAGTCGATGCTCATCGACGTTGATGGTGGCGCGTATCCTGCTCTGCCCAGCGGTGATTGGCGCGAACAGCCCACGCAGGCGCTGATCGTGCCGCTGCTGCATCAGGGCGGGTCGCCCAGCGGCTTTCTGGTGGCGGGTCTTAATCGGTACCGGCTGCTCGACGAGGCGTATCAGGGCTTCGTCACCCTCGTCGCCGGACACCTCGCCGCGGGCATCGGCTCGTCGCGCAGCTATCGCGCCCAGCAGCGGCGTGCTGAGGAACTCGCCGAGCTCGACCGCGCGAAAACCATCTTTTTCTCCAACATCAGCCACGAGTTCCGCACCCCGCTGACGTTGATCCTCGACCCGGTGGCCGAGCTGCGCCGTGCCGACAACGTCGACGAGCGGATGCGGGAAGAACTCGACGTGGTGTGGCGCAACGGCTTACGGCTCACCAAGTTGGTGAACACCCTGTTGGACTTCTCCAGGATCGAAGCGGGGCGCACACAGGCGCTGTATCAACCGGTCGACCTCGGCGCGCTGACCGCCGAACTGGCAAGCGTCTTTCGCTCTGCCATCGAACGCGCCGGACTGACCTTCGACGTCGATTGTCCGCCGGTAGGCGAGCCGATGTATGTCGATCGCGACATGTGGGAGAAGGTCATCTTCAACCTGCTGTCGAACGCCCTGAAGTTCACCTTCGAGGGCACGATATCGGTCACGGCAAGTCGTGACGGCGACGAAGCGGTGATCGAGGTGGCCGACACGGGAACCGGGGTGCCCGCCGACGAGATGCCGCGCCTCTTCGAACGATTCCATCGGATCGAGAACGCCAAGGCGCGATCCCACGAGGGCAGTGGCATCGGTCTGGCTCTGGTCAAGGAACTGATCGGGTTGCACGGTGGCACGATCAGCGCCGACAGTGCCGAGGGCCGGGGCACCACGTTCACCATTCGCATGCCGTTCGGCGCGGCGCACCTTCCCGCAGATGAGATTTCCGCAGAGTCCGACAGGCGCACCTCGGGCGGTCGCGCAAACGCCTACGTCGAGGAGGCGTTACGCTGGGTTCCCGGCGGTACTGCTGCCGACATCGACGAAAGTGCTTATGCGGCAGGGCTATCAGACTCCCATAGGCGTCCGTCCCCGACGTCGGCGCGGGTGCTGATCGCCGACGACAACGCCGACATGCGCGAGTACCT
>ERZ500977.138-NODE-138-length-13654-cov-7.061990_pt1 | contig 13654 bp, 10 predicted proteins | sample MGYA00248863_ERZ500977 | MGnify/ENA primary metagenome ERZ500977 (study PRJEB25958, sample SAMN03398581) | human skin metagenome | study: EMG produced TPA metagenomics assembly of the Human Skin Microbiome Metagenome (human skin metagenome) data set.
GCGACCTTGTTCTGCACCTCGGACGGGTCGAGGCCCGAGTCGATCATCGAGGCGCCGAGCGGCACGCCGAGCGCGTCGGCGAAGCCCTGGCAGCGTTCGACCGAGGCCGGGTTGGTGATATAGTGGTTCACGCAGACGAATTTCGTGGCGCCATCCGCCTTGGCCCGCTCGCCCGCGCCCTTGCCGGCATCGTATTCCGGCTGGCCGACATGCATCAGCGCGCCGAGTTCATGGCTCTGCGCCTGGGTGCCGGAGTTGATGGTGATGACCGGGATGCCCTGGTCCACCGCTGCCCGGATCGGGCCGGAGAGCACGTCGAAATCGGCGATCGAGACGATGATCCCGTCGGGCGAGGCCGCGGTCGCCTGTTCGACGATGCGCGCCATGTCGGCGAGGTCCCCGGTCGGCGGGTTGCGGTAGTCGACCGTCACCTTCATCTCGTCGGAGGCCAGCGCGATCGCGTTCTTGATCGTGTTCCACCAGCTGTCCGAATCCGGCGCATGGCTGATGAGCACGAATTTCTCGCCATCCGCGAGGGCCGGCGCGACGGCGCCACCGAGGCCGGCCAGCAGCGCCACGAGAGCCGCGGCGGTGGTACGAAACGACATGATCTTCCTCCCCAGGTTCCGATCTCGGCAGTCGGCGGGCGATTCTGGCTGCCCGCTCTTGATTGGAATATTCCATCCATTTTTCGAACTGACAAGTGAAATTTTCCAGACGCTCATCCGCGGCGCGCCCCGGTCGCCACCGCCAGCGCCAGGGCCAGCGACAGCGTGGCCGACAGCGCGCGGAAGGAGCCGACATCCACCTCCGCCACCGACAGCACCGTCACCCCCGGCTGCCGCAGCGGGCTCCGGAGGCCGTCGGTGATCGCCACCACCGGCGCGCCCACAGCTTGGGCATGGGTGACAAGATCCACCGTCGCCGCGGCGTAGGGCGCGAAGGTGATCCCGACCAGCGCGTCCTCGCGCGCGATCGCGTGACGCGCCTCCACATGCCCGACCGCCCCGTGCAGCATGGCCGGGATCGCCATCTTCTCGAAGGCATAGGCCATGTAGCTGGCGACCGGAAACGACCGGCGGAAGCCGACCAGATGCACCATGCGCGCCGCCGCCAGTGTCTCGACCGCCGCATCAAGTGCTTCGTGATCCACGGATTTCGCCAGTGCATCCAAGGAATGCTGCGCCGCGTCGATGAATTCCGCAAGCAGCGCCCCCGGTCGCTCCTGGCCGGCGCTGCGCAGGGTGTCGATCCGGGTCCGGTAATCCGGCCAGCGCGGCACCCAGGCGTCGCGGAACAGGCGCTGCATCTCTGAAAAGCCGGTGAAGCCAAGGATCTGGCAAAAGCGCACGATGGCCGAGGGCGGCACCCCGGCCGCGGCGGCCAGTTCGGCCACCGTCGAGACCGCGATGCGCTCCGGGTTCCCGGCCACGAAATCGGCGCATTGCTGCAACCGCTTCGGCAGGCGGTCCGCCACCGCGCGGAGCCGTTCCTCGAACTCCTCCATCGTGCCGGGAGACGCAGCCGCATCCATCGCCGATCTCCTTGCCTCGCCCTTGCATTCCCGTGACGGGGGCAGGCCAGAATGGAACAAATTTTCCATTCTGGCAAGCAGAGGAAGATATCGGGCCGGGGCGCGAGGCGATGCCGGCTCCGCCTCCGGGTCGGGGCACCGCTACCGGCGAAGGGACGTGCCGCCATGACCGCCACACCTGCGACGGGCGATCTTCCCCTCCAGGCGCCTCGTTCCCGGCCCCGCGCCATCGACTCCGCCGCCTGCCCGGTCTAGATGAAGCCGGAGCCAGCGCATGGGGGAAAAGATGACCGTCGAGAGCCGCAACAGCTTCCGCACCGGGCCGGACGAGCGGGGCCGCTTCGGCGATTTCGGCGGGCGCTTCGTCTCCGAGACGCTGATGCCGCTCATCCTCGACCTCGAAGCCGAGTACGAGCGCGCCAAGACCGATGCGGACTTCTGGGCCGAGATGGACGATCTCTGGACCCATTACGTCGGCCGGCCCTCGCCGCTCTATTTCGCCGAACGGCTCACCGAGCATCTGGGCGGCGCGAAGATCTACCTGAAGCGCGACGAGCTGAACCACACCGGCGCGCACAAGATCAACAACGTGCTCGGCCAGATCCTGCTCGCCCGCCGCATGGGCAAGACCCGGATCATCGCCGAGACCGGCGCCGGCCAGCACGGGGTGGCGACGGCCACGGTCTGCGCGCGCTTCGGCCTCGACTGCGTGGTGTTCATGGGCGCGACGGATGTCGAGCGGCAGAAGCCGAACGTCTTCCGCATGCGCCTGCTCGGCGCGAAGGTGGTGCCGGTGACGAGCGGCCGCGGCACCCTCAAGGATGCGATGAACGAGGCTTTGCGCGACTGGGTGACCAATGTGCGCGACACCTTCTATTGCATCGGCACGGTGGCCGGGCCGCATCCCTATCCGGCGATGGTCCGCGACTTTCAGTCGATCATCGGCAAGGAGGCGCGCGAGCAGATCCTGGCGCGCGAGGGGCGCCTGCCCGACAGCCTCGTCGCCTGCATCGGCGGCGGCTCGAATGCGATGGGCCTGTTCCATCCCTTCCTCGACGATACGAATGTGCGGATCATCGGCGTCGAGGCCGGCGGCCACGGCGTCGACGACCGGATGGAACATGCGGCCAGTCTGACCGGCGGGCGGCCGGGGGTGCTGCATGGCAACCGCACCTACCTGCTGCAGGACGCGGACGGACAGATCATCGAGGGCCATTCGATCTCGGCCGGGCTCGACTATCCCGGCATCGGGCCGGAACACGCCTGGCTGCACGACATCGGCCGGGTCGAGTATGTCAGCATCACGGATGCCGAGGCGCTGGAGGCCTTCCAGCTCAGCTGCCGCACCGAGGGCATCATCCCAGCGCTGGAGCCCGCCCACGCGCTCGCCCATGTGACAAAGATCGCACCCGACCTGCCGGCCGACCACCTGCTGGTGATGAACATGTGCGGACGCGGCGACAAGGACATCTTCACAGTGGCCGAGGCCCTCGGGACCGATATCTGACGACCACCGGGCGCGCGACGGACGCGCGCCCGCCTCCTATGCGGCGAAGATCCGCCGCCAAGGGCAACTCCTGGTTGTTCCGGTAAGATCTCATTTACCCCCTGCATGCGATCCAGTCTCCGCCGGCAACGGCCCGGTCCCGGACACATGCCTCCCGGACCGGTCAACTCGACAGAAATTCATTTCCGGGAGAGTTTGACATGCAGCATATCGCCTTGTTCACCCTTGTCGCCGCAGTTGTCGGCACCACCGCCCAGGCCACGACCGGTGTCGTTCCCCTGCCGACGCAGCTTCAGGTCGCGGACGCCGCCCCCGAGGCCCGTCCAATCGTGCTGGCCGCCGCCCGCCGGGCCGCGCCGATGCCCCCGCCGGCACGCCGCACCGAGAGCGACCGCCCCCCGGCCCCCAGAAGCACCGGACGCGAGCAGAATCGCGCGCCGAGCCGCGACGGCGCCCCCACGCCCCCGCCCGCGCAGCGCCCGCGCTGACCCGAGGCCCCCGCTGCCGGGCCGATCCCTCCGGTCCCTTCCGTCTTGCGGTGCGGCCCGCTTCGGCATAAGGCCGCGCGATGGATGCGCCGGGGCACATGGGCGACGCTGCGTCGCCGTGGCACCCCGCAGCAGGCAAGGAACGACATGACGGACGAAATCGGAATCGGCGATCTGGTGGTGCTCACCTCCGGGTCGATGCGGATGGTGGTCGAGGGCACCGACGGGACGCGGATCTCGTGCCTCTGGTGCCATGAAGGCAACATCGGGCGTGACAGCTTCGATGCGCGGCTGCTCAAGAAGTGGGAGCACCGCGAGGAGGAGCATCGCGCCCCCCGCGGCGACGGTGGCCACAAGCCCTATCGCGGCGATCGCGAGGGCGGCGGAAAGCCGTTCCGGCCCGGCGGGCGTGATGGCGACGACCGCCCCCGGGGCAAGCCCGGCTGGGACGGCAAGCCGCGCGAGAAGAAGTTCTTCCGTAAGGACGGCTGACCGCCGACGAGCCAACTCGAAGCCGGCGGTCCAAGCCGCCGGCTCTCGCGACGGCGAGACCCCTCTCAGGCCGCCGCCCGTTCCCCTGACAGCGAGTTCGTGGCCGTGGCCACGACGCGGACGGGAACGATGGACCCGATCTCCGCGACATCCGCCTGGAGATGCACGGCGTTGAGGTAAGGCGAGCGCCCTGTGACCTGCCCGGGCATCCGCCCCGGCTTTTCCAACAGAACCGGCAGCACCCGCCCGACCTGGCCCGCCTGGAACTCTACCTGCTGGCGGGTGATGAGCGCCTGGAGCCGTTGCAACCTGTCGGCTACTTCAGCCGCCGGCACCAGGGGTCGCCCCGCAGCCGGTGTGCCCGGACGGGCCGAATAGGCGAAGGAATAGGCCTGCGCATAGCCGACCGCCTCGATCAGGGCGAGCGTCTCGCGGAAATCCGCCTCGGTCTCGCCCGGGAAGCCGACGATGAAATCGCCCGACAGCGCCATGTCCGGCCGGGCCGCGCGGATCCGCTCGACCAGCCGCAGATACTCTTCCGCCCGGTGCCGGCGATTCATCGCCTTCAGCACACGGTCGCTGCCGGACTGGACCGGCAGGTGCAGGAAGGGCATCAGCTTCGGCTCGCGGGCATGGGCCTCGATCAGGTCCGCGCCCATGTCGTTCGGGTGCGAGGTCGTATAGCGGATCCGCTCCAGCCCCGGGATCGCCGCCAGCCGCGTCACCAGCGCGGCGAGGCTCAGCCCGTCGGCGTCGCGATAGGCGTTGACGTTCTGGCCGAGGAGCGTGATCTCGACCGCCCCCCGCCCGACCAGCGCCTGCGCCTCCTCCACCACCCGGCCCGCCGGGCGCGAGACCTCGGCCCCCCGGGTGTAAGGCACGACGCAGAAGGCGCAGAACTTGTCGCAGCCCTCCTGCACGGTCAGGAAGGCCGCCGGCGCCGAACGGAGGCGGCGGTCCTGCGGCAGGTGGTCGAACTTGTCCTCGGTCGGGAAATCCGTGGCGACCGGGCGCGCGCCGGCCGCGACCTGGTCGAGCATCGCCGGCAGGCGGTGATAGGCCTGCGGGCCGACGACGAGATCGACGACCGGCGCCCGCGCGAGGATCTCGGCGCCCTCGGCCTGGGCGACGCAGCCGGCCACGCCGATCCGCAGATCCGGCCGGTCCGTCTTGAGCGCCCGCAGCCGGCCCAGCTCGGAATAGACCTTTTCCGCCGCCTTCTCGCGGATGTGGCAGGTGTTGAGCAGGATGAGGTCGGCCTCCTCGGGCGAGGCGGCCGCGCCATAGCCGCGCGCGCCGAGGGCCGCAGCCATCCGCTCGCTGTCATAGACGTTCATCTGGCAGCCGTAGGTCTTGACGAAGACCTTCTTGCCGTCGTCGGCCATCGAGCTCATCCCGGAAAACGAAAGGCGCGCCATCGGCGCGCCCCGTCTCTAGACAGCCGCGCCGCAGCGCGCAAGTTTCGCCGCTGTCAGCGCTTGGCCACCGGCTTGCGGCCGAGGCCGATCTTCTTCGCCAGTTCCTGCCGCTTGGCGGCATAATTCGGCGCCACCATCGGGTAATCGGCCTTCAGGCCCCACTTCGCCCGGTATTCCTCGGGCGTCATGCCATAGGCGGTCATCAGGTGCCGCTTCAGCATCTTGAGCTTCTTGCCGTCCTCGAGGCAGATGATGTAGTCGTCCGTCACCGACTTGCGCACGGGAACGGCGGGAGTCAGTTCGACGGAGGCCTGCTCCTCGCCCGACGCCAGTTCCGTAAGCTTGTTGTACACCTGCTGGATCAGTTCGGGCATGTCGCCCTGACCAACAGTGTTGTTCGTCACATGCGCCGAGACGATTTCGGCAGTCAGCGCCAGGATCTCTCCCCGGCTGATGGTTTGATCTTCAGTCATGGTTATGCTCCACGAAGTCAGGCCCATGCGTGAGCCGACGAATTCTTGCCTGTCCAACCCGAGCCGACGATCAGGTAATGAAACCCATCGCGGAGGTTGCGGATAGTTTATTTCCCGCCTTGAACCTTTTCAAGGCACCCTCCATCAACTGGAATGCGTTTTTTAGAAACTGCAACTCGAAGACGAAATTTCACGCAGCGATGGCGAAGATCTCATGTTTGAGAAGCAATTTTGCCTCCTTCCGTCATGAGGATGAGCCCGCATTATTATCGGCAATCTCCCGCTTACGTGCCGTGTCGCCCGGGGAGTGCGGCGGCGCGGCAGGCGTGCGCGGCCGACGCACGCCCAGGCTGGCGCGCCCGCCGCAGGCCCGCGGCGGAGATGACTGATTCGCATCGGGAGCCGGTACGGGCGGGACATCCCCCCGCCCGCGGATCCGGCGGGCGGAGCGCCGCAGCGGCGGCGCTTCGTCAGGCCGGGACCAGGCCGCGCTGGTCGAGCAGCGCCTCCACCCCGGGCATCCGGCCCCGGAAGTCCACGTAGAGCTCGGCCGCGTCCCGTGAGCCGCCGGCGCTGTAGACATGCTCCGCGAGGCGGCCTGCCACGCCTTCATCGAAGACATCCCCCGTCTCGCGGAAGGCGGCGAAGGCATCGGCGTCCATCACCTCGGACCACATGTAGGAATAATAGCCGGAGGCATAGCCGTCGCCGGTGAAGACGTGCTGGAAGTGCGGAGTCGCATGGCGCATGACGATCGCGCGCGGCATGCCGAGGCCATCCAGGATCTGCGCCTGCGCCGCCATCGGATCGGCTGGAGCCGGGCCGGCGTGGAAATCGAGGTCCACGAGGGCCGAGGCGACGTATTCGACGGTGGCGAAGCCCTGGTCATAGGTCCGCGCCGCCAGCAGCTTGTCCAGCAGGTCGCGCGGCATCGGCTCGCCGGTCTTCACATGGCGGGCGTGGACCTCGAGCACCTCGGGCGTGGAGAGCCAGTGCTCGTAGAGCTGGCTCGGCAGTTCCACGAAGTCGCGGGCGACGCTGGTGCCGGAAATGAACTCGTAGGTCACGTCCGACATCAGCCCGTGGAGCGCATGGCCGAATTCGTGGAAGAGCGTGCGCGCGTCGTCGAAGGTCAGCAGCGCCGGCTCGCCCGCGGGGGGCTTGGCGAAGTTGCAGACGTTGATGACGATCGGCCGCACCTCGCCATCGAGCCGGCGCTGGCTGCGGAAGGACGAACACCAGGCCCCCGACCGCTTCGACGGCCGGGCGAAATAGTCGCCGATGAAGACACCCATGTGCCGGTCGTCGCGGCGGACCTCCCAGGCGTGGGCGTCGGGATGGTGGAGCGGCACGGCAAGCGGCAGGAAGCTGAGGCCGAACAGCCGCCCGGCCACGTCGAAGGCGGCGGCGATCATTGACTCGAGTGCGAGATACGGCTTCACCGCCGCCTCGTCGAGGTCGTGCTCCTCGCGCTGGCGGATTGCAGAGTAATAGCGCCAGTCCCAAGGCTCCAGCGCGCCATTGATGCCATCGGCATGCAGGCGCGCCTCCAGCTGCGCGGCATCGGCTTCGGCCTGTGCCCGGGCCGGCCCCCAGACCGCCATCAGCAGGCCGCGCACCGCCTCGGGGCTGCGGGCCATTTCCGGCTCCAGCCGGTAGGCGGAAAAGCTCGGGTAGCCGAGGCGCCTCGCGCGCTCGTCGCGCAGCGCCAGGGTCTCGGCAACGATGGCCCGGTTGTCGGTCTCGCCCCCCGTGGCGCCGCGGCCGATCCAGGCGCGGAACGCCACCTCCCGCAGGGCGCGGTCGGGGCAGGATTGCAGGAAGGGCACGATCAGGCTGCGCGACAGGGTGATGACATGGCCGGTCTCGCCCCGTTCGGCCGCAGCGCCGGCGGCGGCGGCGACCAGTTCGGGCGGCAGGGTGGCGAGCGTCGCCGCCTCGAGCGGCATCGACCAGGATTTCTCGTCGGCCAGCACATGCTGCCCGAAATCGGTGCCGAGCAGGGCAAGCCGCTGCAGGATCTCGCTGAGCCGCGCCCGGCCCTCCGCGTCGAGCCGGGCGCCGGCGCGCACGAACATGCGGCGGTAGAGGTCCAGCACCCGCCCCTGCTCGGCGGTCAGGCCGCTGCGGTCGCCGGTGGCGAGCGCCTCGACACGGGCGAAGAGCGCGCCGTTCATCGTCGTCTCGGCATGATGCGCGGCGAGCCGGGGGCTCACCTGCCGCTGCAGCGCCTCCAGCGCATCGCTGCTGTCGGTACCGGTGAGATTGTAGAAGACCGCCGCAACCCGGTCGAGTTGCCGCTCGGCGCGCTCCAGGGCCTCGATCGTGTTGGCGAAGCTGGGCGGCGCCGGGTCCGCAGCAATGGCGTCGATATTTGCCCGCGCCTCGGCCAGCGCCGCCTCGAAGGCCGGCTCGAAATGCTCCGCGCGGATCTCGGCGAACGGAGGCAGGCCGAAGGGCGTTTCCCAAGGATCCCGAAGCGGATTAGTCACGTCACGCCCTCCCAGGCAAGTCGGCGGCAGGATACCGCAGACTTGGCCCGGGGCCCGGCCGGGGTCAAGCCGGCCGGATTGCGTAACCCGTGGGTGCGGGATCTGGCGCCGGTCAGGAGGCCGGGCTGCCCGTGACCACCTCGGCCGTCCCGCGGGCGAAGGCCCGCACCACCGCCTCGTAATACTCGGTGCTCGACATCGGGACCGAGGTCGTGCCTTCCGGCAGGTAGCTTGCCGCCTGGCTCTGGGTGGCGCTGACATTGTAGCTGCCGACCGCGGTACCGTCCGCATTCTCGATCGTGACGAGACCCGAAAGGCGGGCGTCCGTCGGAGACAGGCCACTTGCGAGCGCGTTGTTGAGCGAGATCTCGTCGATGTCCACGTTCACGATCTTGCCCGAAGGATCGATCCGCCCGACGAATTCGGCGGCAAGGGCGGCCTCGACATCGGCGTCGACGTTGCGCCAGTAGCGCGCAGCCTCGCGACTCGTCACGGCCCCAAGGTCGGCGCTGACGTTGATCTTAGAAACTGTTACCGGCTGAGGTTCCTTGGCCGCGCAGGCCGCGAGGGCGATGGCCGAGACCGTGGCGAGAACGATGGCCTTCATTGTCCGTCTCCATAGTATTTGTGGCGCCACGGCCACAGGCGGCCGCGCCACCCTGGAACTGGCGTCCGGTGCAAGCAACGCCGCTGTCGCGGCCCGGTTCCCGATTTCTTCAGGCGGATGAGGCCACCCGCGGGCTTCCACGTCGCAATTCGCCTGCCGGAAGTCGGCCACCCGCGTGTCATCGCGCGAACGCTCGGTTAGAGAGAATGGTCAGCAGCGAGCAGTCGGAGGGACGGATGCGGAGCCATGTGCGTGCGGTGGTGGTGGGCGGCGGCGCCGTGGGGGCGGGCATTGCCTATCATCTGGCGAAGGCCGGATGGACGGACACCGTGCTGCTGGAGCGCGACGAGCTGACGAGCGGCTCGACCTGGCATGCCGCGGGGCTGCTGCCGCTCTTCAACATGGGCTATGCCACCAGCCACATCCACGACTATTCGGTGAAGTTCTACAAGACGCTCGAGGCCGAGACCGGGCTCAACGCCGGCTTCTCCGTGGTCGGCAACCTGCGCATGGCCCAGACCGATGCGCGCATCGACGAATTCCAGCTCTATGCCTCCACCGCCGAGACGGTCGGCATTCCCTATGAGTGGCTGACCCCCTCGGAGATCAAGTCACGCTGGCCGCTGATCCGCACCGAGGACCTGAAGGGCGCGCTCTTCCACCCGACCGACGGCTACATCAATCCGGCCGACGTGACGCAGGCCATGGCCAAGGGGGCCCGCCAGCGCGGAGTCGAGATCATCCGCCGCGCGCAGGTCGACAGCTATGTCTGGACCGGGTCGGAATGGATCGTCTCGGGCCGGATGATGGTCGAGAAGGGCGGCAACCTCCTGCCCTCGGAGGAGACTTTCGAGATCCATGCCGAGCATGTCGTCACCGCCACCGGCAACCATGCCCAGCGGACCGCGAAGCTCCTCGGCATCAAGTCGCCGGCGATCCCGGTCGAGCACCAGTATATCGTCACCGAGCCGGACCCCGCGCTCGTCGAATGGCGCAAGACCAACCCCGAGCATCCGGTGATCCGCGACGCCGACGCGCTCTGGTACGTGCGCGAGGAGCGCGGCGGCTGGATCCTCGGCCCCTATGAGGACGGGGCGCCCGCCCGGTTCGAGTTCGGCGTGCCGGACAGCTTCCGCGCCGACCTCTTCCCGCTCGACCTGGAGCGGATCGAGGAGGAATACATGTCGATGATCCATCGGCTGCCCTCCTCGGAACAGGTGGGGTTGAAGGACGATTTCAACGGCCCGATCTGCTACACCCCCGACGGCAACCCGCTGGTCGGGCCGGCGCCGGGCCTGCGCAACATGTGGCTGGCCGAGGGCTTCTCCTTCGGCATCACCGCCGCCGGCGGCACCGGCCACTACCTCGCGCAGATGATGGTGGAGGGCGAGGCCGAGATCGACATGGCCGCCCTCGATCCCAAGCGCTACGGCAGCTGGATGACCACCGAATACGCGGCGCGCAAGAACGAGGAATGCTATTCCCACGTCTTCGTCCTGCACCACCCGGACGAGGAGCGCGAGGCCTGCCGGCCGCTGCGCACCAACCCCGCCTATGAGCGGGAGAAGGCCCGTGGCGCCCAGTTCGGCGTCGTGAACGGCTGGGAGCGGCCGATCTACTACGCAGCCCCGGGCTTCGACGACCATGCGAGCCGCAGCTTCCGCCGCGGCGGCTGGTGGCAATATGCCGTCGATGAGGCACAGGCGATCCGGCAGGCGGCGGGCATGGTCGATGCCTCGGCCTTCGCCAAGCATGTGGTGAAGGGGCCGGGCGCGACGGCCTTCCTCGACTGGTTCACCTGCAACAAGCTGCCGAAGATCGGCCGCCTGTCGCTCACCTATGCGCTGACCGCGACCGGAACGACGCGGACGGAATACACGATCCTGCGTCAGGCCGAGCACGAGTATTACCTCGTCTCCGCCGGCGCCTGGGCCGACTACGACGCGGATTTCCTGCGCAAGGCCGCGGCCGACAAGGCGGGCGAGTTCGGCTATATCGAGATTCAGGACGTCACGACCCAGATCGGGGTCTTCGCGCTGGCCGGTCCGAACAGCCGCGACATCCTGAAGGCGCTTGTCCGCGACGCCGAGCCGGAGACCGTCCTGTCGAACAAGCGCTTCCCCTGGCTTTCGGCGCGGAAGATCGAGCTTCTGATGTGCCCGGTGACCGCGCTCCGCGTCGCCTATACCGGCGAGCTCGGCTGGGAGCTGCATCATCCGATCGAGATGCAGACCTACCTCTTTGACCGGCTGATGGAGGCGGGCGAGCCGCTGGGGCTGAAGCTCGTCGGCGCCCGCGCCCAGAACTGGCTGCGGCAGGAAAAGAGCTATCGCGCCTTCGGCACCGAGCTCGGCCGCGACGCCACCCCGCTCGAGGCCGACCTGCCGCGGTTCGTGGACCTGTCCAAGGACTTCCACGGCAAGGCTGCGCTGGAGGCGACGGGCATCCGCTCGAAATGCGTGACGCTTCTCATCGACGGGCCTGCGGATGCCGACCCCTGGGGCCGCGAGGCGCTCTATGACGGCGGGACCAAGGTCGGGCGGCTCACTTCCGGCGGCTATTCGGTCGCCGTCGGCAGGTCGATCGGCATGGGCTATGTCACCCCCGCCCTCGCCGTGCCGGGCACGAAGCTCAAGGTGCGGATGCAGGGCCAGCTCTGGGATGCCGAGATTACCGAGGACAGCCCCTACGACCCGACGAACGCCCGCATCCGCCAGGACGGCTGACGCGCCGCCCTCCCCGGCATCCCCCGGATGCCGGGGAGGGCGCCCCACCCGACCGCCCGGCATCCGGCGGCAGGCATGGACCCCGTCCAGAGCCCCCTGCGGGCCGATTTTCCGCAGGTCCGTCGATGACGGCCGGCCCCGCCTCCGCTAGGCTGTCGCCGACCCCGGCCGCTTCGGAACATTCCCATATGCCTTCTCCCGTCACGCACCCGATTGCAGACTCCCCGGCGCGCAGCCGGGCCATCACCTGGCTGGTGGCCTGCATCGCCATCCTTCTGGTGATCTTCGCGCTCCGGCTCGGCCGGGGATGGTTCGTGCCGATGGCGATCGCCTGGCTGGCGGCCCTCGTGATGATCGCGATCTTCGACCGGATCTCCCGGGTGACGCTGTTCGGGCGGCCGCTGCCGGGGTGGAGCGTGCATCTGGTCGGGCTGTTCGGCATTTCCGTCCTCGCCTTCGCGCTGGCACAGGTGGTGATGAGTCAGGCCGAGGTCTTCGCCCAGGCGATCCCCGCCTATGCCTCGCGCATCGCCGACCTGCAGCGCCGGCTGGAGGAGGTGATCGGCCCGGAGAGCACGGAGCGGATCTGGGACATCGTCGCGAGCCTGCACCCGACGGCCGCCCTGTCGGCGGCTCTCAACGGCGTCGGCGCAGCCGCCGGCACCCTCGTGCTGATCCTGCTCTATGTCGCCTTCATGCTGGTGGATGGCGGCAGCTTCGCCCGCAAGATCGCCGCCCTCGGCCGTACGCCCGCCCAGCGGCTCCAGATCACGACGGCGCTCTCGGCGATCCGCGGCGGGGTGCAGCAGTACATGCTGGTCAAGACGCTGATCAGCGGCGGCACCGCCATTGTGATCTATGGCATCCTGCGGGTCATCGGCGTCGATTTCGCGCTGACCTGGGCGGCGCTGTCCTTCCTGCTGAACTTCATCCCCAACATCGGCTCGATCGTCGCCACGGCGCTGCCGGTCGTCTGGGCGGCGATCCAGTTCCCGAGCTTCGGGCCGCCGATCCTCACCCTCGCCACCGTGGGCAGCGTGCAGTTCGCCTTCGGCAACATCCTCGACCCGATGCTGTCGGGGCGCCACCTGAACCTCGGGCCGCTCGTCATCATCCTGTCGCTGAGCTTCTGGTCGATGCTCTGGGGCATCAGCGGGGCCTTCCTGGCGGTGCCGATCACGGTCGTGCTGGCGATCGTCTCGCTGCATGTGCCGCCGCTGCGCCCGCTGGCCGTCCTGCTCTCGCGGGACGAGCCCGCCCCCCTGCCCCCAGATCTCACCGACCCCACCGACGAAGGCCCGCTGCCGGCTGGTGCAGCCCGCGCCCACCCCGCCGCAAGCGGAAGCCCCGGGGGCGACGACTTCGCCGCCGATATCGCCGCGATCCACCGCGACCAGGCACTGGACGCCGCCATTGCCCGGGAGCGGGCCATGGCAGGAGCCGGAGCCGGGGCCGCCGCTGGCGGCGCGGGGGTCTCGGGCGTCCTGATCGCCGGCCTCGCGGAATGGCTCGGAGACGAGGTGGCGGCGCGGACCGGGCTCGACGCCAAGGCGATCGAGCAGGAGGTTCAGGCCTTCCTCGGGCAGGTGGCCGAAGACCCGGAGGCCTGCCGGACGATGCTGGCCGGCGCCGGCGCCGCCTACCTGATCACGCAGACCGGCAGCCTGGCCCTGCAGGGGACCGGCATCCTGGTCATCCTCGGCTCGGTGGCCCTGTACTTCCTCGAGCTGCTGATCATGTACCTGCAGGCCTTCGTCTTCACGCTGCTGACCGCGATCTACATCCAGGGCGCGATCGACGCGAACGACCACTGATCTTCCGGGGCCGCCTCGGGCACGACCCAGGCGGCTGCGGTACGGCGGGAGAGCCCGCCACCAGTCTTCCCGGCCCTCCGCAGGAGGACCACCCGGGAGGCCG
>ERZ500977.139-NODE-139-length-13624-cov-6.583462_pt1 | contig 13624 bp, 14 predicted proteins | sample MGYA00248863_ERZ500977 | MGnify/ENA primary metagenome ERZ500977 (study PRJEB25958, sample SAMN03398581) | human skin metagenome | study: EMG produced TPA metagenomics assembly of the Human Skin Microbiome Metagenome (human skin metagenome) data set.
GCCCCCCGTCCGCCCCCCCGTCCGCCCCCCGGATGGCCCCTCGTCGCGGCAGCCTGCACGTCTCTTCGTCGCCCCCGCGACACGGGAGGTTCCCCGTCCCCTGCGGGAGGAGTGGACGCCGCGTGGGCGGCTGCTAGTCTGGCGCGCGACAGGTCGGGGAGGGCTGCATGACGACTGCTGCCGGGATGCTGCGGCCGGGGCCCTCCCCGCGGATGCGCGCCGCGGGGCCGGTCCTCGTCGTGGTCATGGCGCTGCTCGTCCTCTGGTACGCGCTCGCGGTGGCCCTCAATGCCGCCTGGGCACGGGACACCGCGGCGCGGGCCGGCGAGACCCTGTCGCCGGCGGCGCTTGTCGGCGCGACACTCAATCAGGAGCGGCCGCTCCTGCCCGTCCCGCATCAGGTGGCGGCCGAGCTGTGGAGGACCACCGTCCTCGTCAGCCCGGGGTCGAAGCGGAGCCTCCTCTACCACGCCTGGGTGACGCTCGCCGCGACGCTGGCGGGCTTCGGGCTCGGGGCCGGGCTCGGGATCCTGCTCGCGGTCGGGATCGTCCACGACCGGACGGCAGAGGCGAGCGTGATGCCCTGGGTGATCGGCAGCCAGATGGTGCCGATCCTCGCGATCGCGCCGATGATCATCGTGGTCCTGAGCTCGATCGGGATCTCGGGGCTGGTGCCGAAGGCGGTGATCTCGATGTATCTCAGCTTCTTCCCGGTCGCGGTGGGGATGGTGCGGGGCCTGCGCAGCCCGGACCGGATCCTGCTCGACCAGATGTGGACCTGGCGGGCGAGCCGCTGGCAGACCTTCGCGAAGCTGCGCTGGCCGGCGGCGGTGCCCTGGCTCTTCGCCTCGCTCAAGGTGGCGGTGGCGGCCAGCCTCGTCGGCACGATCATCGGGGAACTGCCGACCGGCGCCGTGGCCGGGCTCGGCGCGCGGATGCTGTCCGGCAGCTACTACGGGCAGACGGTCCAGATCTGGGCGGCGCTGGCGATGGCCTCGGCTCTCGCCGCGGGGCTCGTCGGCCTGATCGGCGTCGCAGAACGGGTGACGGCGCGGGTGATGGGGGGGCGCCCGTGAGGCGCGCCGCGCGGTCAGGCGCCGAACTGGAAGGCGGCGAAGCGGTGAAGGGCCTCCTCGATCCGGGCGCGGTCGCCCGCCCGGGGGCTGTCGAGCCAGGTCCATTGCCGGAGCCTGAGGCGGCCGGCGGCGCGGTCGGCCTTCGTGTCGATCGCCGCGGCGATGCGGTCGCCGATCAGGACGGGCAGGGCGAAATAACCGAGATTTCGTTTTGCCGCAGGCACATAGGCCTCGAAGCGGTGATCATGCCCGAAGAAATCCGCCAGCCGCGCCCGCTGGATGACCAGCGGATCGAAGGGCGAGAGGATGTGCGTGGTCTCCGTCTCCCCCCCGGCCGGATCGGTGGCGAGGGCCTCGGGGCAGGCCCAGTGCGGCTTCAGCCCCGGGATCGCGACGGGCACCAGCCGGCGGGCGCGCACGCGGGCCTCGATGCGCGCGGCGATGTCGGCCTTGCCGCCGGGCTGCAGGTAGCAGACCGAGTCGAGGCTGACGGCCCCCTGCGCCCGGAGCGCGCGGTCGAGGCGATAGTCGAGGATCTGCGCCGGAGTCGCCGGGCGCGGGCGCGGCGGCCAGCCGAAATGCCGGTCGGTGAGCTCGTAGGTCTTCACCATGCCGGTCCGGGCCGAGACGGTCAGCAGCCCGGCGTAGAAGGCGTTCTCCAGCACGCGCTTGGTCGGCTTGCGGCTGGCCCAGAGATGGGTCTTCTCGACCGGATCGTCGTCGATGTCGCGGATGCTGAGCGGGCCGTCGCGGCGGATGCGGGCGGCAATGGCGCGGATCTCGGCGGGGCTGACCGAGCCGAACCAGCCGTTCGGCGCCTCCCGGTGCGCGCGCATGGCAGGCAGGTGATAGCGCAGGTCGGTGACCGGCAGATAGGCCAGCGCATGGCCCCAGTATTCGAATACGGTCTTCTCCGTTCCCAGCGCCAGGGCGAGGTCGGCGCGGACATAATCCGGGATCCGGGTCCAGAGGATGTGATGGTGGCAGCGCTCGACCACGTTGATCGTGTCGATCTGGACATAGCCGAGTCGGGCGACCGCACGGGCGACGGCACCGGGTCCGGCGCCGAAGGGCCGCTCGCTATCGAGGCATTGCGCCCCGAGCCAGAGGCGGCGGGCGGCGGCGAGCGGAAGCGGATGCGGACGGCGGGCCATCGGCGCATATCGCCGTCCCGCGCGGGCGGGCGCAAGTGATCGTCGCGGGCGCCATCGCGGTCTGGGCGGTCGGCTGGTGGCTGAACGCCTGGCTGGTCCGGGTCGGCGACCGGCTGGGCTGGGCGGGGCAGTGGCTGCCGCCGGTCGTCTTCGGCGTGACGCTGCTCGCGATCTGGCAGCTCCTCGTCGTCGGCCTTCGGGTGAGCCCGGTGCTGCTCCCGCCGCCCTCGGCGATCGGCGCGCGCATCGCGGCGAGCGGGCCGGTCCTCTGGGAGGACGTGGTGCAGACGGTCTTCCGCGGCGCCCTCTCGGGCTATGTCCTCGGCTGCGGCGGCGCGATCCTGACCGGCCTCCTGATCGACCGGATGCCCGTCCTGCGCCGCGGGCTGCTGCCGGTCGGCAATTTCGTCTCGGCGCTGCCGATCGTGGGCATGGCGCCGATCATGGTGATGTGGTTCGGATTCGACTGGCAGTCGAAGGCCGCCGTGGTCGTGCTGATGGTGTTCTTCCCGATGCTGGTCAACACGATGCAGGGGCTCGATGCCGCCGACCGGATGCAGCGCGACCTGATGCGCACCTATGCCGCGAGCCATGTGCAGAGCCTGCGGCTGCTGCGCCTGCCGGCGGCGGCGCCCTTTCTGTTCAATGGCTTGAAAATCTGCACGACCCTCGCTTTGATCGGCGCCATCGTGGCAGAGTTCTTCGGGTCTCCGACGTCCGGCATGGGGTTCCGCATCTCGACCGAGGTCGGTCGGCTGGCGCTCGACATGGTCTGGGCGGAGATCGCGGTGGCCGCGGTGGTCGGATCCGCCTTCTACGGCGCGGTGGCGCTGGTGGAGCGGGCCGTCACCTTCTGGCACCCCGCGATGCGGAGCTGAAGAGAGGCGACGGGCGAGACGTTTTCACACCTGAACCGGGAGAGGCCAGAATGACGAAATGGTTCGCGGGGGCTGCCGCGGTGGCGATGATGGCGGGGGGCGCCGCCCATGCCGAAGCGGTGACCCTCCAGCTGAAATGGGTGACCCAGGCGCAGTTCGCCGGATATTACGTGGCGCTCGACAAGGGCTTCTACACGGAAGAGGGGCTTGAGGTCACGATCAAGCCGGGGGGGCCGGACGTGGCGCCCGTGCAGGTGCTGATCGGGGGCGGCGCCGACGTGATGGTGGACTGGATGCCCTCGGCGCTGGCCGCGCGCGAGGCCGGGGCCCCGGTCGTGAACATCGCCCAGCCGTTCAAGTCGTCCGGGATGATGCTGACCTGCCGCAACGATTCCGGCGTGACCACGACCAAGGATTTTCCCGGCCACACGCTCGGCGTCTGGTTCGGCGGCAACGAATATCCGTTCCTGAGCTGGATGAGCCACCTCGGCATCCCGACCTCCGGGGGCGCCGAGGGCGTCACCGTGCTGAAGCAGGGCTTCAACGTCGACCCGCTGCTCCAGAAGCAGGCGGCCTGCATCTCGACGATGACCTACAACGAATACTGGCAGGTGATCGACGCCGGCCTGAAGCCGGAGGAGCTGACGGTCTTCAAGTACCAGGACGAGGGCGTGGCGACGCTGGAGGACGGCCTCTACGTGCTGGAGGACAAGCTGGAGGATCCGGCCTTCGTCGACACGATGGCGAAATTCGTGCGCGCCAGCATGAAGGGCTGGAAATGGGCCGAGGCCAATTCGGACGACGCGGCGATGATCGTGCTCGACAATGACGAGACCGGCGCGCAGACCGAGGCGCATCAGAAGCGGATGATGGGCGAGGTCGCCAAGCTGACCGCCGGATCGGACGGGACGCTCGATCCTGCCGATTACGACCGGACGGTGAAGACGCTCCTGTCCGCGGGATCGGAGCCGGTGATCACCAAGGAGCCCTCGGGCGCCTGGACCCATGCGGTGACCGACAAGGCGCTGTAGCCGGAAGGGTGGCCGGAGCCTGGTTGCGGCGCGGGTCTGACCCCGCCGCCGCCATGCCCGTGTCCCCGGGACCGTCCCGGCCGGGGCAGTGGAGAGGGACGCCGGGGTCAGCTGTGGAACAGGCCGGCGGCGAGGGTGAGGGACACCGCGGCGAGCCAGAGCGAGGCGAGCCTCTGCATCAGCTGCGGGTGCCCCGCGCGGCGTCCCCGCGCAAGATGTCCGGCCCCGGCCCAGACGGCCGCGGCCAGTCCCACCGTCAGGCAGAGCAGGACAAGGCGCGGGGCGAAGTGCGGATCCGCTGGCACGGGCAGGAACACCAGCGCGAAGAGCAGCGCCTTGGGGTTGAGCACCGTGGTCACGTAGATCCTGCGGGCCGTCACCTCCGGCCCGCGCGCATCGCCCCCACGGCTGCCCCAGAGGCGAAGCGCGAGGACCATCACCCAGGTGGCGGCCGCCGCGCGGATCGCGGTGGCGGCGTCCGGCCACTGGGCGAGGCCGCCCGCGCCGATGACGGCAAGAGGCAGGATGGTGGTCAGGTAGCCGAGGATTTCCGCCGGGACCAGCCGCACCGCGCCGGCAAACCCCCGCTGCACCCCTGCAAGGCCCATCAGGGTATTGGTCGGCCCGGGCGCCAGCAGCAGGGCGAGGATCCCGGAGAGGAAGGCTGTCAGGGACATGGGAGCAGATCCTTTGCCTGGGCCCGAAGCCGGAACCCGCGGACGCCAGTAGCGGTTCCGCGCGGGCTGCCCCTTGATCCATGTCATACGACCTCCGGCTGACCCCTTCGGAAGCCGCCGCCCTCGCCGGTCCGGCCCAAGGGCTGGACCTTTTCCTGGCGCCGGAAGGGACGCCCCGAACCGGCCCTGATCGCGGCATTGCCGCGCGCCGGTTCGTCGGCTGGAGCGCGGAAGGCGAGGGGGGCTCCGCAGGCTCTGCGACCGGAGTAATCGGAACGCGCCAGATCGGGAGCGCATAGGGCAGCGCCCTTGTGCGAGACGTCGGGCGTAGGGGCCGAACCATCCACCCGGAGGTCGTATCGCACGGCAGCCGGGGGACGGCTGCGCCCCGCCACGGCTCGCGGGGCCGCATGGCACCGGACGTGCGGGAGCGAGCCCTCGGGCCGGATGCGGACGGACCGCTCAGCCTTCTTCGCGGGTGATGGCGTGGCGCTGGAACAGCGGGATCTGGGCCATGATGAAGGCGATGTTGGCGAGCGGCAGCACAAAGGTGCGGAAGTTCACCCAGGCATCCGTGCCCCAGCCGCGCCAGACGATCTCGTTCAGCACCGCGAGGCAGAGGTAGAAGACCACGAAGCGGCGGGTGAAGGTCATCCACCCCTCCTGCGCCATCGGCAGCATCTCGTCCATCAGGTAGCGCAGGTAGCTCTGCCCGCGCAGCAGGCCGAAGCCGAGGATGGCGGCGAAGATGCCGTAGAGGATCGTCGGCTTCATCTTCACGAAGGTGTCGTCGCGCAGGATCAGCGTCAGCCCGCCGAAGACCACCACGACGATGGCGGTGATGACGGCCATCCGCGGCAGGTGCCGGGTCAGCAGCCAGCTGATGCCGAGGGCGGCGAGGATGGTCGGGATGAAGACCTGGGTGGAGAAGATCACCTGCTGCAGCTGCCGCTCGGTCACCGACAGCCCCTCGGGAACCGGGGCCCAGCGATAGGCGAGGAAGAAGACGGCGATCGGGCCGACCTCGAGGGCGAGCTTCAGGAGCGGGGGGAGGGTGCGCGGTGTGGCCATGGCCGTCCTTACCCCCGTCTTCAGCCGAATTCCATCACCACTGCGCCGGTCGCGATCACGCCGACGAGGGCGGCCCGTGCCCAGCCCACCCGCTCGCCGAGGAAGGCCCAGCCGATGACGGCGGCGAAGACGACCGAGGTCTCGCGCAGGACCGCCGCCTGCCCGACCTTGTCGATCCGTGTGGCGAGCAGGATCGAGCCGAAGCTGAGATAGGCGACGAGGCCGCCGGTCACGCCCCTCGCGAGGAGCGGGCCGAGGGGCGGTGGCGCGGTCATCGCCTGCCACCGGGCGCGGGCGATCCAGGGAAAGATCAGCCCGTCGAGCACGAAGAACCAGGCGAGGAAGGTGAAGGGATTGGGCGTGAGCCGGATCCCCCAGGCATCATAGGTGGTATAGGCGGCCACCATCACCCCGGTGAAGAGCGCATAGCCGAGCGCCGCGCGGAGCGCGTGGCGGCCGACCCGGGTCTCGGACAGGTTGAGGGCCGCGAAGGCGAGGATGCCGCCCGAGAGCAGCAGGATGCCGAGCCACTGCACGCGGCCGTAGTGCTCGCCGAAGACGATGGCGGCCGCCGTGGCGGTGACGAGCGGACCCGTGCCCCGGACCACCGGATAGACGACGGTGAAGGCGCCGCGGCTGTAGGCCATCGCCTGTGCGGTCTTGTAGACGAGGTGGATGCCCATCGCACCGGCCAGCACCGCCCATTGCGCGCCTTCGGGCCAGGGCACCAGGAAGAGCGCGACGGGCAGGGCCATCGCCGCATAGCAGGCGTCGATGGCGCCGCGGGTGAGCCAGGGGTCGTGGCGGCCCTTCTGCAGCGCCCCGAAGACCGCGTGGCTGACGGCCGCCAGCAGGGCGAGGCCCATGGCGACGGAATGGCCGGTCTCGGTGCCTTCGATCGAGGCGAGCCAGGCGATCACTCACTCTGCGCCGGTCAGGGCGCGGGCGAAATCCTGCGGGTCGAAGGCCGAGAGGTCGTCGATCTGCTCGCCGATGCCGATCGCGTGGATCGGCAGGCGGAAGCGGTCGGCGAGGGCGACGAGAACGCCGCCCTTGGCGGTGCCGTCGAGCTTGGTCATGACGAGGCCCGAGACATCGGCGATGCGCTGGAAGATCTCGACCTGGCTGAGCGCATTCTGGCCGGTCGTGGCGTCGAGGACGAGCAGGGTGTTGTGCGGGGCGCTCGCATCGCGCTTGCGGATCACCCGGACGATCTTCGCGAGCTCGGCCATCAGGTCTTCGCGGTTCTGCAGGCGCCCGGCGGTGTCGATGAGCAGGAGATCCGCCCCCTCGGCCTCGGCACGCACCATGGCGTCGAAGGCGAGGCTGGCGGGGTCCGAGCCCTGGGCGGCGGTCATCACCGGCACGCCGGCGCGGGTGCCCCAGATCTGGAGCTGTTCGACGGCGGCGGCGCGGAAGGTGTCGCCGGCGGCGATCATCACCGACTTGCCCGCGGCGCGGAACTGGCTCGCGAGCTTGCCGATCGTCGTGGTCTTGCCGGAGCCGTTGACGCCGACGACGAGCACTACCTGCGGGCGCTTCGGATAGATCGGCATCGGCCGGGCCACGGGCTCGAGGATGGTGGCGATCTCCTCGGCCAGCGCCTCCTTGATCTCGCGCGTCCCGACCCGGCGGCCGAAGCGGCCCTCGGCGATGCGGGCGGCCACCTTGAGCGAGGTGTCGACCCCCATGTCGGACTGGATCAGCAGGTCCTCCAGGCTTTCCAGCATCGCGTCGTCGAGGATGCGCCCCCGGTCCACGCCGAGCCAGCGCCCGACGAGCCCGCCGCCGGCCGAAGGGACGGGGGCGGCCGGCGTCTCCGCCGGCTCGGCCGGTGTGCGCAGGGGGGCGGAGGACGGCGCGGGAGCGGGCAGGGAGGCATCGGCCGGGGCGGGAGCCGCGTCGGCCGGAGCCTGCTCGACAAGGTCGTCGAGACTCCGTTCGAGCTTGCTCGACGACTTGAAGAGCTTTTCCTTCAGATTCTGGAAGAACGCCATTCCGGCTCCCCGTTGCTGCGCCGCGCGTCGCGAAGGCGCCCCCGCCCCCTCCCGTACCCGCGCCCGGGCGGAGTTGCAAATGTCGGGCGGGTCAGGCCGGGCCGTCTGCGGGCGCGGGGACGGGAGGGGACGCCGGCAGGCTGCGGGAGGCGAGGGCGGTGCGCTCCTCGCGGTAGAGCCCCCAGCCCGCGATGAAGAGCGAAGCGATCAGCGGGCCGATGACGAATCCGTTCGGGCCGAAGACGCTGAGGCCGCCGACCGTGGAGACGAGGATCACGTAGTCGGGCAGGCGGGTCTCGCGTCCGACGAGGCGTGGCCGGAGCAAATTGTCGATGAAACTGATGCCGATGCCGACGACAATCAGGATGATGCCCTTCCCGGTTGCGCCCGTCAGCATCAGGTATCCCGCCGCCGGCACCCAGAGGAGCGCCGAGCCCACGGCCGGCACCAGCGACAGGATCGCCATCACCACGCCCCAGAGCAGGGCCGCATCGAGGCCCAGCGCCCAGAAGGCGAGGCCGCCGATGCCGCCCTGGACCACCGCGATCGCGACATTTCCCTTCACCGTCGCCCGGATCACCGCCGTGAAGCGCGCCAGCAGGCGGTCGGTGTAGTCGCGCGACAGCGGGATCGAGTCGCGGATGGTGCGTCCGGTCTCGCGGCCGTCGCGGAACAGGAAGAAGAGCACGTAGAGCATCACGCCGAGGCTCACGAAGACGCGGAGCGCATCCTGGCCGATCGATACCGCCTGCTGGGCGAAGAACTCGCTGGCCGCGACGGCGGCGCGACCGATCCGGGTCTGGAGTTCCTCGACGCCGCCGACATGCTCGATCGCCTCGTCGGCCCAGTCGGGCAGCACCCCGTGCAGCTGCGCCTGCAGGCTCGGGATGTCGAGGCTGGCGTTGCGCACCAGCGGGGCGACCCGCACCACCTGGTCGGTGACGGCCCCGGCGATGAGCAGGAGCGGGATGACCGCGAGCACGATGCAGGCGGTGAGGCTCGCCAGCGCGGCGCCGTTCGACCGCGGGCCGAGGCGGCGTTCGAAGGCCCGCTGCATCGGGTTGAAGAGGATCGCGAGAATCACCGCCCAGAAGCACGCGCTGAAGAGCGGCGCCAGCAGCCAGAAGAAGGCGAGCGTGACAATGGCCAGCAGCAGCAGGTAGGCCTTGTGCTCGGGGTTGTCGCGACGGGGATCTGGCATGCCCCGACCCTAGCCGCGGCACCGGCCGCGGGGCAAGCGCCCGGCGCAGGCTGTGCTTGTTATCCCGGCGGGGCCGCTTTGCGTTTGAATGCGCCGGGCGGAACCCATATGTATCGCGGGAAGACGGAGGCAAGATCCCGCCACGCAGGCGCGCCGCGGGCACTGGCCAGGGAGAAATGACATGCTGAACAACCTCGGGCCGGGTGGCCTGCTCCTGATTGCAGTCGTGGTGCTCGTCCTCTTCGGACGCGGCAAGGTCGCGGGTCTCATGGGAGAGGTCGGCAAGGGCATCACCAGCTTCAAGCGCGGCCTGAACGAGGGCAAGACCGAGATCGAGAACGCGGCAGCCGACAACGCCCGCGACATTACCCCCGAGAAGGACAAAGTCTGAGCCACCCATGTTTGACATCGGCTGGGGCGAGCTCTTCCTGATCGGAATCGTCGCCCTGATCGTGGTGGGGCCGAAGGACCTTCCCGCGCTTTTCCGCACGCTCGGCAACCTGACCGGCAAGGCACGGGTGATGGCACGGGATTTCCAGCGCACGCTGGAGCAGGCCGCGGACGAATCCGGGATGAGCGAGGTTTCGAAGAACCTGCGCAGCCTCGACCAGAGCATCAATTCCGCCAGCGACAGCGCCCGGCGCTTTGCGAGCCAGTCGTTCGGAAATCCGCTGGCGGGTGGCGGGACTTCGGCGGCCGCAACCGACGGCCCCGTTGACGCGGTTCCGCCGCCGCATGTCGTCGCGCGGCAGGCCGCCACGGCCTCGCCGGAGGCTGGGGCCGCGGAGACTGGGGCCGCGGAGACTGGCGCGCACAAGCCGAAGGTGGTCGCGAAGGCCGTGGCCGTTCCGGTGGCCGAGGCGGCCCCCGCAGCCCCCGCCGCCGCGCCCGCGCCGGCGGCCGGGGAAGGCCCGGCATCATGAGCGAGCGCGACGAGATCGACGACAGCACCGCCCCGCTGATGGAGCACCTGGCCGAGTTGCGCACCCGGCTCATCACTTCGGTGGTGGCCTTCGCCGTTGCGATGATCGCGGCCTTCGCCGTGGCGGGGCCGATCTTCAACTTCCTGGCCTCACCGCTCGCGCGGCTGCTGATCGAGCACGGGCAGAAGCCCGAGCTCATCTATACCGGCCTGCAGCAGGGCTTCTTCACGCAGGTGCGGATCTCGGTCTTCGGCGGGTTCATCCTCGCCTTCCCGGTGATCGGCTACCAGCTCTGGCGATTCGTCGCCCCGGGGCTCTACAAGCAGGAAAAGCGGGCCTTCCTGCCGTTCCTGATCGCCTCGCCGCTCCTGTTCTTCCTCGGCTGTGCCTTCGCCTACTACGTCCTCATCCCGCTCGTCTACGATTTCTTCCTCGGCTTCCAGCAGTTCGGGGCCGACTCGATCGACGGGGACAAGGTCGACATCCAGTTCCTCGGGACGATCAACGAATACCTGTCGCTGACCATGAAATTCATGGTCGCCTTCGGGCTCTGCTTCCAGCTGCCGGTGGCGCTGACGCTGATGGGCATGGCGGGGATCGTCTCGGCGCGGGGCCTGTCGGCCTTCCGCAAATACGCGGTGGTGGGGATGCTCTTCATCGCGGCCTTCGTCACCCCCGGACCGGACGTGATGTCGCAGCTGATCCTCTTCGCCGCGATCTATCCGCTCTACGAGGTCTCGATCCTTCTGGTGCGGGCATCCGAGCGCAAGCGCGAGGCCGAGCTGAAGGCGCAGGGACTCTGGGTCGAGGACCCGGACGAGGCGGACGCCAAGCCATGACCGGCGGCAAGGTGGCGGCCCTCGAGCGCATCGCGGCGGCGCTGGAGCGCCTGAGTCCGCCGCCGGCACCGGCGCCGGATCTCGGGGGCGCGGATGCCTTCGTCTGGCAGGTCGCCCCCGACCGGCTGGAGCCGGTGGCGCGGGTGTCGCGCGTAGGGTTGCCGCTCCTGGTGGGCATCGACCGGGCGCGGGACACGCTCGTCGCCAACACGCTCCAGTTCGCCCGCGGCTTCCCGGCCAACAACGTCCTGCTCTGGGGCGCGCGGGGGATGGGCAAGTCGAGCCTCGTCAAGGCGGCCCATGCCGCCGCCGCCGAGGCCGTGCCCGGACGGGTGAAGCTCGTGGAGCTGCACCGCGAGGATCTGCCGAGCATCGGGCGGCTGCTGGCGATGCTGCGCGGCCAGCCCTATCGCTTCCTCCTGTTCTGCGACGACCTGTCCTTCGAGAAGGACGACGCGCATTACAAGAGCCTGAAGGCGGTGCTGGACGGCGGCATCGAGGGGCGGCCCGGGAATGTCGTGCTCTATGCCACCTCGAACCGGCGGCACCTGATGCCGCGGGACATGATCGAGAACGAGCGCCAGACCTCGGTCAATCCGAGCGAGGCGACCGAGGAGAAGGTCTCGCTGTCGGACCGGTTCGGGCTGTGGCTCGGATTTCACGCCTGCAACCAGGACGACTTCCTGAAGATGATCCGCGGCTATTGCGACGCCTTCGGGATCGCGATCGACGACGAGACCCTGCGGGCCGAGGCGATCGAATGGAGCCAGACCCGGGGCGGCCGCTCCGGCCGGGTCGCCTGGCAATATGTCACCGACCTTGCCGGACGGCGGGGCGTGGCGACCGAAGGCGCTGCCGTGGACCGGTGAGGCCAACCGTCCGGGGCGCGCTGCGGCGGCGGCAAGGGACGGGTGACGCAGGGTCATGCAGGGGGACTTCCCCTCCGGTCCCCCCTTGCGGATGGCCCTCGACCTGCGCCGGCTCCCTCCGGGCGGGTCGGGAAGACGGGGCGCCGTCGTCCGTCCCATGACATCGGCGTCCCGAACTGCCGCGATGCAGCATTGATTTTGCGCAGGCGAGTTGCGATGGATTGCACATCCCCAGCCGGCAGCGGAGCAGCCATGACCCAGCGCCTTCACCTTGTCTTCGGCGGTGAACTCTCGGACCTCAAGGGCGTCGAATTCGCCAATGTCGGGGCCATCGATATCGTCGGGCTGTTTCCGAACTATGCCACGGCCTACGACGCCTGGAAATCGAAGGCGCAGGCCACCGTCGATCAGGCACAGACTCGCTATTTCATTGCGCACCTCCACCGGCTGGTGGAAGAAAGCGATCCGGCCAGCGAGGATGCGGCAGGCTGATGCCGGGCGGCGGCCACGGCTGCCTGCGCCGGGATCGGAGGGCTCTTGGACATCGGTCACGACGAGGCTGCGGCGGGTGATCCGCTCCGCGCGCCCGCACACCCGCCCGGCTCCCTGCTGCTGTCGCTCTATCTCTTCCTGTCGCGCCGCCTCGCGCCGCTGGCGCTCAGGCGGCTGCGACGGCGGCAGGCCGAGGGCAAGGAGCATCCCGAGCGGATGGAGGAGCGGCGCGGCATCGCCGGGCTGCCCCGGCCGCCCGGGCGGCTCGTCTGGTTCCATGCCGCGAGCGTCGGCGAGTCGGCCTCGCTGCTGGAGCTCCTGCGCCGGCTGACCGAGGAGCGGCCGGACCTCACCTGCCTCGTCACCACGGTCACCGTGACCTCGGCGGACTTCCTGGCCGAGCGGCTGCCGGACCGCTGCCTGCACCAGTTCGCCCCGGTGGATGTCCTGCCCTGGGTCGCGCGTTTCCTCGATCACTGGCGGCCCGAGCTGGCGGTGAGTACCGAGAGCGAGCTGTGGCCGGCGACGGTCTGGGAGCTGCACCGCCGCGACATCCCCCTGCTGCTCATCAATGCGCGGATCTCGCACCGTTCCTTCCGGCGCTGGCGCCGCGTCGGCGGCCTCGCGCAGGCCATGATGGGGCGGTTCACCGAGATCCTCGCCCAGGACGACCTGGCGGCCGACCAGCTTGCCCGGCTCGGGGCGGACCCGGGCCGCCTGCGGGTGACGGGCACGCTCAAGGAAGGGTCGGCCCCGCTGCCGAACGACGAGCCCGAGCGGCAGCGGACGACCCGTGCCTTCGACGGCCGGCAGGTCTGGTGCGCCGCCTCGACCCATGCCGGCGAGGAGACCGCGGCGATTGCCGCGCATCTGGAGGTCCGGCAGGCGTTGCCGCGGCTGGCGATGATCCTGGTGCCGCGGCATCCCGTCCGCGGCGATTCGGTGGCGAGCGAAGTCAGGGCGGCGGGGCTCGGGGTGGCGCAGCGCTCGAAGGGCGAGGCGATCACGGCCGAAACGGATGTCTACCTCGCCGATACGATGGGCGAGCTCGGCATCTGGTACCGGGTCGCGCCGGTCAGTTTCGTCGGCGGATCGCTCGCGGATGTGGGCGGGCACAATCCCTTCGAGCCGGCGCTTCTCGGCAGCGCCATCCTCCATGGCCCGCATGTGCGCAACTTCGCCGAGGCCTATGCGCGGCTCGGGGCCGCGGATGCCGCGGTTCTGGTCAACCGCTCCGGCGACCTCGGCCCGGCGCTCCGCGAGGTGCTGCGCCCCGAGCGGTCGGCGGCGATGGCGGCGGCGGCCTGGGCGGCCGTCAGCGAGGGCGCGGACGTGACCGACGCGGTTCTCGCCACGATTGCCGCCCGCATCGACGCCCCGGCGGCCCCGCGTCCCTCCGTGCCACCGGTTCCGGTC
>ERZ500977.140-NODE-140-length-13612-cov-7.929483_pt1 | contig 13612 bp, 13 predicted proteins | sample MGYA00248863_ERZ500977 | MGnify/ENA primary metagenome ERZ500977 (study PRJEB25958, sample SAMN03398581) | human skin metagenome | study: EMG produced TPA metagenomics assembly of the Human Skin Microbiome Metagenome (human skin metagenome) data set.
TCCCCCCGAACCAGCGCACGACGACGGCGCACACGTCCGTCAGGTCGGTCCGGCCCGGCGCGGTCTCGCGCTGGAGGACGGCCTCGAGCATGGGGACGCCGGCCGTGCCGGCGGGCTCGCCGTCGTCGCTGGAGCGCATCCGGTCCCGGGCGGGGCCGAGGACGAACGCGCTGCACACGTGCCGCGCGTCGTGGTGCCGGCGCCGCAGGACGGGCGGGGCCATGGGCGGTCAGGAGCGCGCTGACCCGCTCGACCCCGCCGAGCGCGCGCACGGCGGCCTCGGCGGCGGCCCGCACGGGCTCCAGGCGCTGGCCCTCGGCCGGATCCACCTCCAGCAGGAAGCTGACCCGGCCGCCCTCGACGGTCAGCGCGCGCACCATGTCCGCGCCCACCACGTCGGTGTTGCGGCCGGGCACCGGCACGGAGCGCAGGGCGGCAAGGACTTCGTCACGGGTGACGGACATGGGGACTCTCCGGCTCAAGCGGCTGCATCGCCCGCCATAGATCAGGCTCGCGCGCGGGGGAACAAGGCCCCTTCCCCGAATGCGCGCCGCGAACAGGATTGGTCAGGCTCGCGCATGACTGCTCGCCAGCGAATGGATCCCACACCACTGTCCAACGAGGCATGTTGCGCCGCAATGAATGCCATTGCACACCGACCCGGGCCGGGAATTCAAAAGGTTAACAGAAAGTTGACGGCCATGCTCCCCACGCATGGCGGGTTTGATCCCTGCTGCGTTGCCGGGCTTGGCGAAATGTATATATTGCATCGCAACACGAACGGAAACGCTCACAACCGAACGCTGACCACGGAGACAGACATGACTGTTCAGACTCTTTACGCAGGTCGCGCGCTCGCTGGAAACGCCACCGGTCTGGCTCGCTGGATCGACGACATTCGCCAGGCCTTCGCGCTGCACCGCCAGTACCGCACCATTCTGGGCGAGCTGGACGCGATGACCGACCGCGAGCTGGCCGACCTGAACCTCAGCCGCGCGTCGATCCGCGACGTGGCGCGCGAGGCGGTCTACGGCCGCCGCTGACACCCCGGATCAAAGGATCAAGATGATGGCACACGCCGCGACTTTCCAGACCAACACCGTCGACACCGGCCTCTTCGCTGCCCTCCGCAGCCGGGTTCAGGCCTACCTTCTCTATCGCGAGACCATCGCCCAGCTGCGCGCGCTCAGCGACCGTGACCTCGCCGACCTTGCGATCGATCCGAGCGATCTCGCCGGCACCGCGCAACGGGCCGTCTACGGGGCGTAAGCCCGAAAGACCTCCGGCCGGAGGCGCAGCGACCGCGCCCGGCCCTTCAGATTTCCGCGCCGCCCGCACCCGGGATGCGCAACACGGTTCCTCCCTGACTTGGCCGGGCTCTGCCCGGCCATTTTTTTTGCCCGGCGGCGGCGCCCTGTCAGCCGGGCATTTCACCCGGGAACCGGAAAACGAAGGCCGTCGCCTCCGGGCCGGACTCGACCGACAGCCAGCCCCCATGCGCGCCGGCGATCTCGGAGGCGATGTAGAGGCCGAGCCCCAGCCCCTTGCTGCCCGCCTCGGCGTCCCGGCCGCGCTCGAAGGGCTTGAACAGGCGCGCCTGCTCCTGCGGCGGAATCGGCCGGCCCTGATTCTCGACCCGGATCTCGACCATGGCGCCGTCCTGCCGGGCAACCACCCGGATCGGGGCGACGGGGGCGCCATGGGTCACGGCATTGGCGAGGAGATTGCCGGCGAGCTGGGCGACCCGATCGGGGTCGCAGGTCGCCGAGAGCCCCGGGGCGACCTCGACCTCGATCCGCCGCCCTGCGGCACCCGCCGCCACCTCGCCGGCCACCTGTCGCAACACCGCCTCCAGGGCCACCGCCTGCCGGACCCGGACCGGCAGCCCCCCGCCGAGGCGGCCGCGGGCAAAATCGGTGACATCATCGATCAGCCGGCTCATCCGGAGCGCGCTCGCCTCGATGCTGCCCACCACGTCGCGCAGCCCCGCCTCCGGTACCCGCCGCGCCAGAAGGCGGGTGCCCGCACGGATCGCCGCCAGCGGATTGCGCAGGTCATGGCCCAGCACCGCAATGAACTGCTCGCGCAGCTCGGCCGTGCGCTACTCGGCCGCCAGCCGGTCTTCGGTGACCGCCAGCCGCTCCTGCGTGGCGAGATGCACGCCGATCAGCTCGGCGAAGATCCGGATCATCTCGACCTGCTCCGGCGATTCGATCCGCGAGGGCTTGGGGTCGAGCGCACAGAGCGTGCCGAAGAAGGCACCATCGGGGGTGAAGATCGGCATCGAGATGTAGCTCTCGATGCCATATTGCGTCGGCACCGGATGCGCCGACCAGACCGGATCGGCGCTCGCGCTGTTGAAGACCACAAGCTGCCCGGTATCGCGCACCTGCTGGCACATCGTCTCCGTGATCTGCAGCTCGCCCCCCGGACCGAGGCCGAGCCCGACATCGTCCCGGACCTGGCAGGCGACCCAGCGCGTTTCCGTGACGCGGGCGACGGCCGAAAAGCCCATCCCCGTCACCTGGCAGATGACATCGAGAATGCGCCGGACGGCGTCGATGGCCTGGACGGCGGCAATTTCGCGGGCCAGCGGGTCAGTCATTGCGGCGGTCCCTTACCGAGGGGTCTCCCGCTTCATGGGGCATGCAGGCGGCGTCCGCAATCCGGTCCCCGCACGGTCAGCTCCCGGCGCCGGTCAGCGGACATGGCAGGGGCGCGGGGTCGATGCGCTCGAGGCTCAGGGTGGCATCCGGCCCGCCGCCCTCGCTGCGCGCGATCACCCCGGCCCCGATCTTCTCCAGAATCCAGCAGCTTGGCGCGGGCTCGCCTTCGTAGAGAAAGCAGATGGCCGGCCCCCGCTCGTACCAGTGGCCGGACTGGCAGGTCTGACTGCCCGCGAAGCGCCAGAGGCTGCGCCGCCCGGGCAGGAACTGCTCGGCGCCATAGGCACCGTCCGGCCCGACGAAATGGAGCGTCCCCCGCCCCGCCAGCGCCTCCAGCCCGGCCGCGTCGAGCACCTGCGCCCGCGCGTCGGCCGGCAGCAGCGCGGCAAGCGCCAGGGCAAGACCCCACGCGGTCCGAAGGCGGCCCTCGCCAAAGATCAGCGCGGACGCGGTGCGGGTCACTGCGGGCGCGGGACCGGGCTGCGCGCCCGGGAACTGATGTTGCCACCGTCGATCCGGCGCAGCGAGATTTCCAGACGGGCGTCGGCGGCGGTGATCTCGTCGAGCACGCGCTTGGTATAGGTCATGTGATCCTCTGCCGCCTGCCCGGCCGCGACGGGATCGCGGGCCAGCACCGCGTCATGGATCGCGCGATGCTGTTCCAGCAGCACCTCGCGGACCTCCGGCCGGGAATAGAGCTTCTCGCGGTTGTGGAAGACGCCCTTGCGCAGCATGCCCGACAGCGCCCGCATCATCTGCAGCAGCACGACATTGTGGCTCGCCTCGTAGATCGCGATATGGAGGTCGACATCGGCATCGGCCTCGTCATGGGGGTCGGCGAGGGCGTGGGCCCGGTCGATCCGGGCCATGCAGCTGCGCAGGGTCTCGCGGTCGACCTCGTTGGCGCGGGTCGCCGCCAGCGCCGCGGCCATGCGTTCCATCGTCGCGCGCAGCTCCAGATAGTCGTCGACGACATCCGGGCGGGCCGCCATCAGCTCGATGAGCGGGTCGGTGATGCTGGTGGCGAGCGGGGCGATGACGCGGCCGCCACCGCCTTCCGACACGAGCAGGCCCTTGTCCTCCAGAAGCTTGATGCCTTGGCGGAGGGTGGGGCGGGAGACCTGGAGCCGCAACGCCATCTCGCGCTCGGGCAGCAGGGATTCGCCCGGGCGGAGCGAGCCCTCGAGGATCAGGTCTTCGATGTGGCGCGCAGTGGCCTCGGCGGCACTGTGGCCCTTGATGCTGTCCTTGGCCATAAGACTTGCTGGAAGCTCCCGAATTTCAACGTCTTGAATGCTCCGGCGCATATGGCGCAAGCTTACCCCGTGGCGACCAATGGGTGAAGTCACTTTTCCAGTTGACGTGCTCGGTAATTTTAATTTACCATAGAAGCATTCCGGCCTTTAAGAATTACCGGAGCGGGAGGACTGAAAGAGACGCGCAGGCCGAGCGGCCGCGTGCCCGGGTGGTCTCGGCAAAGAGAGACTGCGCATTTTTCAACAAATCAAGGTTCGCATGCGCCAGCCGGCTGCCGCTGGCATCGTGCGCGTGCAGGCTGGAGGAACAAACTGATGATCTGGTCCCAGGTCTACGACCCACTTGGCAATATCTGGCTGTCATCGCTGCTCGCGGCAGTCCCTGTCATCGTCCTGCTAGGGGCGATCGGCATTTTTGAGATTCGCGCTCATGTCGCGGCGATGATCGGCCTTGCCACCGCACTTGCCGTTGCCATCTTCGCTTTCGGCATGCCCGCGGGCATGGCCGGCATGTCGGCCGTCTATGGAGCAGGCTTCGGTCTGATGCCGATCGGCTGGATCATCCTCAACGTCATCTTCCTCTACCAGCTCACGAACGAGAAGGGCGAGTTCGACGTCCTGCGTCATTCGATCCGCGGGATTTCCGACGATCGCCGGATGCAGGTGCTGTTCATCGCCTTTTCCTTCGGGGCCTTCTTCGAAGGCGCAGCTGGATTCGGCACGCCGGTCGCCGTGACGGCCGCCATGCTGATGGGCCTCGGCTTCTCGCCGCTTTCGGCCGCGGGTCTGTGCCTGATCGCGAACACCGCGCCCGTCGCCTTCGGTGCACTCGGTACGCCGGTCATCGCGCTGGCCGCCGTTACCGGCCTCGACCTCGTGGAACTCTCGGGCATGATCGGCCGGCAGCTGCCGTTCTTCTCGCTCATCGTGCCCTTCTGGCTGATCTGGGCGATGGTCGGCTTCCGCCGTATGATCGAAGTCTGGCCGGCGCTTCTGATCGCGGGTGGTGCCTTTGCCCTGCCGCAGTATCTCGTCTCGAACTTTCATGGCCCGTGGCTCGTCGACATCGTCGCCGCCATCGTCTCCATGGTCTGCCTCGCGGCCTTCCTGCGGGTCTGGAAGCCGAAGCAGCCGATGACCGAAGCGCCGCGCGACTGGTCCTCGGATGACGTGCAGGACACGGCGCACGAACGCCCCGCCGATGTCACTTCGAACGCTGCCGTGCTGCGGGCGTGGATGCCCTGGGCCATCCTGTCGGTCTTCGTCTTCATCTGGGGCGTGCCCCAGGCCAAGGCTCTGCTCGACTCGATCTGGACTACAAGCTTCTCGGTTCCGGGTCTGGATAACCTCGTCATGAAGGTGCCGCCGGTCGTCGCCGAGCCGCATGCCGAAGCCGCGGTCTTCAAGCTCAACATCCTCTCGATGACGGGCACCGGTATCTTGCTCGCGGGCATCGTCGCCGGTTTTCTCCTCGGTTATACGCCGATGGGCCTGGTGCGGATGTACGGCAAGACGCTCTACATGATCCGCTTCTCGCTGCTCACAATCGCCTGCATGCTCGCGCTCGGATATGTCACCCGCTACTCCGGCACCGACGCGACCATGGGTCTCGCCTTCGCCCATACCGGCTGGTTCTACCCCTTCTTCGGTACCCTGCTCGGCTGGCTCGGCGTGGCTGTCACGGGCTCGGATACCGCGTCGAACGTGCTCTTCGGCGGCCTGCAGAAGGTGACGGCGCAGCAGCTCGGCCTCAACCCGGTGCTGATGGCGGCTGCCAACTCCTCGGGTGGCGTGATGGGCAAGATGATCGACGCGCAGTCCATCGTCGTCGCCTCGACAGCGACCAAGTGGTATGGCCACGAAGGTTCGATCCTGCGCTACGTGTTCTTCCACTCGATCGCGCTCGCCTGCCTCGTCGGCCTGCTCGTCATGGCCCAGGCCTATGTCCATCCGTTCACGGCGATGGTGCCGGACGTGGTACAGACGGTTCCGGCCGGGCACTGAGGAACCGGGTCCGGGGGCAAGGCCTCCGGACCCCATCCCGGGGGAGGAACGACATGAAGAGCAAGGACGCGCTGATCGCCGAACTCGGCCGCATCGTCGGCACCGGCCATGTGCTGACCGCCGAACGGGACACCCGCGGCTATACCCGCGGCTTCCGCTACGGCTCCGGGCCCGTCGCCGCCGTCGTGCGGCCGGGCAGCCTCGTCGAGCAGTGGCGGGTGCTGAAGGCCGCCATCGCCGCCGGGCGGATCGTCATCTTCCAGGCCGCAAACACCGGCCTGACCGGCGGCTCGACGCCCTGGGGCGAGGATTATGACCGCGAGATCGTCCTCGTCAACGTGACGCGGATCCGCGGCATCCACCTGATCGACGGCGGACGGCAGGTCGTCTGCCTGCCCGGCGCAACGCTCGATGCGCTTGAAAAGGCCCTGCGCCCCTTGGGTCGCGAGCCGCATTCGGTCATCGGCTCGTCCTGCATCGGCGCCTCGGTGCTGGGCGGGATCTGCAACAATTCCGGCGGCGCTCTCGTCCAGCGCGGGCCCGCCTATACCGAGATGACCCTCTATGCCGAAGTGCAGGCCGACGGCACGGTGGCGCTCGTCAACCATCTCGGACTGCCGCTCGGCAACGACCCTGAGGAGATACTGGCGCGCGTCGAGCGCGGCGACCTGCCCGAACCTGCGCCGACCGAGGCCTGGGCCTCGGACCGCGACTATGCCACCCATGTCCGCGACGTGGACGCAGCGACCCCGGCCCGCTTCAATGCCGACCCCCGCCGCCTGCGGGAATCCGCGGGCTGCGCCGGCAAGCTCGCGGTCTTCGCCGTCCGCCTCGACACCTTCGAGGCAGAAAAGGAGACGGCCGTCTTCTACATCGGCACTAACGATCCCGATGAGCTGACGGCGATCCGCCGGCACATTCTGGGAACCTTTGCGCATCTGCCGATCGCCGGCGAGTACATCCACCGCGACGCCTATGACGTGGCGGCCGAGTATGGGAAGGACACGTTCCTCTTCATCCGCAAGGCTGGCACCGACCGGATGCCCGCCTTCTTCGCCGCCAAGGCGAAGGTCGATGCCCTGACCGAACGGCTCGGCCTCGGGGCTGCGGTGTCGGACCGGGTGGCGCAGGCGGTGGCGGGCCTCACGTCACAACACCTGCCTGCCCGGATGAACGCCTTCCGCGACGCTTACGAACATCATCTGCTGCTCAGGATGGGCGGCGGCGGCATCGCCGAGGCCCGGGCCTACCTCGCGGGGATCTTCCCCTCGGTGACAGGCGACATGTTCGAATGCACGCCGGACGAGGGTCGCGCGGCCTTCCTGCACCGCTTCGCCGTGGCGGGGGCGGCGGTGCGCTATCGCGCCGTCCATGCCCGGGAGGTCGAGGACATCGTGGCGCTGGACATCGCACTCCGCCGCAACGACCAGGACTGGATGGAAAACCTCCCGCCCGAGATCGACGCCGCGATCGCCAAGAAGCTCTACTACGGCCATTTCTTCTGCCACGTCTTCCATCAGGACTACGTGGTGAAGATGGGTCATGACTGCCTGGAACTGGAACACGCGATGTGGCGGCTGCTCGACACCCGCGGCGCCGAATACCCGGCCGAGCACAATGTCGGCCATCTCTACAAGGCAAAGCCGGAGCTGGCGGACTTCTACCGCCGGATCGACCCGACCAACAGCCTCAATCCCGGCGTCGGCCAGACGTCGAAATGCGCCCACTGGCACTGAAGGGGGGAAACCCAATGCTCTCGAACGCCCTGACGATCGATGACCTGAAGCGCATGGCGCGCCGGCGGGTGCCGAAGATGTTCTTCGACTATGCCGACAGCGGCGCCTGGACCGAGCAGACTTACCACGCGAATGAAAGCGACTTCGCGAAGATCCTGCTGCGCCAGCGCATCCTCGTCGACATGACCGACCGCAATCTCGCGACCGAGATGGTGGGCGAGCCGGTGTCGATGCCGCTCGCCCTTGCCCCCACCGGCTTCTGCGGGATGCAGCATGCCGATGGCGAGATCCTGGCGGCGCAGGCGGCCGAGGCCTTCGGCGTGCCCTTCTGCCTCTCCACCATGTCGATCTGCTCGATCGAGGACGTGGCGGCGAACACGACCCGGCCCTTCTGGTTCCAGCTCTACGTGATGCGCGACCGCGCCTTCATCGAGAACCTGATCGACCGGGCCAAGGCGGCGAACTGCTCGGCGCTGGTGCTGACCCTCGACCTGCAGATCCTCGGCCAGCGCCACAAGGACCTGCGCAACGGCCTCTCCGCCCCGCCCAAGTGGACTCCGAAGCACGCCTGGCAGCTCGCCACCCGCCCGCTCTGGTGCCTCGGCATGGCGAAGACGAAGCGGCACAGCTTCGGCAACATCGTTGGCCACGCAAGCAACGTCGGCGACCTCTCGTCGCTGTCGTCCTGGACCAAGGAACAGTTCGACCCGCGCCTCAGCTGGGACGACGTGGCCTGGATCAAGGAGAAATGGGGCGGCAAGCTGATCCTCAAAGGCATCCTCGACCCCGAAGATGCACGTCTGTCGCTCGACAGCGGCGCGGATGCGATCATCGTCTCGAACCACGGCGGCCGCCAGCTCGACGGGGCGCGCTCCTCGATCGCGGCGCTGCCCGGCATCGTCGAAGCCGTGGACGGCCGGATGGAAATCCACATGGACGGCGGCATTCGCTCGGGCCAGGACATCCTGAAGGCCGTGGCGCTGGGGGCGAAGGGCGTCTGGATCGGGCGGCCGTTCCTCTATGGCCTCGGCGCCGGCGGCAAGGCCGGGGTCACGCGCTGCCTCGACATCCTGCGCAACGAGCTCGACATCACCATGGCCCTCTGCGGCCGGCGCGACATCCGCGGCATCGACACGGAAATCCTCGACCGCGCGCCCGGGCTCTGAGCGGACCCGTCGACACAGAACTGCGGCCCCCAAGGCCGCGGTTCGACATGTCCGGCCGACAGAGCCGGCCCCTGCCGCGGCGGGACCGGCACCCGATGGCTGGTTGTGGCTTTCGCTCCCCTGCCCCGGCGCTACAGCAGCAGCCTGCGGTCAGTGACCGGGCAGATGCGGATCATGTCGGCGGCCGGGTGCCGGGGCCGGGGCGGCAGCGCGATCGGCACCGCGCGGCCGGTGCGGGCCGCTTCCTCGATGGCCAGCAGCACCACCATGTCGGCCAGCCCCTCGGCGCCATCCGCCTCGGGGGGCTGACCCGCGGCGATGCAGTCCGAGAAATAGGTGGCCTGCCCGCCGAAATGATCGACGCGGGGGAAAGACGTCTCCTCGATCGCCCCCCCGGCGGTGCGCAGGCGCAGCCGGGTCGCGGTCTCGAAGCGGTAGCCGGGATCAAGCTCCAGGTCGCCCGTGCTGCCGACGACGCGGTAGCTGTCGATCGAGGCCGAGCCGAAGCTGACGATGATCTGCGCGATGCCGCCCGAGGGAAAGCGCAAGGTTGCTGCCACCGTCGCCTCGATTTCGGCGAAGCGCGGATCGCCATCGGGCTTGTGCAGCTGCGCCGTCGCCTCGACCGGCTCCTCGGCGAAGACATGGCGCGCGGCATTGACGCAATAGACCCCGATGTCCTGCAGCGCGCCCCCCCAATGCTCGGCCTTGAGGCGGTGATTGCCGAGCGCAGCCTGGAAGCCGAAGACCGACTGGAAGAACAGCGGCTGGCCGATGGCGCCGGCGCGGATCTTTTCCAGCACCGCGATGGTGCCGGGCTCGTTGTGAAGGCGATAGGCGGTCATCAGGAAGACCCCTGCCGCCTCGGCCGCGGCGATCATCGCGCGCGCCTCCGCCTCGGTGCGGGACAGGGGTTTTTCCACCAGCACATGCTTGCCGGCCCGGGCCGCCCGGATCGCGTAATCGGCATGCATCGAGTTCGGCAGGGCGATGTAGACGGCATCGACGTCGACCGGATCACCGGCCAGCAGGGCGTCATACTCCGCATAGGAGACCACCTGCGGAATGCCGTGGAACTCCGCCAGCGGGCGGACCCTCCCGGGATCGCCGGTCACGAGCGCCGCGACGCAGGAATTTCCGGACTGGGCCACGCCGGGCAGGAAGGCTTCCTGCGAAATCCAGCCGGCGCCGACAACGGCATATCTGATCATCAGGCTTCTCCTGGAACGGGGGGCGTCTCGCGATAGAGATCGGGGCGGGGGGCGAGGCGGAGCTCGGCGGGCCGGCCGGCGGCGAAGGCCTCGGCCACCTGTTCGGCAATGGCCGAGGCGACATAGCCGTCCCAGGCGCTGGCCCCGTCCGGCACGCCGGTGGCGATCCCGCGGACCCAGGCGTCCATCTGCCGCCGGTAGGCCTCGCGAAAGCGCGGCACCCAGTTCTCCGGCCAGTCATGGCCATGCGCCCCGGCGAGATTGGTCGTGGTCAGGCTCGGGGTCGCCAGCGCGATGGTGCCGCCGCGGCCGACGAGTTCGGCATGGACGTGATAGCCATAGGCGGCATTCACGAAGACTTCGGTCGAGACGATCTCGTCCCGGTCGGTCGTCATCGTGATCATCAGCGGCTCGCCGCCCGGACCCGCCACCACCTCGGCCCGGCGCAGCTCGGAGCCGAGCAGCCAGCGGCTGATGTCGATCTCGTGGACGAAGGAATTGGTGAGCGCCATGGCGCCGGTGAACCAGCCCGGCGCCTGCGCATTGCGGTGGATGTTGTGCAGAAGCACCGCCGCGCCGATCCGGCCTGCCCGCCGCGCCGCGCGCATCTCGACATAGGCCGGATCGAAGCGCCGCATGTAGCCGACCTGGATCAGCCGGCGCCCCACCGCCACCTCGGCCTCGATCAGCCCGAGCGCCTCGGCGGGGGTGGCGGCCAGCGGCTTCTCGCAGAGGACGGGCTTGCCATGCTCGAGGCAGGCCCGGGCGAGCTGGCCGTGGGTGGCATCCGGTGCCGCGATGACCACGGCATCGACGGCATCGGAGGCGATCAGGGCCAGCGGGTCGTCATGGACCACGGCGCCCCGCGCCGCCGCCGTGGCGCGCGCGGCATCGGCATCGGCCACCGCGGCCAGATGCGCCCCGCGCGTCTCCTCGTGCAGGATGCGGGCATGTTCGGCGCCCATCACGCCGGTTCCGACGACCCCGACTCGCAGGCTCATGCAGGATTCTCCTGGAAAGGCGCGGGGCCGCCGGCGATCCCGGACGGGCCCGCTCATGCCTCCGCCGGCCCCGGACCGGCTTCGGCCGGAATCGCTGCGGGTGCGGGCGAAGGAGGGCAACAGGGGAAAGAGGGCGGGCCGGAGCCCGCCCTCCGCGCGGCGCGGTTACTTGGCGATGCAGGTGTCCGCCGTCTCGGGCGTGCAGATGTCGAGGCCGGTATAGGTCGGATCCTCGGGCGCCGCGCCCCCCTCGGCCATCTGCTCGAAGGCCTGCATGACCTTGTAGCCCATCTCGAAGGGCCGCTGGCCGACCTGTCCGGCCGAGAAGCCTTCCTTCAGCTGCTCGATCTGCGTCGGCAGCGTGTCGGCGACCACGAGCGCCAGCGACCCGTCGGCGATCTTGGCCTTGTAGGGCTCCACCGCCGCGCGGTTGGCGTCCGGCACGAACTGCGGGAAGCCGCCCGTCGGCACGAAGGCGTCGAGGTCCGGGTTCGCCTCCATGAAGTCCTGGAACTGCTGCACGGCGAGCGGGAAGTCGTCGTTGGTGTAGAGCGGGCAGCCCTCCGCCTCGGTCCAGCCGTTCTGGCCGGTCAGCCGGTCGCCGGGCGACGTCGTCCCGGTCACGCCGGCGAGCGTGTCGCGGATGCCCTGCATGCGCTCGTTGTGGTTGGCCGCCGCGGCGCCGCCGGACTGGATGCAGATGGTCCCGCCCTCGGGCTTGATCTCCTGCACGCGCTTGGCGAGGTTCACGCCGATCTCGTAGTTGTGCGTGCCGATATAGGCCACGCGCAGGTCCTTGTTCTCCGGCAGGAGGTCGGAATCCCAGGTGATGATCGGGATGCCCGCGTCCTTGGCCGCCTGCGCCGCCACCGCCATGGCGGCCGCGTTCGCCGGCGAGATGCCGAGGCCCTTCACGTCGCCGCGCGCGATCAGGTCCTGGACGATCTGCACCTGCTCGTCGCCGCCGCCGTGCTCGCCCGGACCGATGTATTCGCAGGTGAACTTGCCGCCGGATTCCTCCTCCGCCTTCTTGCAGCCGTCGCGGGCCTGGTCGAAGAACGGGTTGTTCATGTTCTTCGGCACCAGCGCGAAGATGTTCTGGGCGAAGGCCGTGGAGCCGATCGTCATCGTCGCCAGGACGATGGCCGAGGTCGCTAGCATCTTCTTCAAGGTCGTTCCTCCCGTTTGTTGAAACTGGCGTTGGTCGCCAGCAGTCTTCTAGCGGTCCTTCCCGGTTCGAAGCAGGTTGCGCATGAGCTCGCCGAGGCTGAAGCCGCGCGTTTCCATCCCGATCAGGACCGCGAGAATGATGAAGGCACCGACGAAGGCGCCCTGCCAGTTGGAGTCGATCCCCGCCATCAGCAGGGCGTTGCGGATCACCTCCAGAAGCGCCGAGCCGATGATCGCGCCATAGGCCGTGCCCGAGCCGCCCATCAGGTTCGCCCCGCCGATGACGGTCGCCGCGATCACCCGCAGCTCGTAGGACTGGCCGAGGGCGTTGATCGCCGATCCCGAATAGCCGAGGATCAGCAGCGAGGCGACCGAGGCGCAGAGGGCCGAGAAGAGATAGGCCTGGAACTTGATGCGGTCGACATTCACGCCCGTCATCCGCGCAGCCTGCTCGTTGCCGCCGATGGCATAGAGGTGTTTGCCCCAGGGCTTGCGGTTCAGCACATAGCCGACCCCGAGCGCCAGCAGGATCATCACCCAGAAATGCGAGGAAAAGGCGGGGATCCAGCCCGGGAACAGGCTGTCCGGCTGGCCGCTCGGGAATTTCGCCTGCCCGATCGCCTTCACGACCGGGGCATCGGGGCCGAACTTGTAGAGCATCTGGTTGCCCGAGAAGACGACCGCGAAGGACCGCGCGATCGACATCATGCCGAGGGTCACCACGAAGGACGACATGCCGACATAGGCGACGAAGAACCCGTTCACCGCCCCGCAGGCGAGGCCCGCCAGCAGGCCCATGGCGAAGGCGACATACCAGGGATAGTCCCAGGTCAGGAACAGCCCGGCCACGATGGCGACGAGCCCCATGATCGAGCCGACCGACAGGTCGATGCCGCCGGTGATGATGACGCAGGTCATGCCCAGCGCCATGATGCCGAAGGGCGCGAAGTTGCGGGTGACGTTCGCGAGGTTCGTCACCGAGATGAACGACGGCTGGTAGAGCGCGATCGCGATCGAGAGCACGATCAGCGCCAGCGTCACCCAGAAGGGCTGGCTCTTGACCAGGCTCTGGAGAAGGGTGCGTTCGGCAATGCCGGTCACGTCCGAGATGCGGGCGTGATCGATCCGGTCCTTGGTCTCCACGGCATCAGGCGGCATGGATCGCTCCCGTGATGAGGCCCGTGATCTCCTCGGGGCTCGTTGTGGCGGTCGTCTTGTCGGCGACCTTGGTGCCCCGCCGCATGACCACGACCCGGTCGCAGACGCTGAAGACATCCGGCATGCGGTGGCTGATGAGGATGACGGCGATGTTCTGGTGCTTGAGCCGGCGGATCAGCTCGAGCACCTCGGCGACTTGGCGGACGCTGATCGCGGCGGTCGGCTCGTCCATCAGCACGATCTT
>ERZ500977.141-NODE-141-length-13611-cov-7.203084_pt1 | contig 13611 bp, 14 predicted proteins | sample MGYA00248863_ERZ500977 | MGnify/ENA primary metagenome ERZ500977 (study PRJEB25958, sample SAMN03398581) | human skin metagenome | study: EMG produced TPA metagenomics assembly of the Human Skin Microbiome Metagenome (human skin metagenome) data set.
GGCGCCGGGCGGGACGCGCGGGCGCCTCTGGCGCCGCAGCCTCGGCCGTCTCGGCCTCCGGGGCCGGGGCTTCCTCCGGCGCCGCCGCTTCGGCCGCGGCCGGCTCCTTGCGTGCGGTCAGCTCCGCGCGGGCGCGGTGCCAGTGTTCCTCGGCCTTGCCGTCGGGGCGGCCATCCGCTTCCCAGATCTCATGGGCCGTCTTGGCGATCTCGGTCTCATCCGGTTGCATCTCGATGGTCTCCTTCCCTGCGTGACGGCTGGCGCGCTGACAATCCGCAATTCGCCCCGGCGTTCCGATGGGCCAGCCCTGCCTCGGTCTGTCCAGCGGCTCTCGGCGGCGCAGCATAGCCTGTCCGATCGCGCGTGCATGATCGAATTGCGAGGCGATCCGGGCGCCGGGGGGCCCGGGTCTTCAAGGATTGTCTGTAATTTCGGCGGCGCGAGGTCCGGCGCGGGATCTTGGGTCAATGCCTGACGGACGGACCGGGGCGCGAAGCCACCCGCTGGAGCGAATCGCCCGGGCGTTCGGACAGCCGCTCAGCGCTTGCGGACGAATTCAGTGCGCAGGACAAGGCCGCGGATGCTCTCGTGGCGACAGTCGATTTCCTCGGGGTTGTCGGTCAGCCGGATCGAGCGGATGACGGTGCCCTGCTTCAGGGTCTGGCCGGCGCCCTTCACCTTCAGGTCCTTGATGAGGACGACCTGATCCCCGTCCGCGAGGAGGGTCCCGGCCGAGTCCCTTGCCTCGGGCCGACCCTCCGGCGCCGCAGCCTGCGCGGCCGGAATCCACTCGCCGCTGGCCTCGTCATAGACATAGCTCTCGTCGCTGTCGTCCTCGGCCGCCACGGGCATCCTCCTCATCCGATCCGTCGCTCGTAGCGGGCCGGAGCGCGGTGTGCAATCGAGGACCTGCCCGCTGGGCGGCGTGCGGGATTGAGGGGTGGGGGTCTTCCTTCTAGGATCGCGCCCGGTGGCAGGGGAGGGAGGGCGATGGCCTATACGGCAACCGTGACCTGGGAGCGCGCGCCGGGCGAGGCCTTTGCCGACAACCGCTATGGCCGCGGCCACAGCTGGGCCTTCGATGGCGGGGTGGTGCTGCGGGCCTCTTCCTCGCCGCATGTCGTCCCGCGCCATTCCGACCCGGCCGGCGTCGATCCGGAAGAGGCCTTTGTCGCGAGCCTCTCCTCCTGCCACATGCTCACCTTCCTGCATCTGGCGGCAAAGGCCGGCCTCGTGGTCGACCGCTACGAGGATCACGCCGAAGGCGTGATGGAGAAGACCGATCACGGCCGCTTCTGGGTGTCGCGGGTCACGCTGCGGCCGCGCATCCTCTGGGGGCAGGATCCCGCGCCCGCGGCGGCGGAGATCCTCCGGCTCCACCATGCCGCCCATGACGAGTGCTTCATCGCCAATTCCGTCCGCACCGAGGTGGTCTGCATCCCGGTGCCGTAGGCCCGGGCGGAACATATGTCGGCCTCCCGGATTGTTCTCCCAAGGAAGAACATCTGGGAGACTTTGCAATGGACCGCACCGGACGTGGCTTCTTGATCTGGGCAGGCCGGATCGCCCGTCATCTCGACGAAAAACGCCGCCGCGTCCTTGACGCCGTGGAGGCCGGCCTCGCCGGGGTATTGCCCCCACCCGCCGCCTGCGCGGTGCGCGTCCGTTGCCGCGAAGTCCCGCCATCCCGCCATCCCGGGCGGTGAGGCCGCAGCCAGCCACCCGGGCCAGCAGACAGGAAAGACCCCAGACATGAGCAACAAGAATGACGGGAACCGCCCCGGGAGCGGCGATACCCTGCGCGGCGCTGGCGGTGAAATCCACCAGACCGCCGGGGGCGATCTTCCGGTCCTGACAACCCAGCAGGGCATTCCGGTCTCGGACGACCAGAATACCCTCCGGATCGGGCCGCGCGGCCCGGCGTTGCTGGAGGATTTCCACTTCCGCGAGAAGATCTTCCACTTCGACCACGAACGGATCCCCGAGCGGGTCGTCCATGCCCGCGGCTTCGGCGCCCGGGGCTATTTCGAGACGACCGAGTCGCTCGCCGACATCACCCGCGCCGACATCTTCCAGCGGGTCGGGGAAAAGACCGAAGCCTTCGTCCGGTTCTCCACCGTCGCCGGCAACAAGGGCTCGGCCGACCTTGCCCGCGATGTGCGCGGCTTCGCGGTCAAGCTCTACACCAGGGAGGGCAACTGGGACATCGTCGGCAACAACATCCCGGTCTTCTTCATCCAGGACGCGATCAAGTTCCCCGACCTGATCCACGCGGCGAAGCAGGAGCCCGACCGGGGCTTTCCGCAGGCGCAGACGGCGCATGACAACTTCTGGGACTTCATCTCGCTGACGCCGGAATCGATGCACATGGTCATGTGGATCATGTCCGACCGGACGATCCCGCGGTCCCTGCGCTTCATGGAGGGCTTCGGCGTCCATACCTTCCGCTTCGTCACCGCCGAGGGGAATTCCACCTTCGTCAAGTTCCACTGGAAGCCCCGGCTCGGATTGCAGTCGGTCGTGTGGAACGAGGCGGTGAAGCTCAACGGCGCCGACCCCGACTTTCACCGGCGCGACCTCTGGGACGCGATACAGGCCGGCGATTTTCCGGAATGGGACCTCGGCGTGCAGGTCTTCGACGAGGATTTCGCAGCGACCTTCCCCTTCGACGTGCTCGACGCGACCAAGCTCATCCCCGAGGAAGACATGCCGGTGCGCATCGTCGGCCGGCTGGTCCTCGACAGCTGCGTCGACAATTTCTTCGCCGAGACCGAGCAGGTGGCCTTCCAGACCGGCAATGTCGTGCCGGGGATCGACTTCACCAACGACCCGCTGCTGCAGGGCCGGAACTTCTCCTATCTCGACACCCAGCTGAAGCGGCTCGGCAGCACCAATTTCGCGCATCTGCCGGTGAATGCGCCGCGCTGCCCCTTCCACCACTTCCAGCAGGACGGCCACATGGCCTTCCACAATCCGAAAGGCCGGGTGAACTACGAGCCGAATTCCTGGGGCAGGGGTCCGCGCGAGGATCCGGCGCGCGGCTTCCGGAGCTTTGAGGCCGAGGAGCTGGGCACGAAGCTCCGGGCGCGGCCGGAGCTTTTCGCCGACCACTACAGCCAGGCGCGCCAGTTCTACCAGAGCCAGACCGAGGTCGAGCAGACCCATATCCGCGACGCGCTCGTCTTCGAACTGAGCAAGGTCGAGACGCCCGCGATCCGGGAGCGGATGGTCAGCCATCTCGGCACCATCGACGCCGGGCTGGCGGAGGGCGTCGCCACCGGGCTCGGCCTTGCGGACATCCCCCCCGCCGCCACTCCGGCCCGGCCGCTGGTGACGGATCTGGCACCGTCCCCGGCGCTCAGCCTGCTCCGGAACGGCCCCGGGAGCTTCCGCGGCCGCAAGATCGGGGTGCTGGTCAGCGACGGCTTCGACGGCGACCTGCTCGCGGAGCTTGAGGCAGCCGTCAAGGCCGAGGGCGCGCTGCTGGAGCTTGTCGCCCCGAAGATCGGCGGGGCGACCGACGCGGGCGGCACGCTGCATCCCGCCCGGCAGACCATCGCGGGTGGTCCCTCGGTCCTCTACGATGCGGTGGTGCTTCTGGTCTCGGACGAAGGAGCGGCCCGCCTCGGCAAGGACGCCGCAGCCCGGGATTTCGTGACCGATGCCTTCGCCCATGCGAAGTTCATCGCCCATTCCCCGGAAGCGGACCCGCTGCTCGACGGGGCGGGCGTGACCCCGGACGCGGGGTTTGTCCCGCTCAAAGCGGGCGGGGCGGCGGAGTTCATCGCGCTCTGCCGGGATCTCCGCCACTGGCCGCGCGAGGCGAAGGTTCACCTCGCCTGACGTCGCGGGGCATCCCCGGCTTGACGAAGGGCATGGCGGTTCCCTCTCGCCAAGCCCGTTCGCCGTGCTACCCTCTACGGCGATAGAACAGGGGGACCTCTCCATGAAACACATCGCTCTCGCCTTTGCGGCCGTGATCGCGCTCGCGGCGCCATCAAGCGCGGAGACGATCCGGGTCGGCATGTCCGGCGGCTATTTCCCCTTCACCTTCGTCAAGGAGGACGTGCTGCAGGGTTTCGAGGTGGATTTCATGAATGCCATCGCTGCCGAGACCGGCGATACCATCGAATTCAGTACCATGGCCTTTTCCGGGCTGATCGGCGCGCTGGAGGCCGGGCGTCTCGACACCGTTGCCAACCAGATCACCGTCACCCCGGAGCGCGAGGCCAAGTTTGTCTTCACGCAACCCTACGTCTACGACGGCGCGCAGGTGGTGACGCGCAGGGGCAACGACACCATCCATTCCGTCGAGGACCTGCGCGGCAAGACGGTGGCGGTTAACCTCGGCTCGAATTTCGAGCAGCTCCTGCGCGACCTGCCCTTCGCCTCCGAGATCACCATCCGGACCTATGAGAGCAACATCGAGCAGGATACCGCCCTCGGCCGCGTCGATGCCTTCGTCATGGACCGGGTGTCCTCGGCGCAGGTGATCGCGGAATCGCCGCTGCCGCTCCAGCTTGCCGGCCCGCCCTTCTCCGAGATCCGCAACGCGCTGCCCTTCCGCAACGACGAGGCCGGGCGGGCCATGCGGGACCGGGTGGATGCGGCGATCACCAGGCTGAAGGAGAGCGGCAAGCTCCGCGAGATTTCGGAGAAGTGGCTCGCGGCCGACGTGACGACCCCCCTCGAGTGACCCGCTGAGCGCGGCCCGATGATCCTGGACCTGGACTACATGGCGGGCCTCGTGCCCGTGATCCTGCGCTATGTGCCGCTGACTCTCGGCATGGCGCTCGTCTCGATGGCCATCGCGTTGGTGCTTGCCGCCGCGCTCGCCATCGTGCGCGTGCTCAAGGTTCCGGTCCTCGATCGCCTGGTCGGGGTCTACATCAGCTTCTTCCGCGGTACGCCGCTCCTCGTGCAGCTCTTCCTCTTCTATTACGGCCTGCCGCAGCTGGTGGAGGCCTTCCGCAGCATCGACGGCGTGACCGCAGCCGTCACCGGACTGACGCTGCATTTCTCCGCCTACATGGCCGAGAGCATCCGCGGCGCCATCCTCGGCATCGACCGCAGCCAGTGGGAGGCGGGGGCATCGGTCGGCATGACCCGGTTGCAGCTGATGCGCCGGATCATCCTGCCGCAGGCGGCCCGGGTCGCGGCGCCGACGCTGCTCAACTACTTCATCGACCTCATCAAGAGCACCTCGCTCGCCTTCACCCTCGGCGTCACCGAGATGATGGGCGCCGCGCAGAAGGAGGCGGCGGGCAGTTTCCGCTACCTCGAGGCGTTCCTTGTCGTCGCGCTGATCTACTGGGCGATCGTCGAGGCGCTGTCGGTGGTGCAGCGGCGGCTGGAGACCCGCCTCGGCCGGGCCTTCGTGCGATGACGGGGGACAGGCCGGCCGTCCGCATCGCGGGCCTGACCAAGCACTTCGGCGACCGCACCGTGCTGGCCGGGATCGACCTCGACATCGCGCCGGGCGAGCGGATCGTCATCATCGGCCCGTCCGGGACCGGCAAGTCGACGCTGCTGCGCTGCCTGAACTTCCTCGACACCCCCGACGCCGGGCGCATCACCCTCGGCGATCTCACCCTCGATGCCGCCCGCGCGACGGGGCGCGAGATCCTGGCGCTGCGCCGCCGCACCGCCTTCGTCTTCCAGACCTATGCCCTTTTCGCGAACCGGACCGCGCGGCAGAACATCACCGAGGCGCTGATCGTGGTGAAGGGCCTGTCGCGCGCCGCGGCCGATGCCCGCGCCGATGACATCCTCGCCCGGATCGGCCTCGCCGACCGGGGCGACGCCTATCCGGCGGCCCTGTCCGGCGGGCAGCAGCAGCGGGTCGGCATCGGCCGGGCCATGGCGCTGGGCGCGGAACTGATGCTGGTGGACGAGCCGACCTCGGCGCTCGATCCCGAATGGGTGGGCGAGGTCCTCGCCCTGCTGCGCCGCGTCGCCGCCGAGCGGCAGACGATGCTGATCGTCACCCACGAGATGCAGTTCGCCCGCGAGGTCGCCGACCGCATCCTGTTCATGGACGAGGGGCGAATCGTCGAGCAGGGCCCCCCCGCCGCGATCTTCGAGACGCCACGGGACCCGCGCCTGCAGGCCTTCCTGCGCCGGGTGGGGTGACGGGACAGGGAGGGCGGGCCTGCTGTCCCGCCTCCGGCCCGATGGCCGGTGGGCGGTTGCGCGTCCGGAGCGCCTGCATCCCGACGGGCGAGCCTTTGCAGGGGGGAGGCCCCGGCGGCGGCGCGGGCTGCCTTGACAGCACATCGCCCTGCGGCAACGCTCTGGCGCGAACCGCAGCCTGACAGCCCGCACGGAAGCCGATGATCGATGTTCGCCCGGTCGCCTATGTGGTCGGCTGGCTCATGCTGATGCTCGGCGGGCTGATGGCGCTGCCAATGGTCGTCGATATCGCCGCGGGGCATTCCGATGCCGTCGCCTTCGCCGTCTCGGCGGTGATGACGATCGTCGCGGGCGCCTCGCTCGTCTTCGCCTGCGCCCCCCACCGCTCGACGGCGCTCAGCCTGCGGCAGGGCTTCCTGATGACGGTCGTCTCCTGGGCGCTCCTGCCGGCGGTGGCGGTGATCCCGCTGATGCTCGGCTCGGCGCGGCTCGATTTCACCGATGCCTATTTCGAGATGGTCTCGGCCATGACCGCCACCGGCGCGACCGTGATGGTGGGGCTCGACGGAATGCCGCCCGGCGTCCTGCTCTGGCGCGGGCTCGTCACCTGGACGGGCGGGATCGGGGTGATCCTGCTGGCCCTGATCCTGCTGCCGATCCTCAACATCGGTGGCATGCAGATGCTGAAGAACGCCGATTTCAACACCCTCGGCAAGGCCATGCCGCGCGCGAAGACGGTCGCCCTCTCGATCGGCGTCACCTATCTGGTGCTGACCCTCGCCTGCGGCCTCGGCTTTGCCTGGGCGGGGCTGTCGGGGATCGACGTCGTCGTCCATGCCATGTCGAGCGTGGCGACCGGCGGCATGGCGAATTACGACAGCTCCTTCGCACGCTTTCCGCCCGGGGCGCAGTATGTGGCGACGGTCTTCATGCTGCTCGGCGCGGTGTCCTTCATCCGCTATGTGCAGATGGCGCGCGGGGACATGGGCGCGCTGGTCCGCGATACCCAGGTCCGGACCTTCTTCGGCATCTACCTCGCCCTTGCCATCGGGCTTGTCTTCGCGCGCTGGCTGGCGGGCGAGGGCATCCACGAGCGCACGATCCGCGAGGTGCTGTTCAACCTCGCCTCGGTCATCACCACGACCGGCTTCGCCACCACCGACTATTCGCTGTGGGGCGGGCTCGCCCAGACGTTGTTCTTCTGTGCGATGATGATCTGCGGATGCTCGGGATCCACCACCGGGGGACCGAAGGTCTTCCGCTACCAGATCCTCTTCGAGACGATCCGGGTCGAGCTGCACCGCCTGCACAGCCCGAATGCCGTGCACATTCCCCGCTATCAGGGCGAAGCGATGTCCGAGACGGTGCTGAACTCGGTCATCGCCTATTTCATGGCCTTCTTCCTGACCCTCGCGCTGGGGGCAGTGGCGCTGGTTCTGATCGGGGTCGACGCGCTCAGTGCCATTTCCGGGGCGGCGGCGATGATCACCAACGTGGGGCCGGGCTTCGGACCAGTGATCGGTCCGGTCGGCAGCTATGCGCCGCTGCCCGATGCCGGGAAATGGGTGTGCTCCTTCCTGATGCTGGTGGGCCGGCTGGAGATCGTGACGGTCTATGCGCTTCTTACCGTCGCCTTCTGGCGCGGCTGAAAGAGAAAGGGCGCGGAGGTTTCCCCCCGCGCCCCGATCCATGCCCGTATCCGGGTGTCCGGTCCCGCGACGTCAGCGCTTGGAGAACTGGAAGCTGCGGCGCGCCTTGCGCTTGCCGTACTTCTTGCGCTCGACGGTGCGGCTGTCGCGGGTCAGGAAGCCCGCGGCCTTGAGCGGCGCGCGCAGGCTCGGCTCGTAGAGCTGGAGTGCCTGGCTGATGCCGTGCTTGACCGCGCCGGCCTGGCCGGAGAGGCCGCCGCCCTTGACGGTCGCCATCACGTCGAACTCACCCTCGACGCCGGCGACGGTGAAGGCCTGGCCGATGACCATCTGCAGCACGCCACGTGCGAAATAGACGTCCATCGCCTTGCCGTTGACGGTGACCTTGCCGGAGCCCGGCTTGATCCAGACGCGGGCGACCGCGTCCTTGCGGCGGCCCGTCGCATAGGACCGGCCGAGGGAATCGCGCTGCGGCTCGCGGGCCGGCGCGGCCTCGGCAGCCGCCTGGGCGCCGAGGGCCCCCTGAAGGTCTTCGAGGGAAGTGATCTCGGCCATCGTCAGGCGCTCCGGGTGTTCTTGGGGTTCAGCACGGCGAGGTCCACGACCTCGGGCTCCTGCGCGGCATGGGGATGCTCGGTGCCGGCATAGATGCGCAGGTTCGTCAGCTGCTTGCGGCTGAGCGGGCCACCGGGCAGCATGCGCTGCACGGCCTTCTCGATCACGCGCTCGGGGTACTTGCCCTCGAGGATCTGGCCGGCGGTGCGGTGCTTGATGCCGCCCGGATAGCCGGTGTGCCAGTAGTACCGCTTGTCGGCGCGCTTGTTGCCGGTCAGCTGCACCTTCTCGGCGTTGATGATGATGACGTTGTCGCCCATGTCCATGTGCGGCGTGAAGGTCGGCTTGTGCTTGCCGCGCAGCCGCATGGCCACGTGGGTTGCGAGCCGGCCGAGCACGATGCCCTGGGCATCGATCACGACCCACTTCTTGTCGATGTCGGCCGGCTTGGCGGAATAGGTTTTCATTCTCGGTCGTTCCCGTTTGTCGGTCAGGCCGGACCACGACCGGCACGATCCGGCGGCCCGATGTCCAAGGCCCGGCCTTCTAGCGATTCCCCTGCGCAGGTCAATCGGGAATCGGAAAAATTACCGAAGTGAAATCAGACTCTTGGGAATGTGGTATCACTATACCCCAAAATGGTCCTAGAACCCGTCCCGGCCGGGGGCGATCGCGTCGATGACGCCGGTGAGCTTCAGCACGACATAGAGGATCATCAGCCCGAGGATCACGCTCAGCGCCCGCTGGCCGCGGGGCGAGCGGGTGAAGAAGGTGATGGCGGCCAGGATGCAGGTGGCGAGGATGACGAGGCGCAGCATGCCCTGCGCTTAGCCCGGGCCGGCGGCGCGCTCCAGTGGTTTTCATCGGGGCCGGGGCGGGCCATAGTCCCGGCGCGGCGGCGACGGAGGCGGCGATGCGGGCGATGCAGGTGGTGCGGCACGGGGCGCCGCTGGAGGCGCGGGAGCTTCCCACCCCCGAGCCGGGGCCCGGCGAGGTGCTGCTGCGCGTCCTCGCCTGCGGCCTCAACTTCGCCGACACGCTGATGGTCCGCGGCACCTATCAGGAGCGGCCCGAGCTGCCCTTCACCCCGGGGCTGGAGGTGTGCGGCATCGTCGAGCGAGTGGGGCCCGGCACCGTTGCGCCGCCGCCGGGGACGCGGGTCGTCTGCCATGGCGGGCCGGGGGGGCTGGCCGAGCAGGCGGTGATGCCGGCAGCCCTCGCGGTGCCGGCCCCGGAGGCGATGCCGGATGCGGAGGTGGCGGGCTTCGCCGTCGCCTATGGCACCAGCCATCTCGCGCTGGCCGGCCTCGCCCGGTTGCAGCCGGGCGAGCGGCTGCTTGTCCTCGGGGCGTCGGGCGGCGTCGGGCTGACGGCGGTGGAGATCGGGGCGCTGATGGGCGCGCGCGTCATCGCGGTCGCCCGGGGGGCGGAGAAGCAGGCGATCGCCACGGCCGCCGGCGCGGCGCATGTGCTCGACCCCGGGGACGACATCCGGGCGGTGGTGCGCGGCCTCGGCGGCGCCGACGTGCTCTATGATCCGGTCGGGGGCGCGGCCTTCGAGGCAGGGCTCAGGGCCTGCAATCCCTTTGCCCGGATCCTGCCGATCGGCTTCGCGAGCGGCACGGTGCCGCAGCTGCCGGCGAACCTCCTGCTCGTGAAGAACCTGTCGGTCTTCGGTCTCTACTGGGGCGGAGTGGCGAAGGCCGATCCACGCCGGGTGGCCGAGAGCCTCGAGAGCCTGTTCGCCTGGTATGCGCAGGGCCGGCTGCATCCGCATGTGAGCAACGTGTTGCCCCTGGAGGCCGCGAACGCGGGGCTGGAGCTGCTGCGGTCGCGGCAGGCAACCGGCAAGGTCGTGATCCGGATTGCCTGAAGGTGACCGCCCCCGCCTGCGGGGGGCGGCTCAGAGACTGTCTGGAAATGCGGCGCCGGACCGACCCGTCCGGGTTTCCGGACAGGCTCTCAGTGCCGGGTCGGGTGGACCGGGTGCAGCGTGGCGCCGGAGGCTCCGGCGGGCGGGCGTGGGGCCGGCACGCTCATGCGCTTGAGGCCGAGGCCGACGGTCTCGGCGAGGCTGGCAAGGCTCGGCGCCATGTCGGGCCGGACCAGCAGCATGCCGATCAGCATCGCATCCTCGCGTTCGCCCGCGGTCGCGGCCGCGACCATCGTCGCCACCGCGCATTCGTCGGCGCCGAGGCACCGGCAGCCGATGGCATGGCGCAGGATCGGCCGGCGGCCGAAATGCGACATCACGTCGAGGAAATTGCCGAGCGCCTCGGTCCATTCCGGTCCGAAGCCGGGCCCGAGCGACCGGGTGGCCTCGCGCCGGAGGCCGTCCCGCGCCTCGGTTCCATCGCACCAGAGCCGCATGCAGACCACGGTGGCGAGTTCGACCGGCGGCAGGCTGTCGATCTCGCCGACCGGCGTGGCGCCGCGTCCGTGCATCCTGCTCATTTCGTCAGGATGAGCTTGCGCTGCCGGGTGATGCGCAGGGTATAGACCTGTCCGTCGAGCTCGATCCGCGCCAGCCCGGTGCTGTCGGTCAGCAGGCGGGCATCGTAGAGCGGTGGCTCGTCCAGATGGCCGTTGGACACACGCCGGGCAGGCTCGATGAGGTTGCGGGCGACGGGAATCATGGGGCAGCTCCGTTCCTGGCCTGAAGGATCCGGGCTGTCCCGACGGGCGGGGTGGCTAGGACTTGATCGATTCCTGACTTCTTTTATCTGGATTGTCAATCCGAGTGTTTTACTCGGACATTGATTATCGCCCCTTGACCTTCCCATCATGGGAAGCCCCACCTAGATCGGGCCGAGAGGAGAGACCCCCATGGATGCCGGCCCGATCCCCGATGCCCCGCTTGCCCATCTGACCCTGCCGATCGACGGCATGACCTGTGCCAATTGTGCGCTGCGCGTCGAGCGGGCGCTGGCGCGGGTGCCGGGGGTGGCGGAGGCCAGCGTCAATTTTGCCACCGGGACCGCGCGGGTGGCGCTGCGGCCACCGGCCGGGATCGGCGGCCTGACGGCCGCGGTGACGGCGGCGGGCTATGCGACACCGGTGCGGACGGAAAGCCTGATGGTCACCGGAGCGACCTGCGCCTCCTGCGTCCGGCGGATCGAGACGGCGCTCGGCCGCGTGCCGGGCGTGGTCTCGGCCCGGATGAACCTCGCCACCGGGCGCGCAACCGTGGAGACCGCGGGCGGGGTCTCCCCCGAGGCCCTGCGGGCGGCCGTGGCTGCCGCGGGATACGAGGCCCGGGCGCTGGCCCCGGCGGGGGAGGCCGCGCCGGCGGTGCCGGAGGGCACGGCGGAACGGCGGCGCTTCCTGCTGGCGCTGGTGCTGACGGTGCCGGTCGCGGTGCTGGAGATGGGCGGCCATGCCGTGCCGGCCCTCCATCATGCGCTGGCCGCCTTCGGGCCGGCGCCGCGGATCCTGGCTCTCGCGCTGACGACGGCGGTCCTCGCCGGGCCGGGACGCGGCTTCTTCACCCGCGGTGCCCGCGCGCTCCGGCAGGCTGCGCCGGACATGAATGCGCTCGTCATGCTGGGGGCCGGGGCGGCCTGGCTCTATTCGGTGGTTGCAACCCTGTCGCCCGGGCTGCTGCCGCGGGGATCCGACCATGTCTATTTCGAAAGCGCGGCGCTGATCGTCACCCTGATCCTGCTCGGCCGCTGGCTGGAGGCGCGGGCCCGCGGGCGCGCCGGCGGCGCGATCGCGCGGCTCCTCCAGCTGGCGCTACCGACCGCCGTGCGGTTCCGGGACGGGGTCGAGGAAACGGTCCCGGTCGCCGAGGTGGCGCCCGGCGACCTGCTGCGCCTGCGCCCCGGGGCACGGGTGCCGGTCGATGGCGTGGTGAGCGAGGGCCGGTCGTGGCTCGACGAGTCGATGGTGACGGGCGAGTCGGTCCCGGTGGCCAAGGGGCCGGGGGACGTCGTGACGGGCGGCACGGTCAATGGCAGCGGGGCGCTGACCCTGCGCGCCGAGCGGGTCGGGGCCGACACGGTGCTGGCGCGGATCGTCCGCCTGGTCGAGGAAGCGCAGGGCGACAAGCTGCCGGTCCAGAGCCTCGTCGACCGGGTGACGGCGTGGTTCGTGCCGGCGGTGATCGCCGTGGCACTCCTCGCCTTCGCGGGCACGCTCCTGGCCGGCGGGGCCTTCGACACAGGCCTGGTGCGGGCGGTCACGGTCCTGATCGTCGCCTGCCCCTGCGCGATGGGCCTCGCGGTGCCGACCTCGATCCTGGTCGGCTCGGGCCGGGCGGCCGAATTCGGGGTGCTGTTCCGGCGCGGTGCGGCGCTGCAGGCGCTGAGCGGGGTGCGCACCGTCGCCTTCGACAAGACCGGGACACTGACGCTCGGCCGGATGGACGTGGCCGGGGTCTTCGCGGTGCCGGGCCGGACGGAGGCGGAGCTGCTGGCGCTGGCCGGTGCGGTCGAGGCCCGGTCCGAGCATCCGCTGGCACTGGCCGTGACCGCGGCCGCCCGCCGGTCGGGTCCGGTGGCCGAGGTGGCGGAGTTCCGGGCCGAGGCCGGGGGCGGGGCCGAGGCGCAGGTGGGCGGCCGTCGCGTGCGTCTCGGCAATGCCCGCCATCTGGCGGAGGCGGGGGTCGACGTGGCGCCGCTGGCCGAGGCCGCCGGGCGGTTCGCGGCCGCGGCCCGCACCCCGGTCCTGGTCGCCGTCGACGGCGTCGCCGCGGGGGTGATCGGCGTTGCCGATGCGATCCGGCCCGAGACCCCGGCCGCGCTGGCGGCGCTCCGCGCGCAGGGGCTCGGCCTTGCCATGGTGACGGGCGACATCGCCCCGGCCGCGCGGGCGGTCGCCGATGCGCTCGGCATCGACCGGGTGTCGGCCGAAGTGCGGCCGGAGGGCAAGGTGGCGGCGGTGCACGACCTCGGGCCGGGGGTCGCCTTCGTCGGCGACGGGGTGAACGATGCCCCGGCGCTGGCCGAGGCCGATGTGGGGATCGCCATCGGCACCGGGACCGACGTGGCCATCGAGGCGGCGGACGTGGTGCTGATGGCGGGCGATCCGCGCAAGGTGGCCGATGCCGTGGCCGTCAGCCGGGCGACGATGGCCAACATCCGGCAGAACCTGTTCTGGGCCTTTGCCTACAACACCGCGCTGATCCCGGTGGCGGCGGGGCTGCTGGCCCCCGTCGGCCTCGCGCTGTCGCCGGCGCTGGCCGCCGGGGCGATGGCGCTCTCCAGCGTCTGCGTGCTCGGCAATGCGCTCAGGCTCCGCTGGCTGCGGCCGGTGGGCGGGCCCGCCGGCCCGG
>ERZ500977.142-NODE-142-length-13610-cov-7.582885_pt1 | contig 13610 bp, 16 predicted proteins | sample MGYA00248863_ERZ500977 | MGnify/ENA primary metagenome ERZ500977 (study PRJEB25958, sample SAMN03398581) | human skin metagenome | study: EMG produced TPA metagenomics assembly of the Human Skin Microbiome Metagenome (human skin metagenome) data set.
GCGGCACTGGCCTCCCCGCCCGTGGCTGCGCCCGGAAGGCCGGCCGTGCCCTCCCCCGATCCGGCCACTGCCGCGGCCACCATGGCCGCGGTGGCCTGGGTAACGATCCCCGCCGCATCGGTTGCCGCGGCCGCCGGCAGGGGCATCCGCAGATCGAGCAGCAGGCTGGCCATCGGATCGATCAGCCGGTCGATGGCATCGTCCTCGCTGGCCTCCCCGCCCGCCTCGGCCGCCTCGGCCCCTGGGCTCGTGTCCTCCGCGGTGGCGGCTGGCGTGTCGGGGTCGGCTGCGTCCTGAGCGGCCTCGGCCTTCGGATCCGCGTCCGGCTCGCCCGCTGGGGTATCCTCCCGCGCAGAGGCGGCCGAGGTCTCGTCCTTGCGGCGGGACGGGCTGCGCGGGGTCGGAAGGGCCTTCAGCGTCGTCTCGAAGCTGTCGCGGTCCTCGGGGGGTTCCGGCGAAGATGCGGAGGGTTCAGCCAGCCGGCCAGAGATCGGCCCAAGGTCCGGTACACGCATCCAAGGGTTCTCCCGACTTGCGATCGCTCAGCAGGAAATGCGCCCAAAGCCTTACGATTCCTTTACCCAAGCCAGTCATCACCGAGGAGAGTTACCGGCCCCGGAGTGCACGGATGCAGATCCCTCCCCTTGCCGCCCGTCCCTTGTCCCAGAGCGCCACTCCCGGCACGGGCACTGCCGCCGCGGAGAAGCCCGACCCGAGGGACGCCGCCGCGCTCAAGGCTGCCAAGGCCTTCGAGGCGAGTTTCCTGGAAGAGATGCTGAAGGACTCCGGCATCAACTCCATGCCCGACTCCTTCGGCGGCGGTGCCGGCGAGGAGGCCTTCGGCTCCTTCCTGACCAGCGAATACGCGAAGCTCCTGGCCGATCGTGGCGGCTTCGGCCTGGCCGAGCGCGTCTACGCGATCCTGCGGCAGAAACCCTGATCGCGCCGCCACCCCTTTCAGACACAGCACGACGTTGCAGAAGGTGAACAGCATGATATTCGGACGCCTCTTCGGATCCTCCCGCCGCAGCCGCATCCTCAAGATCCTCGACGAGGAGCGGCAGATCCTGCTCGAGGGGCCGCTGTCCCGCCTGGAGCCGCTCGTTGCCCGGCGCGAGAAGGCCATCACCGAACTGACCGCTTCCGGGGCGAGCCTGCCGAAGGAGTTCCTCGTCGCACTGCGCGAGAAGGTCGCCCACAACCAGAGCCTGCTCGCGGCCAGCCTCGACGGCATCCGCAGCGCCCGCGCGCAGCTCGAGGCGATCGCGGCGACAGCGATGGAGCTCGGGACCTACACCGTCGACGGCGCCCCCGGACCCGCCCCGCTGGTACGGGTCACCCGCGACCAGCGCGCGTGATCCTGACCCTCGCCGCCCTCGCCGCCCTGAGCTGCCCGGAGGTGGCACGGGAGCGCGACACGACGGCGGTCCTCTTCCTCGCGGCCTCGAGCCGGGGCGGGCCGGAACTGGCCCGCTCGCTCGACGCGCCCCTGCCCGAGGCGGGGGTGCTCCTCGACCGGATCCGCCTTCTCGACCGGCGTCTCGCGGACTGCGGCCCGGATGCGGTGACCCCGGGCGACGCAGGCCCGGCGCCGAAGGTCAGCGCCAGCCGCCCCGCGCCCTGATCTCGGACGAGGACAGGTCCACCATCGGCCCGGTCAGCAGCGTCCAGGCCGGAGGCTGCATGTCGGCGAGCCCCCGGGCCGCACTCGGCTCCACCCGCGCAGCGGCGAAGCGCCGCGCTGCCGGCGCCAGACCCGCGGCGACCTGCTGGCCCGGGCGGCCGAGCACGCCCACGGGCACCATTTCCATGATGTCCTGCCAGCGGTCCCAGTGGTGGAATCCGGTCAGGTTGTCCGCCCCCATCAGCCACAGGAAGTGCACGCCGGGATAATAGCCCTTCAGCCGGGCCAGCGTCTCGGCGGTGAAGCGGGTGCCGAGGCGCACCTCCAGATCCGTCACGCGCACCCGCGGCTCCCGGGCCAGCGCCCGGGCGGCCGCCATCCGCCGCGGCAGGCTGGCCGGGGCCTCGGCCTTCAGCGGATTGCCGGGCGTGACGAGCCACCACACCTGATCGAGCCCGAAGGACCGCAGCGCCCAGCGGGTGATGTGCAGATGCCCGGCATGCGGCGGGTTGAACGACCCGCCGAGCAACCCGATGCGCTGTCCGGCGAAGGCGAGGGGACCATGGGGCAGCAAGGCGGTTCATCCGGGCGCAGGAACAGGTGGACATCCACAGACAATCCCGCACCCAGCGCTGTCAATCGCCGGGTAGGATGTGACGGATCCTGACTTCAGGTGGCGGGGACGGCGCGGCCTTCCTGGCCGGGCCTTGCGTGGAGGCGGCTGCCCGCAGGCCATCCACCTCAGGGAGAACGGCAGACGCGACCATGCCGGCTCTCACGCCGAAGACGTGCCGCCGGCGCGATGGACAATCGGTGGAGTGCTTTCGGTGAAGGAGGTGTCACGGGAGACGGGTTGGATCGGATCGGCAGGCCCGTTGGGCCCCGCCGCCACAGGACGTCGCGGTCCTGTGCGACGGCTGCGAATGCGGTCCAGGCCCACATTCCCGCCACGGCGGGATCGGCAAGATTCCGCCGATCGTCTTCCGACACCTGTTGCTGTCCCGCCACTTGGATGGGGGTTGCGAAAGGAAGGGAGTTGGCAGATCGAAAATAGTTAACGTAAGGTTGATGAAAGGTTTGCGCTGAGAACGCAACAAAATGAGGCGAGTGGGACATGCGACAGGCGTACGGGTTGATTGCCGTATTGCTGGCGACGACGGCTGTCGTCGCCATCGTTCTTCACAATACCAACCGGGCGGCAGAACATCGGAGCTTGCCACAGGCGGCACTGACGGAGGGCGCTGCTGGGCCAGCTGTCGCGCCCTCTCCGGCCCCGGCCTCCGAGGCTCCCATTGTCACGGCCGAACCGACGGCCAGTCCGGTTGCCGGGGAGATGCCCGCCCCCTCTGCTCCCCCCCAGGCCGAGATGGCAGATCTTCAGGCCGCCCTCGCCGAGCGGGAAGCGGAGCGCGACCGGCTGAGCGCGAGCCTCGGCGAGACCGAATCCGTGCTCGCCGCCCGCGATGCGCAGGTTCAGGAGATCGAGGCGCAGCTTGTCGCCCGAACGGCTGAAGTGCGCGTCCTGGAGGCCGAGATCGCCGTCCTGTCCGCGCGCTCGAGCTTCGAGGCGCAGCTCGACCAGTCGCGCGCCAGTCGCGCGCTCTATCCGGTCGCCAGACCCGCAGCCGGAGGAACCGATGACAGCCTCGAGGCGGCGCTTATCGACCGCAAGGGTCCGCCCCCGAATCCCGAGGCCCTTACCACGGCAGCGTTGAGCGCGATGTCCGAAGCCGCGTCAGAGGCCGTCGAGAGCCCCCCGTCCCAGCCCCAGCCCACGGCAATGCCGTCGATCTTCGCCGCGATCCATTTCGAGACCGCCAGCGCCGATTTGACGCCGGGCGGCAGGGAGCGGGTCCGCGCGGCCGCGGCGGCCTTGACCGGCGTGCCGATCGCGGGCGTGGACGTGGTGGGCTATACCGACACCGTCGGCTCGCGCGAGGCCAACCACCGTCTGGCGACGCGCCGGGCCGACAGCGTCGCGGTCGCCCTTGCCGAGGCGGGCCTGTCCCGCGAGCTGATCATTGCGAGCGGCCTCGGCGAAGAGGGGGCGCCGGTCGCAACCGCCCGCGGCGTGTCCGAACCCCTGAACCGCAGCGTCGAGATCGTGGTGCGCCCGGCATCGTCGCAGCCCTGACGGGAACAGGCCCGCGGCTGGACTGCCACGGGCCGGGACGGCATTCCTGCGTGAGACAGACCTAGCGCAGGCTTCGGAACGTGATGTTCCGGTCGCGGTGATCGCCGCCCATGACCGCGGCAAAATAACTGGCCGCCGCCGCCGACAGGAGCGTCGCCGCGATCAGGAAGGCCGAAATGACGCCGGCCACACGCGCGGCCTCTGCCGCCTCCACCGCCTGCGCGCGCGCCTCGGCAAGCTGGTCAAGCGCGCCCTGCACCCGGGCCTCGACCGCATCCGGCGTCGTGCCCGACTCGTTGGCCACGAGGGTCACGATGTAATTCCGGTCCGCATCGGAGACCGAGCCGCTCTGCAGGCTGCGGCCGAGGATGCCGGAGATTTCCGATCGCACCTCGGGATTGCCGAGCGCCGTGCCTTCGCCCCGCTGCATCAGGCCCGCGAAATAGTCGGCATCCCCGGTCAGCGCCCCGGTCGCGCCCCCGGCAACCGACCCGACCGCGGTCGTCGCCGCACCGGCCGCGGCCGAGGCGCCGCGCACCACGGTCGAGACGCCGGTCGTCGCGAGCATGGCCCCGATCAGCGTCGCGACGGCCCAGACGACGAGGCCGTTGACGCCGTCGCGGGTGTCGGATTCATCCGGCGTGGCGTCGCCGGTCCGGCGCCGCATCCGCCCGGTCACGTAGCCCCCGGCGATGCTGCTGCTGATCACCACCCAGATGAACCAGAGCCCCGCCGCGATCGCCAGCCAGCGGAGCGACGTCCCCTCCCCCGCCTCGGGCGACACCATCGTCAGGCCGAAGGCGCCCCCGAAGGCGAAGAGCACGAAGGAGATCGCCGTGGTTAGGATCGCTCCCGCAAGGATCGCCGGCCAGTCGATGTAGGATCCCGGTTCGGTAACCACGGCAGCCGGGGCGCGCGGCGCGTCCAGCCTGCCGGTATTCGAGACATGTGCCATGCCCGCCCCTCAGCTGATGCCGACGAAGGACAGGACGGCCAGGACGATCACGACGAGACCGACCATATAGATGACGTTGTGCATGACGCTTCTCTCCCGCTGTTCCGGGGCGGTGCGCAACCTCGCCCCTTCGTACAGCAAAACCCGTTCTGCACCAGTTGGTTCCCGGACATGCCCTCTGCCCTCCAGCCGGACCGGCCCTGACGGCGCGGCGGTTCGCGGTGCTGGCGCCCTCCGAGACCTGTGCGGTTGCGCTTGCAATCCGGGTCGTGAAGGCCCATTTTGCGCCCGCGGGCGCGTCTTGCGCGAACCCCGCCCGTTCGCAATTGCACTGGATCCCATATGGCCAAAGAAGAGCCTCTCGAATTCCCCGGGGTCGTGAAAGAGCTTCTGCCCAATGCCACGTTCCGGGTGGAACTCGAAAACGGCCACATGATCATCGCGCATACCGCCGGAAAGATGCGCAAGAACCGCATCCGGGTTCTGGCCGGTGACAAGGTTCAGGTGGCGATGACGCCCTATGACCTGACCAAGGGCCGCATCAACTACCGCTTCAAGTAAGCGCGGGCGATCATGCCTGCCAACCGATGACGAGCGGCACCCCGCGGGTGGCACCCCGCCTTGTGCTTGCCTCTGCGAGCCCGCGGCGGCTCGATCTTCTCGCCCAGGCCGGGCTTGTCCCCGGGCGCGTTGCCCCCGCCGATGTCGACGAGACCCCGCTCCCGCGCGAATTGCCACGTGCCTGTGCGCTCCGGCTGGCCCGGGCCAAGGCCGAGGCCGTTCCTGCCGCCCCTGACGAGATCGTGCTGGCCGCCGATACCATCGTCGCGGTCGGCCGCCGGATGCTCGGCAAGCCCTGCGACGCCGCCGAGGCCGCGACCTTCCTTGCCCTCCTGTCCGGGCGGCGGCACCGGGTGGTGACGGGCATCGCCCTGCGCGGGGCCGGTGGCCTCCGGCTGCGCGCGGTCGAGACCGCCGTCCGCTTCCGCCACCTCGATCCGGCCGAGATCGACGCCTATGTCGCGACCGGGGAATGGCGGGGCAAGGCCGGGGGCTACGGCATTCAGGGCCGGGCCGCCGCCTTCATCCCCTGGATCGGCGGCAGCCATGCGAATGTGGTGGGCCTGCCGCTGGTCGAGACCCTCGCCCTTCTGTCCAGCGCCGGGGTTCACCCATGAAAGGCCGCCTGCTTCTCATCGAACCACTGCCCGCGGGGGGCCACGCTGCCCTGCTGATGGTCGATGGCCGGGTCGAGGATTTCCTGACCGATGCCGGGACCACCCCGGGCATGCCGCGGCCCGAGGCGATCTTCCGCGCCATTCCGTCCCGGCCCGCCAAGGGGCTCGGCGGCGCCATGGTCGATCTCGGCCAGGGCCGGAGCGGCTTCCTGCGATCGAAACAGCCGCCTGTGCCCGGGCGACCGGTCTTCGTCCAGGTTTCGGGCTGGACCGAGCCCGGCAAGGCGCCGCCGGTCGGCGACCGCCTTCGCCTCAAGGGCCACACTGCCGTACTGACCCCGGGGGCGCCCGGCGTGAACCTGTCACGGAGCCTGCGCGACCCCGAACAGCGCGACACGCTTCTTGCCGTCGCCGAGGATGCAATGGCCGGTGCCGACCCCGCGCTCGGCCTCATCCTGCGCACGGCGGCAGGAGCGGCCGATCCCGATACGGTCTCCACAGAAATCCGGGCCCTCCGAACCTCGCTCGATCAGCTTGCACCGATCGGCGCCCCGGGCCTCGTTCTCGATGGCCCCGGAGCTCGCGCCGAGGCGCTGCGCGACTGGCGCCAGCCCGGCACCCATGTCGAGGATGGGCCGGACGCCATTTCCGCCGCCGGCGGCTGGGATGCACTGGAGGCGGCACGGGCACCGCGGGTTCCGGCGGGCGCGGGCTTTCTCATCGTCGAGGCGACGGCGGCTCTCGTCGCGATCGATGTGAACACCGGCGGCGACCTCTCGCCTGCGGCCGCCCTCAAGACCAACATCGCGGCCGCACGCGAGATCCCGCGCCAGCTTCGGCTCCGCGGCCTTGGCGGCCAGGTTACGATCGACTTTGCCCCGCTCGCCAAGACCGACCGCCGACAGGTCGAAGCCGCGTTGACTGGTGCGCTTCGCGCCGACGGGATCGAAACCTCCCTCGCCGGCTGGACCCCGCTCGGCCACCTTGAGCTCCTCCGCCGCCGCAGCCGTCGCCCCTGCTAGCGACGGAGGCGCGGCGTGTCCGCCCCGCGCCGGGTTTTTCATCTGCAAACCATGGCCCTGGCGACCGTCATCTCCCCCTTGGTGACCAAGCCGGCCTTTCAGACTTGAGTCTCGCTATTCCCCGTGCCATCTCAAAAAAATGGGGGGAAGTGCGGATACCATGGGAAGCGGACCGATCATCAGCCTCGCACATATGCGGTGCGGCGACTGCCCGATCCGGCACCGGGCGGTCTGCTCGACCTGTGATCCGCAGGAGCTCGCCGAGCTCGACCGCATCAAGACCTACCGCACTTATGCCGCTGGCGAAGTCCTTGCCTGGGCAGGCGACCGGCTGACAACGCTCGGCTCGATCGTCCGGGGTGCTGCGACACTGTCGCGGACTCTGCCCGATGGCCGGCGCCAGATGGTGGGGCTGCTGCTGCCCGCAAACTTCCTCGGCCGGCCGGACCGGCAGGTCGTCGAGTTCGACGTCGTGGCCGTGACTGAGACCATGGTCTGTACATTCCGCCGCGAGGAATTCGAGCGCATGATCGAGCGGAGCCCTTCCCTCGGCCGGCGGCTGCTCGAAATGACGCTTGACGAACTCGATGCCGCGCGCGACTGGATGCTCCTCCTTGGCCGCAAGACTGCCCGCGAGCGCGTGGCCAGCCTGTTCCTGATGATGGCACAGCGCGAGACAGCGCTGCGCAAACCCGCGAGGTCCGGCGACGCCATCGTCTTCCCCCTCTACCTGACCCGCGAGGGGGTAGCCGATTATCTCGGCCTTACCGTCGAGACGGTGAGCCGCCAGATCACAGCCCTGCGCCGCGAGGATCTCATCCGGCTGGAGGAGAATCGCATCGTGCATGTCCCCGATCTCGAGCGCCTCGCCGCCGAGACCGGGGACAACGAGGGCGGCGGTCCGGGCTTGCGCGACTGCGGCTGAGGCGACGTCCGGCGGGTGGCCCCCGCGAATTTCCGTCTTCGCAAACATGCAGTCATCCCCGGTTCAACTCTCCTTGATCTGAATCAAGGCCCTGCACCGCGACGCACTCCATTAGCATCAACCTGTTGGCCAGCTTCGGGCCACGCCTCCCCCGGGCGGCCCGAGCCAGACGTGGGAGTTGATGATGGTGCATGCAGCACGGATTACGGGGCTTGGCCTGCTGGCCCTGCTTTTTGCGCTGGGCGCGAATTTCGGCACCGATCTCGCCTATCGGGTCCATGCCCTGATCCTGATGGCCCTGGCCGCCGCCGGCTTCGTCTGGGCGATCCGCACCGCACCGCTCTCCGCCAGTCCCGAGCCCCGGCCCGCGCCGCCGACTGGCTATATGGACGACGTCATCCGCGCCGGCGTGATCGCGACGGCCTTCTGGGGCGTGGTCGGCTTTGCCGCCGGCACCTACATTGCCTTCCAGCTCGCCTTCCCTGTCCTGAACTGGGACCTGCCCTGGACGACCTTCGGCCGCCTTCGCCCGCTGCACACCTCGGCCGTGATCTTTGCCTTCGGGGGCAACGCACTCATCGCGACGAGCTTCCATGTGGTGCAGCGCACCTGCGCGACGCGGCTCTGGGGCGGCAAGCTCGCCTGGTTCGTGTTCTGGGGCTACCAGCTCTTCATCGTCTTGGCTGCGACCGGCTATCTCCTCGGCAGCACCCAGTCCAAGGAATATGCCGAGCCCGAGTGGTACGTCGACCTGTGGCTGACGCTCGTCTGGGTCGCCTATCTCGCCGTCTTCCTCGGCACGATCATTAAGCGCAAGGAACCCCACATCTACGTGGCGAACTGGTTCTACCTGAGCTTCATCGTCACCGTCGCGATGCTCCATGTGATCAACAACCTCGCGGTGCCGGTCTCGATCTGGGGCTCGCAGTCGGTCATCCTGTTCCCCGGCGTGCAGGGCGCCATGGTGCAGTGGTGGTACGGCCACAACGCCGTCGGCTTCTTTCTGACCGCGGGCTTCCTCGGGATGATGTACTACTACATCCCGAAGCAGGCCGAGCGGCCCGTCTATTCCTACAAGCTCTCGATCATCCACTTCTGGTCGCTGATCTTCCTCTACATCTGGGCGGGTCCGCACCACCTGCACTATACCGCCCTGCCCGACTGGGCGCAGACCCTCGGCATGGTGATGTCGGTCATCCTGTGGATGCCGAGCTGGGGCGGCATGATCAACGGCCTGATGACGCTGCAGGGCGCCTGGGACAAGCTCCGCACCGACCCCGTGCTGCGCATGCTGGTCGTCGCCGTCGGCTTCTACGGCATGGCCACCTTCGAAGGCCCGATGATGTCGATCCGCGCGGTGAACTCGCTCAGTCACTATACCGAGTGGACGATCGGGCACGTGCATTCCGGCGCCCTCGGCTGGAACGGCATGATCACCTTCGGCGCGCTCTACTACATGGTGCCGAAGCTCTGGAACCGCGAGCGGCTCTATTCGCTCAGCCTCGTCTCCTGGCACTTCTGGCTCGCGACGATCGGCATCGTCCTCTACGCCGCCTCGATGTGGGTCGCCGGCATCATGGAAGGCCTGATGTGGCGCGAGATCGACGACCAGGGCTTCCTCGTCAACGCCTTCGCCGACACCGTCGCCGCCAAGCACCCGATGTTCGTGGTGCGCGCGCTGGGCGGGGTGCTCTACCTCACCGGCGGGGCGATCATGTGCTACAACCTCTGGCAGACTGTGCGGGGTGCGGGCGAGACGACCGCGCCAGCCCAGGCCGTGCCGGCCGAATAAGGGGCGCCCATCATGTCCGAGAACGATCAGGTCCGCGATCCGAGCGAGGATCCGAAGGTCTCCACGCCGGCCGATTTTCCCGAAGAGATCCCGAACGAGCTGCCGCACCACAGCTGGGTGTTCAAGAACCACCACAAGGTGGAGCGTAACGTCCTGCTGCTGCTCGTGCTCAGCTTCATCGTGGTGACGATCGGCGGCCTCGTGCAGATCGTGCCGCTCTTCTACCTCGACAACACCATCGAGGATGTCGAGGGCGTGCGCCCCTACAGCCCCCTGGAGCTGGCCGGCCGCGACATCTACATCCGCGAGGGCTGCTATGTCTGCCACAGCCAGATGATCCGGCCGATGCGCGACGAAGTCGAGCGCTATGGCCATTACAGCCTCGCGGCCGAGTCGAAATACGATCATCCGTTCCAGTGGGGATCCAAGCGCACCGGGCCCGACCTCGCCCGCGTTGGCGGTCGCTATTCGGACGCCTGGCATGTCGCCCACATGCAGGACCCGCGCGACCTTGTGCCGGAATCGATCATGCCGGGCTATCCGTTCCTGGCCGAGGCGTCGGTCTCCCCCGACCGGATACAGGACGAGATGCGCGCCCAGCGGGCCACCGGCGTGCCCTACACCGACGAGATGATCGCCGCCGCCCCGGCCGATTTCCGCGCCCAGGCCGATCCCGACACGGGCGACGTCGATGCGCTGCTCGCCCGCTATCCCAAGGCGCAGGCGCGCAATTTCGACGGCACCCCGGGGATCAGCGAACTCGACGCCCTGATCGCCTACCTGCAGATGCTCGGCACGCTGGTCGATTTCTCGACCTTCGAGCCCGACGCCAGCCGCTGAGGGAGGACCCGACGTGGACGACACCACCTACACCGCCCTGCGGCATTTCGCCGACAGCTGGGGCCTGCTCTTCATGTTCCTGTTCTTCTGCGGGGTGATCGCCTGGGTCCTGCGCCCCGGCGCCGCCCGCACCTACGAGAGCACGGCCAGCATGATCTTCCGCAACGAGTCGCATCCGAAGGACGACGCCGATGGCCGATAAGCGCGAAGTCGATGGCGCCACCCAGACCGAGACGACCGGGCATGAGTGGGACGGCATCAAGGAACTCGACACGCCGATGCCGCGCTGGTGGCTGTGGACCTTCTACGCGACCATCGTCTGGGGCCTGATCTACACGATCCTGTTCCCGGCCTGGCCGCTCCTCACCCAGGCCACGCCCGGTCTCCTCGGCTATTCCAGCCGGGCCGAGGTGCAGGCGGACATCGACGCGGCCCGCACCGCCAACGCGCCGCTCGACGCGCGGCTGATGGCGGCCGATCTCTCGACGGTGGCCGACGATCCCGAGCTCCTGCGCTTCGCCACGGCCGGCGGCGGCGCGGTCTTCCGCAACCAGTGCTCGCAGTGCCACGGCCGCGGCGGCGCGGGGGCGCTCGGGGGCTTCCCGAACCTCAATGACGACGACTGGCTCTGGGGGGGAACGGTCGACGACATCCGCCAGACCGTCACCCACGGGATCCGCTACGAGGCCGATGCGGACAGCCGCTACAGCCAGATGCCGGCCTTCGGCGAGATCCTGTCGGGCGAGGACATCGACGGCCTCGTCCAGTATGTGCGCAGCCTGAGCGGGCTCGAGCACGACGCGGCGCTGGCCGCCGGCGCGACCCAGACCTTCGCCGACAACTGCGCCGTCTGCCACGGCGATCAGGGACAGGGCGACCGCACGCAGGGCGCGCCATCGCTGCGCGACCAGATCTGGCTCTACGGCTCGGATCCGGAAACCCTGCACACCACGATCTCACAGGCGCGCTTCGGGATCATGCCGGCCTTCACGGGCCGCCTGTCCGAAGCCGAGATCGCCAAGGTGGCGGTCTATGTCCACAGCCTGGGCGGCGGCGAGTAGCCCCGCCCGCCTGCGCACTGCCTGCGCTCAAGGCCCTGATCTGCCCCGCTCTCCCGTCGGACGAAACCGTCCGGCGGGAGAGCGTCCTTGTGCCCGCCGTTGCGGAAGGCGTCTCCGGGTCAGGCCTGCGGCCGCGGGGCAGCCGCCGGCGTCCCGCGCCGCCACCGGGTCCACAGGCTGCGCCGCGTCTCCGCCAGCCGCATGTCGGGGGCGGCAGGCGCCGTGGTATAGGTGGCAATCCTGAAAGCATCGGCATAGATCGTCAGCATGGCCAGATCCTCCGTTGGCCTGTTCTCTATATTGAAGATACGGCAGAATCCATGGCAGACGCGAATCAGGAATAATTCGAACACGTAAGACTGGATTACAGATGGAGTGGAAGTCCCTGCCCCCGCTCGGCGCCCTGCGCGCCTTTGCCGCCCTCGCGGAGACGGGCAGCGTCACCGCCGCCGGCGCTGCACTCGGGGTCAGTCACGCCGCGGTCAGCCAGCAGGTGCGGGCGCTGGAGGACCGGCTCGGGGCGCGGCTCCTCCTGAAGGCGGGCCGCGGGGTTGCCCTGACGCCCGAGGGCAGCCGGCTGGCGGCGGCGCTCGACAGCGCCTTCCGCACCATGGCCCTGGCCGTCGGGGAATTCTCCGAGGCGGATGCGGACCGCGCCCTGCAGGTGACGACCACGCCGGCCTTCGCCGGGCGCTGGCTGATGCCGAGGCTCTCGGAATTCCGCCACGAGCATCCGGGCGTCGACATCATCCTGCATCCGGTGCCGGGCCTCGTCGACCTCGCCCCGGGGGGCGTCGATGTCGCCATCCGCTTCGGCCGCGGCGGCTGGCCCGGGCTGGAGGCCTGGCCCCTCGTCGCGACGAGCCTCGTCATCGTCGCCGCCGAGGCGCTGGTCCGGGACCGGCCGATCGCGGATCCCCGCGACCTGCTCGACCTGCCCTGGCTGCAGGAACTCGGTACCAGCGAGATGTCCGAATGGCTGGCGCGCCGCGGGGTGCTCGTGCCGCGGACGGAAAGCGTGGTGCACCTGCCGGGTTATCTGGTCCTCGACGCCCTGCTCGCGGGGGGTGGCGTCACCGTCTCGGCCCGCTCCAACGTCGCGCGCGAGATCGAGGACGGCCGGCTGCGGGTGCTGTTCGAGGATGTTCTGCCGGGCCAGGGCTACTATGTGGTGACGCGCCCGGGCGTGATGCGGCCGCCGCTCCGGGCCTTCGTCTCCTGGCTGCGCCGCCATGCGGAGGCGGGGGCCGCCGGCCTGCCGCCGGCGCCGACTGACCAGAGCCGAACTTGATACGGATCAAGGAATCGCCGGCGCCATTGCGTTAGGTCTAGGCTCCGCAGAGCCAGGGAATGCCCCCGCCGTGACCGATATCACTCCAGCCCAGCCGCCGAAGCTCTATGCCGCCCGCGAGCCGATCTTTCCCCGGCGGGTCTCCGGCTGGTTCCGCAGCTTCAAATGGTGGGTGATGGCGATCACCCTCGGGCTCTACTACGTCCTGCCCTGGCTGCGCTGGGACCGTGGCCCGGCCCTGCCGGACCAGGCGGTCCTGGTCGATCTCGCACACCGGCGCTTCTACTTCTTCTTCATCGAGATCTGGCCCCAGGAATTCTATTTCGTCGCCGGCCTGCTGATCATGGCCGGGCTCGGCCTCTTCCTCTTCACGGCGGCGCTCGGGCGGGTCTGGTGCGGCTACACCTGCCCGCAGACGGTCTGGACCGACCTCTTCATCCTCGTCGAACGCTGGGTCGAGGGCGACAGGAACGCCCGCGTCCGGCTGTGGAACGCGCCCTGGACCGCCCGGAAGATCCGCCTGCGGACGATCAAATGGACCCTCTGGCTGCTCATCGCCGTCGCGACGGGCGGCGCCTGGGTCTTCTATTTCGCCGATGCGCCCAGCCTGCTGCACGGCCTCGTCACCCTGACCGCCCCGCCGGTCGCCTACATGACGATCGGCATCCTGACCGCGACGACCTTCGTCTTCGGCGGCTTCATGCGCGAGCAGGTCTGCATCTACATGTGCCCCTGGCCCCGCATCCAGGGCGCGATGATGGACGAGGAGACGCTGACCGTCGCCTATC
>ERZ500977.143-NODE-143-length-13609-cov-9.107717_pt1 | contig 13609 bp, 13 predicted proteins | sample MGYA00248863_ERZ500977 | MGnify/ENA primary metagenome ERZ500977 (study PRJEB25958, sample SAMN03398581) | human skin metagenome | study: EMG produced TPA metagenomics assembly of the Human Skin Microbiome Metagenome (human skin metagenome) data set.
GGGTCTTCCGCTACAAGGATCTGCGCGCCTGGTGGTCGAACCCGCATTTCAACCGGCCGCACGGGGTGGAAAGCGGCTTTGCCACAGCATGGGTGCCGCAGTCGAAGCCCGTCTGGTTCACCGAACTCGGCTGTCCCGCCATCGACCGCGGAACGAACCAGCCGAACGTGTTCTTCGACCCGAAGTCGTCCGAGAGCTTCACGCCGTATTTCTCGCGCGGCTGGCGCGATGATGCCATCCAGCGCGCCTATCTGGAGGCCAGTTACCTGTGGTGGGGAACTCCGGCCAATAATCCCGTGTCGGCCATCTACGGCGGCCGGATGGTGCATGTCCCGGAATGCGCCGCCTGGACCTGGGATGCGCGACCCTATCCGTTCTTCCCCGAACTGACCGGGATCTGGACGGATGGTCCGAACTGGCGGCTAGGTCACTGGCTGACGGGCAGGCTCGGCGCGGTGTCATTGGCCGCGCTCGTGCGCCATCTTTGCCTGCGCGCCGGGCTCGATGAGGCGTTGATCGACGTCAGCGGCCTCTGGGGTGCAGTCGAGGGCTATGTGATCGGGGCGCTGGAAAGCCCGCGCGCGTCGATCTCCACCTTGGCCCGCCACTTCGGCTTTGATGCCATCGAGACCGAAGGCGTGATCCGCTTTGTCATGCGCGGCCGGGCATCGCTCGCCACGCTGTCCATCGACGATCTGGTCGCAAGCCGTGAAGGCGAGGCGCTGGAACTGGTCCGCGCGCAGGAGACCGAACTGCCCCAAGCGCTGAAGTGGCAGGTCGCGCGGGCGGACGAGGACTATGACGCCGCCCTCGTCGAGGCGCGGCGGATCACGGTCGACACGACCCGGATCGCCTCCGAGTCCTTCCCGATGGCGGTGCCGCCCGAGGAGGCCGAACGCCGCTGCCGCCGCGCGCTGATGGAGGCGTGGGTGGGTCGCGAGACGGCGGCGTTCCGTCTGCCGCCCTCGCGCCTCGCGCTCGATCCGGCCGACCCAATCCGGCTCGCGCATGACGGGCGGCTGGTCGATCTGCGGCTCGTCTCCATCGCCGACGCCGAGGCGCGCGGGATCGAGGCGGTGCGCCAGGATCGGTCGACCTACGACCTGCCGCCCGGCGATCCCCGCGCGGCGTCGCTGACGCGCGCCGTGGTGTTCGGCGCGCCGGATGCGGTGCTGATGGACCTGCCGCAGCTGACCGAGGACCAGCCCGCGCATCGGCCGCTGGTCGCCGCGCACGCCGTTCCGTGGCCGGGTGAGATGGCGGTGTTCCGCAGCCCCTCGACAGATGGCTTCGAGCTGTTGACCACGTTCGGCAGTCGCGCCCGGATCGGGGCGCTGGTCTCGGACCTCTACGCGGGGCCCACGTCGCGCTTCGATCTTGGCAATACTCTTGTGGTCGATCTGCTGACCGGCACGCTGGAGAGCGTCACCGACCTGACCCTGTTCGGTGGGGCCAACGCGCTCGCCATCGAGAGTGCGCCCGGCGTCTGGGAGATCGTGCAGGCGGGCGCGGCCGAGCTACTGGCGCCGGGTCGGTATCGGCTGACACGTCTCCTGCGCGGTCAGCGCGGCACCGAGGGCTCGATGGGTAATCCGGCGCCTGCGGGGGCGCGGGTCGTGGTGCTGGACACCGCGCTGGCGTCCCTGCCGATCGCCGAGGCCGATCTCGGCATCCCTTGGAACTGGCGCATCGGTCCGGCCAGCCGTCCGGTCAGCGACGAGACCTATGTCGGGCAGGCCTTCATGCCCGAGGGCATCGGACTGCGACCGTTCTCCGTCGCCCATGTCGAGCAGCCGTGGCGCAGGCCGCGCACGCCCGGCGATCTGACGATCCGCTGGACGCGCCGGTCGCGCGCGCTCGCCGCCGACAGCTGGGGCGGACTGGAGGTGCCGCTGGCCGAGGAACTGGAAGTCTACGAGGTCGAGATCCTCGACGGCACAGCCGTGAAGCGGGTGCTGACCGCTTCCAACGCCAGCGCCATCTACACCGCCGCCCAGCAGACCGCAGATTGGGGCGCACCGCTCGCCCTCGGCGACAGCCTCACCATCCGCATCTTCCAGCTCTCTGCCCTTGTCGGGCGGGGGGCGCCGAAAACCGCCACCCTCACGTTCTGAAGGCCATGCCATGTCCGACGCGACGACCCATCTCCTGCTGCCCTATATCTTGGCGGCGCAGGCCCAGAAGCACGTCACCAACAACGAGGCGCTGCGGATCCTCGACGGGCTCGTGCAGCTCTCCGTCCTCGACCGGGATCTGACGGCCCCGCCTGGCAGCTCTGCCGATGGTGACCGTTACATCGTCGCCTCGGGCGCGACGGGCGACTGGGCTGGCTGGGATCTGAACGTGGCGCTCTGGACCGATGGCGCCTGGCTCCGGCTGCCACCCCGGACCGGCTGGCGGGCGTGGGTCGAGGACGAGGGCCTGCTGCTGGTCTATGACGGCGCGGGCTGGGTCGGCACCACGCCCGCGACGCTGCAGAACATGGCGCTGCTCGGCGTCGGCACCACCGCCGACGCCTCGAACCCGTTCTCAGCCAAGCTCAACGCCGCGCTCTGGACGGCGAAAACCGTGGCCGAGGGCGGCACCGGCGATCTGTTCTACACCATGAACAAGGAGGCCGCGGGTGACGATCTCGGCCTGACGCTGCAGACCGGCTTCGTGACCAAGGCGCTGGTCGGGCTGTTCGGCTCCGACCGCTTCCGCCTCGCGGTCTCCGCCGACGGCAGCACCTTCTTCGACGGGCTCGGCGTCGACAACGCCACCGGCATCGTCGACCAGCCGCGCCTGCCGCGCTTCAAGGCTTACACCAATTACGACAACTACGTGGGCGTCGGGGCCTGGACGAAGATCGGCCTCAACAACACCGACACCAACGATCAAGGGGCCTTCGACGCTGCCAATAACTACTTCGTCGCCCCCGTCGACGGCACCTACCTCTTCGGCGCGACGCTGCTCTACAAGATCAACGCCAGCGCCACGGCCCGCATGCGCGGGCGGCTCGTGCTGAACGGCACGACCGAAATCCGCGGCTCCCTCGGCGAAATCTCTGCCACCCATGTCTCGCTCGCCACCGCCATCTGGCTGCAGACGATGGTCCCGCTGACCGCGGGCGATACCGTCGAGCTGCAGGGGTATTTCCGGGTCGCGGACGGCTATTTCGCCGCCGATCACACGTCCTTCTGGGGCTGCAAGATCGGCTGAGCGGCGGAGGGAGGAACCGATGAACCCACCCCGATCCGAGGGCTTCGTGCGCATGCCCGACGCCGAGTTCGAGGCGATCCTGACGCGGGCGGCGGAGGAAGGCGCGAAGCGCGCGCTCGCCGATGTCGGCCTCGATGGCGACGAGGCCGCGCTCGACATCCGCGATCTGCGCTCCCTGGTAGACTGCATCCGGCTGGTGCGCCGCACCGCCATGCAGACCGCCGTCCGCATGATCACCACCGGCGTCATGCTGGCGCTGCTGGCGGGGATCGCCATCAAGCTGAAGATCTTCGGCGGCAGCCCGTAGCCGCTCGCCATCCCTGTTCATCAGCCCAACCGCACCCGCCCTCGTGGCGGGGTGAGCAGTGGTCTGCCTGACAGGCAGACGGGAAGGTCCAGTGGACCTTCCCGAACGGCGAACGCACCGAGCCCTGCGAGGGGCCGGAAACTTGTTTTTGGAGGACCCCATGACAACGACATTCCACGGCCATTGGCGCAACGTGCCCGAGCGTACCTGGCGCTGGCCGAACTTCTCGCCTGCAGAGATCGCCTGCCGGGGCACCGGCAAGCTGCTGATCAACGAGCCCGCTCTCGACAAGCTGCAGGCGCTCCGTGATCGGCTCGGCAAGCCGCTGATTGTGCGTTCCGCCTATCGTAGCCCGGAACACAACCGCGCCGTCGGTGGCGCAACCCGCTCCAAACACCTCGACGGCACGGCTTTCGACATCGCCATGGCGAACCACGATCCTGCGGCGTTCGAGGCAGCGGCACGGGAGGTCGGGTTCCTCGGCTTCGGTTTCTATCCGCGCTCGGGTTTCATTCATGTCGATCTCGGACCTGCGCGTCAGTGGGGCGAGCGGTTCCCGGCCCGGGCGACTGCCTTCGCGGCGGAGACGCCGCCCGCGCGCGAGGTGCTCGCCGACAGCCGCACCATGAAGGGGGGTGGCGCGGCCGGAGTGGCGACGCTGGGCGCGGCGGGCGTCGAGGTAGCGCAGAGCGCCCTGGCCGAAACGCAGATCGCGATCCTTCCGCTGGTCCCGTATCTCGATACGCTGCGCTGGGTGTTCATCGCGGTGGCTCTCGGCGGCATCGCGGTCACGATCTACGCGCGTCTCGATGACTGGCGCAGGGGGCGGCGGTGATCGCGCTCCTCGCTGGGTTCGCCGCCAGCCCATGGATGCGGACTGCCTTGAGCTACGGCGCGATCGTGCTCGCCGTGCTCCTGTTCCTGCTTTCGCTTCGGCGGTCCGGCGAGCGCGCGGGACGCCTCGCCGAACGCCTTGTGACCACGGAGAAGGCCAATGATGTCCAACGCCGGATGCTGGAAGCGGCGGCTCGCCGTCCTCGCGATCACCACGAGCTTGCTGAGCGGCTGCGCGACGGTGAGTTCTGAATCAGGTCGCGTGTCGGCTTGTCCGCCGGTGGTGGAGTACAGCCGAGAGTTTCAGGCCCGCGCGTCAAACGAGGTGGCGCAACTCCCCAAGGGGGCTGCGATCGCCATCATGCTGACTGACTATGCGGTTCTGCGTGCACAGAATCGCGCCTGCTGACCCGATCTCCCGGCGCCCTCATCACGAGCGCCCCAACTGCATGAGGGCGATCAGCATCAGAACCGCCCCCGTTGCTCCGAGCGCCAGGAGAGCAAGCCAACCCAAGGTCGGAGTGAAGCGCGCGAGCGCGCCGCCATGACCGGCTCTTGCGGCCACTGCCAGTGCCGCCACGCTCGCCAGCACGGCGGCAACGCCGATCAGCATCATGGACGCGAAAGCCAACCCGGCTTCCGGAACGCCTCGAGCACTCGCGAAGGTCATCACGAACAGGGTCAGTGGACATGGGATCAACCCGGCCACCACCCCGAACGCCGCGCCCTCGCGATGGCCATGAGCAGCGTGTCCCCGGATGGCGGCGATGAGAAGCCAGAGGCCGATCAATCCGATCAGGCCTCGACTCAGATCTTCCAGGACCCGAGCTCGTCCGACTTCGCCAAAGGCCAGCGAAACCACCGGCAAGGCGAGAATGACCACGAGGACGGAGATCGCGATATGCGTGGCCGAGAGAATGACAGCGGTCCCGATGCCCCTCGACAGGCTGGCGCCGCTTCCGGCAACGAACAGGGACAGCACGGTCTTCGAGTGTCCGGGCGTGAGGGCATGCGCCGCCCCGAATGCAATGCCGAAGGGCAGGAAGCCCGCCAATGCCGACCAGTCCCGGGTCTCGGCGAAAGCGCGGAGCATGAGGGCGAGCTCGGCCGAGATCTCGCGTTGAACCGAGACGAGCCATCCCCACAGGCTGAAAAGAATCCCCAGGCTCTCTGAAAGCATAGGGCAATCTAACCCGCATCGGCCATCGGTGACAGTTGTGGGTGGCCCGCTGTCCGACTTGGCCGGTGCGGCGGGAATTGACAGCGCACCCGTCTTGCGAAATTCTTCTCCTATGGGGATCCGCGATCTCCCCACGAGGCGACAGCCGAAGCTCGCGTTCCACCTCAACCTTGTTTCCAAGGAGGAACGCAGATGCCTGCGCCCGACGCCATCCCTGCCGACAAGCTCGCCAAGCTGATTGGCACGCCCCGCTGCCCGATCCTGCTCGATGTCCGCGCCGAAGCCGCCCGCGCCGCCGAGCCGCGTCTCGTTCCCGCTGCCCGGCCACTCAGCGAGGCTGAGATCACCTCCGATGCTTTGGCGCGCCTCACGGCGAGGCTTGACGGCCCGGTTGTCGTCATCTGCGCCGAAGGTCACAGACGCAGTCAGGGTGTCGCCGCCGTGCTCCGGAGTGCGCGGATACCAGCCGAGTATCTGGAGGGCGGACAGGCTGCGTGGGTCGCGGCGGGACTTCCACTCGTCGATCCCGGCAAGCTCTCCGCACGCGACGCCGATGGCCGGACGGTTTGGGTGACGCGCTCCCGGCCCAAGATCGACCGGATCGCCTGCCCTTGGCTGATCCGCCGCTTCGTCGACCCACGCGCGACCTTCCTCTACGTTGCGCCCGCGGAAGTCGTCGGCGTGGCAGAGCTGTTCGGGGCGATGCCCTACGACATAGAGAAGGTCTTCTGGAGCCATCGCGGCGAGCTTTGCACCTTCGACACGATGCTGGCGGAGTTCGGGCTCTCGATCCCGGCGCTCGACCGGCTGGCTTCCATCGTTCGCGGGGCGGACACGGCGCGTCTCGACCTTGCGCCTGAGGCTGCAGGGCTTCTGGCCGCCTCCCTAGGACTCTCCCGGATGTACGCCGACGACCTCGAGCAGCTCGATGCCGGCATGGCGCTCTACGACGCGTTCTATCGGTGGGCGCGCGACGCCACAGACGAGACGCACAACTGGCCGACCAACCGGCCGGGAGGTGTGCGATGACGGACGCGACATTGGCCACACCGCGGAGCGGAGCGCCCGCGCAGGAGTATCCGACGCTCGCCGAAGCTACGCGGGTCTGGGCGCGCGTGGCTCTGCTGTCCTTCGGCGGACCGGCCGGACAGATCGCAGTGATGCACCGCATCCTCGTCGAGGAAAAGCGCTGGCTCGGCGATGGCCGGTTCCTGCATGCGCTCAACTTCTGCATGCTGTTGCCGGGGCCTGAGGCGCAGCAGCTCGCCGTGTATATCGGCTGGCTCCTGCACCGGACCTGGGGCGGCGTGATCGCCGGGGTCCTGTTCGTCCTCCCCGGCGTCATCGCCATTATGGCGCTGAGCTGGGTCTACGTGATCTTCGGCAATGTCGGCTTCATTGCCGCACTCTTCTTTGGGCTCAAGGCCGCGGTGCTCGCCATCGTGCTGCAGGCGGTCTTTCGCGTCGGCCGGCGAGCCTTGAAGAACGACGCGATGCGCTTGATCGCCGCGCTGTCCTTTGTCGCGATCTTTGCCTTCGGCGCCCCGTTCCCGCTGATCGTGCTCGCCGCCGCCCTCATCGGGTTTCTCGGGGCGCGCGCCGGGCTGCAGGCGTTTGCTCCTGGTGGTGGCCACGGGTCGGTCGGCGGCACCCATGTCGACGATGCCGAGACGCTCCTTGGCCCAAAAATGGCTGAGATGCCGGCTTCGGCGCGGCGCGGCGCGCTCGTGGCGGGCGGGGTCGCGCTGGCGCTCTGGCTCGCGCCTGTGGTGGTGCTGGTGCTGGCCCTGGGGCCGGGCAATGTCTTCGCCGACATAGCCACCTTTTTCTCCAAGATGGCGGTGGTCACCTTCGGCGGCGCCTATGCCGTGCTGGCCTATGTGGCGCAGGAGGCCGTCGGTACCTACGGCTGGCTCGAGCCCGGCGAGATGCTCGACGGCCTCGGGATGGCCGAGACTACGCCAGGGCCGCTGATCATGGTGCTCCAGTTCGTCGGTTTCCTCGGCGCCTTCCGCGAGGCCGGGTGGGACAATGCGCTCCTCGCCGGCACTTTCGGCGGCCTTCTTGCGACCTGGGTCACTTTCGCGCCCTGCTTTGCCTTCATCTTCCTCGGCGCGCCCTACATGGAGGGGCTGCGTTCGAACCGGTCCCTCTCGGCCGCGCTGACGGCGGTGACGGCGTCGGTCGTGGGCGTGATCCTCAATCTCGCAATCTGGTTCGCGATCCACGTCGTCTGGATCGAAGTGCGCCGGATCGAGGCGGGGCCGCTCTCGCTCGAGCTTCCGGTCCTTGGTTCGATCGACTGGGCCGCAGCCGCACTGTCTGCACTCGCGCTCTTCGCGGTGTTTCGGCTGAAACTCGGCATGACGATCGTGCTGGGCGGGTCCGCCCTTCTCGGCCTTATGCTTTATGGTTTGGGGATGACCTCGCTCTCCGGCTGATCCATTCAGCCTCTTTCGACAGGATGGTCGCAAGCAGAGGGACCGTGCCCGCGGCTGGGCGGTGATGTTCGCGCCGCTGATCATAGTGTTTGCTTTTGCCGGCATGATCAACCGGATGTCGGCCGCGACCGCCCAGCTGGTGTTCTACAGCTTTGCCGCGGTCATGGGCCTGTCGATCAGCTGGATTTTCGCCGTCTTCACCGGCGTCTCAATCGCGCAGACCTTCTTTGTGACCGCCGTCGCCTTCGCCGGGCTCAGCCTTTACGGCTACACGACCAAAAAGGATCTGTCCGGTCTCGGCACGTTCCTGATGATGGGTGTGATCGGTCTGATCGTGGCCATGGTCATCAACATCTTCCTGCAGTCGCCGGCGATGATGTTCGCGATCTCGATCATCGGCGTCCTCATCTTTGCCGCACTCACCGCCTACGACACTCAGGCAATCAAGAACGAATACGTTGCGCATGCCGCCCAAGGCGACCAGGAGTGGCTGCAGAAGTCGGCAATCATGGGCGCGCTGCGCCTAGGGCGCCTAGGGTCGTGTCGCGAATGTGGTGGAAATTGCCGAGCAGCGGGCTCCGGGCATGTAACGATGGCTCCAGTCAGGCCGCGAGGTCAAGGGACATCGGCTCGAGCGGCTGAGAAAGAGTTTCCCAGCCGTCAACCTTCCGCATCTGGATCTGCCCTGACGCCAAGAGCGCCCAGAGCAGCATCGGCACGGTCTCGGCGCAGGGCAGCACGGTGTGGGTCTTGATGCGGCGGCGGAACTCCTCGTTCAGACGCTCAATGGCGTTGGTGGTCCGTGCGGATTTCCATTGCGACGGATCGAGGCGGGTGAAGCTGAAGAGGCGATCGCCGGCCTCCTCGAGGCTATCGGCCACGGCCCGGCACTTGAGCTTCCACTTGCGGAGGAAGGCCTTGCGGCGCGTCTCGATCTCGGCGGCCGTATCGGCATAGATCATGTCGCGGTAGTCTTCGCTCAGCTCGTCGTGCAGGCGCTTGGGGGCGTGGCCAAGCAGGTTGCGGTGCTTGTGAACCGTGCAGCGCTGGATGGGCAGGTCCCCGCCCCAGAGCGCCACGAGCGCGGCTTCAAGGCCGGGGGCGCCGTCAACGATTACGAACTCGGGCCGCCTGAGGCCCCGCGCGTCCAGGTCGGCAAGGAAGCTGCCCCAGGCAGCCGTGCTTTCGCCGCCCATGTTCCTGATCGAGAGGAGCACCTTTTGTCCGTCGCGGCGGATGCCGATCGCCGCCAGCACCGAGATGTTGGTGGCCTTGCGGTCCAGCCGGGTCTTGATGACGGTGCCGTCGAGGATGAGCCGCACGATCTCTTCGCCGGTCAGGTCGCGGGTGGACCAGGCGTCCCAGTCGACCTTCACCTTGCGCCAGGCGCGGCTGACCACGTCCTTGCTCACCGCCCCTTCGAATAAGCCAAACAGCGCCCGCTTGACGCGCCGGGTATTGGTGCCGGCCAGATAGACCGCCGCGATCAGGGCCTCGGCCTTCTTGGTCAGCCGCCTGTAGCGGGGCAGTGCCTTCGAGCGCCATTCGGTGATCTTGCCGGCTTCGTTCTCGATCCGAGCACGAGGAACCCGCACCGTATCGGTGCCGAATGTGCCGGTCAGCTGCCGATCGCGGTGCCCGTGGCGGTAGCCCCTGGCCCGCTCATTGCCGCGGCCGTAACGAAGCCGACCAAGAAAGACGGCCAGTTCCTCTTCGAACATGGCCTCAATGGTGGCCCGGACATTCGCCCGAAGGCGATCCTCGATCGGATCATACCCGCCTGCGTCGGGCAGCGGCGAAAAGGACGAGCTATCGGTATTCTGCTTCATGGCGTGATCTCCCTGGCGGTTGCCGCCGCCGGTTGGGTGGGTGTTGGTTCACCCGGAGATTACGCCGCCAGACAATTTCTACCACTTCCGAGACACGACCACCGCCATGACCACATAAGAGATCATCAGCCCCAGCACCATTGGCACCAGAACGCCCGAGGCGATGTGGAAGAACCACCCCAGCATCAGCGCCAGCATGACGCCCAGCGTGATGTTCAAAAGGGCCGGTGGTGCGGCGGTCGGCGTGGGCTGTGTCATGACGATCCCGAAGCTCTGTCCCTATCGGGTTAGAAGGAACCGAAGGCTGTGCCAAGCACGATCACGGCCACAAGGGCAACAAGCGCGCTGACAATGGCGGCCATGACGATGTCCAGATAGCTTTCGCGATGCGTGCAGCCACAGACCGCAAGCATCGTGACCACCGCGCCATTATGCGGCAAGCTGTCCAGCGTACCCGAGGCGATCACGGCCACCCGGTGCATCAGCGCAGGGTCCAGCCCTGTGTCTGACGCGATCTGCATGAAGGTGGGGCCAAGGGCCTGCAGCGCAATGGTCATCCCGCCCGAAGCCGATCCGGTCAACGCGGCAAGGATGTTCGTCGCTACCGCCAGTGACACGAGCGGCCCGCCTCCGATGCCCAGAACCCAGTCCCGCACCATCTCGAACGCAGGCAGAGCCGCCACGACCGCGCCGAACCCCACAAGGCTTGCCACGCTCATGATCGGAAGTACTGCGGCCGTCGCGCCCGAGTCGATGCTTTCGCGCAGATTGCGAAAGCGGCGCCGGTTCATGGCAACCAGCACGATGCAGGCGACCAGAAGCGCAAGCGCCACCGACCAGACCCCGCCGACAGCCGACAGGGTGGTTTCGCCCCATGCGGGCTGCGAGAGGAAATCGAAATCCATGCTGGGCAGCACGAACTGCGTCAGGATCAGGTTGACCACGACAACCAGAACCAGCGGCAGAATGGCCAGGCCGATCGGTGGCCGCCCGCCCCAGGATCCGGCGCGGCTGATCTCGGCAGGGTCAAACTCGCGTGCGGTGCTGGCCAGCTCGCGCGAGACGGCGGAGCCTTTTTCGGCCGCGCCATAACCCTCGCCCCGCGCCTTGGCCTGACGTTCGCGGAAGGAAAGCCAGCCCAGGCCGATGGCCGCCATGATGATGCTGGCTATGATGCCAAGCCCAGGTGCGGCAAAGGGGGTGGTACCAAAGAACGGCATCGGAATCGCGTTCTGGATCGCAGGCGTTCCCGGCATGGCCGACATGGTGAAGGTCGAGGTTCCAAGCGCGAGTGCCGCCGGAAGCAGCCTGCGCGGCACGCTTCCCGCCTTGAACAGCGCCTGCCCCATTGGCGCCAGAACGAAGAACGCCACAAACAGGCTGACACCGCCATAGGTGACCATCGCGCCCGCAGCCACCACGGCAAGGATCGCCCGCGAGGGGCCGAGCCGGCGCGTCATGTAATCGGCGATCGCTGAAACCGATCCGCTGTCGTCCATCAGCTTGCCGAACAATGCGCCCAGCAGGAAAAGCGGAAAGAACTGCGCCACAAACCCCGCCGCCGCAGGCATGAAGGTCTGCGTCCAGTGCGCCAGCATCGGCTGACCGGAAAAAAGCGCCGCCACCGCAGCAGCCAAAGGCGCCAGCAGCAGGATTGTCCAACTGCGGAACGCAAGCACCATGATCAGGGCAAGGCCCAACAGAATACCCAGCAGACCCAGCATGTCAGAGCTCGTCCGCCAGCGCGTCGATATCGAAGGTCGAACGCACCCCGATGTCCTGAATATGGGTGCGGCCGAAATCCTCGGCGGCGCGGCGCCCTTCGTCGAAGAGCATCTTCAGGAAGTCCCATTCGGCATTCAGCTTCGAGGAATGTCCAAGGTCCACCATGATGTCCGAGGTGATGCGATGCAGGCGCATCTCTTTCCAGTACCGCGCCTCGCCATTGCCGGGGTCGATGACACGGCGCAGCAGCGCCATCATCCGCAACTCTTTCAGTAGCTGGGCGTTGAAAGAGATCTCGTTCAGGCGGCTTGCGATCTCGCGCGCGGTGCGCGGCGTCTCGCGCCGCTCGACCGGGTTGATCTGCACCAGAACGGTATCGAGGCTTTCACATTCACGCACGAGCGGCGTCATCGTCGGGTTGCCCGCATAGCCGCCGTCCCAATAGGGCACGCCGTCGATCTCGATGGCCTGGAACATCGATGGCAGGCAGGCCGAGGCGAGCAGCACATCGGCCGTCACCTCATGCTTGCGGAACACCCTGCCTTGCCCGGTGTGCACATTGGTTGCCGTGATGAACAGCTTGACCGGCCCGGTCGCCAGCGCGTCGAAATCGATCAGGTCTGTCAGGATGTCGCGCAGCGGGTTCCCTGCCGCCCCACCCAGCGAATAAGGCGAGATCAGCCGCGCCATCAGATCCATGGCGATGAAGGCGGGCGAGTTGTCCAGCGTCCATTTGCCCGTCAGGACCTCCAGCGGCCCGCGCTTGAACGGGCTGAAGCGCGCGGCATCGGCCGTCCGGCGCCAGAAGGCGGTCAGCATCTCACGCGCGGTCTGCCGCCCGCCGGTGGCCATGCCGGCCGCCAGGATTGCCGCGTTCATGGCGCCGGCCGAGGTGCCGGAAATGCCATCGATCTCGAACCAGTCTTCCTCGAGGATGCGGTCCAGAACGCCCCATGTAAACGCCCCATGCGAACCGCCCCCCTGCAAGGCGAGGTCGATGGGAAGGGTTTTTCGCGTCTGCGATTTCGGGTTGCTGGCCATTTCGGCGCCTTTCAGTCAATTCATTGCAAGAAAATGGCGCCCGAAGCCGGGCGCCCTAGGGGATCAGGCGGCGGGCACCGCTTGCCCGCGAAGCCTCCACGCCATCGCACCAAGGGCCGCGCCAATGGCGATGAGGTCGAGCCCCAGCATCAGCCCGATCAGCCACAGCGCAGTGACCGGCATCGCGGCAAAAAGCACAAGCGACAGCACGACCGAGAGCACCCCGCTGGCAAAAACCCAAAGCCAGTTGGGCAAGGGACGGATCGTCAATGCGAAGACAACCTTCGACATCCCCTCGATCATGAAGAAGATGATCAGCAGAAGCGACAGCAGCAGCATCCCCTGCGCGATGTTGCGCAAGAGCAGAATGCCCAGCAACACACCAAGTATGGCCGAGATGATCTGCAGCCAGAAGTTCGGCGCATGGCGTGCGCTGATCAGGCCGATGGCCTGAATGATGCCGCTGGCGATCAGCAGCCAGCCGAACACCACGACGGCAGCAGCCGAAGAAAAGGCCGGGAAGACGATGGCGACGATCCCCGCGACGACCAGCAGCGCCGCCTGTACCAGGTGGAAGGTCGAATGGCGGCGCACCGCATCGCGCGCGGCTTCGCGGTAGGTCTGTGCAGCGGCGGCAAGACTGATCGGCATGGCATTGACTTCCTTGTTCAACAGGGTGCTTCCCGCCGGGCAGCGGGTGTTGCCTTCCCCGACCCGCAGGGCCGGATATGGATCAAAATTGGCACAGGACCGTGAAGCCCATGCCAGACAATCAATTTTTCATCGCCGGTCGTGTCGCGAATGTGGTGGAAATTGGCGAGCAGCGCGCTCCGAGCATGTAACGTTGGCTCCGGTCAGGCCGCGAGGTCAAGAGACATCGGCACTAGAGGCTGAGAAAGGGTTTCCCAGCCATCGACTTTTCGCATCTGGATCTGCCCTGACGCCAGGAGCGCCCAGAGCAGCATCGGCACGGTTTCAGCGCAGGGCAGCACGGTCTGGGTCTTGATGCGGCGGCGGAACTCCTCGTTCAGACGCTCAATGGCGTTGGTGG
>ERZ500977.144-NODE-144-length-13561-cov-6.056641_pt1 | contig 13561 bp, 13 predicted proteins | sample MGYA00248863_ERZ500977 | MGnify/ENA primary metagenome ERZ500977 (study PRJEB25958, sample SAMN03398581) | human skin metagenome | study: EMG produced TPA metagenomics assembly of the Human Skin Microbiome Metagenome (human skin metagenome) data set.
CACCCGGAGCCGCGGCAGCAGCCGGGCCGGGCGGCTGGCGACGAAGGCCGCGAGCAGGCTGCGCTGCGCGCGCCGGGTGTTGACCCAGATCTCGACCTCGGCCGCCGCCTCGGGCGGCAGGCCGTCCAGCCGGGCATCGAGGCCCGCGACGAGGGCCGTGGTGAAATCCGCCCCGGGCGGCAGGGCGAAGACCCGGGGACCCTCCGCCGGCGCGAACAGGCGGGTCATGCCCGGCCGAGCTCCGCCTCGGCCAGCGCGATGCCCTCGGGCCGCCCGACATCGACCCAGGTGCCCTCCCAGGGCAGGCCCGCGAGCCGGCCGCGCGCGATCAGCCGGTCCCAGACCGGGTTCAGCGAGAAGACGGCGCCATCCTCCGGCGCAAGGGTGGCCGGGTCGAGAATGCCGGCGCCGGCATAGACGAAGGGCGCCGTGGCCGCCGGCCCGCGGCGCGCGAGGCGGCCGGCATCGTCGCGGAAGAAATCCCCCGCGCCGGCATGGCCAAGCGCCAGCGGCCGCGGCACCAGCGCCAGCAGGCCGTCCATCCGCGCGGGATCCCAGGCGGCGCGGAGCGCGGCGAGCGGGTTCGGCCCCCGCCACACCATGTCGGCATTGAGCGTCAGCACCGGCCCCGCGCCCAGCAGCGGCCGGGCCTTGGCAAGGCCGCCGCCGGTCTCCAGCAGCACGGTCTCCTCGGAGACGGCAACCTCCGGCGCGTTCGCGGCCAGCCAGTCCCGCATCAGCGGCGCATGGGCGTGGATGTTGACCACCACCCGCGCGATCCCGGCCGCGCGCACGAGGGCGAGGGCATGGGCGAGGAGCGGCTGGCCCGCCACCTCGATCAGCGGCTTCGGCCGGTCCCGGGTCAGCGCCCCCATGCGGGTGCCGAGGCCGGCGGCGAAGATCATCACCGCACCGGGCGCCGTCATGCCGCGGCCCCCTCCCCGGCCAGCCGGGCGCAGGTGGCGGCATCCGGCGGCGGCAGGTGCCGGGCGACAAAGCCCCCGAGCGGCGCCAGGTCGGGGTGGCCGAGGGTGCGGCCGAGATGCCCCCAGACCCGGGGCAGCAGCGCGAGGTAGCGCGGCTTGCCGTCGCGGCGGGCGAGCCGGGCGAAGAGCCCGAGGATCTTCAGGTTGCGCTGGGCCGACAGGATCGCCGCCGCCCGGGCCAGCGCCTCGGCCTCGGACCCCGTCCTCTCGCGATAGCGGGCCGTCATCGCGGCGCGCAGCTCCGGCGACACGTCCCGGCGGGCGTCATCGAGCAGCGAGACGAGGTCATAGGCGCGATGCCCCGCCAGCAGGTCCTGATAGTCGAGCAGGCCCACCCGGGCGGTCCCCCGGCGCGAGGGGAGCCACAGCAGGTTCTCGGCATGATAGTCGCGCATCACCGGCACGGCCGGCGCGGTCAGGACCGGGGCGATCGCCTCCTGCACCAGCGCCTCGAATTCGGCCGTGAGGTCCGGGCCGGCGGCCGGGAGATACCACTCGAGCACGAGCCGGGCCTCGCGCAGGAGCAGGGCGGCGTCATAGGGCGGCGCGACGAAGCCCGCCTCGCCCGCGGGGGGCGGCAGCGCGTGGATGACCGCGAGTGTGTCGATGGCCGCCGCATAGAGGTCGGGTTCCGCCGCCGCCCCCGCCGGCGCGGCACAGAGGCGCGCGAAGGTGTCGTCGCCGAAATCCTCGAGCAGCAGGAGCCCGGCCTCGGGTGCCGCGGCCAGCACCTCGGGGGCGCTGAGCCCCGCCGTCCGGAGCCAGCCGGTGACGGCAAGGAAGGGCCCGACGGCGAGGCCGCTCTCCGGGGGCACGTCCATCAGCACCGCCCGTCCCCCGCCGGGTGCCAGCAGCCGTTCATAGCGCCGCGCCGAGGCATCCCCGGCCAGCGGCAGGCGGCGGGCCGCGGCCCATCCGGCCGCGTCGAGGAAGCCCTCGATCCGGCTCATGTGGCCGTCAGGGCGGCCAGCACCGCCCCCCAGCCGTCGCCATGGGGATCGACCGTCAGGTGACGGACGCCATCCGCCGCCGGGTCGGCGTCGAAGTGCAGGCCCAGCGCCAGCCGCCGGGACGGGGTGAGCGACCCGAGCCGGTCGGGCCATTCGATGAGGGCGATCACCCCGGGCAGCGCCGCGTCGAGGCCAAGCTCGATCAGCTCGTCCGGCCCGGACAGCCGGTAGAGGTCCGCATGCCACAGCTCGACGGCGCCGAGGTCATAGGTCTGCACCAGGGTGAAGCTCGGGCTCGGCACATCCTCCTGCCGGCCGAGCGCGGCGAGGCGCGCCCCGATCAGGGCCCGGGCGAAGAGGCTCTTGCCGGCGCCGAGCCCGCCCGACAGCGCGACGAGATCGCCCGGGCCGAGCAGGGGCGCCAGCCGGCGGGCCAGCCGCTCGGTGGCCTCCGGGTGCGGCAGGGTCAGGGACAGGCTGGGCGGGGCGATCGTCACGCGGGAGACCACTCGCTGATGAGGACGTCTCCGTCCTTCTAGCGCCTCGCCGCAGACGCGCAACCCCCGCGGAGGAGAGACGTGCAAGCGCCTCTCCGCCTTATGTTTTTCCATGCAGGATCACCGACGGGCAGACCGGGTTTGGCAGGACGCTCGCCACACGGGGGCGGAACGGCCGCGCCACGTGCCCCTCAGGCGCGCCGCAACGCCCCGCCGCCCGAAGTCCGGGCCGCAACGGCGGCGCCCTGCGCGGCAGGCGTGTCGGGGATCTCCGCGACGAGGCTGTCGGGAGCCTCGGGCCGCGACACCGCGAGACTGCCGCCCGCGGTCTCGACCACATGCCGGGCGAGGGCGAGGCCCGGGCCCTCCGCAGGGCCCCGGCCCGGAAGCGCGGGGTCCGGCACCGCCGTCAGCCGCATGGCCCCGGGCATCATATCGAGGGTGATGCGGATCTCGGCCCCCGGCCCGGCCCGGTCGGCCGCGGCAAGGCCGAGGGCGATCGCCGCGCGCCGCAGTCCGGCCTGCCACTCCCGGGCCTCGGCGGGCGCAACGAGCGTCATGCCGCGGCCCTCGAGGGCGGTCGCGAGCGCGGGCAGCGGGGCCTCGGCCACGGGCGGGGCCGGCGCCGCCACGCCGAGGGCCCGCAATTCGCGCGCCCGGGTCAACGCATCGCGCAGGCCCTGCGCGGCCGTGCTCAGCGACTGGAAGGCGCCGGGGCTCGAGGCCGCCGGGATCGCGGCCATCACCTGGCCGATCGCCGCCTCGACCGGGGCCTCCAGCTGTTCGAGGGCGAGCGCGCCCAGGACCGGATCGGCGGAGACCGCCGGGTCCGCCTCGGCATCCGGCCCGGCGACCGCGTTCCGGAAGACGACGAGCGACGAGGCGTCCGGCAGCGGCGCCACCAGGATCTCGAGACGCCGGGCGTCGAGCGTCTCGACGCTGGCGGTCCAGCTGGCGCGGGCCTCGGCCCCGGTGGCGAATTCCGCCAGCTCGGCCCAGACGTCGCTCGGCGCGCAGCGCCCGGCCCAGATGCCGGTCATCTCCACGACGCCCGGCCCCTCGAGCCGGTCCATCGGATCGAGATCCCAGAGGGTGACGAAGGCGGTGTTGACGAAGACGAGCGTGCCCGAGGCGTCGAAGACGGCCACCGCCTCGGACAGCCGGTCGAGCGTCGCCTGGCTCAGCTCCAGCTCCGAGCGATAGCGGCGCTCCAGCTGGATCGCCGTCGAGATGTCCTCGAAGAGGAAGGCGAGCGCGCCCTGCGGGTGGGGCCGGCCGGTGACGCGGAAGATCTTGCCCGAGGGCAGCACCCAGTTCTCCTCGTAGGTGCCGTCGCGCGCGCCTTCCTCCAGTTCGGTCAGCTTGCGCCGCCAGGCGGAGAAATCCTTCTGCTCCGGCATCTGCCGGGTCTCGCGCAGCCGCTCCAGGAAGTCGCGCAGGGACGGCCGGCCGGCGAGCCACACGGCGTCGATCTTCACGAGGTCGGTCAGCGCGGGGTTGAAGAGGCCGAGCCGGCGGTTCTTGTCGAAGACCGCGAGGCCGATCGGCAGGTGGGCGAAGGTCTCGGTCAGCGTCTCGACGAAGCGGCGGAGCGACGCCTCGGCCGCCACGAGGCTGTCGGCGTCGAGCGCGAAGCCGAGCGTGGCCCCGGCCTCGCCCGGGCACTGGCTGACCTCGAACCAGTGCGGCTCGCCCGCCGCCTCCCGGCCCGGGACCGAGACGAGCCGCCGGCTGGTGCCGTCGTCGCGGGCCGTCAGCGGCACCTGTTCCAGCACATGGGCGAAGGCATCGGCGATGCGGTGGTCGGGCAGGCTGCCGTCGCCCTCGCGCGGGGCGTCGAACCGGTCGCGATAGGCGGCATTCGCCCAGTCCACATGTCCGTCGGCCCCGACGCTCCAGGCGAGCACCGGGGCGTGGTCGACGACCTCGCGCAGGAACCGCGCCTCGCCGGTGACGCGGGTGAGCGCGCCGCGTGCCTCCTCCAGCGCCCGCGCATCCTCGCTCGGCACCCCGATCGACAGCACCGCGGCCCCGTCGCGGGGCTGGCCGACGATCTCGCAGGCACTGCCGTCCGGCCGGCGGCACAGGGTGCGGAAGGCCGTCCCGTAGAGGATGAGCGCCTCGATCTTCGGCTGCAGGTCGTCGCAGTCCCGCGCCAGCCAGCTCGTCAGCGCCACGAGCCGCGACGGCGCGGGGCCGAGCGAGGCGAGCAGGACCCGCGCCGGTTCGGTCAGCGGCTTGAGGCTGGTGCCGATGATGCGGAATTCGCACCGCGCCGGATCCTCGCTCGTCCGGCGCAGCGCCTGGCGCTGGAGGGGCAGGCGCGCGGAAAAGGCGATGATGAGCAGGAGCGTCGCGAGCGCACTGACGACCGCGGCGAGCGTCGCCTCCTCGCTGGCGGTCAGGCGCAGCGCCGGAAGCCACTCTGCAAGCGTCTGGGAGAGGAGATCCATCACGGCCAAGCTTCCTGCGGGTTCACGAGGATTGGCACCCGCAGGCATTAATTAACCCTTAACCACAGCCCTGCCCGACCGCGGCCACAGCGTCCGCGTCACGCCAGACGGGGCCCCGCGGCGGCGGGGGATTTCGGGAGGACCGGACCGCAGGAAGATCGCCGCCCCACCGGACTGCCCGGCAGCCTCCTCCATGGAGCCTCCCGGAATGGCAGCCCGCCCCCTGCCCTCCGGGGGCAGAGCCGGGACGGCACGGGGCGCCCGATCGATCACGGGAGAGTGTCGGCCCCCCGCACCGGCAGACCCGGCGGTTGCAGATGGACGGGGCTCGTGCAAGGAGAGCCGGGTCAACGGCCACCGCCCAGGGAACAGTTCCATGCCCCGTATCGCCGCGATCGCCGCCGCAAGCCTCACCGTCGTCGCCCTCGCGGCAGGCACCTTCTTCGCCCTGCGGCCAGGTGCCGACGATCCCTATGCCGACTGCCGGACCGCGAAGGTCGTGGGCACCGCCGCGATCGGGGGGCCCTTCACCCTGACCTCCAGCACCGGCGCCCGGGTCACGGACAAGGACGTGATCACCAAGCCGACGCTGGTCTATTTCGGCTATGCCTTCTGCCCCGACGTCTGCCCGACCGACCTCGCGCGGAATGCGACGGCCGCCGACATCCTGGCCGAGCGTGGCATCGATGTCGGGCAGGTCTTCATCACCACCGACCCGGCCCGCGACACGCCCGCGGTGCTCGGCGATTATGCCCCGATGATCCATCCCGGGCTGGTCGGCCTGACCGGCACCCCCGAAGAGATCGCGGAGGTGGCGAGCGCCTACAAGGTCTTCTACCGGAAGTCGGGCGACGATCCCGAGACCTACCTGATGGACCACTCGACCTTCACCTATCTGATGGGGCCGGGAAACCAGTTCCTGGAGTTCTACCCCTCCTCCGCCAGCGCCGAGACCCTCGCCGACAGCGTCACCTGCTTCTCCGAGGCGGCCTGACCGCCCGCGCGGCGGTCGGGCGCCGGGAGACCAGACGCGCCCCCCGAGCATCGAAACCGGGTTGGCAAGCCGGGCATCCGCCGTCACTCTGCCCCGGCAGAGGCGAGGGGGCCGAACCATGTGCGATGCCTGCGTCATCGAGAGCGTCAAGGACCGGATGCTGAACCGGCGCGGGCTGCTGCGCGGTGCGGCAGCCACCGCCCTGGCCGCGGGGGCCGCCAGCCTGCTGCCCTCGGCCTTTCCGCTCGGCGCCGCCCGCGCGCAGGAGCGGGGCTTGGGCTTGGGCGTGGTCGAGGACCTGACCCACACCCTGACCGAGGACTTCCCGACCTTCTTCGGCCAGCAGCAGTTCTTCCGCGAGCAGAAATTCGCCTTCGCCAAGGACGGCTTCAACCTCTTCGAGCTGCGGGTGAACGAGCATACCGGCACCCATCTGGACGCACCGCTGCACTTCTCGGCCGATGGCCAGTCGGTGGACGCGATCCCGGTGGCGAATCTCGTCGTGCCGCTCTGCGTCGTCGACATCCGCGCCCGGGCCGAGGCCGATGCCGATGCCGAGCTCACCCCCGACGACCTGAAGGCCTGGATCGCCGCCCATGGCGAGATCCCCGACCGGGCCTGCGTCGCCCTGCTCTCCGGCTGGGGGGCGAAGGTCGGAACGCCGGGCTTCCGCAATGCCGATGCCGAGGGAAAGATGCATTTCCCCGGATTTCACGTCGAAGCGGCGCAGATGCTGCTGGAAACCGGCGCGGTCGGGATCGCCTCCGACACGCTGTCGCTCGACCACGGCGCCTCGCCGGACTTTGCCACCCACTATGCCTGGCTGCCGGCAAACCGCTGGGGGCTGGAGGCGGTGGCCAATCTCGACAGGCTGCCTGCCGCCGGCGCCACCCTCGTGGTCGGGGCCCCCAAGCATCAGGGCGGCAGCGGCGGCCCGGCCCGCGTCCTCGCGCTGGCCTGACGCGATGGCGACCGTCCCGCTGCTTTCGGACGCGGCCGCGAGCCCGGAGGCGCGGGCCGTCTTCGACGACATCCGCGCCACCCGCGGCACCGATTACGTGAACAACTTCTGGCGCGCCCTCGCCCATGACCCGGCCGAACTGGCCCGCCTCTGGGAGGAGGCCAAGGCCGTCATGGCCCCCGGCAGCCTCGACCCGCTGGTCAAGGAACTGGTCTACATCGCCGTCTCGACCGCCAATGCCTGCAGCTACTGCGTCCACTCCCACACCGCCGCCGCCCGCGCCAAGGGCCTGACCGACGCCCAGCATGCCGAACTGATCCGGGTGATCGCGCTTGCCGCCCGCACCAACCACATCGTGACCGCCCTCCAGGTGCCGGTGGACGCCGCCTTCGACCGCGGCACGGCGGAGACCTGAGCGGGCCCGGGCGAATCGCCCCGAACAAGGTCCGCTCCGGTGTGCAAGGGCAGATCCAGCTACCCGGTCAGGACCATTGTCCTAAAATTCGCAGTGCAGCAAAGTATCCACAGGGAGAGCTTGCAGCAGATTCCGCTTCCAGTCCGGCAGGTTCTGGAGGAATGCTCCAGTTGCGGCCCCGGGGCGATCAACTCTTGTTGAGGATGCGTCAAGAAACTACGTAATGGCATGTTAACGGGTGAGGCGCGAGATCGAGCACCCAGACTGGATGAGAGCCGCAACCATGCTTGTTCCACAGTTGATCCTCTCCATCGCCGTTGCGGTCGTCGTGACGAGTGTCGCCCTTGCAACGGGCTGGGGGCTGCTGGGCGCGCTTGCCATCTACAGCTGCAGCGGATCGCTGACGCTGCTGCTGCTGTCGGCCTGGGGCGTGATCCGCGCCGACATCTGACCTGCGACCCCCTTCCCGCCCCCTGCTCTGCCGGCAGTGCCTGCGCAGTTGGCCTTCCCTTTCCCGGCTGTCCGTGGAATAGACCGGGCCTCACCATGCGATCGGGAAGTTTCGGCGATGCAGCTGCGCGAAGCCCTCACCTTTGATGACGTCCTGCTGGTTCCGGGCGCGTCCGACGTGCTGCCGGCCACCGCCGACACCCGCACCCGGCTGACGGCCCGGATCGGGCTCAACATCCCGCTGCTCAGCGCGGCGATGGACACGGTCACCGAATCGCGGATGGCGATCGCCATGGCGCAGTCGGGTGGGATCGGCGTCATCCACCGCAACCTCGACGTGGCGACGCAGGCCGCCGAGGTCCAGCGGGTCAAGCGCTTCGTCTCGGGCGTCGTCTATGCCCCCGTCACCCTGCGCCCGGAGCAGACGCTGGCCGATGCGAAGCTCCTGCAGGAGCGGTTCCGCATCACCGGCTTCCCGGTGGTGGACGAGCGCGGCGTGGTGCTCGGCATCGTGACCAACCGGGACATGCGCTTCGCCACCGACGACCGGACCCCGGTCAGCACGATGATGACGAGCCAGAACCTCGCCATGCTGCGCGAGCCGGCCAATCTCGGCGAAGCCAAGGGGATGATGCAGGAACGCCGCATCGAGAAGCTCCTCGTCGTCGACGACGGCGGGCGGCTGACCGGCCTCCTGACGCTCAAGGATACCGAACAGGCGGTGCTGAACCCGCTCGCCGCCAAGGACGACCTCGGCCGCCTGCGCGTCGCCGCCGCCTCGACGGTGGGCGAGGCAGGCTTCGAACGCTCGGTCGCCCTGGTCGAGGCCGGCGTGGACGTGGTGGTGATCGACACCGCCCATGGCCATTCGAAGGGCGTCGCCGAGGCGGTGGAACGCCTGAAGCGGCATTCGAGCTCGGTGCAGATCATCGCCGGCAATGTCGCGACCGCCGGGGCCACCCGGGCGCTGATCGACGCGGGCGCCGATGCGGTCAAGGTCGGGATCGGCCCGGGCTCGATCTGCACCACCCGGATCGTCGCGGGCGTCGGCGTGCCGCAGATGACCGCGATCCTCGACTGCGCCGAGGAGGCCGACCGCACCGGCCATGTCGTCATCGCCGATGGCGGCATCAAGTTCTCCGGCGACTTCGCCAAGGCGATCGCCGCCGGCGCGCAATGCGCGATGGTGGGCTCGATCCTCGCCGGCACCGACGAGGCGCCGGGCGAGGTGATCCTCTACCAGGGCCGCAGCTACAAGTCCTACCGCGGCATGGGCTCGGTCGGGGCGATGGCGCGCGGCTCGGCGGACCGGTATTTCCAGAAGGAAGCCTCGGCCGACAAGCTGGTGCCCGAGGGCATCGAGGGACAGGTCCCCTACAAGGGCCCGGTCGCCGCGGTGCTGCACCAGATGGTCGGGGGCCTGCGCGCCGCCATGGGCTACACCGGCCACAGCACGGTCACCGCCATGCGCGGCAACTGCAACTTCGTCCGCATCACCGGCGCCGGCCTGCGCGAGAGCCATGTGCACGACGTGCAGATCACCCGGGAAAGCCCGAACTACCGCATCGGCTAGGTGTTCATTCCCGCGCATGCGGGGAACAGGGTCTGACGGTCCCGCTGGCGTACAATTACATCGGTTCATCCCCGCGCATGCGGGGAACAGGTCCAGACGTCCCGGACATTGACCTTCGCCAGCGGTTCATCCCCGCGCATGCGGGGAACAGCCGAGGGCGCGCGCGAAAAATTCCGCCTGGTCCGGTTCATCCCCGCGCATGCGGGGAACAGGCGCTCGCCCGTGCCGAATTCGAGCGTGGTCGCGGTTCATCCCCGCGCATGCGGGGAACAGTCACCGCCGCCAGTCGCGATGAAATCCCCGACCGGTTCATCCCCGCGCATGCGGGGAACAGCAGGTTGCTGTGCTGGTCTCGCAAAAACAGAGCGGTTCATCCCCGCGCATGCGGGGAACAGGCGACTCCCGCGGCATCGCGTCAGTCAATCAGCGGTTCATCCCCGCGCATGCGGGGAACAGGGAGCTCCTCATGGCTTATCGGCGATCGTCTTCGGTTCATCCCCGCGCATGCGGGGAACAGGACTTGACCGCCTCGATCTCCGGACCGAAATCCGGTTCATCCCCGCGCATGCGGGGAACAGATGGCGGGCTGCGTCTGCCATTGTGCATATCCCGGTTCATCCCCGCGCATGCGGGGAACAGTAGCCGCGGCGCTCGGGCCTGTTCTGGTTGTCCGGTTCATCCCCGCGCATGCGGGGAACAGCGATGTGCGGAATTCGGTTTGCGATCCCCCCGCGGTTCATCCCCGCGCATGCGGGGAACAGTTTAAACCTACGCGGGAGCGTGCTGTAAATAGCGGTTCATCCCCGCGCATGCGGGGAACAGAGCGTCTCGCACTTCGAGCACGCGCTCGGCAGCGGTTCATCCCCGCGCATGCGGGGAACAGACAAGACCACCGCTCTACTCAAGGACGCGATCCGGTTCATCCCCGCGCATGCGGGGAACAGCGATGCTCGCGATAGAGCCGCCCTGTCCACCTCGGTTCATCCCCGCGCATGCGGGGAACAGCATCGCGAGATGGCAACGCTCGCCTGGCGCGGCGGTTCATCCCCGCGCATGCGGGGAACAGTTGAGCCAGGCCGTGGGCAGAAATGCGGCGACCGGTTCATCCCCGCGCATGCGGGGAACAGACCGTAAACGACCTCGACGGCTTCTTGGCGAACGGTTCATCCCCGCGCATGCGGGGAACAGGACGAAATTCACGAGGCCGAGGCGACCGAGATCGGTTCATCCCCGCGCATGCGGGGAACAGCTATAGCGTGGGATTCGAAACCGCCGCCGTCACGGTTCATCCCCGCGCATGCGGGGAACAGTCCGGGTCGGCGTCGTGCTCGATATCCACCTCCGGTTCATCCCCGCGCATGCGGGGAACAGGGGCGCTGAACGCGGACCCGGCGCACAATCGGCGGTTCATCCCCGCGCATGCGGGGAACAGGTGCCAGGGCGCGCTACGCCAGGAGCGCCGAGCGGTTCATCCCCGCGCATGCGGGGAACAGTCGGTCGGCTCGCGTCTCGCAATGCCTCCGGCCGGTTCATCCCCGCGCATGCGGGGAACAGCTCGTAGGTTTAAATCCCGGGACGCGGACACCCGGTTCATCCCCGCGCATGCGGGGAACAGGGATCTGGCCATGGCTTACCGGCGATCGACTTCGGTTCATCCCCGCGCATGCGGGGAACAGGCGAACTCGCTCTGCTGGAACTGCTCGTCAGACGGTTCATCCCCGCGCATGCGGGGAACAGCAGGCCCTGCCGGCCAGCCGCGACGGCCAACCCGGTTCATCCCCGCGCATGCGGGGAACAGGTCGAGCGCCGCCGAAAATTCCGCCGACAGATCGGTTCATCCCCGCGCATGCGGGGAACAGGTCAAGCTCCGCGATCTCGATGGCCGCGCGGACGGTTCATCCCCGCGCATGCGGGGAACAGGACCTCTACCTCTACGGCGACCAGTTCGCGAACGGTTCATCCCCGCGCATGCGGGGAACAGTCTGGCTGGAAGATATTGGGCTTTCAGCGTTTTTGCCATGTCAAAGAGCCTACCGATCCTGAAGGGTTTTCTGCCGTCCGGTCAATCCGGTTGTCGGGGGTGGAAGGCGACGAGCTTCAGGCCGTCGAAATCCACCGGCTCCCGGCGGTTCCGGCCTGTGGTGCGGAAATCGAAGCCCTGGTCGGTCGGCGCGGTCCAAGCGATGACGGCGTCGCCGTCGTCGATGCCGCCGATCACCTGGTCCCAGATCCGCTCCCGCGTCCGGGCGGAATAGTCGCCGACGAAGACCCCGGCGCGGATCTCCAGAAGCCAGGCCGCGAGGCGGCCGCGCAGGCGGGGCGGGGCATTGGTGACGACGATCACCATCATGGCAGCCGCGCCCCCTCAGCCACGATGGCCCTCGTCGCCCGAAGCCGGATCGTCCTCGAACGCGGGGCCGAGCGCCTCCGGCGGCGGGTCGGGGCGCGGCAGGGCGCCCGCCTCCAGCACCTCCTCGATCCGGGGGATGATCTTGCCGAGCAGCCCCGTGCGGCGGAAGGCGTCGCGGCAGGCGAGGCGCACAGCCCGGTCGGGATGCATGTCGAGCCTGCCCTTCGCGGCGAGGCCCGCCACCCGGAAGGCCTCCGGGACCACCGTGTCGAGCTTCCACAGATCGGCGATGTCGTAGACGAAAGAGAGCGGCTTGCCGGTGTGCAGGAAGCCGATCGCCGGGGCGTAGCCCGCCGCCAGCACGGCCGCCTCGGTCAGGCCGTGCAGGCAGGCGGTGGCGGCCGAGAGGCAGCGGTTCGGCACGTCGCCCGCCTCCCAGTCCTTCGGGTCGTAGCTGCGGCGCGTCCAGCGCACGCCGTGGGCCTGGGCGAGGAGCTCGTAGGATTTGCGCACGCGGGCGCCCTCGATGCCGCGGAGCTGGTCGATGGAGCGGCGCTGCGGCGCCTCCTCGCCGAAGCGCATGGCGTACATGCGGCGGACCACGCGCAGCCGGGCCTCCGGGTCGAGCGCGATGGCGGCCTGCCAGAGCAGCCGGTCGGAGCGGGCGCCGCCGGGCTGGCCGGCGGAATAGAGCCGCACGCCGGCCTCTCCGACCCAGGTGATCAGCGTGCCGGTCCGGGCGGCCAGCACCACGGCGGCGTGGGAGATGCGGGCGCCGGGCTCCAGCATGATCCCGGCGAGGCCGCCCACCGGGATGTGGGTCCGTGTCCCGTCGGCGTTGACCGCGACGAAGGCCCCGTCCTGGACGTCGAGCTGGGCGCGCTCGACGAAGACCAGCGAGGCCCGGTCCTTGAGCGGGATCGGCCGCGGCGGCGGCAGGCCAGGCAGGGTCACCGGCTCACCCGGCTGCCCGGCGGATCAGCATCAAGCCGCAGCCGAAGGCCTTGGCGCGGCCGAAGCCCTGGCCGAGACGGATGACGAAGGCGGCGGGATCGGTGATGTCCAGCGTTCCGACCAAATCCAGCACGCCGAACTGAGGTTGGCCGGCGCGCTTGCCGACATGACCCGGCAGGGCAACGACCGAATAGTCCGACACGGTCAGGTCGTGCTCCGATCCGTCCCGGCAGGGCCGCTCGGCCAGCACGAAACCGTGCCGCTCGCCCTGCGCCGTCATCCAGGCGAGCGCCGCCTCCCGTGCCAGCGCCATCCGGCAGGCCGGACGTTCGCTGGTGGCGCCAGTCGGGAGCCCGGTCTGGCCGGGAATTGGACGCAGGCGGTCCATGACGAGGTCGATATGCGCCCTGCGCTCCTTGCCTGCCGCCGTGAGGTCTCCCGTCCGCACCGTCCGCGTCGCATTGGCACGGAGCGCAAAGGAGAGCCGGTCCCTGGGTCGGAGGTCCGGGGCGAAGGGCTTGACCTCGGCTGGCTCGAAGAAGGGCGAGGCGGCGGGCGGACGGGCCGAGAGGACGAGGAAGGCGCCCCGACCCTCTGCGCGCCAGAGGAAATCCCGCCTCCGGTCGGGATCGTCGGCGAAGGCCGACCAGACCAGCCGGTGGTTCGCGTCCATCGCCCACGCCTCATCGCGCGGTGTCAGCAGCGCCGACAATGCCTCGACTGCGGGATCGCGCCGGAGCCGGAGCCGGGAGAGATAGAGCGTCATGGCGCCGTGCTCGCGCCGGGGGTCCAGAAATGCACCTCGCGCAGCCCGAAATGCCAACGGGTCCGATCGAGGGGGACGTCGTTGCGGATCTCGCTGCGCCCGCCGCCGAGATCAACGTCGCTCGCCACGACGCGGAGCGGCGGGCGCAGCGAGCAGGGTCCGTCGATCCACCCGCGCGTCCACCGGAAGCCGGGGATCCGCGCCCCGGCCAG
>ERZ500977.145-NODE-145-length-13508-cov-4.776927_pt1 | contig 13508 bp, 13 predicted proteins | sample MGYA00248863_ERZ500977 | MGnify/ENA primary metagenome ERZ500977 (study PRJEB25958, sample SAMN03398581) | human skin metagenome | study: EMG produced TPA metagenomics assembly of the Human Skin Microbiome Metagenome (human skin metagenome) data set.
TCGGTCGCGATGACCGTCCACGTCTTCAATGTGGTCACGGTGTCGAATCCGCAGAAGCGACCGATCAGCCAGAAGCCCGAGTCGTTCACATGCGAGAACGTGATCGAACCCGCCGCGATACCGACAACGACCGCTGCCAGAGCAATCGTCCCGAGGTTCATCGCCGTCACAGCAGGAGCCATGATCGACCCCGCGGTGGTCGCGGCGACGGTGGCCGACCCCTGAGCGACCCGGAAGATGACCGCGATGAGGAAGCCGGCCAGCATGACGGGCAGCCCGAGGGCGTCTAGTCCGTCTGCCAACGTCTGACCGATCCCGGTCTCGGTGAGCACCTTGCCGAAAGCGCCTCCGGCGCCGGTGATCAGGATGATCGAACAGACCGGTGCCAGCGCGTCGTCAACGAGGTTCTCCAGCACGGCCCCGACCGACTCGCTACCTCGTCGAGGGAGGACATAAAGCAGCACCATGGCCAAGAGCACGGTGATCAACAAGGCCATCGAGGTCGTCCCGATCAGACGGGACAGTTGGAAGGCGAGGTTGTCTTCGGTGACGACGCCGTCAGCTTCCAGCGTCGAGAACACCGTATTGAAAAAGATCAGCGCCAGGGGCAGCAGCAGGACGCCGATGACAGTCCAGAACCCCGGCCGCTCGTCTTCTGGATATTCTTTCGGTTCGCCGAGCAGCGTCGGCACCGGCATGTTCGGGTAGCGCTTGGCGATGAGCAAGCCGAGTCGATACCCGGCGAGGTACCACGTCGGCAAGCCGACGAGCAGCGCGACGATGACGACCATGCCGACGTCGGCTTCCATCACCGTCGCTGCGGCCGTCGGGCCGGGGTGAGGCGGGGTCAGCGCGTGCATCATCAGGAACGCGCCGATGGACGGCAGCACGTAGAGCATGAACGATCCACCGAGTCGGCGGGCCACGGTGTAGATGATGGGCAGCATGACGATGAAGCCGGCATCCAGGAAGATCGGGAACGCGTAGAACAGCGAGGCCACCGCGAGTGCCAGCGGCGCCCTCTTCTCGCCGAAGGTGTCCAGCATTTTGTCGGCCAGAACCTGTGCTCCGCCGGTCATCTCGACAAGTCGTCCGAGGACAGCGCCGAAGCCGACGAGCAGTGCCACCGCGCCGACGGTGGTGCTGAAGCCGTCGATGACAACGCTGACGACATCACCGATTCCGATGCCGGCGGCCAGGCCGGTCAATACGCTGACCACGATCAGCGAAAAGAATGCGTGCAGCCTGACCTTGATGATCAGGAACAGCAGCACCGCGATGGCAACAAGCGCGATCACCACGAGCATGGCGTCGGGCCGCTCGGCGAGGACTACCTCATCCATGGTCTTTCCTTCCGGTGGCAGACGCGGGTGGTCAGGATCCCTTGGGCGCCGGGCCTAATTCGCGCAGCAGATCACCCATGCGGGAGTACGCCTTGTTGCGGTAGGCGATGAGTTCCGCCTTGGTCTCGTCGTCAAAGTCACCCGTCCAGCCCTTGCCGTTCTTCGTGCCGTGGCGACCCGACTGCACTGCGTCGGTCAGCAGCGCAGGAGTGGCCATCCGCTCGCCGAAGGCGTTCTCCAAGGTGGTGAAACCCTTGGCGTACACGTCAAGTCCGGCTTGATCGGCAATGGCGAAGGGCCCGAAGAAGCCGAGCCGGAAGCCGAACGTCGTGCGAACGATGGTGTCCACATCCTCCACCGACGCCACGCCCTGCTCGACGATGAGAGTCGCCTCCTTGAGGAGCGCGTACTGCAGGCGGTTCAACGCCATGCCCGGCGTGTCCGCGACTTGGGCACCTTCTCGCCCGGCACGCGCGAGCAGGTCCTTGACGGAGTCGATGACCTCCTGGGTGGTGGCCTCGCCGGCGACCAGCTCCACACCGGGGATGAACGGCGCAGGGTTGGAAAAATGCACCGTCAGAAAGCGTTCGGGATGAGTGACTGCCTCGACGAGCACCTTGACCGGGATGGTCGAGGTATTGGTGCCGATGATCGTGTCGGGACGCGCGGACGCGCACACCCGGGCCAGCACGTCCTTCTTCACGTCGGGGTCTTCGAAGACGGCTTCCATCACGAAGTCGACATCGGAGACGGCGTCGTCGATGCTGTCTGCGGCGGTCAGGTTGCCCATGATGGTCTTGGCGCTGCCGGGTTCGAACAGACCCTGTTCTTCGAACTCGCGGGCCTCCTTGTCCAGCCGGGTGAGCGCGTCCTTCGTCGCATCGGCGCTGACGTCGGCGATTTGAACGTCGAAGCCGTTCAACGCCAGAACCTGAGCGATGCCGCCGCCCATGTAACCCGCGCCGACGACGGTGACGGTGTTGATCTTGTGCATGCGAATGTCCTTCGGGGTTGGAGGTCAGGCGAGTGCGGAGGACAGAACCTGCTGGATGTACTCGCGGTTCTCGGCGCACACACCCAGCGAGTCGGAGCCGTAATGCTCACAGCAGAACGGACCGGAGTAGCCGAGTTCGAGTGCCAGACGGATCATCTGGCGGTAGTTGATGTATCCGTACTTCAGAGGCAGCGGGGCCGAGGTGTAGGCGCCGGTCGCCGGATCGAAGTCCCGCGAATAGTTCTTGATGTGCCAGAAGTTGGAGTAGGGAAGGACTTTGGCGAACATCTCGCTGAAATGGGGCATCGGCCGGTGCAATCGGATCAAGTTGCCAAGGTCGGGGTTGAGCCCTACAGCGTCATGGTCGACGTCGCTGATGAAGGCGACGGCATCATCCGGGGTCCCGATGTAGGTGTCCTCGTACATTTCGAGACTGATCTCGATGCTGTTGGCACGGGCGTGATCGCCGAGCTCCCGGATGCGCTCCACCGCCGTGTCGCGGAGCGCGGGGTCGTCGACGTGTCCTTCGGCCAGCCAGAACCAGATGTGCTCGCTCTGCTGCGGCGTGATCGCCTGCATGAAACCTGTGTTGACGATGGTCGCCCCGAACGCGGGCGCAAGGTCGATGAGGCGGTGAGCGTCGGTGAGGTTCTGCTGACCGTTCTCCACGTCGACCACCGAGCTGCGGGTCATGGAGATGGACGAGATCGCCAAACCCTCGTCGCCCAGCACGGCGCGGAACTCCTCGACGCGAGCGTCTGACAGCGCCGCGAGCGGAACCCAGGCGTCGGTCGGGTCGATGTAGTCGAACCCGAGCTCGCGAACCTGTCGTAGCTGCGAAGCCCACACCGCGGCCGGTGCGTCCTTGATGTGTCCGCCGTCAGGGGCGCGATTCCCGAAGCTCAGCATGTTGGCTGCGATCGGCCAAGTGTGAGCCGAGTGCATCATCGCCCTCCAAAGTGGTCCAGGTCATACTCCAGCAACAATCGCATAGGATATAGGATCCTGGGCCACCAATGTCAACGCGCGATAGAATTCGCTTTTCGATCAGTGCGTTGACGCTCGGCCGGCAGGTCTGCCGAGCGATGACGCCGCCGGGGCGGAAAGGCCGGGAGTTGGGATCCGACGAGCATCCGGTGGCTGTGCGCAACACCCTGGTCGACCAGGTCTACGAGCGCCTCATGGAGCTGCTGCTCGACGGCACGCTGCAGTCCGGCGACCCGGTGAGCATCGACGGGACAGCTCGCTATCTCGGCGTCTCACCGACGCCGGTGCGCGAAGCATTGGCACGGCTGGAGTCCACGGGCAATGTCGTGCGCGTGGCCATGCGCGGCTACCGCGTGCCGGAGATGCCGGACGCCAAAGAGATCTCCGACATCATGGACGCCCGACTGCTCATCGAGCCGAGGCTTGCCGAGTTAGCCTGTGCCCGTGCCGATTCCAGCTGGCTGAATGCCCTGGAGGAGGCTATCAAGGAGCAGGACCGGGCACCGCACACCGCCGACGCCGCGGCCATCAGGAAGTATCACCGCGCCGACGAGGAATTTCACCGCCTGATCGCCGAGCACGCCGACAACGGCGCTCTGCTGCGCGCCTATGACGCCTTGGGCGGCCACGGGCAACGCTTCCGACTCTTCGTCGGGGTCGGCGTCCAGGATTCTGCCTGTGCAATCGCCGAGCATCGCGAGATTCTGGCCGCGCTGCGCCGGGGCTACGGCCCCGAGGCATACCGCATCATGCACACCCACATCAGCGGCGTGAAGCAACGGGCGCTTACCGAACACGCCCAGGCTCAACGCCGCGACAGCCGCCGGCCCGCTGTCGGGCGCAGCACAGAGGATTCTGCTCGCCTCGCTGACTAGGAGCTCAAAATCCTATAGGATCGGCGTCACATTCTGATCTATCGCACGCGTGCTGGGCTTCGCGGCGCACATTCAAGGACGGAACAGTGACGTACCTCCTCAACTCGCCGGACGACTTCGCCGATGAGGCGATCCGCGGACTCGTCGCCGCCCACCCCGACCTTCTGGTCGAGGTTGCCGGCGGCGTGGCACGCTCGACACAGACCCCGCCGGGTCAGCCCGCACTGGTCATCGGAGGCGGCTCCGGCCACTACCCTGCCTTCGCCGGATGGGTCGGCCCCGGTATGGGACACGGAGCGCCGTGCGGAAACATCTTCTCCTCGCCCTCGGCCTCCGAGGTCTATTCCGTCATCCGCAATGCGGAGAACGGAGGCGGGGTCATCCTCGGCTTCGGCAACTACGCCGGTGACGTCCTGCATTTCGGCCTCGCCGCTGAGAAACTGCGTCATGAGGGTGTCGACGTCCGCATCGTGACGGTCAGCGACGACGTCGCGTCCAACACCCCGGAGAACCACCGCGACCGGCGCGGCGTCGCCGGCGATCTGCCTGTCTTCAAAATTGCGGGCGCAGCTATCGAAGCCGGTGCCGATCTCGACGAGGCCGAGCGTCTGGCGTGGAAGGCCAACGACGCCACCCGCTCTTTCGGCGTTGCCTTCGACGGCTGCACATTGCCCGGGGCGGACGAGGCCCTGTTCCACGTCGAAAAGGGCCAGATGGGCATCGGACTCGGCATCCACGGCGAGCCCGGCGTGCGCGACGCCGGCATCGGCAGTGCCGCCGACATCGCTGATCTGTTGTTCGACTCGCTGATGGCTGAGGAGCCGACCCGCGGCCGGGACGGTTACACCGGCCGCGTCGCGGTGATCCTGAACGGCCTCGGCACCGTGAAGTATGAGGAACTCTTCGTCGTTTACGCACGCATCGCCGAACGCCTGCAGGACAATGGGCTGACCGCCGTTCGCCCTGAGGTGGGCGAATTCGTCACCAGCTTGGACATGGCCGGCCTGTCCTTGACGCTGGTCTTCCTCGATGAAGAACTCGAAAAGCTCTGGCTCGCACCGGTAGAGACCCCGGCTTACCGTCGCGGCACGATGCCCGCGGTGCACCGCCCGGCGCGCACCGGGATTTGGGACAAGGCCACCGTGGCAATCCCCGAGGCCACCGGCGAGTCCCGAGCCTGTGCGCGCACGATCGCCGACGTCCTCGAGATGTTTCATCAGGTGTGCACCGACAACGAGGAGCGGCTCGGCCGACTCGACGCCGTCGCCGGCGACGGCGATCACGGCCAGGGAATGACGTTCGGGTCCCGCGGCGCCGCACGCGCTGCCCGCACCGCCGCGGACCAGGACGCGGGCGCCCGGACCACCTTGCTGATGGCTGGGGAGGCGTGGGCCGATTCGGCCGGAGGCACCTCGGGAGCCCTCTGGGGTGCCGCGCTGACCAGTGCAGGAGGTGTCTTCAGCGACACCGCAGGCATCGGTGAACGCGACATTGTGGACGCTGTTGCGGCAGGCATCGACGCCGTCCTTCGGCTGGGCGGTGCACAACCCGGCGACAAGACGATGGTCGACGCCGCCGTGCCTTTCCGGGACGCGTTGACGGAGGCCTCCGACACCGATGCCGGCCCTGCCATCACCGCCGCCGCCCGGGTGGCCTGCGAGGCCGCTGAGAAAACCGCCGACATCACGGCACGGTTGGGCCGCGCACGGGTTCTGGGTGAAAAGAGCCTGGGCACACCGGATCCGGGCGCCTTGTCGTTTTCGCTATTGATGACTGCGCTCGGCGAGCAGCTGTCCCGATGAACAACCCAGGGAGGAGCAAATCATGGCATTGAGAATCGTGATCGGCGGAGACAACGCCGGTTTCAGGTACAAAGAGGCGTTGCGCAAAGATCTGGAGTCCGACGACCGGGTCGCGAACGTCGAGGACGTCGGGGTTGAGACCTCTGAAGATGACACGGCCTACCCAAACGTCGCCGTGGCGGCGGCGCAGAAGATCGCCAACGGGGAAGCTGACCGCGCGTTGCTCATTTGCGGCACCGGCCTGGGCGTGGCGATTTCGGCGAACAAGGTCAAGGGAATCCGCGCTGTCACCGCTCATGACGTCTACTCGGTCCAACGCTCGGTGCTGTCGAATAACGCGCAGGTGCTGTGCATGGGCGAGCGTGTCGTGGGACTCGAGTTGGCGCGAGCTCTCGTGAACGAGTGGCTCGGGTTGGAGTTTGATCCCCAATCATCTTCAGCAGCCAAGGTGGACGCCATCCGCGCGTATGAAGGTGATTGACGCCGCGACTGCCGCAGAGAGCCCCGAGGACGTTCTGTGGGTCGGCACCAGCTGGAAGATGAACAAGGGGCTGGCCGACGCCCGGGCGTACATTCGGGGACTGACCGACTATCTGAGCCGAACCCGGCTGCCCGGCGTCCAGCCGTTTGTCATCCCGTCGTTCACGGCGCTTACCACCGCTCGTGACGAATTAGGTTCCGAAGCAACGATTTTGCTTGGAGTCCAGAACGCCCACTGGGACGACGCCGGCGCCTGGACCGGAGAAGTGTCTGTCGCTCAGGCCAAAGACGCCGGGGCGCGGATCGTCGAGATCGGCCACTCCGAACGCCGCGAGCATTTCGGCGAGACGGTGGAAACCACCCGGCTCAAAGTCTCTGCGGCACTGGATCACGGGCTCATTCCCCTGCTGTGCATCGGCGAAAGCGCAGAGGTCAAAAGTGCCGGCAAGACGTCGGAGTTTATTTTGGAACAGGCAGCCGGCGCTCTTTCCGGTCTTACTGCCGAGCAGCTCGGACGTGTCCTGATCGCCTACGAGCCGATCTGGGCGATCGGAGAACACGGGCGCCCTGCGACCGTAGAGGAGATGCGGCCCCCGTTCGCCGACCTGGGTCGCCAATATGGAGGCAGCACAAGGGGATTGCTCTACGGAGGCTCGGTCAACGTCGACAATGCGCGCGATATGTTGAGTATCGACCACGTCACCGGACTGTTCGTCGGCCGCACCGCGTGGCAGTTACGTGGCTACCAGCAGATTCTCGAAATCGCCGCCGCGCATCCGAAGGCAAATCGCTGAGCAAAGCCAGCGTGTCACCTTAACTGCACATACCGGTGGCATGCCGGAGGTCCGGAAGCACGACACCTTCATCGGCTCCTTGGTGAGCTGCTCTCAGTCCGCCGCATGCACCACACGGTTGTTGCCCCGAACGAGGGACTTCGGTCCCTAGTGGCCGGCGCCCCGAGACGCCGAGACTAAAACCGCGAAGAAGGCCCGCCGGGATGCGAGAGGAAATCACCATGAATCGCGAAGTTTGCAAGTTCATGTCCGGATCATTTGCCGCGCTGGCCTACGCCCACGCCGGTTACGCCGTCGCGACATCGCGAGGCCTCGTGAACGAGCCCGTCTTCCTCGGAAGAAGTTGGGGTGTCGGCACCATGTGGGCGGAGGCCGCCATCTATTCCGCGGCCAGCTTGGTACTCGGCTACCTCGGCTGGGCCTCAAACGCTGACGAGCAGCGTCAACAACCGACACCTCCTTCGGCTGACGAGCCGAAGATGCAACCTGAATCCCGGCTCGTCTCACCCTGATTCGTGTGAAAGCCGCAGGTCCGGAACGGCTGCTCGACAAACTGCGCGATGAACGCAGTCGTCGCGTCGTTCTCCTGTCGCACTGCCTGCTGAACGAGAACACTCGCTATGCGGGCGGAGCGACGCGGCCAGGGCCTGTCGTGGAGATCATCGAGGAAGTGACCGATGCGGGGCACGGTATCCATCAGCTGCCGTGCCCCGAGCGGCTGGCTTGGGGCGGCGTCCTCAAACGCCGCAGCTTGCTGCTCTACCACTCGAAAGGTCGGCCGCTCTATGCATTACGCGGTGTCCTACTGAGGGCGTTCGTGTGGTGGACCAAGGCGTCATACCGGCGTCTTGCGCGGCAAATCGCCCGTGACGTCGCCGATTACCAGCGGGCGGGCATCACCGTCACCGGCATCGTCGGAATTGGCGCGTCGCCGTCCTGTGGAGTGTTCACCACCCTTGACCTGCGCGCGTCGCTGGAAATAGTGGCGGCCTGCCCAGCCGCGGCGCTGACCCGCGATGTCATGAATGAGCGCGCCGTGTTGGGCTGCCGCCGCGCGGGCGAGGGGTTGTTCATTCAGGAGCTCGAATCGCGCACTGAGCCACCGCCACCTGACCGTGCCCGCATTCGAGCACGACCTCGCGGCAGAACTGCGCGGAGAACGGCAGGCGGTGTTCTCGGCGGGGGCATCGCGGGTGCTGGGCATAAAAGCGAAAGGAGACCCTGATGCTGACCATTGAGTCTGCGATGACTGTCGATGATGTGACCGGTCGCGAGATCACCGACTTCCTATTGGACTGCCGGGATGACAGGTACCAGGCGTGGTGGCCAGGCACCCACCTGGAGTTCCACGTGCTGAAACCCGGGTCAGGCGGTGATCATGTCGGCGACGTCGTGCTGATGGACGAGTACGTCGGTTCACGGCGCGTGCGGATGGCTGGGAAGGTCCTTGAGGCTGTGCCGGGCGAAAGGATCGTCTGGCAGCTGCGACTGGGCCAGCTGCCGCTGCCCGTCCGGCTGACCTTGGCGTTGAGCACGAGCGATCAGGCGGTCCGGCTGCGCCACACCATCACCGCGGGCTGGCCAGGACGCGGACGCTGGCTGGACCCGCTGTGGCGACTGTACTTTTCCCGCTCGTTCGCCGGTGCGATGGACCGCCACGTCCGCACAGAGTTTCCGCTGATGCGCAATCTTCTGCGCCAGATGTGGGAAGCGCCGAAGGACGATTCTGCGGGGATCGGATCCGCGGTTTGACTACGTCACAGCTGATGGGGATTGAGAAGCTCGCCCACCTGCTATATTCCAGAGAACACTTGTTCACCGAAACCGGGATATGGCCATGCGAACCTCCGACATGCAGGCGCTCGGGAATGTTGCCGCCGAGGGCCTGACCGTCCTCAACACGCTGGTCCGCGGCACTCATCGCGGCATCGCGGGGCGCGTCTTCACGTCGATCGGCCCGGCCGCGCGCCCCGTCGAGTTCGTCCACGACGCGATCGCGGGCGCGGTGTACGACGCCCTCGATTTTGCTGGGCACCACCTCCCACCTGCCCTCAGCACATGGGCCGCCGCAGGTCTGGCGTTCGACGACGACCCCGCATTGGACGAACGGCCAGGCGTAGCCGAAGCCATCGCCGCACTCACCGGCATCTACGGCGACGAACTCGCCGAGCGCGACAGCCCCCTGGCCACCCCGATGGCCATCCGGATAGACGGACGACCGGTCCCGCTCACCCCCGACGGGATCGCCGCGGCCTACCCGCGACCGACTGAAGCGCTGGCAGTCTTCGTCCACGGGCTGTGCCAGACGGAATCGTCATGGCGCCGCCCACCCCGGATGACCGCCGACTTCGACGAGCGTCACTACGGTGAGCGTCTCGCGGAGGACCTCGGATTCACCCCCATCGACATCCGGTACAACACGGGCCTGCACATCTCCACCAATGGCCGCAGCCTCGATGCCATTCTGACGCGGCTGGTGGAGGTATGGCCCGTGCCCGTGCGCCGGATCGCGTTGATTGGTCACTCGATGGGCGGTCTGGTGGTGCGCAGCGCCTGTCATTACGGCCACGAGCAGAACCGCCGCTGGACCAGAAGTACACGGCAGGTCATCTGTCTCGGATCTCCACACTTGGGCGCCGACCTGGAAAAAGGTGTGAACGTCGCGACCTGGGTCATGGCCAAGTTCGGCGAAAGCCGTGCCGTTGCCGAGCTGCTCAATCTCCGCAGCGACGGGATCAAGGACCTCCGGTACGGGTCGCTCCTCGACGACGACTGGGACGCGATCGACCCCGACGAGTTTCTGCGGGACCGCTGCACGGAGGTTCCTTTCCTCCCCGCCGCCACATACCACTTCGTGGCGACGTCCGCGGCTCCGGCGGCGTTGGGAGTGCTACTCGGTGACCACCTCGTACGCCCGTCCAGCGCCGCCGGACGCGGCCGTCGTCGGCGTCTCCCGTTCGACGACGACGCGGGACTCACGCTCACCGGGCTGCACCATTTCGATCTGCTCAACCATCCCGAGATCTACGTCAAGATCCGCGAATGGCTCACCGCGTGAGCTAGTGCTCGCGGCCGTCCGCCGCGGATGCCAGCGGGTCGGCAGCAATCCCGCAGCACCTGGCCAATCTCGGCCACTACCGTCGCGGAGGCGTCGGGGAGCTCGAGACTAGGAGCACTTGATGAAGCTGACATCGTTGATCGCAGGCGCAGCCGTCACGGCGGGCGTGGGCGCCGCCGCGCTCGGCATCGGAATAGCACCGGCTCTCGCCCAGCCTGGCAGCCATGGACCTGGCCACGTGTGGCAAGCGCCGCCGCCCGGTGGTCCGGGCCCTGACGGCCCCGGTGGACCTGGTCGAAACGGGTCGCCCCCACCTCCGCCTGGCGGGCCCGACGGTCCTGGCGGTCCCGGCAGGCAAGGGCCGCCCCCGAACCTTGGGCCACCCGGCGGGCCGGGGTGGCGAGGCCATCCGCCGCCCTGGGATGGGGGCCCGGCGCCATGGGGGTGGGGACCACCTCCCCCACCGCCGCCGCATGGACCGCTGCCGCCACCCTGGGGGCCGCCCCCGCTACCGTTCGACTACTTCGGGCAGTGGGTCACGCCGGTCTTCGATCCCGGCTTCAACGCCTGGGGGTTCTGGTTTTACGGAATCTGGATCCCCCTCTGATCGGGCACCGATCTCATCCGCACCCTTCCGACGCACACCATCTGCGATGTGAAAGACGGCCTCAGAGCTAGCTGGCGAACACCCGAATCCAATCGACCCGCATCTCGGCGGGGTAGGTGCCCCCGGCGGGCTCGCGTCCACCGGAACCGCCGACTGCGATATTGAAGACGGGGACCATCGTGAAACCGGGGTCGTTGAACGGCCAATCCGGGAGGGAGTTGGCCGGGACCGTGAAAAACGGCTCCATGCCCGGCTCATAGTCCTTCCAGAAGTACATGCCGGTGGGCTGCCAGGTCATCCGCCATGTGTGCCACGCGCTGTCGACCGGATGGCGGTTGGTCGCGAACGCCGTGCCGTCAAGCCGAGCGTGCACCGTCGTTCCGGACGGCCAATCGTTGTTGCCATACCACTCCACGAGGTCGACTTCGCCACCGCGGACGGGATTCTCGTTGACGAGCCAGAACGCCGGCCACGCACCGTCGGTCAGGCAGTCCAGTTTGACCCGCGCCTCCCACGTCGTGCCGATACCGCCTCGCCACAGCCCCATGATCTTCGCGCTGGCGTACTTCTCCTGGATGTTGGCGCCCTCGCCGCGCGTGGCACGGATGACGAGATTTCCGTTGCCGTCCTGAAACACGTGTTCCTGGTCGGTGACGTAGCGGCCCATGTTGAACGGCTTGTCCCATTCGACGGGGTTCCGGATCGTCTCGCGGGCGGGAACGATGAACCACCGAGCCGGGTCGGGTGGAGACCCCGCTGGTCCGTTGAACTCGTCCTGAAACAGCATCACCGGTGCTGGTTGAGCGAGTTCCGGCGCGGGCTCGACGGGCACGACGGGTGGCTGAGCGTGGGCAGCGGGCGGTGTCGCCACGGCGGCCACACCCAGCCCCATCATCAGCAATGCACTACGGCGGTCGAATTCGGGCACAGCAGCACGGTAATCGACGTCACGCGCTTTGACCGATGTTTTCCTTGCAACGACGGTTTCGCGTCGCGCTTCCCTGAGCGCCCCCAGCGACGAGATGCGCTCGACGACAAAGCGATTGAGCATGGACCACGTCAAGACACGGACGCCGGATACCATCGTGCGATCGTGCAGTGGATCCGAGAGCTCGGTGCGTGGCGGCGCAGCAGTCGGATCCGTGTGCGCAGATTTGACGCCAGCGCAGGGTGGGTGGCGGCAACTCCGACGCGCCACGTACGTCGGTCCCAACTTTCCATCTCGACGTTCAACGTCTGGTTCGACCCGTTTTTCAGCGATCGCAGGTACCAGGCAATTGCCGACCTGCTGGCCGCGGATCCGCCGGATGTCATGGTGTTCCAAGAGGTCACCGACGTCGCGCTCGAAGATTTTTTGGCTCAGCGCTGGATTCGCGAGCACTACCTGAGCGCGTCGGTCATCGGTGCAGGAGTTGGGACCTACGGCATGCTGCTGCTGTCACGGGTGCCGGTGTCGGCAGTGAGATACACAGGCCTGCCGAGCGATGCCCGCCGCGGCTTCTTGCGCGCTGCACTCCTCGTCAACAACGCCCGCACCGTGGTGTGCTCGGTTCACCTTGACAGCGGCAAACGGTCGGCTCCGCTTCGTGAACGGCAGCTCGGCCGGATCTTCCGAGCACTCGATGCGGACTCCGATGCGGTCGTGCTCGGCGACTTCAACATGCGCGACCGAGAAAACCACCTCATCGAAAGGCCTTTTCGCGACGTCTGGCCGACTCTGCGGCCCGGCGAGGACGGCTACACCGAGGACACCTCGATAAACGACATGCGCTACGACAACACCGGCAAGAATCGCCATGTCCGCTTCGACCGCGTCCTGCTCAAAGGCCAGCAGTGGCGACCCGAGAGCATCACACTGCTTGGTACCGAACCGATTTCACCTGAGCACCCTCGAGTTTTCCCGTCGGATCACTTTGGCGTGCGGTGCCTCTTGAGCGCTCGCCCGCCGGCAGACCCGTAGGCGATTCGTCAGTTCCTGCGCATCGCGCCCGCTGCCTCAGGGCGCGGGAACGCTGCCGCAACCTACGCCGGGGATGCAGCCCGCGGCACCACCGGGGCCGGCCACACCACCGGGACCACCCGGAATGGCACCGGCGACACCCGGCGCGGGCGGAGGCACGTAACCGGGTGCCGGGGGCGGAGCTACATAGCCGGGCGCCGGGGGCGGCGGGGTCCAGGCGGCAGGCGGGGCATAGCCGGGTGCCGGGGCCGGAGATGCAGCACATCCCGTGCCATATGGGTCGACGCATCCCGGCGGGCCGCCGGCGGCAGCCAACGGCGCGGCGGCAAAGGCGGTTGCGGCGGCGCAGGCCGCCATTGCGGGACCGAGCTTCCAGTGTTTCTGCAGCATGGGCGCCTTTTACCCCGCCGTTGTGAACTCAAACACATCTTTGGCCGTCAACCCCGCGGCGAAAGGCGCAGATGGGCAGCTTGAGGGAGTGTGACGGGTCGCTGACGTTTGCGACATTTTCTTCAGGCTCCCCACTATGCCGGGCTACATTGCCGCCGTGACGTCACGACACTGGGCGCTCTGGCTGGGAACCTTCGGTGCAGGCGCATGCATTGCGC
>ERZ500977.146-NODE-146-length-13449-cov-4.229804_pt1 | contig 13449 bp, 16 predicted proteins | sample MGYA00248863_ERZ500977 | MGnify/ENA primary metagenome ERZ500977 (study PRJEB25958, sample SAMN03398581) | human skin metagenome | study: EMG produced TPA metagenomics assembly of the Human Skin Microbiome Metagenome (human skin metagenome) data set.
AAGTTGTAGACACCCCAGTTGCGGTTGGTGACGGGTGCGAGGTCGTCGTTGTAGAGGCGTGTCGATGTGGCTGTGGGGACGGCGACGGTCGGGGTTTCGGGTAATGAGCTGATGGACATGGTGTTTCGCTTCCAGCTGTGCAGACGATGCTGCGAGATCGAGGGTCGCGGGACCGGCGTGGGATCAGCCCCAACGCTGTTCGGTGCGACAAAGGTGATGAGTGATCCGCTGGTGTGGTGCTGGATCGACTCAGTTGGCGCGGCCTGAAGAGGACGGTGCCCGACTCCGGGCACACGGGTGGCGTGGCTAGTGGTGCTCGCGCTCTCTGGTGATCGCCAACAGCGCCATCGGCACTCGCTGCGAGGAGATGGCACGCAGGCACTCTTCGACCGTGAAGGTGATGCCGGACATCACCATCGCGAACGAGCTGCCGCGTACGACCATGCTTTCTGCGCTCCTGCCGGGCATTCGACCTCCGACGCGGAGGTCTGTCGAAGGGCAAGTTATCTGCCGCGTGCTACCAGCGTGTTACGCACGGAAACAGCAGCGTGAAGAGTGAGCGCTCGTCGGGGGTCCTGGGGCGGTGCCGCAACGTGGGAGGCTCTGCGAGTGCCTGTACCACCGGAATCTGTTTCTTGGCCGCAGCGGCGGCTTAGCGTCTGGGTGATCGGTTCGCTAATGACCGTGACTTCACTGATGGGAGCTGTTGATGTTTGGTGCTCAAGTCACCTCTCACACAGATCTTTTCGGCCTTTCGGGAAAGACCGCGCTCGTCACCGGTGGCACCAGTGGAATCGGCACCATGATTGCCCGCGGTCTTCTTCACGCCGGCGCTCGCGTGATCATCAGCTCCCGCAGGGCGGCGGCGTGCGCGCAGACTCAAGAGCTGCTGTCCGAGTTCGGCGAGGTGCGGGCCATCCCGGCCGATCTCTCTCGCCACGACGAATGTCGGCGTCTCGCCGAGATCATCACCACCGACTACGACCACCTTGACATCCTGGTCAACAACGCGGGAGCGATGTGGCGTGAGCCGCTGGCGACCTTCCCCGACGAGGCCTGGGACACCGTTCTCGACCTCAACCTCAAAGCACCGTTCTGGCTGGTGCAGGCGCTACTCCCTGCGCTTGCGCGCGCAGGCACCGCCGACGATCCGGCGCGAATCATCAATATCGGCAGCATCGCCGCCATTCACGTCGCGCAATCACCCAACTACTCGTACGCCAGCAGCAAAGCGGCACTGCACCAGCTCACCAGGGTGCTGGCGCGGGAGCTCGGGCCGCAGCACGTGACAGTGAATGCCGTTGCCCCGGGGGTCTTTCCGTCGCAGATGATGGCGGGCACGCTGGATGCGATGGGCGACGTGATTCGGGCGGCCACGCCCCTGCGTCGACTCGGCCGCAACGACGACATGGCCGGTGTTGCCGTGTTCCTCGCCAGCAGGGCCGGGGCGTACGTGAACGGGGCCATCGTCCCGGTCGACGGTGGGATCGCCACGACCGCGTCGGGCGTCTGAACGTCCTGCGCACCGGTCATGGCGATCATCGGGGCACCCGCAGTACCTCCCGTCTCAAGGGGGACGGCTCTACGGTGAAGAGATGACCACGACGGAGGTGCGCGCCGAGATTCGGGAATTCCTCAGGTCGCGGCGCGCCCGCATCACACCCCAGCGCGCAGGCCTACCCGCCTATGGCGGAAACCGCCGGGTCAAAGGTCTGCGGCGGGAGGAGGTCGCGCTGCTGGCGGGGATCTCGGTCGACTATTACGTGCGGATCGAACGCGGAAGTCTAGCGGGAGCCTCGCCTGAGGTACTCGACGCAGTTGCCTCCGCGTTGCAACTCGACGAGGCCGAGCGCCTGCACCTGCTGCATCTTGCGCGCCAGTGCGGGAAGCCCAGGACAGCGCGCCGCGCCAAGACCGAGATGACGGTGCGCCCGGAGCTCCGACAGGTCCTCGACGCGATTAGCGACGCACCGGCGTGGATCCGCAACTGCCGCTTCGACGTGCTCGCCATGAACCACCTCGCCCGTGCGCTGTATTCACCGATATTGACCGAGACGCGACGCCCGGTGAACATCGCGCGGTTCGTGTATCTCGAAACCGAGACAGCGCGAGCCTTTTTCGTCGATTACGACAGGATCGTGCGCGATATCGCTGCGAAGCTGCGCATGGAGGCCGGCCGCACCCCGCACGACGAAGAACTGATCGCGCTGATCGGCGAACTATCCACGTGCAGCGAGCCCTTCCGGCAGCGGTGGGCGTCGCATGACGTGAGAGTGCTGCGGACCGGACGCAAACGCCTGCACCATCCCGTCGTCGGCCGACTCGACCTGGACTACGAGTCCATGCAACTCGCCGGCGAGCCCGAGATGCACTTGAACGTCTACACCGCACCCGCCGGGTCGTCGGCAGCGGACAGCCTTGCTGTGCTGGCGTCATGGGCGGCCAGCCAAGACTCTCTCCCGACCGAGCTTTCGGTGCCCCCAGTCGGACTCGAGCCGACACTTGGCGGATTTGAGTCAGCCCGAGGATCCGGCTTCCGTTAGCAGCACGGCTGCCTCGTTGTAGGGAAACGCTCGGAAGAATGGCCGAGAACGCGGAATGACGAGGTCGGCGGCCTCGGCCTTACTCACCACCCGCGGGTTGACGAGCGCGACAGCTCGTCCACGCTTACGCAGCACTGTGGGTCCGCCGGCCAGCACGTTCTTCAACCAGTCCGTGTGTGGGCCGTAGCCAATGAGGACGGCGTATCCATCAAGGGTCCTGAAGACCAAAAGGGGCGTTCGATACCGTTTGCCGGACTTCCGCCCGACGTGCTCGAGTGTCCCGAGGTTCGGAAGCCAGGGCGTGATCGTGCGAGCCGCCGGATTGGTGACTCGCTTGTTGAACTCTGCGATTCTGCGGGGCATGCGCATTCTCGGAGTCTAGGTATTGGTCGAAGCTCGTCGGTGACGCGGTGCTGATGAGACTTTCAACGCCAGACGCCAGCAGCGTGTTCGGCGCGAATACTGCGTCTACCTGCGAAAACGCCCGTGCCCCCAGTCGGACTCGAACCGACACTTGGCGGATTTTAAGTCCGCTGCCTCTGCCAATTGGGCTATGGGGGCTTTGCAGTTTAGAGGGTAATTTAGGCCCTTTCCGCCTCGTGACGATGCTCTGAATACCGCAGTGATACCGCAGTGCTATCGATAGCCTTCCCCAGGGCGTCCGCCACACCGCTCAAGTCGTCATTGAGAAGATGGCCGTAGCGGTCGAGCGTCATCGCAGCGGTCGCGTGCCCAAGCAGTCTCTGCACGACCTTGACGTTAGCGCCTGCACTGATCGCCAGTGACGCCGTGGTGTGTCTCAGCCCGTGCGGTACCAGCCCGTCGATGCCGATATCAGCACACGCGTTGTCGAACGCCCAGCGGTATTCGCCGAGTGGAAGGAACCCGCCCTTTCGGCTGGGAAAGACCAGCGCGTTGGGGTCGGCGGGCAGCTCGGCCTTGAGCTTTTTCCAAACCGGTTCGGGCACAGGCACGTGACGATCCCGCTTCGTCTTAGTCGTTGACTCCACGATGCCCTTACCGGTGACGGCTGTTGCGGACGAGCGCACCGTCAGCATCCGATCCCCCACATGCCGGCGGCGCAACGCAACGGCTTCGCCGAACCTCAGTCCGCAGTACCCGAGAACGAGCGTCAGCGTCTCGAACCGATCAGCAGCCTTCGCCAGCATTAGCAGCTCGGCATGGGTCAGATAGCGCCGCTCACGCTCGCCTTGCTCGGGAAGATCTTCGTCCCGCTTGATCTCGAACGCGACGTTCTTCGCCACCTTGCCAGTCCGTTGGGCGTACTTCAGGACAGCGCCTACCAGCTGATGAGCTTGGGTGATCCGACTTGCCGACAGGCCGGTTCCGCGTTGCCCGCCGTCGACTGACAGCGCCCCTAGCCACGTTGAATATGATTCATAGTCAATCCTTTTCAGCTGAACACTTTCCCACTTCGGCAGCACCACAGTGTCGAGCAACGAGCGATATCCGGCAACGGTTTTCGGCTTGCGGTGCTGTTTGGTGGCGAACCACTGCTCGGCCACCGATCCGAAAGTCTCCGCACTCTTCCGCGGATCGACATACTCGCCGCGCTGCACATCGGCGGTCAGCCCATTTAGGTAGGCCTGCGCATCCGGCTTACGCTGGAAACTCTTGGTGCGCTCGGCTCCACTGGCGTCAACCCACCTGACACGCCATCGCGACACCTTGCCATATACCGCAGACCGCTCAGTGCGCATCGCGCCGTCCGGCGCCTTGACTCGTTTGTGCCAGCGGTCGTCAATTCCCGCTCGCTCGTTTCGAGTCGTCATACGCTGAAAGTACCGCAGTACTCCGCTCCCCTCATCCGCTTCGTTGTCCGGAGGCCGGACTATGAGCCCGCCGAAGACGTCACGACCCCCGAGACGTTGAAAAACTCTTCTTCAAGCGAATGTGGCTGTGGTCGTGGACAGACCGTCAAGTCACCAGTCACTGTTGGCTCAGGCGAACCGACCATAGCTGAGGAGGAATTTGATGGATCTGCTAGGAGCGAAGGAAGTTTCGGACATTACTGGAGTTCCGATGGGAACGCTGAGGTACTGGCGGCATTCGAATATTGGGCCGGCGAGTTTCACCTTGGGACGCCGAGTCGTTTATCGGAGGGCCGAGGTATTGCGCTGGATATCGGAGCGAGAGAGCGCAACCCGCCGCGGAGGCGGCGACGCCGCTTAGTGCCTGCGCACGAAAAAGACCTCGGGGACTAGCCGAGGCCTTCGTTCGAACCACCCGATCACGCCACACGGAAGTTCCTCATGAGAATAGCGCAGCATGCCCATAATCGACAGCACCACGGGCAGGAAATCCCTTGAGCGGCAGGGGGGAGGGGGACAAGAAGTCAGTCGCGGCACGCTTAGTCGATATGGCCCGGGAACGCTATGTTCTCGGAGTCTCCAAGGACGGCGAACCATTTGGCGCCGAACGCAGTCGACCCCACCTCGCGATACTCCTGCGTGGTGGGAGGGCTGGCCTACGGGCAGATCTCGCCGCTCGCTACTTCACCGAGACCGGTGCGGTCGCCGGGGGCCAAGCACTTACCGACGCCACACTGATTTTGGAAGGTCTGGCGGCCACGCAGGCACCCGACAAGTTGAACCTACGCGTTGCCGACCACCACGGGACGATCTACATCGACACTGGAGATCCAAACGGTCAAGTAATCAAAGTCTGCGACGGAAGGTGGTCGATGGCTCCCACTGCGCCGGTGCGGTTCCTCCGAAATACGAAGCTGACGGGGGCGATGCCGGCACCAAGCTCCCGCGGGGATGTGACGAAGCTCTGGGAGTTCGTCAATGTCGCCGTTGAGGACCGCCCAGTTCTTCTCGCGTTCCTAGTAGCTGCTTTGGTTCAGTGCGACGTCCCGCATCCGGTACTAGCCCTGTTTGGCGAGCAAGGTAGCGCTAAAACGACATCGACACGGAGCTTGGTCGAACTCATCGATCCTTCGCCCGCCCCCTTTCGTCAGGCGCCGCGGGACGCGGACTCATGGGCGGTTGCCGCGTCTGGATCGTGGGTCGTTGCTCTGGACAACCTGTCGGCCATCCCGCCGTGGCTGTCGGACTCGTTATGCCGCGCTGCGACAGGCGACGCCATGGTGAAACGGTCTCTATACACCGATGCCGATCTGGCTGTCATCAAGTTTCGTCGATGCGTGATTATCAACGGAATCGACGTCGGCGCCATCCGACCCGATCTGGCAGAGCGGCTAGCGATCGTCGAGCTGCGACGCATCGACCCCAGAATGCGACAGTCAGAGGCCGAGATGCGACAGCGGTGGGAAACAGCTCTACCAGGTATTTTTGGCGGACTACTTGACTTGGCTGCCTCCGTTCACCATCGGTTGGAGACCATCACAGTTGAGGACTCGCCCAGGATGGCGGACTTCTGTCGCACGCTGGCGGCCGTGGACGAGATCTTGTCGACTAATGGCGTACGCCGGTACATGTCGCGCGCCAATCAGTTGTCTGAGGACAGTTTGTCCGTCGACCCGTTTATCGAACAGCTTCGCTCGCGGACATTAGAACCTGCTGTTGGTCAATCCGGCAGTGATTTGCTGATGCTGCTCACACCGGTCAACGACGACTGGCAACGACCGAGGGACTGGCCGAAGAACGGTCGCGACGTTTCTGGGCTGCTGCGTAGGCACGCACCCGCTCTACGCAACCTCGGATGGGTGATCGAAGATGATGGCGCGCGCAACCGCAGGAACGTACTGCTGTGGACAATCTATCCGCCGTACAAAGATGTTGTGGCTCAGCGAGCCTCGCAACCCTCGCGTCTCTCGCTTACGCAGATCAGCGAGAACGCGAACTTCGACCGGAGTCAGCAGAAAGTTTTGAATGCCGACGCGAAGGCTGGCGAGGGTCGCACGGCGGCAGCGTCTTGACCGTGCGCTGTGGTGCAGGGAAACAGGTGCCCAGATAGTTGATCGCATACCGTTTCATCCGGTCTGATGATGCGTCAACACCGGCGAAGCGTCGACATGTGGCAGCTCGCCTCGGTGGGGTGGCTGGGTCCTAGAGCTCATCCTGAATCGGCAGCAGCAGGGCGATGGCGTGACCATCCTCCGCCCGGATTTCGAATGAATCCCCCCGTTCGACGCTCAAGAGCACTTCGTCGAAGTTCTCTAGGAGGTCCTGCATTGCAATGATCTTCACGATTGGTCCAAGAGTATGAGGTCACCGGTTACATGCCCGAGAGCAGTGAAGCACCGTGAGGCCAAAGACTGCCGCAGGCGCCACTCTGGCATTTGCGTCGGTCTTGTATCAGCCGGCGGAGCAGGTCAGGGCGTGGGAGGGCACCAAACTTCCTGGACTGCTCTGCAATCCGCGACAGCTTGCGGGTCTACGACCTCGATGTCGCGAAGCACGGAATCACAATCACCCAAGGAGCACCCATGGTCGGTCAGTGCCTTCATCCAACTCACCAGCACGGTCATTGAACGAGTTCCATCCTCGGAAGATCCGGTAGCCCACGCACGACCAAACGTGGCGGCCGCACTGTCGAGAAACGCTCTGTGCACCACTCGATATGCTTTGTCGAACTCCGATCGAGCCATCCAACCGTAGGCAACTAGTTGCGGCACACCGATTTCGCGTTCGATGATGCTTGGGCTCGCAAGGCGAAGGGCAGCGCTCCACTGTTCACGAGCGGTAGCCGGGTATCCGGGTGGCGAAGTGGGCTGAAGCATCAGCAGGTACCGACCGCCTTCCGAGTAATCGGCCCGTCGCCAATCTGGGTCTCGCCCGGGCACCGCTATAGCCGGGGGCGCATGCAGGGTCGTGCGGTCCCAGGTCGGCGGCGGAGGCTGTAGCGAAGCAATTGCGCACACTCTTTTTAGTGCTGAGCTGAGCTGTCTCAGCCTGTTCGCGTAGTCCAGCAGGGGATAACTCTTTAGTGAGGTGTAGTTGCCGCACAGCTCAACCCCAGTTTGCACGTGGAACTCGCGCGTCCAGGCACATGCTTGATCGACGACGTTCGCCAGATACGTATGCTGCCGCGCGAGCTCGGCGCGCCAAGCTTCACCATCTACCTCCTGAGGGAGCGAATCCATTATCAGGATGAACCGCCTGCAGCGTCGAAAATTGCAGTGATCCAGCCGGTTCCCCGACTGTCGAGGTAGGCATGTGCTGCGGCGTAGATCATGTCTTCCAGCGGCAGGTCCGCCTGCATTGCCCCGCAGTTGTCGTCAGCTATCCACCCCAGGACCACCTCAAGCGCCCGGCAAATAAGCCATTGCCCCCTGTACTCTGCACAGACGGTGTCAGTGCGTTCATCTTCCCAACCCGGCTGCACCATTCCGATGCTGAACCATTGCTGCTGAACCGCTTCGGCGAAACGGGCGCGATCCGAAGCGTCTACTCTGCCGTCAGCTGCAGCCGGCCACACCGAGTCGAAGTTCGGCGGAATTCGGGGGCCACCGTCGGCGACGATCGCAAGGCGCGCGTCGGAAACGATTGCTTCCGTGACCAGTTTGGCGGCTCGCTGGGTAAGCCCTCTGGCACGAAGTTGCGCTACACGCTCGAAAAGGTCGGGGTACTCCCGCTCCAATCGGTGCGGAGTATTCGCGTTGGCGATAGCGTCCCGTTTTCCGATTGAGGCGGGCATGGACATACCGGAGCAGGTGGCCCATTCAGTGCCCCAGCGTTGCGCGGCAGTCATGAGCGCTGTTACGTCCGACCAGGTGGTCGCTGCAGCGGCTAAGCGCCAGCCAGCCGGCTCCGCGGCCTTGACTTCTGCGAAGGCGATCAGTGTCGCAGCCGGATCGAGATTTCCGATCCATCGGCTACGAAAGCCCTCTCCAATAGCTTGGTCAGACCAGAGCATCCGCACGCCCTTAGGGACCACAATCCCCGCGGGGACGTAACCCGCACCGTGATGTGTCAGCGCCACAACATGCCGATCGCCAGCCGCTGAATACATCAGGCCGACGGCCCACAGTGCGAAGGTTCGGCAGGATTCGGTGGCGTACAACAGTTCCCACGCCAACCGTTTAACCGTCTGTAGATCGCTCGACTCGTTGCGCCGCCGTTCCAAGTCCCGGGCCGCCGCGGCCGCTACCCGGGACGGCAGCGTCGCGGCGGGAGTTGTCAACGCTGCCGTCGCGACCGATGCGCCGGCAGGCGCCATTGAGGTGTGAGCGCCGCCAATCAATGGGACAGCACCGGCGGCCGGTGGAATTGCGGCCGGAACTGAAGGCGGCGGACCCAGCGGCCCCGGGGGCAGCAAGGGTGCTGAAACCGCTGGATAGGGATTAGTACTCGACACTACCTGCGGCCCGGCAATAGACGCTGGCACGGCACCCGTGGTCGCTCCTATTAACGGATGCCAGATTCCACTCGGAGATGCCGCCGGCTGCGCCGGCGTCGCAGTGGCTACGACAGCAGGGAAGCTGGTCGTCTGAGCGCCGGTGACCGATGACAGCGGCGCAGGACCACTTGCAGGCATGACCCCTTGCAGCGCGACAGCAGGAGACGGCGATGCAGATACTGCCGGTCGTACCAAACCCGACTGCGACATTCCTCCAGTGCCCGATCCCGGTAGCGGCGATGCCGAACTTCCGAACGCGGCCAACGAGCCTATGGATGAGGAACTTCCTGGTCCGGCGAGGCCTACCCCACTGCTTCCGATGTCACCAACCGCGGCTACGGACGCAGGACTGGCGCTCTGCGCCGGGGGGTGCGGTGACAGCGATGAAGAACCAGGGGTAGGCCCGGTGCTGACCCGCGGCGCAGTGTTACCAGACCTGGATTCGGCATCAGACGGGTCTGGCACCGAAAGACGAGGCTGCGTATCACCGGTCTCCACTGCCACCTCGGGTGGACGCTCAGGCGATTCGTCGGATCGCTTATCGGTCGACCGATCGTCATCGCCGGTACTAAACGGATCGCCATTCGGGGGTCCCTCCGGCAGAGGCGTAAATCCCTGGACGAATTGCACAGTTAGAGCGCGGATCTCATCGGCTGCCCCTACTGCGATTCCTCGCGCCCGCGCAGCAGCACTGGTGATGATGTTGATAGCGGTGGGACTTCTGCTCGGCACGTGTACCAGTTGTTGATGTGCCTCAGCATCAATCGTGTCAATCATCAGCTCAGCACTCATCTGGATCGCCGCAACACTCTGCATCAGATCAGCGGCAGCCTTATCCGCGTCGGCCTTATCGTCGGCCCGAACCTGAATACGCCTGTAGGCAGCGTGCATTGCTTCGAAACCATTTGACTGCGCCACACCGACAACCTGCAAGCCGTGCAAGGCGACCCGGTGAGCATCTACTGCAGCCGCAGTCGCCATCGCCAGACGACGTTGAGCAGCAGCCCGTCCTTCAGATTGCTCGCGGGTGACCGGCCATACATCGGGCGCCACGATGAAGCGTGAATAGCTACGAGCGGGTGGTGAAGCGGCCATTAGCCGACCCCCGTTGCTTCGCATGCACTTTCAGCGGCCCGCAGGGCACTCGAGTACTGATCAACCATGTCGTTGGAAACGGAGGCGGGTTCACGGCGCAAATCTGCGTCGACCACAGCCACGATCGACCGCCGGACATCAGCGAGCGCATCAACAATTTCTCGTGGTACGCCTGGACCTAGCCGGGTGGCCATATAGTTCAACTCCGCACCCACCGCGCTGAAATAGTAGCCCTGCACCCCCAGGCTTTGTGATGACTCCCAGTCATTGGCCCGGTCGACGCGATCGATGAAGGCGCCACGCGCAATCCCAACACCGCTCTTGAAGTTCCTCAGGCCAACACACGCCTCAATTGCTGCGTCGCGCTTTTCTGAGGGCTCCGCAGCAGACGTGGACGAGGTCGACGGCCTTATCGCGTGTTCAGACTGCCCACTTGGGAAGATCTTGAGACTCACAGCGAGTGACATGATGGCAACGACGGTGCTAACGACCGCGAGGTAGAACGCCAGCTTGCTCACAGTCACTCCACCACGGAACGAAGCTGTGTCGCGTTCAGTTCATCAACGACAACAAGGGAATTCACTGCTGCGGCCGCTGCAGTGCTTAATGCTTCAACCCGCAGAAGAAGCCCCGCCGCGTGACCCTGCTGGGCAGCGACAGAAGTGAAGTCTGCGAGGCCGGCTGCGGCGTCGATGATGGACAGCCTGCCGCTAGCGATTGGACCGGCCGGTTCAACAGACGCGGCGTCTGAACCGGCCACGCCAGCTGCCGCAATTCCGCCCCACGCGGTGGCCGGTTGCAGATCTAGACGCTCCACGACTCATAAACTACCGCTTCGCACAGACACTTCGCCACAGCTGAGCACACATTCGTTCAGCGGATAATCCCAGTTCAGTGGGCTGATCTGCACTTTCAAGCAAACAGGACACTGCCAGCCGCGTCATGTCCAGAACGTTTGATTCCAGCCAAACTCTCATATGTCAGGATCAGTCACGCTGGGATTGATGCCGCCGCCTGTTTGCATGGCCAGCAATGCCCCATCAAGTGAAGGCGGAACACGACATGCTTCGCATCTGACGGGGTAGCGCCGAGCCAGGGTACGCGTTAACTCCTATTTGGATAGACCACTTTGCCGAGTTCTCGGGCGGCCTCAAATGTGCTGCGGTCCAACTCTTTACGCCGTGCCCGCTCAGCCACACTCGACAATAATATCTTCATGGCATCCGCGTTTCGAAGCGCGAATTCTACCGCGTCGCATGCGGAACGAATTACCGGAGCGGTGGCACCGTGTTGCTGTGTACCCGATGCACTTCGGACGGCAGCACGAGGAACCTCGACGATGCGAATCGGTTCTCCGTGCCGCTGTGCTGCTGTACGCGCCGCCGAGGCGTCTCTGCGGCACGTGTCAGAGCAATAGCGACGCGGACGCCCCCGCCGGGAAGTGACTTCGGGATCCAGCATGACCGCATCGCAACGGACGCACCGATTCGGATCGGATGTCGGGTAGTTGTCCGCTGCGATCGGTTGATGATGGTCAACGCCAACTGCGCTATGGCTCCCCAGACTTGCGCCGTTTGCGCGGAGGGCCGCGGCGTTTCGAGACTCCGTTGCACGCTGCGCGCCGCCCTCGTCAGCACGCGCTCTGCGAAGGACATTTTGGAGGTCGCGAACCTCGACCTCCGCGAGAGTAGCGATCGACGCGATCGTCTGACCGCGGTCCCTCATCCGCCCGGTAACCGTTTGCAGGTTGACGAAGTGACTCACACGCTTGCGGGCTGCGTCCATGCGCACGTTTTCATTCACTTGATCGAGGCGATCACTCTCCCAAGTGTCAACGGCGCGCAGCCGCTGGAGCAGCACACGAACCGAGGCGGCATCGTCTACATTGGCACGTTCAAGGCTCGCGCGTTTCTCGTTCGCCCTGCGCTGCGCTTCCACCGCACGCTTGCGCGCCCGTAACTTCTCACTTCCGCTCATAGACGCAAACGTAGGACGAGCCGCGCGCTATCGTCCACCACCACAGCCAAATTCGCGAGCAACTAGGGGCTGGCTGCTCGGAATGATCCGAACTGCCCACGATGCCACCGCGCCGTCCACGCAGGGAGAGTCGGTTACTACACCAATCAGCGGCAAGCCGTTTAACCGTCAGTCGTCGACGGTTGTTCGCCCTCACGGCGGCTTATGTAGTTGCCCCGCGCCGCGCGCCTCTCTGCGTCGGCGGCATCAGCGTTGAACGTGGCGGCGAACTCTGAGTACTTGACGTCGAGCAGGTGCTCGTCAGGCGGCGCGGGTTGCACGGCGGCTGGATTTGTGAGGGCGTAGTAGGCGTAGCGGCTGTCGAGACGGTTTTCCGGCACCAAAGTGATTAGCCTTGGGGTGAGTCCGCACTCTGCCGCCAGGTTCCAAAACTCTTCAATGGTGAAGGTGGTGGTCGATGCGAGGTTTCGGTCGTAGGCCGTCCCGGCGAAGCCGCGGGTCCGACGATCGCTGGTGTGGTACTTGATCTGGACCAACGCCATGCCTTCGGGAGCCAACACGGTGCGGGCGATTTCAAGGATGGCCCGTACCGCGTCGGTGTCGGTCGTTAATTCGATCACGTATAGACACAGGAAGACGTCGCTGCTGCCCGCCAATCCGACGGTGGCTTGTTCGGGGCAGGTGAGGTCGATGCGCCGTGTCTCGACGGGTGTCGTGCAAGTTGCGCGGACTTGTCGGACGCATTCGTCGAGGTTTTCTTCGGAGATGTCGGCGGCGATGAAGCGCTGCGCATGGGGGGCGAAAGCCACGGCGTTGGCCCCGCCGCCGGCGCCCCACTCCATCACCGTGTTCGGGCTGGGCGAATTAAGGGCTCGGGCGAAGGTCTCATAGATCTTCCAATGGTCGTCACCAACCTCCAGCCAGGCTTGATCGCCGATTCCGTTGCGCCAGTGCGAGTTCGCTTCCCAGGCCGATCCTGTGGGCGCCGACCAGTAGCGGGCGGCTTGCCCGGCGATCCGGTTCCGGAATCGCCGACTTCCCGCTGCTGCCAGCGCTGCTGCCAGGATTCGCTCCCCTCGCACTGCCACGTCAATACCTCCGGTCAAAAACTTGTTTCCGGTTGCGCTGACAGTAACCGGCCTTACGTTGAAATGGCCGCCTTCGACGCCGGACCGACCCGGCCCGACGCGACGCCGCCCACTAACGACGCCAGTGATGAGCTGGGTGTCGGCGGCGAAGCATTTGCTGATTACAGATAGCGAAGGTGCTCCTGATTTCGGGCGCGGCGGGAAGAGTTGCAGACGGTTGACCGGCAAGTGGCGATGGTGCTTGACCGCGTGGCGACCTCTTCCGATTCAGCGGCGGGTGTCAACCGTCGTCATAGGAGCCCAGGGCAAGGCCATGTCGATCGGCTTCTGACATCATCTACTATCTCGGTACGTAGGTTGTAGACGCGAGGCGATTACTTTGCCGGGCCCCACGGTAGGGAGTAGATGTGCTCAAGTTC
>ERZ500977.147-NODE-147-length-13398-cov-15.068725_pt1 | contig 13398 bp, 10 predicted proteins | sample MGYA00248863_ERZ500977 | MGnify/ENA primary metagenome ERZ500977 (study PRJEB25958, sample SAMN03398581) | human skin metagenome | study: EMG produced TPA metagenomics assembly of the Human Skin Microbiome Metagenome (human skin metagenome) data set.
TTGTTCGTCGTCTTGCTCATGATGCTCCATCCTATTCAAGAGTTGGAGCCTCCGGCAAACCCGGCGCGGTTCACTAAAGGTCCTGGCTGGCAGCGGCTGAAGCAGTTGGACGCCTCCAGAAACCGGTGGGCTTTCGATGGATTGATGATTCACTGAGCCGGGATGGACGGCGGGACGGATCATGGGGCGGCAGGCGGGACTGTTCGACATCGAGGAGCGGCTCCGGGAGCTGTCGGCGAAGGGCGACGATCTCGAGCGGATCAACACGCTGGTCGACTTCGAGGCGTTCCGGCCGGAGCTCGAGCGCGCGGTGCCGCGGTCAGACCGAGCCAGGGGCGGCCGACCGCCCTACGACCATGTGCTGATGTTCCGCATCCTGATCCTGCAGGCGAGCCATTCGCTGTCGGACGAGCGAACGGAATACCTGATCAAGGACCGGCTGTCGTTCATGCGCTTTCTCGGGCTCGGCCTCGCGGATCGAGTGCCGGACGCGAACTCGATCTGGAACTTTCGCGAGGCACTGACCCGGGCGACGCTCGACGGCGTTCCGGCGGTCGAGGCGCTGTTCCGGCGTTTCGACGCGCAGCTCCGCGCCGCGGGCTTCATCGCCATGGGCGGGCAGATCGTCGATGCGACCGTGGTGGCCGCCCCCAGGCAGCGCAACACCGAGGATGAGAAGCGGGCCCTGCGCGAAGGGCGCATCCCCGAGGATTGGGCACGCAAGCCAGCGAAGCTGCGGCAGAAGGATCGCGACGCCCGCTGGACGGTGAAGCAGGGCAAGGTGAAGCCCGGCCTCGACGGGGCGCCGCGGATCGCCATCGCGATCCCGGTCTACGGCTACAAGAACCATGTCGGCATCGATCGCCGGCACGGGCTGATCCGGACATGGACCGCCACCGACGCCGCCCGCCACGACGGGGCGGAGCTGCCGGCCCTGCTCGACCGGGGCAACACTGCGAGCGGGGTCTGGGCTGACACCGCGTATCGGTCGGCGAAGAACGAGGACCATCTCGCCGAGGCTGGGTTCACCAGCCGCATTCACCGCAAGAAGCCGAAGGGCAAACCGATGCCGAAGCCGACTGCCCGGGCGAATGCGGCGAAGTCCGAGGTCCGCGCCCGGGTCGAGCATGTCTTCGCCCGGCAGAAAGGACCGATGGGCCTGGTCGTGCGCACCATCGGTCTCGCCGGGGCCACGGTGAAGATCGGCTTCGCCAATCTCGCCTACAACATGCGCCGCATGGTCTGGCTCGCCGGAGCCGCTCCGGCCTGACGCCCTGCGGCCCCCCGGGGCCACCATCGCTTCCTTTCCAAGGCGACGGACTCCCCCATGGCGGCCCGTCCAACACCCCGCGCCTTCATTCATAGCGCTGAAATCGCGTTCTTGGAGGTGTCCAACCGTAACCCCCTACATCGGACTCCAAATGCCGGGTATTCCAGAAGAATTCAGATCCGAGCCGGGGTCACGCTTGGACGCCTAAGTGGGGTCAACTGGCACGCCGATCCACACTGTTCATCCGTGAGGGACCTGGAGAGAACCAGAACCGGGCGCGTGTACAGCCACGGTTCCGTATACCGAACGGCCTCAAAGGAGCCCCGCCCCATCAGGATCGCGTCGATATCCGCGATGAAGGCGTCATAGCCGTGATCCTCGGAAGGATCGTCCCTCTGTAGCAGCCAACCGATGTCTCCGTCATCACGCGCAATGAACCCGTCAAGGCTTGTTGCAATGAATACGTGCCAACTAATCATCTCGTCCTCATTATTTATACTATGTATAATTAATAAGAGTGAGGATCGGTCGCGTCAAGCTGCCCTTCACCTCGGATCAAGGCTCGGTCATGTCGGGACCCTCCTCGATCGAGTGGCGATACTACCCCAGAACAGGTGCTTTTGCATCACTGCCCAGGCGAAGCCTCAATCGGCGGTCGACGGGACCTACATCAACCAGTTCTCAATCTGTAGGGCCCGGATGCGCGAGAACTCCCCGATGTTCGCCGTGACCAGTACCGCCCCAAGCGTATAGGCGTGGGCGGCGATGAACAGGTCGTTCGGCCCGATGGGCTTGCCGGCAGCTTCGAGCTCGGCCCGGATACCGCCATATTCGGTGCCCGAAGGCACGTCGAGCGGCATCACGCGGACGCTGCCAAGGATGGCCTCGATCTGCGCCAGCAGCCTGGGCGACCCTTTCCTGGCGCAACCATAGCGCAGCTCGGCGGCGGTGATGATGCTGACACAGATCATGTCCGGGCCAACCTCGGCGATCCGCTGCATGACGGCCCCCCGCGGATTGCGCGCCAGTTCAGACACGATGTTGGTGTCCAGCATGTAGAGCAGACTCACAGGTCGACGCCTGTGGATCGGCACCGTGGATTGACCCCTTTCAGCTCCCAACCGTAACCCCCTACATCAGCCCCCAAATGCCGGGTATTCCAGAAGAATTCAGATCCGAGCCGGGGTCACGCTTGGACGCCTAAGTGGGGTCAACTGGCACGCCGATCCACACACAGGGGCCTATGCTGAGGTCCCGAAGTCGCCCGCATCCCGATTGCTCTTGTGCTCTTGAGGCAGCCGCGACAGCATCCACCACAGAACGAGCAGAGGCGGCGGCGACATGAACGCGATCATCGACTTCCTCAACACGATCTTCTGGGGATATGTCCTGATCTACGGGCTGCTGGCGGTGGGGGTCTACTTCACGATCCGGCTGCGGTTTCAACAGATCCTCCGCTTCGGCGAGATGTTCCGGGTCATCACCAGCGCCCCGGAGACCGACAAGGAGGGCATCTCGCCTTTCCAGGCGCTCTGCACCTCGCTCGCCTCCCGCGTCGGCACCGGCAACATCGCCGGCGTTGCGGTCGCGCTCAGCCTCGGCGGGCCGGGGGCGATCTTCTGGATGTGGATGGTGGCGCTGGTCGGCATGGCGACCGCCTATTCGGAGTCGACCCTCGCTCAGCTCTACAAGGTGCATGAGACGCCGGACGGGGACAGCGGCGTCTACCGGGGCGGACCGGCGTTCTACATCGCCCGCGGCCTCGGCATACCGTGGCTCGGCGGGGTCTTCTCGGTCTGCCTGATCCTCTCCTTCGGCTTGGTCTTCAATGCGGTGCAGGCGAACTCGATCGCCGACGCCATGGTCGGCGCCTTCGGCGTCCCGAAGCTCGCTACCGGCCTGGCGCTGGCGGCTCTGACAGCGATCGTCATCTTCGGCGGTATCCGCAAGATCGCCACGGTCGCCGAATACGTCGTGCCGTTCATGGCCGGCGGCTACCTGCTGGTCGCGCTTCTCGTCCTCGTCATGAACCTGGGCGAGGTGCCGGCGATGCTCTGGCACATCGTCGGCAATGCGCTCGGCTTCGCCGAGGTCGGCGGCGGGGTCGTCGGCGGCATCGCGGCGGCGATGCTGAACGGCGTCAAGCGCGGGCTCTTCTCGAACGAGGCCGGCATGGGCTCGGCGCCGAACATCGCGGCGGCGGCGACGCCGGCGCCGCACCATCCCTCGAGCCAGGGCTTCGTACAGGCGCTCGGCGTCTTCATCGACACCATCCTGATCTGCTCCTGCACGGCGCTGATGATCCTGCTCTCCGGGGTCTACGTGCCCGGGGGTGAGCTGACCGGCACCCAGCTCACCCAGGCGGCGCTGGCCGACCATATCGGGTGGGTCGGGCCCTACTTCGTCGCGGTGGCGATCTTCTTCTTCGCCTTCACCTCGATCATCGGCAACTACGCCTACTCCGAGATGGCGATGGCCTTCCTCGGCGTCGGCACTACCGCCGGGCTCATGGTCCTGCGCTGCATCGTGCTGCTGATGGTGGTCTGGGGCGCGCTGCAGGCGGTGACGACCGTCTTCAACACCGCCGACGCGTCCATGGGGCTGATGGCGACGATCAACCTCATCGCGATCCTGGCCTTGTCGGGGACAGTGGTGAAGCTGACGCGGGACTATTTCGCGCAGCGGGCGCAGGGGATCGAGCCGCGGTTCCACGGCAAGGACTATCCCGAACTCGGCGACCGGATTGACTACACGATCTGGACGTGCGACTGACGAGGCGGGCGGGGCGCGCAATCGAGGCCGAACGGGGAGAAGCGATGTACCGGGTCTGGGGCTTTTTGTCGGAATATTCGCTGCTGCTCATCGCCGGCGCCGTGATCGGCCTCGCCTGGGCCAATATCGACCCGGCGAGCTACCATGCCTTCGTGGAGTTCCCGCTCGTCGAAGGCGGCCGCGTCGGGCAACTGCATGTCGACGCCGAGGGCCATGCGCATCGCACGCTGACCCTGCATTATCTGATCAACGACATGCTGATGGCGCTGTTCTTCGCCATCGCCGGCAAGGAGGTCTGGGAGGCGGTGGCGCTGAAGAACGGCGCGCTGCGCGGCCGCAAGGCGCTGACGCCGCTGGTCGCCGCCGCCGGCGGGATGATCGGGCCAGTCGCGGTCTATCTCGGCGGCGCGGCGGCGCTCGGCAGCTTCTCGATCCTGGCCAACGGCTGGGCGATCCCGACGGCGACCGACATCGCCTTCTCCTACCTCATCGGCCGGATCGTGTTCGGCGCAGGGCATCCGGCCGTGATGTTCCTGCTGCTCCTCGCCATCGCCGACGACGCCGGCGGGCTGCTGATCCTCGCCGTCTTCTATCCGCAGGGCGAGCTGGCGCCGGCCTGGCTGCTGCTGTCGTTCGGCGCGGCGGCGGCGGCCTACCTGCTCGCCAACTGGCTGCCGCGGCGGATGGACCGGGGCTATCCGCTCAAGCCGTTCTCGAGCCGTGTCCGGCGCAAGCTCGGCGTCTGGCCCTACGTGATCGCCGGATGCCTGAGCTGGTACGGCTTCCAGCAGGCCGGCATCCATCCGGCGCTCGGCCTGCTGCCGGTGATCCCGGCCATCCCGCATGCGGATGTCGAGTTCGGCCTCTTCGCCGAGGAGGAGGCCTATCAGCTCGACCTGCTCAACCGGATGGAGCACGGGCTGAAGGCGCCTGTCGAGGTGATCCTGTTCTTCTTCGGGCTCGCCAACGCCGGGGTCGAGTTCTCGGCGATGGGCGAGGCCACCTGGCTGGTGCTGGCCGGGCTCGTGATCGGTAAGCCGGTCGGGATCACGCTCTTCGGCTTCTGGGGCGCGCGCGCCTTCGGCATGCCGGAGGGGATGGGAATGCGCGACGTCTTCGTGGTCGGCTGCCTGGCGGCGATCGGCTTCACCGTGTCGCTCTTCGTGGCGAGCGTCGCCTTCCCGCCGGGGCCGGTGCAGGACGCCGCCAAGATGGGCGCGCTCTTCTCGTTCGGGGCCGCGGCTCTCGCGATCGCCGCCGGGCGCATCGTGCGGGTCGAGCGGCGGATCGCAACCGCAGTGCTCCGCCCGCACGAAGGGTGAGAGCGGCCCGGACGGCAGGGACAAGCTCAACTGGGTTGCGACGCCGGTCGGGTTCGAGCGCGCGAGCTGATCCTGCCGCCGTCGATGCGCCGAAGCGAGATCTCGAGCCTGGCCTCGGCGGCGGAGATCTCGCCCAGCACCCGTCTGGTGTAGGTCATGTGATCCTCGGCGGCCTGACCGGCCGCCTCCGAGTTCCGGGCCATGATGGCCTCGAAGATCGCCCGGTGCTGATCGAGCAACACCTCCCGGACCTCGGGGCGGGTATAGAGCTTCTCCCGATTGTGGAAGACGCCCCTTCGCAGCATGCCGGAGAGAGCGTGCATGACTTGCAGCAGCACGATGTTGTGGCTCGCCTCGTAGATCGCGACGTGGAGATCGACATCCGCCTCGGCCTCGTCATGCGCGGACTTGGTGTGGGCAGCGACGATCTGGTCCATGCAGCGCTGCAGCGTCGCGCGGTCCACGTCATTGGCCCGCGTCGCCGCGAGACTCGCCGCCATCCGCTCGAGCGTTCCGCGGACTTCAAGATAGTCCTCAACGGTCTCGGCCCTGTCGGACATCAGCTCGATCAAGGGATCGGTGATGCTCGTCGCGAGTGGCGCGACGGCCCGTCCACCCCCCGGCTCGGTCACCAGTAGGCCCTTGTCCTCGGGCATCTTTATCCCTTGGCGTAGCGTCGGGCGCGACACGTTCAGGCGCAGGGCCATTTTGCGCTCGGGCAGCAGGGACTCGTTCGGCCGCAGCGAACCCTCGCGAATCAGGTCCTCGATATGGCGGGCGGTCGCCTCGGCCGCGGTGCTGCCCTTGACACCTTCCTTGCTCACGTTCTCTCTTTCTGATCGCCAAAGCCTTTCAGCAGGTTGTCGGCATCATGCGTGATGCGATCCTAAACCGGAAGGCCGGACCAGGCAAAGAGATTTTATCCATTGACGTGTGTGGTCAAAGTATTTTACCTTAACTACGGCTATGTGGATAACCATACGGCCCAGAAGATAGTCCCGGAAAACCGGGCATTCAAAGTGTGGCGCGGGTGCGGTCCGGCGTCGCGCTGGGAGGGAAGCGCCGCATGACGAAAGCCGATCGCTCTCCTGCACCCGCACGTTATGGACCAGCGCCTGACACAGAATCTAAGGTCGCCAGAGGCGCCCTGCTCGCCGAGCTCGGCCGCCTTGTGGGCCCGTCGCAGGTCCTGACCTCGGCGCGGCAGGTGCGGGGCTACACCCGCGGCTTCCGCTACGGCTCCGGCGCGGTGGCCTGCGTGGTCCGCCCCGGCAGCCTCGTCGAGCAGTGGCGCGTGCTGAACGCCGCCATCGCCGCGGGCCGCATCGTGATCTTCCAGGCGGCGAACACCGGCCTCACCGGCGGCTCCACCCCCTGGGGCGACGACTACGACCGCGAGATCGTCCTCGTCAGCCTGCGCCGGCTCAAGGGCGTCCACCTGGTCGACGGCGGAAGGCAGGTCGTCTGCCTGCCCGGCGCCACCCTCGACGCGCTGGAGAAGGCGCTGCGCCCGCTCGGCCGCGAGCCGCATTCGGTGATCGGCTCCTCCTGCATCGGCGCCTCGGTGCTCGGCGGCGTCTGCAACAATTCCGGCGGCGCGCTGATCCATCGCGGCCCCGCCTATACCGAGATGGCCCTCTACGCCGAGGTGCGCGAGGACGGCTCGGTCGCCCTCGTCAACCATCTCGGCCTGCCGCTCGGCAACGACCCCGAGGAGATCCTCGCCCGCGTCGAGAAGGGCGACCTGCCCGAGCCGGAGCCCTCCGAGGCCTGGGGCTCGGACCGCGAATACGCCGCGCACGTGCGCGACGTCGACGCCGCGACCCCTGCCCGCTTCAACGCCGATCCCCGCCGCCTGCGCGAGGCCTCGGGCTGCGCCGGCAAGCTCGCGGTCTTCGCGGTGCGCCTCGACACCTTCGAGGCGGAGAAGGAGACGGCGGTCTTCTACATCGGCGCCAACGACCCCGACGAACTGACCGAGATCCGCCGCCACATCCTCGCGAGCTTCGAGAGCCTGCCGATCGCCGGCGAGTACATCCACCGCGACGCCTACGACGTGGCGGCGAAATACGGCAAGGACACCTTCCTCTTCATCCAGAAGGCCGGGACCGACCGCATGCCCGCGCTCTTCGCGACCAAGGCGAAAACCGACGCGATCACCGAGCGGCTCGGCCTCGGCGCCACGCTGACCGACCGGCTCGCCCAGGGCGTGGCGGCGCTCGCCCCCCAGCACCTGCCGGCACGGATGAACGCCTTCCGCGACCGCTTCGAGCACCACCTGCTGCTGCGCATGGGCGGCGCCGGCATCGCCGAGGCGCGCGGCTACCTCGCCGGGCTCTTCCCCTCGGCGACGGGCGACATGTTCGAATGCACGCCGGACGAGGGCAAGGCCGCCTTCCTGCACCGCTTCGCGGTGGCCGGCGCGGCGGTGCGCTACCGCGCCGTGCATCCGGCGTCCGTCGAGGACATCGTCGCGCTCGACATCGCGCTCCGCCGCAACGACCGCGACTGGGTCGAGACGCTGCCGCCCGAGATCGACGCGCAGATCGAGAAGAAGCTCTATTACGGCCATTTCTTCTGCCACGTCTTCCACCAGGACTACGTGGTGAAGAAGGGCCATGACTGCCTCGCGCTCGAACACGCGATGTGGAAGCTGCTCGACGCCCGCGGCGCCGAGTACCCGGCCGAGCACAATGTCGGCCATCTCTACGAGGCCAAGCCCGCGCTGGCCGGGTTCTATCGCGCGATCGACCCGACCAACAGCCTGAACCCGGGCATCGGACAAACCTCGAAATGCGCCCATTGGCGCTGAGGGGGCCGGCGTCTTTTACGATGGACTGAGCTGAGAAAACCGGGCGCAAGGGCCGCCCGCTACTGGAGGAAAACATGCCTGCCTTGATCATCTTCCTGCTGGCATTGTTGCCGATAGCGACAGTGTTCCTGCTGCTCGTCGTGCTCGGCCGCTCGGCCAAGTTCTCGATGCTCGTCGCCTATGTCGTAACGGTCCTGACCGCGCTCCTCATCTGGGGCACCGAGCTCAACAAGGTGATGGGCGCGACGGTCAACGGCGTGGTCACCGCGGTCAGCCTGCTCTACATCATCTTCGGCGCGATCCTGATCCTCTACACGCTCGAGGAGAGCGGCGGCATTCGCTCAATCCGCAACGGCTTCACCTCGATCTCGCCGGACCGGCGCGTGCAGGCGATCATCATCGCCTGGCTGTTCGGCTCGCTGATCGAGGGCGCCTCGGGCTTCGGCACGCCGGCCGCCATCGCCGCGCCGCTGCTCGTCGCCATCGGCTTCCCGGCCATGGCCGCGGTCATGGTCACGCTGATCATCCAGTCCACGCCGGTCTCGTTCGGCGCGGTCGGCACGCCGATGCTGGTCGGCGTGAACACCGGCCTCAAAGGGCAGGAGACCGTCAACGCGCTGATCGCGCCGATGGAGTTCTACGACTACCTGGTGAGCATCGCCGTCAAGGTGGCGACCATCCACGGGCTCGTCGGCTTCCTGATCCCGCTGATCTTCGTCGGCATGCTGACGCGCTTCTTCGGGGCGAACCGCTCCTTCATGGAGGGCTTCCGCATCTGGAAGTTCGCGCTCTTCGCCGGCCTTGCCTTCACCGTGCCCTACTGGATCATCGCCTCGACGCTCGGACCGGAGTTCCCCTCGCTTCTCGGCGGGATCATCGGGCTCCTGATCGTGGTGCCGGCGGCGCAGCGCGGCTTCCTGATCCCGAAGGAGACCTTCGACTTCCCGCCGCGCAACCAGTGGGACGATGCCTGGGTCGGGAAGCTCGACGACCTCGAAGATCACAACGCCCACAAGCCGCTGATGCCGCTGCTGAAGGCCTGGGCGCCTTATGTCATCGTCGTGCTCCTCCTCGTCCTCACCCGCACCATCCTCCCGGTGAAGGCGTTCCTGAACTCGCCGGAAGTGACGATCGCGCTCGACAACCTGTTCGGCTCCGGCATCAACGCGCGGGTGCAGGTGCTGTACCTGCCGGGCACGATCCTGATCCTCGCCTCGATCATCACCTTCTTCCTGCACGGGATGAAGGGCAGCGACTACGTCAAGGCGCTGAAATCCTCGGGCACCACGATGATCGCCGCCGCCCCGGCGCTGCTCCTGGCCGTGCCGATGGTGCAGGTGTTCATCAACTCGGCTTCCGACACGCTGGCCAGCATGCCCATCGTGCTCGCCGAGGGCGTCTCGGGCACCGTGGGCGCCGCCTGGCCGATGTTCGCGCCGTGGATCGGGGCGATGGGGGCCTTCGTCGCCGGGTCGAACACGATCTCGAACATGATGTTCTCGCTGTTCCAGTTCTCGACCGCCGAGAGCATCGGCCTCGGGGCCGCCGGCGCGGCGACCGTGGTGGCTCTGCAGGCGATCGGCGGGGCCGCGGGCAACATGATCTGCGTCCACAACGTCGTCGCGGCCTCGGCCACGGTCGGCCTCGTCGACCGCGAGGGCGAGATCATTCGCATGACCCTGATCCCGATGGCCTACTACTGCATCCAGGGCGGGCTGATCGGTTTCGCGATGCTGACGGGCAACGTCATGTGGTGGGTGGCTGCGGTGATCTGGGCCGGGGCCGTGCTCGCGGCGATGGCCATGAACCGCGGCCGGCCGATGGCTCCCGCCGCGGCGGCGCGGTGACGCCATGAGCCATGCATCCGGCCCCCGCGTCGGCCTCTTCGTCACCTGCCTCGTCGACGCGATGCGTCCGCAGATCGGCTTCGCCGCCCTGCAGCTTCTCGAGGAGGCCGGATGCACGGTGGAGGCGCCGCTCGCCCAGACCTGCTGCGGCCAGCCCGCCTGGAACAGCGGCGACAACGCCGACGCGGCCTCCCTCGCGCGGCGGGTGATCGCGGCCTTCGAGCCCTACGACTACCTCGTCGCCCCTTCGGGTTCCTGCGCTGGCACAATCGCGCACGGCTATCCCGAAATGCTCGGCGAGGACCCCACGTGGGGTCCTCGCGCCCGCGCGCTGGCGGCCAAGACCCACGAGATCCTGAGCTTCCTCGTCGACGTGCTCGGCTATGCGCCGCAGGGCCTGCGGCTCGACGCCGCCGCCACCTACCACGACAGTTGCTCGGGGCTGCGCGAGCTCGGCGTCTTTGCCCAGCCCCGCGCCCTGCTCGCCGCAGTCGAAGGCTTGGAGATGCGCCCGCTCGAGGGCAACGACGTCTGCTGCGGCTTCGGCGGAACCTTCTGCGTGAAATACCCGGCGATCTCGAACGCCATCGTCACCGAAAAGGCCGAGGCGATCGAGCGCACGCGCGCCGACCTCCTGCTGGCAGGCGACCTCGGCTGCCTGATGAACATGGCCGGCAAGCTCCACCGCCGAGGCTCGAACATACGCTGCTACCACACGGTCGAGATCCTTGCGGGCGGCGGCGACGGCCCCGCCGTCGGAGAGAAGCCATGACCGCCGCCGCCGTCCAGCCGGACTTCAAGCATCGGACGAAGGCCGCGCTCGCCGACGCGACCCTCAAGGTCGCGATCGACCGCACCACCGGCACCGCCGAGAAGAAGCGCGCCGCCGCGCTCGCCGTCTTCCCCGAGTTCGATGCGGCCCGCGCCCGGGGCAGGGCGATCAAGGACCATGTGATCGCCAACCTCGACCACTACCTCGAGACCTTCGAGCGCAATGCCACGGCGGCGGGCGCCACGGTCCACTGGGCCGCCACCGACGCCGAGGCCTGCGAGATCGTGGTCCGCCTCTGCCGCGAGGCCGGCGCGAAGCGCGTCACCCGGTCGAAGTCGATGCTCGGCGAGGAGATCGGCCTGCCCGACGCGCTGGCCGCCGCCGGGATCGAGCGGGTCGAGACCGACCTCGCCGAGCACATCATCCAGCTCGCCGGCGAGCATCCCTCGCACATCATCTGGCCGGCGATGCACCGCACCCGCGAGCAGGTGGCCGTGCTCTTCAAGGCCGACCACAACCCGCCGCCCGACGCCGAGGACCCGGCCTCGATGGTCCAGAGCGCGCGGCGCGTGCTGCGCAAGAAGTTCCTCACCGCCGATGTCGGGATCTCGGGCGCCAACTTCCTCGTGGCCGACACCGGCGCCACCTGCACGGTGACGAACGAGGGCAACGCCGAGCTGACCACCACGCCGCCGCGCGTTCATATCGTCACCGCGGGGATCGAGAAGATCGTTCCCACCACCGCCCACGCCGTCGCGCTCCTGCGCCTTCTTGTGCGCTCGGCGACCGGCGGCGAGATGACCCAATACACCACCTTCCACCATGGCCCGAAGCGCCCTGGCGACGCGGACGGTCCCGAGGAGATGCACATCGTCCTCGTGGACAACGGCCGGTCCCGCATGATCGCCGACGAGTTCCGCGAGATGCTGCGCTGCATCCGCTGCGGCGCCTGCATGAACCACTGCGTCGTCTACCGCCAGATCGGCGGCCACGCCTACGGCGGCACCTATCCGGGGCCGATGGGCGCCGTGCTGACCCCGGTGCTCGACGGACTGGCGCAGTCCCGCGATCTGCCCTTCGCCTGCACGATGAACGGCCGCTGCGCCGAGGTCTGTCCAGTGCAGATCCCGCTGCCGATGCTGCTCCGCGCCTGGCGGGGCCGCAGCTGGCGCGAGGGGCTGGAGCCGCGGGCGATGAAGGTCGGGCTCGGCCTCTGGGCGACCGTGGCGCGCCGCCCGGCGCTCTATCGCCTGGCCAGCACGGCAGGGACGCGGATGCTGCGCCTGCTCGGCCGGTCCGGCTGGATCCGCTCGCTGCCGCTCGCCGGCGGCTGGACCGATCACCGCGACCTACCCAGCCCGACGGGAGGGACCTTCATGGAGCGCTACAGGACCGAGCGGAGGAACGGGCGATGAGCGCCCGCGACCGCATCCTCGCCGCGATCCGCGCCGGCCTGGGAGAGCCACGGCAGGACCCGGGCGCGATCGCCGCCGAGGCCGAGGCCCTGCTCGCCGACCCCGACGCGATCCGCCCCCGCCTCGCAGCAGCGACGCTGGTCGATTCCTTCGCGGCCAAGGCCACGGCGCTCGGCGCCACGATCGACCGGGTCACAGCCCTCGGGGAGGTCCCGGCTGCGGTTAGTCGCTATCTGGCGATGCACGGCCTGCCGCCCTCGGTGGCCCTCCAGCAGAGCGCCGAGCTCACGGACCTTCCCTGGGGCGACGTGCGGACTCATGCCGCGATCGCTGCGGACGAGCCCGCGGCCATTGGTCTCGCGCGCTGGGGCATTGCGGAAAGCGGCTCGATGGTGATCCACTCTGCGCCGGACAGCCCGATCCTGCTCGCCTTCCTGCCGCTCCATCACGTCGTCATTCTGCACGCCGCAGACATCCTCGCGCATCTCGAGGACTACGCTGCCCTGCTTGACGGGGGAACACATCCGCGCAACGCGATCCTCATCACCGGCCCGAGCGGCACGACCGACATCGAGGGCAGCTATGTCCGAGGCGCCCACGGCCCAGGCTATCTCCACGTGATCGTAATCCTCGCTGAGGATATTCGTCAGAATGCCACAGCCCCAGGTAGTGTCTCAGCTTGAGATAGGTCGCCCTGGACGTGCTTCTCATAGCCGGCCCGACGTGGTCGATTTCGACCCTGACGCGGCTGCGGCCTACGGCGTCCTGCGGAGCAGGCTGGAAAGGGCCGGGACCGTCATCGGCCTATGACATGATGATCGCCGCTCATGCCATCAACCGGCGGGTCTGCGTCGTCACCAATAACCGGCGCGAGTTCGATCGTGTCGAAGGACTGGCCGTGGAGGACTGGTCGGTCTGATCGCCGGAGGCCGTCCCTCGCCGCCTGCGTCGTTTCACCCGGCGGCGGTGATCCAGGAGGCGGCGACGTGGACGGCGAGGCCATCACTGATGGCGCGGCATCGGAGGATTCGTCTTGCCTGCATCGACCCACCCTCGCTTGGCAGGTCGCAAGCGCCGAGACGGTCCTCTGGGGAGTCTGTTCCTGGATCGGTGGCCCGAATTCATTCTACCGGTTCATCGCGGATATCGACGCGATCCTGATGGGGCGGGGCTCCTTTGAGGCCGTTC
>ERZ500977.148-NODE-148-length-13382-cov-5.063780_pt1 | contig 13382 bp, 13 predicted proteins | sample MGYA00248863_ERZ500977 | MGnify/ENA primary metagenome ERZ500977 (study PRJEB25958, sample SAMN03398581) | human skin metagenome | study: EMG produced TPA metagenomics assembly of the Human Skin Microbiome Metagenome (human skin metagenome) data set.
CAGCGCACCACAGCGCGAAACGTCTTCGCGCTGGGTGACGTCAGTTCCCCGATTCAGCTCAAGCATGTCGCCAATCACGAGGCCCGTGTCGTCAAACACAACCTGCTGCAAGGCTGGGACGACACCGCGAACCTGATGCCCGCCAATCACCGCAATGTGCCGTCCGCGGTGTTCACCGAGCCGCAGATCGCGTGCGTGGGTCTGACCGAGAACGAAGCTCGCGCAGCTGGTTACAAGATCCGGTCGAAAGTTCAGGACTACGGCGATGTCGCCTACGGGTGGGCGATGGAGGACAACACGGGGTTCGCCAAGCTGATCGTCGACGATGACAGCGGGCTGCTGCTCGGCGCGCATATCATGGGCCATCAGGCGTCGTCGATCATTCAGCCGATCATTCAGGCGATGGCGTTCGACCTGCCGGCACAGGAGATGGCGCGCGGCCAGTACTGGATTCACCCGGCGCTGCCGGAGGTCGTCGAGAATGCGTTGTTGGCGCTGTGCGGCGAGCCGCCATGGCCGCGGCCCCGGCGGCACTAGGCAGAAGCCGCGGCCCCGGCGGCATTAGCTTTAGCGCCGAAACTGCATTCCGCGCGGTCTTTTCGCGGATTTTCGCGCGCGGAATGCAGTTTCGGCGGCGGTCAAGTCAGGCGGCGGTCAAGTCAGGCTGCGGTGGCGCCGCGCAGGTAGCCGCGACTGGCCGCGACGTCGACCAGCAGGCGTCGCAGCGTGCGCCTGCCGCGGTGCAGACGTGACATCACGGTGCCGACCGGGGTTCCGAGGATGAGCGCAATCTCCTTGTAGCTCAGCCCTTCTACGTCTGCGTAGTAGACGACCAGACGCTGCTCTTCGCTGAGCTGTTCGAGCGCCTGCCTGACCTCGTCGTCGCCCAGGGATTCCAGCGCGGCGAGCTCGGCTGAGGGTAGGCCCGTCGACGAGTGCCCCGCGTGGTCGTGCAACTGCGCATCGGTGAGACCTTCGGACAGGATCTCCGCCGGCCTGCACTGGGACCTGCGGTAGGACTTGATCCACGTGTTGGTCAGGATGCGCAGCAGCCAGGCGCGGATGTTCGTCCCTTCTTCGAAGCGATGAAAAGCTGCGTAGGCCTTCATCATCGTCTCCTGCACGAGGTCTTCTGCATCGGCGGCGTTGCCGGTGTAGCGACGCGCGGCACGATACAGGGTGTCCAGCAGCGGCAGTGCGTCGCGCTCGAACCGTTCCAGATCTGGATCCGTCATCGTCATGGTCATGCTCGGTTCCCTCCACATCGCTTCTGTCGTCGTTGATTCCAATCTAGGAGCGATCGACGCGAATTCCAGATGTGCATAGGAAACGCAAACATTTGCAAAACATTTGAACGAGAACAGCTTTCAGATTCGACGGGTGACGGCGAACGCCCCCGGACCCGTGGCGACCAGAAGCAGGAAGCCGAAGCAGTACAGCACCGCGGTCTCACCACCGTTGACCAGCGGCCAGAATCCGTCGGGGAAGTGCATCCAGAAATAGGCGACTGCCATCATGCCCGAGGCCAGAAATGCGGCGGGCCGGGTGAGCAGGCCGATGGCGATGAGGCCGCCGAGCACTATCTCCAGGGCGCCGGCCCACCACATCGGCCAGGCGCCGAGCGGTGCGGGTGACCCCTGCGGCCAGCCCGCCAGCTTGGCGGTGCCGTGCATCATGAACAACAGGGCGACGACGATGCGGAACACGCCGAGCGCGATGTCGGCCCGTACAGTCGGACGGGCCTCGAGCGTGGTGTCAGTGGACATGACGGAGAACCTTCCCTCGCATGGTGTGAATCACGTGAGTGCCCGGACGTCACCGGCCGGGCTCACCGAGCCATTGTCCCGGCAGGCAACGCCACCCGGGTCGACCCTCATAGGCAATTCAAATGTCTGACAGCGTTTTTCGTAGCGGTCAATAATGCTGACGTTCGGGCCGGGGCGAGACATATGAGATCTCTATGAGGGTGGTGACGGCGCGGGCCGCTGCGCGTGACAATGATCGGATGACGTCTGCGCCGGTGGAGGACCAGGGGCCCCGTCGCGCGATCCTGGGCAAGCTGCCCCGAATGTATCGCGCCGACGGGTCTCCGATACGCGTGCTGCTCGTCGACGACGAGCGCGCACTGACCAACCTCGTGCGCATGGCGCTGAAGTACGAAGGATGGGAGATCGAGGTCGCCCACGACGCAGCCGAAGCAGTCGCCAAATACCAGGAGAACACCCCCGACCTGCTGGTCCTGGACATCATGCTTCCGGATATGGACGGCCTCGGAGTGCTGGCCCGACTGCGTGAGTCCGGTACCTACACACCGACGCTGTTCCTCACCGCCCGCGATTCGGTGTCGGATCGCGTCACCGGCCTGACGGCAGGCGGGGACGACTACATGACCAAGCCGTTCTCCCTGGAAGAACTCGTCGCACGGCTGCGCGGGCTGTTGCGCCGCTCGGCCTACCTCACCCCCACCGAGGACGAGACCCTTGCGGTCGGAGATCTCGCGCTGGATGCCGCCAGCCGTGAGGTCACACGCGCCGGCGAGCCGATCTCGCTGACGTCGACGGAGTTCGAGCTGTTGCGGCTGCTGATGCGCAACCAGCGAAAAGCCCTGGACCGCAACGAGATCCTGCGGCAGGTGTGGAACTACGATTTCGGCGGCCGGTCCAGCATCGTCGACCTGTATGTCTCCTACCTGCGCAAGAAGATCGACGCAGGCCGGGAACCGATGATCCACACCGTGCGCGGCGTCGGCTACATGCTGCGACCGGCGCAATGATGCCCGCGTGGCGGAGCTGGTCGCTGCTTCGTCAACTGGTCGTCGGCGTCTCGGCGGTCGTGATGGTGGTCCTGGTCACGGTGGGCACGATGTCGGTGGTGAGTCTGCGCGCTTCCGTGCTGGGCATCATCGACACCCAGCTGACGGGCGCCGCCGACGGTGGGATCAGCTCGATGAACAAATACCGGAGTTCCCCCGGCCCCGGAGGCGAGCTGCCCGCCCCCGGGACGATGAAACCCCTGACTCATTTCATCGGGCAGGCCCCTGGCAATGTGGTGGCGCTGATCCAGAACGGCAAGGTGGTGGACTCGGCGTTCTTCGGGGACGGTGAGGCGCGCAAGGCCCCTCAGGCAGCCGTCGACACCATAGCGGGGCTGTCGTGGAGCGATCCGGAACCTCGCACCATCGAGCTGCCCGGACTGGGCTGGTACCGGATGGTCGGCAGACCCGGCGACGGTGACGAGATCCTGGTGACCGGCGTGTCCCGGGCGCCCGCGTGGGACGCGATGGTGCGTGAGACCGCGATCGTGTCGGGGATGACTGCCATCGCGCTGGTGGTCACCGCACTGAGCACGATTGCGATGGTGCGCTTCGCGCTGCGGCCGCTGCGCCGGGTGGCAGCGACGGCAGCCGAGGTGGCCAGCCTTCCGCTCGACCGCGACAACCACGCGATCACGCCGCGGGTTCCGCCCGGCGATACGGATCCCCGCACCGAGGTGGGACTGGTCGGAGACACGCTGAACCGGTTGCTCGACCACGTCGAGCAGGCACTGAGCGATGTCGCGGCCTCGGATCGGCGGATGCGGCAGTTCATCACCGACGCCAGCCATGAGCTGCGCACACCGCTGGCCGCGATCCACGGTTATGCGGAGCTGACCCGGCAGGACAGCGCGGTGCTGCCCGAGACTACGGAGTACTCGCTGGCCCGCATCGAAGCCGAGACTCGGCGGATGAATTCGCTGGTCGCCGATCTGCTCCTACTGGCGCGTCTCGACGAGGGTCAAGACCTGCAGGCCACCTCGATCGACCTCGCCGATCTGGTGGTCGACGCCGTCAACGATGCGGCGGTGTCGGCGCCGACGCACGGCTGGTTGACACAGGTTCCCGACGGGTCGGTGTGGGTGCGCGGTGACAGGGCCCAACTGCACCAGACCCTGGCCAACCTACTGTCCAACGCTCGTCTGCACACGCCCGCGGGCACCACGGTCACGACTCGCCTGTCGGCCGGGACGGACGACGACGGAACGCCCTTCGTCGAGATGTCGGTCACCGATGACGGGCCGGGCATCGACGCCGAGCTTCTGCCGCACCTCTTCGAACGTTTCGTGCGTGCCGACAAGTCTCGGTCGCGCCAGACGGGAAGCTTCGGGCTCGGACTGTCCATCGCGGCGTCGATCGTGGAATCGCACGGCGGCACCATCAATGCTCGATCCTCCTCGGGAGCAACGACGTTCAGCGTCCGTCTGCCCGCCGCGCCTGCGCCGGCCGTCCCGGCGCAGACCTCAGCGTGAGCCGACGGCGAACCCCCACGGAAGCTCCAGCCGGTGCGCGGCAAGCAGTTCGGAATCGGCGAGCACCTCGTCGATGGGTCCGTCGGCGACGATGACCCCGCCGTCCATGACGATTGCACGCCGACACAGTTGCGCCGCATAGGGCAGATCGTGGGTGACGATGAGCATGGTGGCATCCAGGCCCGCCAATGTTTCGGCGAGTTCCCTACGCGCCACCGGATCGAGGTTGGCCGACGGTTCGTCGAGGACGAGCACCTCTGGTTCGCAGGCCAGCACCGTTGCCAGGGCTGCCCGGCGACGCTGCCCGCCGGACATGTGGGCGGGGCTGCGTCCTGCCAGCTCGGTCATGGACACCGATTCCAGGGCGCGCGCGACGCGGTCCTCCAGTTCGGCACCGCGGAGGCCGAAATTGGCAGGTCCGAAGGCGACATCCTGGGCGAGGGTCGGCATGAACAGCTGATCGTCGGGATCCTGGAAAACCAACCCGACGCGACGGCGGATGTCGCGGAGAGTGTTGCGGGACAAGGTGGTTCCACCGATCTCGACGGTGCCCTGCAACGCGCTGAGGACACCGTTGAGGTGGAGCATCAGGGTGGTCTTGCCAGCGCCGTTGGGCCCGAGCAGCGCGACGCGTTCGCCCGTGGCGACCTCGAGATCGATTCCGCGCAACGCCGAATGCCCGTCGGGGTAGGCATAGCTCAGCCCCGTCACCCGGATCGCCGGCGTCACAGCGTCACCCAGGCCGTCAGAGCCACCGATGCGGCGGCCGCGGCGGGAATCAGCGCCGTCACCCACTGCCGCGGCGTCGCCGAAGCGACGCATCCGGCCCCGACCGCCAGCGCCGGGACGTGCCCGTCGAAACCTCTGGACAGCATCGCCAGATACACGCGCTCACCGCGTTCGTAGGATCGCAGGAACAGTGCCCCTACGCTTTTCGCCGTCGCACCGACCTGGTGCAGCATTCGCGGCGAGTCGCCGCGGGAGATCCGCGCCATCCGCATCCTGCGGGCTTCCGCGGTGAGGACATCGATGTAGCGGATCATCAGAGTCAATACCGACACGATGACGGCGGGCACCCGTAGCCTGCTCAGCGCCACCGGTAACTCCGCCGCCGCGGTGGTCGCCGCCACGGTCAGCGAGGCGGCGACGCCGAGGGTTCCTTTGATGACGATGCCCCAGGCGGCGTACAGCCCGGCGACGGACAGTTGCATGCCGGCCACGTCGACCCGCTCACCTCCCTCGGCGAACGGCAGAAGCACCGCCAACACGATGAACGGTGCCTCGATCAACATCCGCGGCAGGATCCACCGCAAAGGAATGCGCGCGATGGCCCACACCGCAACGATGATCAGCGCGTAAATGCCGAACGGCCAGAACAACTCCCGCGGCGTCGCCACCACGGCGAGCACGAACGCCACGAGGCAGACGATCTTGACTTCCGCAGGGAGCCGATGAACAGGCGAATCGTCGTCGCGGTACAGCGGGTGCGCGTGACCGCCGCCCACCGTCAAGGACCTTCTGTCGACTTGCGTTTCACCCGGGATCGGGCGATCAACCAGAAGGCTCCGCCCGCAACGAGCACCGTGACGACGACGCCGACGATCCCTGCCAGGCCCCCTGTGCCGTCCTGCCCGCCAACGGCGTAGTCGGCCAGTGGAGAGCCGGCCATGGGGTGCTCTTCGGCGTGCTGGGCGATGCAGTCACCCTGCAGTTCCTCGCCGTCGGCTGTCTCGACCACCTCACAGCCCTGCAGTGTCGCCGAGTCCAGGCCGTCCGGGCTGGAGCTGGCGAAGTAGGAGACCCCGCCGGCGATCAGCACGGTGACGATCGCGAAGCCGATCCAGAACCGCCAGCGGCGCTGAGACGTCTCGGTCATGCGGTCACCTCCGCGGACTTGCTGTTGGCGCGAAGCAGGTAGACAAGGTCGGGCCGGGCCCGGACGACGGCCATCACCGTCAGCGCGGTGATGATGCCCTCACCGACGCCGATCAGGACGTGGGTCCCGAACATGTAGGCGGCCACCGAGTCCAGCGACGTCGACGTCGCGCCGCCCAGCGCGTATTGGAGGACGAATCCCATGGCAGCGCAGACGGTTCCGACCACGGCTGAGGCGAAGGCGAGCGCACCGACGACCGGTACCGCGACGCTGTCCCGCCCCCGTCTGATCAGGCGGTACAGCAGCACGGCCGTGCCGTAACCGGCGGCGACGCCGATGACGGCCATGTTGGTGATGTTGGTCCCGAGCGCGGTCACGCCGCCGTCGGCGAACAGCAGGGATTGCACGATCAAGACGATGGCGACGCAGAGCGCGCCGGTGTAGGGCCCCACCAGGATCGCTGCCAGCGCGCCGCCGAGGAGGTGTCCGCTGACGCCGGGCAGGATCGGAAAGTTCACCATCTGCACGGCGAAGATGAAGGCGGCCACGAGGCCTGCGAGCGGCACCGTGCGCTCGTCGAGTTCCTCGCGCGCCCGCCATGCGCAGATGCCCAGCGCGACGATGGCGACGACCCCGAACAGCAGCGAGATCGGGGCGTTGACGATGCCGTCGCTCATGTGCATCGCTTGATGGGTGACGGTCACCCGCAGATGCTATTCCTCCATCTGTTCATCTGTCTAGCTGGTCAGATGGAGAGTATTCACCAGCCGTCAACCGGTCTTGATGCGCTCGCCGGCGGGGTCGTAGAGCGGTCGCAGGGACACCGTGATCGGGTAGAGCGTCCCACCCACATTGATCTGGTAGGCGCCGGTGCGTACCCAGTCCGCATCGATGACCGAACCGTTCGCCGAGCGCAGATATGCCAGCCCGACCCCCGCTCCCGTCGTCTGTCCCCACGCTGCCGACGTCACCTGTCCGGCTACATCGCCGTCGCGCAAGATCAGTTCACCGCCCCAGAGCATGGGCTCGGCGGAGTCGACGGCGAACCCGACGAGCTTCTTGCGCACGCCCTCGACGCGCGCCTTCTCGACAGCCTCACGGCCGAGGAACGGAATGTCGGTCTTGAGCTTGCAGGCAAAGAGCAGTCCCGCCTCAACGGGATTCTCGCTCGGTGTGAGCTCGCGGCCGAACGCGCGGTAGCCCTTCTCCAGCCGCAGCGACTCGATCGCGGAGTATCCGCCGCGGGCGATCCCGTAGCGCTCCCCTGCTGCGATCAGCTCCTCGTACACCCCGACCGCGAACTCCGCAGGGACGTACAGTTCCCATCCCAACTCGCCGACGTAGGTGATGCGCGTCGCGCGCACCGTGGCGTAACCGAGCGAGATCGGGCGGCTGGACCCGAACGGGAACGCCTCGTTGGACAGGTCGGCGTCGGTCAGGGCCGACACCAGGTCGCGCGACCGCGGCCCCATCACCCCGAACACCGCGTACGAGGAGGTGACGTCGACCAGGTGGGCATTCGCGCCGTCGGGCATGTTCCTCACGATGTGGTCCTTGTCGCGCTCCGTGGTCGCGGCACTGCTGACGATCAGATACTCGTCGGCACCCGTCCTGGTGACCGTCACATCGGACTCGTAGGTCCCTCGCGCGTTCAGCATGCCGGTGTAGACCGCGCGTCCGATGTCCACGCCCACGTCGGCAGTACACAGCCACTGCAGCGCGGCGCCGGCGTCGCGGCCGACCAGCAGGTACTTCGAGAAGGAGGTCTGGTCGAACACCGTGACGCCGGTGCGCGTGCTGGTCTGCTCGGCGGCCGACCATTCCAGCCAATTCGGCTTGCCCCAGGTGTAGTCGATCACCGGCGCCGACCCCGGCGGGGCGAAGAAGTTGGCACGTTCCCAACCCATCCTGCTCCCGAAGTTCGCCCCCGCAGCTTCGAGCAGGTGGTGTACGGGTGAGCGACGGAATGGCCGCGCGGTCTTCATTTCCCGGTTCGGCCAGGGGATTTCGTAGTGGATGCCGAGCACTTCGGCGACCCGGTCATGCAACCACCGGTTGTTTCCGTTGAACGGGGCGAACCGGCGGATGTCAACCCCGGTGAGGTCGGTCGTCGGCGCTCCCTCGACGATCCATTCGGCGAGCGCACGTCCGGCGCCACCCGCCGTGGCGATTCCCACGGAGTTGAATCCCGCGCCGACGAAAAAGTTCCGGCATTCGGGCGCCTCGCCGAGGATGAACTGGTTGTCGGGCGTGAAGCTCTCCGGCCCGTTGTAGAACTTCTTGATTCCGGTCGATTCGAGAGCCGGGATGCGCAGCAACGCACTGTTCATCAGGATCTCGAAGTGCTCCCAGTCTTCGTCGAGGAGCTGGAATTCGAACGGGTACGGGATGGCGTCGGGCGAGACCCACGGTTTGGCCTCGGGCTCGAACCCTCCGATGACAAGGCCTCCGACCTCCTCTTTGAAGTAGGTGTAACCGTCCGGGTCGCGCAGGATGGGCAGGTCCGGATGGACGCCCTCGATCGCCTCGCTGACGACGTAGAAGTGCTCGGCGGAATGCAGCGGCACGTTCACCCCGGCCATCGCCCCCACCTGTTTGGCCCACTGACCCGCGCAGTTCACCACGATCTCGGCCTCGATGTCGCCCGCGTCGGTGCGCACTCCCCGCGCCCGACCATCCTTGACGAGGACGTCGAGCACCCGCGTCTTCTCGACGATCCGGCAGCCGCGGTTGCGCGCTCCCTTGGCCAGTGCGAACGTCAGGTCGGTCGGGTTCGCCTTGCCGTCGGCCGGCAGCCAGATGGCACCCACCAGATCGTCGACCCGCATCACCGGATAGTGCTCGAGAGCCTCCTCGGGACTGAGCAATTCGCACTGCAGATCGAACGCGGCAGCGTTGGCCGCGGTGCGACGCAACTGGACCATCCTGTCCTCGGTACGCGCCACCGTGACACCACCACACTGTTTGTAGCCCGCCGACAGGCCGGTTTCGTTTTCCAGTTCCGCGTACAGCGCGGTGGAGTACTGCACCAGGCGCGTCATCCCTTCCGACGCGCGCAGCTGCCCGACGAGACCGGCTGCGTGCCAGGTGGTTCCGCTGGAGAGCTGGCCCTGCTCGAGCAGCAGCACGTCATCGATCCCCAGCTTGGTCAGATGGTAGGCCACACTCGTGCCGATCACCCCGCCGCCGACGATCACCACATGGGCACGCTCGGGCAGGGGCTTGGCTGAGGTCATGATGTCCTTTCCTCGGCGACCGCGTCGAGCAGGCGCGCGTAGTTCGGCCCACGAAACTCGGCGACAGCCGCCTCGTAACGCTCCATCGCCCACCCCCAGAAGTCGAATTCGATTGCACTGGAACCATTCTGGATACATCCCCACAGGGTCCAGCCGTACTTGGCGACGAGACCCTGGAGGTGGGCGCGCGCGGTCTTGTGTCGCAGGGGGCGACCGTAGTATTCGGTGACCAGTTCCTCGAGCTGATCGAGGGAAAGACCGCACTCGCTCCAGATGTTGCCCAGTTCGAAGCACGGGTCGTTGTTACCCGAGTATTCGTAATCGATCAGCCACATCCGGTCGCCGTCCTCGATGAAGTTGCCCGCGAGCAGATCGTTGTTACAGGGCACCGTGGTGTCGTCGGTCGCGCTGAGTACGCGCTCGGCAGCGGCGAAGGCATCGGCGTGCTCGTGGTAGTCCGCCGGGATCCGGAAGCCGTGCTGCTGGGCGGTCACGAGGTAGGCAGGTTGGCGTTCGAACATGTCGAAGCGACCCCGGAAGCGGGGGCCGCAGTGCAGTGTCCGGCATGCCCGCGCCGCCTTGGCGATCACTCCCTCGCGCTGAAAATCCCTGTTCTCCAGCGTTTTTCCTTGAAGGAAGCTCAGCAGCAACACCCCGAGGTCGGGGCGATAGTCCAGCACCCTGGCCCCGACTCCAGCCTTCTCGGCGGCCACGGTGTTGAAGTGCTCACGATCACGATCAATACCGAGCAGGTTGCGCTCGGCATCGACGCAACGCGCCACGTACACCCCGTCGGGAGTCGTGATCTTGACATTGCGGTTGGTCAGCCCGCCGGAGAGCTCCTCGAGGGTGCGCGGCCGCCCGGCCAGCAGCTCGATCTGATCGAACACCCCGTCGAGGTGTTCATCGGTGAGCCGTGCCGACATTCGCGATCCTCAACCGCCGCAGTGTTGGTGGTGTCACTCTAAACCCGTCGACTGCAAAGGTCTAGACTTTATGGCGCTTTATCAGACGAGGCGAGTGACGGGGGTCGGTTCCGCTCGGGATTTGATACGGATCGCGGTCCGGTCCGAACGCAGGTAATCCCTGGAGAATTCGACGGGCAGACCGTTGTCGGCGTAGGACGTTCGCACGATGATCAGCAGCGGGCTCGCCGGTGCCAGCCCGAGGATCTCACTTTGCTCCAGTGTCGCAGGGGCCGCCTCGATCCGTTCGTCGGCGGTACAGGGAGACAACCCGTAATCACGCATGACGGCATATAGCGAGCCGTGCAGATCTTTGGAAATGAGGCCGGGGAACGGTTCAGCGGGCAGATACGCCTCTTCGAGGATGATCGACTCGCCGTTGGCCGTGCGCACGCGCTGGATCTCGTGCACGTAGTCGGTCCTGCGCAGTCCCAGCGCCTTGCTCACGACGATGTCGGGCCGGCGGGTGGACGCTCGGAGCACCATCGCCCCGGGCGCCACGTCGATCCGGCGCATCTGCTCGGTGAAGCCGGGTAGCGCCGCATGGTCGAGTTCGAAACGCGGCGCGGCGACGAAGCTTCCGCCGAAACGTCCACGGCGGCGATCGATAAAACCCTTCGCTTCCACCGCGCTGAGCGCCTGCCGCAGCGTCATCCGGCTCACTCCCAGTGCCGTGGCGATCTCCACCTCGGGAGGCAGCTTGTCCCCGGGCATCAGTTCCCCCGAGACGACGAGATTCTCCAGCCAGTGCGCGATCCGCGCGTGCACGGGCTGGTCGGAATGCCCGCCCAACTCGGGCTGCGGCGCCAGCGGTGGCTCGTCGAGATTCAGCACACGCACCACGCAAGTGTAGGTCCGGGACGGGTGCGCTTTGGCTGCAATCTGTTTCGCTCAGCCGTGTCTTGCGCCGATCCAGTGCAACAGGTCGTGCACGATTTCGTCTTCCAGCCGATAGGTCACCGACCTGCCCGAGCGGGTGCTGGTCACCCAGCCCTGCTGGCGCAAAACCCGAAGTGCCTGTGAGACCGCGTTCTCCGATCGTCCGAGCGCCGCCGCGAGATCGCTGACACAGATCCCAGGTGCCCGGTGCAGGCTCAGCAGGATCTCCAGGCGATGCGGGTCTGACACCAGGTCGAATCGCTGGGCCCAGCCCGGCGTGTCCACCTCGGCCAGCGCAGACGACGCCCGATCGACGAGCTGTTGATCCTCCACAGAGGAGAATGTAGTCCTCGCGCCCGCTCAACGGCTGACATCCACGCGGTCAGCGCTTCGTCGCCGTCACCAACAGGTATTCCGCGTCATAGGCGGTACGTCCGGGTTCGACGGAGCGGTTCCAGTCCGTGAGGAACTCCAGGAACGCCGCGTCGAGCTCAGCCACTCGATCCGGTCGCTCGGCGTTGTACCGGTATGCCGCGATGGTCGGCCCGTAATTGCGCTTCCAGTACTCGCGGAACTCGGCGGGCGTGGCGCAGTGGTTCATGTGCACGGTCTGGCGGGTCATCGTCAGGTCCGTGACGCGATCGCCGAACAGCGTGGCGACGTGGTCCTCGCTGCCCCACAGCGGGGCCGGGCTTGCCCCGGGAGGGGGCGGCGGCACGAACGGCTTCATCGTCGCGAAGAGCCTGCCGATGAAACCCTCCGGCGTCCAATTGATGAGGCCGATAGTGCCGCCGGGGCGGACCACGCGCAGCAGTTCGTCTGCTGTCACCTGGTGGTGGGGCGCGAACATCGCTCCGACACAGGACATTACGACGTCGAAACTGCCATCGGCAAAGGGCAGGGCCTCCGCGTCGGCCTCCACCCATTCCAGTCCGACACCGTATTCGGCAGCGATGCGACGACCCGCCGCGAAGAGCTCCGGGGTGAGGTCGCTGGCCGTGACGACGGCGCCGGCCACCGCGGCGGGAATCGACGCGTTGCCGGTGCCGGCGGCGACATCGAGCACCCGGTCGCCGGGTTTGATCGCGCATGAATTGACGAGCTCGGGCCCCAGCGCCGGAATCAGCTCGGCCGCCACGGACGCGTAGTTCCCCGAAGCCCATAGGGCACGGTGCTTGGCTTTCAGCGCGCGGTCGGCATCGAGGTCAACAGTGGTCATTTCGGTGTTCTCCTTTTCTGTGGTGGGTGTTGGTCGTCATCGTGGTCGCCGAGGTTTCGGCGCTCGTTCGGCAAACGTGAAATCGCCTGTTCAGCGCATTACCCATCGGCTCCGTCTTTTCCGTTGCCGCCGTTGGCGGTCTTCCCCTTCCCGCCGGTGCCGCCCGATCCGCCCTCGCCGCCTGCGCCGGCGTCTCCCCCGTCGCCGCCGCTGCTGCCGTAGCCGTTGCCGTTCACCGATGAGCCGTTGCCGCCCTTGCCACCGTCTCCGCCGTCGGAGCCGAGGCCGCCTTTGCCACCTTGGCCGCCGTGCCCGCCGTGACCCGACCCGTCGTTGGTGTGGCCGTTGCCGCCGGCGCCCCCGTCTCCGCCGTCACCGCCCAGTACGCCGCCTCTACCGCCTGCTCCCCCTTCGCCGCCGTAGGTGACATCCCTGGTACCGATGACGGTGCCGCCTGTCCCGCCGCTGCCTCCGGAGCCCGACACGATGGCGTGGCCACCCTTGCCGCCGGTACCGCCGACGCCGGCGCCGTCGTTGCTGATCGCGTACCCACCGTCGCCGCCACGGCCACCGTCGCCCAAGGCCGCCGTTCCGCCGTCACCGGCCTTGCCGCCGAGGGCCGTTCCCTTCTGGGTGGAGGAATTGCCGCCTCGGCCGCCCCGGCCGGCGTCACCGAGAACTCCTGCCGCGCCGCCTTTTCCGCCGTTGCCTCCAGTGGCGGTCCCGGATTGGGCGTCGGCGACGCCACCCATGCCGCCGTCGCCGCCGCGACCGGTTCGGCCTGGGTCGGCCTCGTCGCCGGCATGGCGGCCTCGGTGGCGCTGGGGCTCCTGCACGGGCTCGCCTCGATCACCCTCAAGGGCAACCAGCTCATCTCCGGGGTCGCGATCAACTTCCTCGCCTCGGGGCTGACGGCGCTGGTG
>ERZ500977.149-NODE-149-length-13374-cov-5.092124_pt1 | contig 13374 bp, 12 predicted proteins | sample MGYA00248863_ERZ500977 | MGnify/ENA primary metagenome ERZ500977 (study PRJEB25958, sample SAMN03398581) | human skin metagenome | study: EMG produced TPA metagenomics assembly of the Human Skin Microbiome Metagenome (human skin metagenome) data set.
AGGAGATCCGGTCGGCGGGATCGACGATCGCGTCCTTCTGCCCGTAGCGCGCAGCCTGATCACGTAGCAGGACGTCGACGGTGTCAGGCATCGAAGCGCCTTCTCAACGCGGGAAGGTCGACCTTGCCGCTGGACAGCCTCGGGACGTCGTCGTGGCGCAGTGTGATCATTCGCCGCGGGATCTTGTAGGCGGACAACTGCGGCCGCAGAGCCCTCAGCACCTCCTGCTGATGCAAAGCCGTCACAGTGTCGCTCGCGATGGCTGCGGCGACGATCTGTCCGCGCTCGTCGTCGGGCAGACCGAGGACGAGGACGACGGCGCCGGGATCGATCGGTTCCAGCACAGTGGTGAGTGCCTTTTCGACCTCCGCGGGCGTGACGTTGGCGCCCGCGGTCTTGATCATCGAGCCGGCCCGGCCGACGAAGTAGAACACACCGTCGTCGTCCCGCCTCACCAGATCGCCGGTGTGGAACCAGCCGTCGGCGTCGAACGTCTCTTCCCGGCTGCGCCCGTAGTATCCCTGCATCAGGAACCGTCCACGCAGAAGGAGCTCTCCGACAGAGGTTTTCGTGTCACGTCCGGTGTCGGGGTCGGTGACTCGTGCCTCGAAGCCAGGGGCGATGAAGCCGTAGGATCCGCGTCTTCTCTCCGGCTGGTCCGATTCGTCGCCGCTGAGCAGGACGACGCTGCCGGCTTCGGTCATGCCGAGCATGTTGTGCCGCAGTTCGGGATCAACGGGTCGAACGTCGGCGGCCATGATGGGGTAGAGGTTGCCGCGCCGCATCGACGACAGGTCGCGGCGGGCGAAGCTCGGGTGCCGGGTCAGGTGTGCGATACCGGCCACGAAACCATTTGTGACGGTCGGCCTCTCGGCCTCGATGAGGTCGAGGGTGCGTCCGGCGTCGGTTGCGTTGGAGCAGATCAGCGTGGCCCCTGCCACCACCGTGGCGAGAAGTCCAAAGGCGAATCCGCCGATCCAGAAGAACGGCGAGTTGCAGAACAGCCGATCGGACTCGGTGAGTGCGCGGATCTCGTTGAGGCTCCGTTGATGGCCGATCAGCGAGGCGTGCGTGTGGACGACGCCCTTCGGGTCGCTTGTCGAGCCCGAGGTATAGATGATCGCCAGCACGTCGCAGCCGGCGACGTGATCTTGCAGGTCCTCGACTACCTCGATCAATCGCGGATCGGTATCCGCGTCGAACTCGCCGTCGAAGACGATGTGGCGCAGCACCGGCACCGTGGCACTGAACAGGGAGCCCGTCGCCGGCGGTGCACCCACCGCCTCGCGCAGGGCGGCCTCGTAGTCGTGGTTGCGGTAGGTGCGGGCGGCGAGCAGGATGCTGACGTCGCTGTCGAGGAGCTGCCTACGGAGCTCGTTCGGAGTGCTGAAGGTGGAGAACGGCACCACGACGGCTCCGAGGCGTGCCGCGGCGAGCATCGCGACGACGAACTCGGATCCGTTGGGATACAACAGGCCGACGTGCGTGCCCTTACCGGCGCCGAGTGTGACGAGGCGTTGCGCCAGTACCGAGGATCGCGCGTCGGCGTCGGCGTAGGTCAGTCGGTCGTCGTCACAGATCAGCAGAGCCTTGTCGGCGAGCCGTTGCCGTTCGCGCAGCAGTCCTGCGACGGTGTCGCGCGGGGTGGTCACGGTGGCGGAAAGAATGATCGGACCGCCGTCAGGTCGGGCTTGCCCGAGGGGGTGCGGGGGATCTCGGCGGCGATCACGACCTGCGCCGGGATCTCATAGCGCGCCAGACGGTTTGCTGCGTGCGCGATCAGCGTGTCGGGGTCAGCCGTTGCGTTGGGGCGGAGTTCGACGAGGGCCACCGGAATTTCGCCGAGGCGGGCGTCCGGCCGTCCTATCACTGCGGCGCCGGCGACGGCAGGATGGCTTTCCAGCGCGTTCTTGACGTCGTCGGGCATCACCTTGAACCCGCCGCGGATGATGGCCTGGTCGGCGCGTCCCAGGATCCATACGAACCCGTCGGCGTCGATGCGTGCGAGGTCGGTGGTCCTCATCCACCCGGCATCGCCGTCCACCTGCGCTGGGATCACTTCGAGGACCCCCTCAGTTCCCGGTTCCACCGGGGCGCCGTCTCGGTCGACGACCCGAAGCCGCGCTCCGGGGTTCGCCCGGCCCACGCTGCCGCGCTTGTCCTTCCAGAACCTCTCGTAGTCCGGCAGCGTCCAACTCGCCACCCCGCCACCGAATTCGGTGGCCGCGTAGGAGGTCAGTACGGGGATGCCGAACTTCGCCGTGAACGCATCGGCATCGTCGGCCGACAGGGGGGCGGTTCCCGACGTCACCACCTGAACGCCGGCCAGGTCGTCGCGTGTGAGCTCGGAGTGGAGCACGGTTCGCAGGGCTGCGGGCACCAGCGACACCGCTCTCGGCCGGTGTTCGCGCACGGCGTCCGCCCAGCTCGTCAGCTCGAACTTCGGTAGTAGCACAAAAGGCCGGGCCTCGACCAAGCAGAGAAGTACCCGAAACACACCCCCGACGTGTACCAGCGGTGAGTTGACGATCGCCACACCCCTACGGAGTTTCTCCGGGGCTGGAGACTTCTCGGGTTCGCGGCCTAGCACGCTGCGGGCCAGCATGTCGTAGGTGAGGTCGACCCGCTTCGGCGGCCCGGTGGTGCCGCTGGTGAGCATCCACACCGCGACGCCGGGGCGACCGAGATCCTCGGACGTCGCCCCAGGTGTGATGGCGGGGCCGCTATCGAGGTCGTCGAGGGTGACGGTGGTGGCCGTCGTTCCCGGCGCCAGCGCCGCGAGATCCTCGGGGAGTCCGATGATGACAGGAAGCTGCAATTGCTCGATCTCGGCCCTGGTGCGCTCGTCGCCGCGCGCTGGGTTGATGACGACCACGGTGCCGCCACCCACCAGGACGCCGAGGAGAGCTGCGACATGAAGAGGGCTGTTGCGCAACATGATTCCCACTCGACCGGTGCCGGCAAGGGCGCTGATCTCGTCCGCGTACGCGGCCAGCTGACCCCAGGTGGACCACTGTCGTTCGAACTGGATCGCTGGCGCAGTCCGGTCGAGGCCCAGAACATCAATGATGCGCTGTGAGAGCGGGTGCATCAGCGAATCCGCGGAGCCGCTTTGGGAATCGGGCGTTCGGCGAGCTCCCGCGTGGCGATCGGATTTCCCAGACGCGTATAGATCAAGCCCTGATCCATCGCGGCCCGGTAGGGCTTGTCGAGGGATTCCCAGATCGCCTTGACCGTGCCCTGGGTGGCGGTCGGCGGTTTGGCGGCGATAGTCTGCGCGATGTCGTGAGCGCGGTCCCAAAGTTCGTTTTCCGGAACGACTTCGGTGACAAGCCCGATCCGCAGCGCGGTCTGCGCGCCGACTCGTTCGTCATTGCCCATCAGCGCCATGCGCAGCGTGTCACCGAGCCCGACGCGCCGCATCAGGCCGACCGGCTCGAGCGCGGAGACCAGGCCCGCGCTGACATGGGAGTCGAAAAAGGTCGCGCCGTCGGCACAGATCACGACATCGGCCTCGTTGACGAAGTAGAGCGCGCCCGCCGTGCAGATACCCTGCACGGCGCAGATCACCGGCTTCCACATCTTCTGCCATTTGGGGCTCAACAGCTCGCCGGGATCCTCGTGATTCCAGACGATGTCAGGCTGCCCATAGCTCGACTTGATGTCCAGGCCGGCGCTGAAGGCGCGCTCGCCGGATGCGCGCAGTACCACCGCGTTGATGTCCTCGTCGGACTTGATCACGTGCCAGACGTCGCGCATCTCCTCGCACATGGTTCGGTTGAACGAATTCAGCGCCTCGGGCCGGTTCAGCGTGATGGTGGCGACGCGGGTGTCGTGGTCAAGATCGAGCAGAATCGTGTCGAAGGTCGGTGTCGGCTTCACGGGCATTCCCTAACGGCACTGCCAGTTGGGCGCGCGCTTCTCGACGAACGCCAGCGGACCCTCTTTGGCGTCCTCGGTGCGGACGACGCGCTCACGAAACGTCTCGGCGAGGATCTCGCCCTCGAGCAAGGGCAGGTCGAGTGTCTTGTGGATGGCCAGGCGGGTTCCCCGGACAGCAAGCGGTGCATTGGAGTTCACGATGTCGGCGATTTCGTGCGCGCGTTCGAGCAACCTGTCGTGTTCGACCACCTCGGTGATCATTCCGAGCTCGTAGGCGCGCTCTGCGCTCATCCGCTCATGCTTGCCCATCAGTGCCATGCGCAGGGCGACCGAGCGAGGCAGCGCGCGTGCCAGCCGTACCATCTCGCGTGCTGCCACCAGGCCGATGCTCACGTGCGGGTCGAAGAACGTCGCCTTGTCCGACGCGATCACGATGTCACCGGTGGTGACCCAGTCCAGCCCTGCGCCGCAACAGATGCCGTTGATGGCCGCCAGCACCGGCTTGGCCATCCGGCGGAACGGGGGAGTGCCCTCCTGGGGTGCCTCCCACTGGTCGTAGGTGGACAGGTAGGGACGCTCGTAGATGACCTTGCCGTCCTCGGGGATCTCGGTGACGTCGGCTCCGGTGCAGAACGCGCGTCCGTTGCCGGTCACGATCATCAGCCAGATGTTGTCGTCACCCTCGGCTTCGTCATAGGCCGCCCGCAACTCGGTGACCATATGGGGTGAGAGCGCATTGAGCGCCTCGGGGCGATTCAACGTGATGGTGGCCGTATGTCCGTCGACGTCGTAGGTGATGGTGTCGTACTGAGGAGAACTCACGTTCCTTCTTTCGTCTATCTGCCCTGAAAGTCGGGTGCTCGCCTGGCTCGGAACGCGGCCAGGCCCTCCCTGAAGTCTGCTGTTCGGCTGGATAATTCGAGGCCACTCAGCTCGTGGGCCATTGATTCCGGCAGCGATGCTCCATGCCCGAAGTTGATGGCTTGCTTGGCCAGACCGATGGCGACGGTGGGGCCAGAGGCCAGTCGCGAGAGAAGATCCTCTGCCACAGAGGCGAGGTCGTCTTCTGGAACGGCGTCGTAGATGAGCCCCCAGTCGGCCGCATCGATACCGGTGACCTTCTCGCCGAGAAGCAGCATGCGTTTGGCTCGCGTCACGCCGGCGAGGCGGGGGAGCAGCCAGGTGGCACCGGAGTCGGGGCTGAAGCCGCGGTCGATGAACGGTTCCCAGAGGTTCGCATCATGGGTGGCGACCGTGAAATCGGCGGCGAGTGCGAGATTGCAGCCGAGGCCGACCGCCCACCCCCGGACACTGCAGACCACCGGAAGTTGGATCGTCGCAATGAGCTCGACCACTCGATTGGCCGTGTGCGGGATGCGCCGGGTGAGGTTGCCCGGTCGGGGCTTGCCGTCGTTGCTGTTGGTCGCCACCCAGTCGGCGCCCGCGCAGAAATCCTCACCCGCGCCGTCGATGTGGACAGCGCGGAGTGTGTCGTCTGAGGCGGCGTCGGTGAGGATCGCAACGAGCTCGTCGACCATCGTGTGGCTCAACGAGTTACGTCTGCTCGGCCGGTCCAGGATGATCCGCAGGATGGGACCGTCTCTGACCGGGCGCACCGCGCCCGAGTCCGCGTCGTCGCGCACCGAGCCACCGTCCTCTCGGGCCGTCTCGGGACTATACAGATAGCCATACAGTTGGTACTACGATTACCATCCTGTACAACTTAGCAAGGAAAGGCCGTCAGCGGAACAGTGTCGTTTCAGCCGCGAGGACCACGAATTCGTCAGCCCCGGGTCGCAGAACTCGTGGCATCCCGTCTGCGCGACGACATCCTGACCGGACGACTCAAAGAGGGGGACGTGCTGCCCTCGCAGGAAGCGCTTTTCGCCGAGTTCGGGGTGAGCCCGCCCGCTGTGCGCGAGGCGATCCACATCCTCGAATCCGACGGGCTGATCTCCGTGCGGCGCGGCAATGTGGGCGGTGCCGTCGTCCACCTTCCGTCGGCGGAGCGTACGGCGCAGATGATCAGCATGGTGCTGCAGACGCGATCTGCCACGCCCGCAGATGTCAGCGAGGCGCTGCTGCATCTCGAGCCCATCTGCGCGGGCATGTGCGCAGCCCGCCCGGACCGGATGGTCGAGGTGGTGCCCCATCTGCAGGCTGCCGTCGACGCGCAGACCGCCGAATTCGACACTCCAGCAAGCTATGTGCCGAATGCTCGCAGGTTCCATGAGGCGATCGTCTCCCGGTGCGGCAACGAGCCGATGATCCTGCTGATCGGATCGCTGGAAGTCATCTGGTCGGCACACGAGTCATCGGTGTGGAGCGACGACCACCACGCCGGTGACCCGATGGAGCCCAAAACGATGCGGGCCGCGCTTCGTGCCCACCAGAAACTGCTCGATGCCATCACCGAGGGGAATTCCTCTCGTGCAATGCGTCTCGCGCAGGACCACCTCACCGCCGCGCGCCGCAGCACCCTCGCCGCCGGTTCGGACAAGACCATCGACGCCAAACTGATCACAAGCTGAGAGGCCGGACATGACCGCCGAAGACGATCGTGTGCTGTTCGACGTCGATCGCGACAAGCGCATCGCGACCATCACGCTGAACAACCCGAAACAGCGCAATTCCTATGACGCCGCGATGCGCAACCTGCTGGGGCGTTACCTCGACGAGGTTGCCGAGGACGACGACATCACCGTCGTTCTGCTCCGCGGCGCGGATGGGGTTTTCAGCACCGGGGCCGATATGAACAACGCCTACGGCTGGTACGGCACAGGTGGCGGCGATGAGCGCTCGCGCGAAGCGCAGACAGGTAGCGGTGAGCAGAAGCCGGGTCGCAAGAGCCGGCCGTCCCAACGTAGACGCCTGACCGTCGACCGAAAGTCGTTCGGGTTCTATCACAATCTGCTGGGCTTCCCGAAGGTCACCGTCGGCGAGATCAGCGGCTACGCGCTGGGCGGCGGCTTCGAGATCGCCTTGATGACTGACATCTCCGTCATCGCCCGCGACACGAGAATCGGAATGCCCGCCACGCGGTTTCTCGGCCCTGCCCTGGGCAGCCTGCATATGTTCTTCCACCGCCTGGGCCCGGTGTTGGCGCGGCGCATGCTGCTCACCGGCGACATCATCCGCGCGGCGGAGGTCGAACATCTCGGCGTCTTCACCGAGACCTGCGCTGCCGAATCGGTCACCGCACGGGCCCGATACTGGGCCGAGAAGGCGGCGAAGATGCCTGCCGACGGCGTGGTCATCGCCAAGGAGGCCTTCCGTCTGGTCGAACAGAGCCAGGCCTACCAGGGCGAGGAGGTCGCCAGTTATCTCTTCCACGCGTACGGCACGAATCTGCAATTCGCCGAGGGCGAGTTCAACTTCGTCAAGACGCGGGCGCAACACGGGACCAAAGAAGCGTTCCGCCTGCGTGACGAGCATTTCCACGTCCCCGAGCCGGACCCGAACCCACAGTGACCGGGCTCACCTTCTGGCCGCGCTACATTATCTGTTACTTTTGTAACGTCCTTCTGTCATGAAACCGAGGTCGAAAGCATGCCCACACCCGTCATCGTCGGTGCTGCCAGGACGGCCATCGGCCGCTCGTTCAAGGGCACGCTGGTCAACACCCCGCCCGAAACCCTGATCACCACGGTGCTGCCGGAGATCGTTCGGCGTTCGGGCGTCGACCCCGCCGACATCGACGACATCATCTTCGCCGAATCGCACTACGGCGGCGGCGACCTCGCCCGGTATGCGGCAGATGCCACCGGCCTCACGCACGTGCCGGGACAGTCGGTCAACCGGCACTGCGCAGGCAGCCTCACCGCGATCGGCAATGCGTCGGCCCAGATCGGCTCGGGTATGGAGCGCGTGCTGATCGCCGGTGGCGTGCAGTCGCTGTCCATGACACCGCTGGTGAACTGGCGCATCCCCGGCCCCGAGCTCAAGTTCGAAGAGCGCTGGATGCCGCCGACCCACGTCGAGACGCCGGACGCGCCCGCGAAGGACATGTCCATCACGGTGGGCTGGAACACCGCACAGTCTTATGGATTGACCCGTGAGGACATGGACGCCTGGGCCGCGCGGTCGCATCAGCGCGCCATCGCCGCGATCGATGCGGGCAAATTCCTCGACGAGATCGTGCCGCTCAAGGTCGAGCAGTTCGACGGTTCGGTCATCGACTTCAGCGTCGACGAGCACCCCCGCCGCGACACCACGGTCGAGAAGCTGGCCGGTCTGAAGGTTCTGCATCCCGAGATCGAAGGCTTCTCGATCACCGCAGGCAACAGCAGCGGTACCAACGATGCCGCCGCCGGTGTCGCACTCGTCGACGCCGATTACGCCGCAGCCAACGGGCTGAACGTGATGGCCAAGGTGCGGGCCTGGGGCGCTGTCGGCGTCGACCCGCGTGACACCGGTCTCGGTGGCGTCAAGGTCATCGGCAAGGTCCTCGAACGCGCCGGGCTCAAACCGTCCGACGTCACGCTGTGGGAGATCAACGAGGCGTTCGCGTCCGTGCCGATCGCTGCCGTGCGGGAGTACGGCATCGACGAGGAACTCGTGAACTTCTCGGGCAGCGGGTGCAGTCTCGGGCACCCCATCGCCGCCTCGGGCGCGCGAATGGTCACCACCCTCGTCTACGAGCTGCAGCGCCGCGGCGGTGGCATCGGTGTCGCCGCGATGTGCGCCGGCGGCGGCCAGGGCGGCGGCGTCGTCATCGAGGTCTAGCCTCACCTTTCGCCGAAACTGCATTCCACGCGGTCAAATCCGCGAAAACTCAACGCGGAATGCAGTTTCGGCGGGACGAATTCAGCGCTTGCGGGCGGTGGCTTTGGTGGCCGTGGCCTTGCGTGCCGGTTTCTGGTTCTGCTCGATGAGCCGCGCGGCGTGCTCAAGGATGCATTCCAGGCCGAACTCGAAATTGCGATCATCGGAGGCACTGAGGTGGTGCCCCTTTTCCGTGACGGCGGCCAGCAGCGGCGCGGTCTCCGGGTCGATGTTCATCGTGTCGTCGATGTCGCCGTGGCCGTCTTCACCGGCCAGGTTCTTGTCGCGTAACCGCTGCAGCACCACCGAGCCGCGGACATGAACCGACATTGCCGAGTACGTGTCGAATGCGTCTTCAGGGGACAGACCCGCCTCGACCAGGCTGCCGATGGCCTTTTCGACCTCCTGTACCCCCACCTTCGCCGCCCGCGGACTCAGCGCGGAGCGGATGAGGATGAGGTCGCACAGGATTGGATTGCCCATGAAGGTCTTTCGCATGGACCTGGCGTGGACGGCGAGCGTCTCCCGCCAGTCCTTGGCCTCGACGTAGGGGGTGGCGAACGCGTACTGGCGCAGTGCGCGATCGGTCATCGCGTTGAGCAGGTCGTCCTTTTTGCGGAAGTACCAGTAGATGCTGGTGACCCCGACGCCGAGGTGCTTGCCGAGCAACGGCATGCTGAGGTTGTCGATGCCGACCTGTTCGGCCAGTTCGAAGGCGCCCTTGATGATGTCGTCGGGATTGATGGACCCGCGTTCGCGGCGCTGCCGCTTCTCCGCGGTCGCTTGTTTGGCCACTCGGGGCTACCTCCATCAATTCGTGATCGCGAACCTATCGACAGCCATTAGTCTGAACTGCGCCTTTGCGTTCGTGTCGCCAGCCTGTCGCGCAGGCGACTCTACCGCCGCCGGCGGGATCGGATCCTGGCGCCGATCTTCTCCTCTTTTACTGTAAGGCCTATAGTAAGCTTCTCCAGCACTCCCGGTGGTAACCCACGCGAAAGGTCAAGGGCGACAGGTGTCAGACGAGGTTCTCCAGGAACGCCAGGGTCGGGTCCTGATCATCACCATCAACCGGCCGGAGGCGCGCAATGCTTTCAACCTGGCGGTAGCCCAGGGGCTCGCTGACGCGATGGACGAGCTCGACGATTCGCCGGAGCTGTCCGTTGCGATCATCACCGGCGCGGGGGGCAACTTCTGCGCGGGCATGGACCTCAAGGCCTTCATGGCCGGTGAGGTGCCCGCGATCGAAGGCCGTGGTATCGGCTTCACCGAGCGTCCGCCGCGCAAGCCCCTCATCGCCGCGGTCGAGGGCTACGCATTGGCGGGCGGCACCGAGATCGTGCTGGCTACCGATCTCATCGTGGCCGCCAAGAACGCCAAGTTCGGAATCCCCGAAGTGAAACGAGGTCTGGTGGCCGCGGGCGGAGGGCTTCTGCGGCTGCAGAAGCGGATCCCGTACCAGAAGGCCCTCGAACTCGCCCTCACCGGTGACAGCTTCACCGCCGAAGAGGCGTCGCAGTGGGGCTTCGTCAACGTGCTGACCGAGCCGGGAGGGGCGCTCGACGGTGCGCTGGCATTGGCCGAGCGCATCACGGCCAATGGGCCCCTTGCCGTGGCGGCGACCAAGGAGATCATCGTCAAGTCCTCCGAATGGAGCGAGGCCGAGATGTGGAAGAAGCAGGGCGAGATCGCCTTCCCGGTATTCGGTTCCAAGGACGCGATGGAGGGTGCCACGGCATTCGCCGAGAAGCGCAAGCCGAACTGGACGGGAACGTAGCCACCCCGCCAATGGATCTGGGTCTGCGGGACGCCACCGCCGTCGTCGTCGGCGGCGGCCGGGGAATGGGCCTGGCGACCGCCCACTGCTTTGCCGAGGACGGCGCGCGAGTGGCAGTGGTGGGCCGCAACCAGGCGTCGCTCGACGGGGCGGCCGCCCAACTGCGGGAGCGAGGCAGCCCCGACGCGTTCGGCGTCCTCGCCGACACCACCGACGACGCGCAAGTCCGCGAAGCCTTTTCGGCTCTGAGCGACCATTGGGGCGGCCAGCTCAACATCCTCGTCAACGCCGTCGGTCCCAGCGTTCGCGGCACGTTCGACGAACTCGACGACGCCGACTGGCGCCAGGCCGTCGACGAAGGGGCGATGGGAATGGTGCGCTGCGTCCGCGCGGCCCTGCCGTTGCTTCGCGCCGCGGACTGGGCTCGCATCGTCAACTTCTCGGCCCACTCGACGCAGCGCCAGAGCGAAATCCTGCCCGCTTACACGGCGGCCAAGGCGATGGTGACCAGCGTCTCGAAGAATCTTTCGCTGTTCCTCGCGCGCGACGAAATCCTGGTGAACGTGGTTTCGCCGGGCAGTATCGCCTCGGAAGCGCTTGTCGGATGGGCGAATTCGGTGGGCGTCGACGGCGGTGACCCCTACGAGCTGATGGCCGCCATCGATGAGCACTTCGGTCATCCGGCGCATCTTCCGCGCGCGGGTCTGCCCACCGAGATCGGGCCCGTCGTCGCGTTCCTGGCCTCGCACCGCAACTCCTACATGACCGGCGCGAACATCAACGTCGACGGCGGTAGCGACTTCACCTAGGGCGAGGAGAATGTGGGGCGGCGGGTGTGGATTCGCGGCCTCGGTGCTGGGTCTGCCGATCGGGGACCACCCGCATTCACGGCGCCGCAGGCGAGGCTTCCTGAGTTGGCGCAGAACGAGATTCGCGCCGCCCACAAGGCGGTGGGACTGGTCGGCGGATAGCGCGATCGAGCGTTTGCGGAAGCCACTACCGATAGGTGTACAGTATGTGCATCTGTCCGCCTGAGGAGGTACGTCGGTGAGCGCTGTCGATCGCGTCGCGGAGCCCGCCGCCGCCAGCGCTGAACCGGTGCTCTACGAGATCCTCGACAGCGGTGTCGCGGTGCTCACCCTCAACCGACCGGATCGGATGAATTCCTGGGGTGGCGGCCTCGCACGCGCGTTCTACCAGTGCATCGATCGCGCCGAGGCCGACCCCGCTGTCCGGGTCATCGTGCTCACCGGCAACGGCCGGGCGTTCTGCGCGGGCGCCGACATGGGCGACCTCGACACGATCGGGGGCGCAAGCACCAACGGAGACGCCGACGTCACTGCGCTCGTCGGCGAACGTCACCCGCACTTTGTCACCGAACTGCGGAAGCCGTTGATCGCAGCCATCAACGGCGCGTGTGCCGGCATCGGTCTCACGCAGGCCCTGATGTGCGACGTGCGTTTCGCCGCGGCAGGCGCGAAGTTCACCACCGCCTTCTCCCGGCGCGGCCTCATCGCCGAATACGGCATTTCGTGGATTCTGCCGAGGGTGGTCGGCTGGGGCGCGGCGCTCGATCTACTGCTGTCGGGCCGCACGTTCTTCGCCGAGGAGGCCAAGGAACTCGGTCTCGTCAAGGACGTCTTCGCGCCCGAGGATCTGCTGCCGCAGGCCCTCGGCTACGCGCAAGACATGGCGCGCAACTGCGCGCCGAGCTCCCTTGCGGTGATCAAGCGTCAGATCTACCGGGATGCTTTGCGAAACGTCCACGAGGCCAGTGCCGATGCGGAGAAACTGATGCACGAGTCGATGCTGCGGCCGGACTTCATCGAAGGCATCACCGCATTCTTCGAAAAGCGACCGCCCGGCTTCCCGCCCCTCGAGGAGGAGACGTCATGACCACCACGCCACAGCCCCTGGACTACCGGGCAATCGACGTCGACAACCACTACTACGAACCGCTCGACGCGTTCACCAGACACCTGCCGAAGGAATTCAGGAGTCGCGGCGTGCAGATGGTTCAGGACGGCAAGCGCACGCTGGCGCTGTTCGGCGGCGTGGTCAACCACTTCATTCCCAATCCGACGTTCGATCCCATCATCGAGCCGGGTTGTCTGGATCTGCTGTTCCGCGGGGAGATCCCCGAGGGAGTGAACCCGGCGTCGTTGTTCAAGGTGGACCGGCTCGGAGATCATCCCGAGTACCAGGACCGCGATGCCCGGGTGAAGATTTTGGACAAACAGAACCTCGAAACGGTATTCATGCTGCCCACATTCGCCTGCGGCGTCGAGGAGGGGCTCAAGCATGACATCGAGGCCACGATGGCCTCGGTGCACGCGTTCAACCTGTGGCTCGACGAGGACTGGGGCTTCGACCGTCCGGACCACCGTTTTCTGTCGGCCCCGATCATCTCGCTGGCCGATCCGGACAAGGCGGTCGAAGAGGTCGAATTCGTGCACAGCCGCGGCGCGAAGATCGTCTGTGTACGTCCCGCGCCGGTGCCGGGCGAGGTGCGGCCGCGGTCTCTGGGCGACCCGGTCCATGACCCGGTGTGGGCACGCCTGGCCGAAGCCGGCACCGTGGTCGTCTTCCACCTCTCGGATTCGGGGTACATGGCCGTGCCGGCGCTGTGGGGCGGCAGTGGAGTGTTCAAAGGCTTCGGGAAGCGCGATCCGCTGGACATGGTGCTGATGGACGACCGCGCCATTCACGACAGCATCGCCTCGATGATCGTCCACCAGGTCTTCACCCGGCATCCGAAGCTCAAAGTGGCCAGCATCGAGAACGGCTCGTACTTCGTGTACCGGCTGATCAAGCGGCTCAAGAAGTCCGCCAACAATGCGCCGTACCACTATCAGGAAGACCCGGTCGAGCAGTTGAAGAACAACGTGTGGATCGCTCCGTACTACGAGGACGATGTCAAGCTGCTCGCCGAGACCATCGGGGTCGACAAG
>ERZ500977.150-NODE-150-length-13365-cov-4.851165_pt1 | contig 13365 bp, 14 predicted proteins | sample MGYA00248863_ERZ500977 | MGnify/ENA primary metagenome ERZ500977 (study PRJEB25958, sample SAMN03398581) | human skin metagenome | study: EMG produced TPA metagenomics assembly of the Human Skin Microbiome Metagenome (human skin metagenome) data set.
GCCGCCGCAGCCTGCGCGGACGTCTCCACCGCGTTCGACCGGCCGCGCCTGCGGACCTCGAAACTCTCGCCGTCCAGGGTGACTCCGTCGTCGTCCTGGCCTTCGACCAGCACCACGCCCACGGCGGACGGCGTCACCGACAAGCCGAGAACAGCGTCCACGAACACACTCCTTCAGATCCCGGGTGACCCTACCTGCCGGGCCCCCGAAATTGCACACCTGTCTAATCCGACTCGGTCAAGATCTGCGCGAGCATCCGCGGTTCGACGTTGCCGCCTGACAGGATCGCCACCGTCTGACCCAGCGGCGTTCGAGCCTTCCGGTAGCCGGCCAGCGCCACCGCACCACTCGGTTCGGCGACCAGATGGCCACGCGAGGCGAGTTCCCGCACGGCCGAACGTATTTCGGCCTCGGTAACCGTGATGATGCCGTCCAAGACGTGCTGCAGGTGGGCGAACGTCAACGCCGACGGTTGTGAGCGAAGCCCGTCGGCGATGGTCCGGTTGCGGTCGTGTATCGACCAGTCGACCCGATGACCTACGCGCAGGCTCTCGGCAGCGTCGGCGGCAAGTTCGGGTTCGACGCCGAAGATCGCCGCCTGCGGACACAACGCGCGTACCGCGGTGCCGATCCCCGACGCCAGTCCCCCGCCGCTGACCGGGATCAGCACGGTGGCCACCGTCGGCAGGTCCTCGGCGATCTCCAGGCCGATCGTGCCCTGCCCGGCGATGATGTCGGGATGGTCGAACGGCGGGATCATGACTCCCGTGGTCTCGGTGAGGATCTCGTCGGCAACCTTCTCCCGCTGGCCCGCGCCACACAGCACGACCCGCGCACCGAGGTCGCGGGTGGACTGCACCTTGACGTTCGGTGTTTCCTCGGGCATGACGATGTGGGCCCGCAGTCCGAACGTCGCCGCCGCATAGGCCACCGCCTGCGCATGGTTGCCGCTGGAGTACGCGACCACATCGATGGGGCCCTCGGTCCGTTCTCGCACCGCTCCGATGGCGTTGAACGCGCCGCGCACCTTGAACGCCCCGATGGGCTGCAGGTTCTCCGGTTTGATCCACAACGGTCGCTCGGCATCACCCCAGCGTGCGGGCAGCAGTGGCGTACGTACCACGTGGGGGCGGATCCGTTGCGCCGCCGACCGGACATCGTCGATCGTCACGAGCTCCATGCACCCAAGTCTGATGCACTACCGCCGGTGCGCTGTGGACTGGTCCGTAGGGTGTGGCGCGTGAGCGAGCACTCCAGCCCTTTCTCGCTGCCGATCGTGCCCCGCTACGCCGAGGTGGACCAGCAGGGTGTTGTCTTCAACGGTCACTACCTCACCTGGTTCGACGAGGCTTGCACCGGTTTGCTCGACGCGCTCGGTGTCGCGTATCCGGACCTGATGGCCGGCGGGTACGACTTCCAGGTGGTCCACAGCGACATCGACTTCGTCGCATCGGTTCGATGGCGAGACACGGTGCGGGTCACCGCCGAGTGCGCCCGCATCGGTACGACGAGCTTCACGATCGAATTCGAGGTCCTCACTCGCCGTGTTGGGACGCAGGAACACGTCGCAGTCCGCGGACACAACGTATACGTCGTGGTGTCGACCGGCGATTGGCTCAAGCGCCCGGTCCCTGAGGCGTTGCGGATCGCATTGGAGGGGTCAGGAGACCGGTGAGCGAATAGGGTCGTCCGTATGGGTCACGATCACGGACACCAGAGGGATCTCCCTCCGGGAATGCTCGAACAGCTGGAGCTCGCGTACGCCGGCGTCGCATCCTTCGGGCACCGTCCGTTCCTCACGGAGGCCGAGCAGTTGGACACGTGGAAACCCGACGTCGCGATCGTCGGGGCCCCGTTCGACATCGCGACCACCAACCGGCCCGGGGCGCGCTTCGGGCCTCGGGCTATTCGCGCCACGGCGTACGAGCCCGGCACGTATCACATGGACCTGGGGCTGGAGATCTTCGATTGGCTCGAAGTGGTCGACTTCGGTGACGCCTACTGCCCGCATGGGCAGACCGAGGTGTCGCACAACAACATTCGTGAACGCGTACACGCCATCGCCTCGCGGGGGATCGTCCCGGTGATTCTGGGCGGCGATCACTCGATCACCTGGCCCGCAGCCACCGCAGTCGCCGACTACCACGGTTACGGCAATGTCGGCATCGTCCATTTCGACGCCCACGCCGACACCGCCGACGAGATCGAGGGCAACCTCGCCAGCCACGGAACGCCGATGCGAAGGCTGATCGAATCCGGCGCGGTCCCCGGTTCGCACTTCGTGCAGGTCGGGCTGCGGGGCTATTGGCCGCCGCAGGACACCTTCGAGTGGATGCTCGAGCAGAAGATGACCTGGCACACCATGCAGGAAATCTGGGAGCGCGGCTTCAAGGCAGTGATGGCCGACGCGGTCGGTGAGGCGCTGGCCAAGGCGGACAAGCTCTACGTGTCGGTCGACATCGACGTGCTGGACCCTGCGCACGCCCCGGGCACGGGCACACCGGAGCCGGGCGGCATCACCAGTGCCGACCTGCTGAGGATGGTGCGGCAGCTCTGCTACGAGCACGATGTCGCGGGTGTCGACATCGTCGAGGTGGCGCCTGCATACGACCACGCGGAACTGACGGTCAACGCCGCGCACCGTGTGGCGTTCGAGGCGCTTGCCGGCATGGCGGCGCGGCGACGTGACGCGGCCGAGGCGGAGCCGGGACAGCCCGCCAAATCCTATCGGGACCGGGGCGTCACTTCTCCAGAGTGAACTGGCAGATGTCGGTGTAGCCCTCGCGGAACAGGTCCGCGCAGCCGGTCAGATACTTCATGTACCGGTCGTAGACCTCTTCGGACTGGATCGCGATCGCGTCGTCCTTGCGCTTTTGCAGCGCGTCGGCCCAGATGTCCAACGTCTTGGCGTAGTGCTCCCGAAGCCGCTGCTCGCGGGTCAGGCGGAAGCCGGCCTTACTGGCGTGCTCGGCGACGGTGGTGGGCTTCGGCAGATCTCCGCCGGGGAAGATCTCGTCCATGATGAATTTCGAGAACCGCAGGAGCTTCATCGTCAGCGGCAGCCCGCGTTCGGCGAACTCTTCGTCGCTGGGCTTGATGATGGTGTGCAGCATCATCACGCCGTCATCGGGCAGCACCTGATAGGCGCGCTTGAAGAACTCGTCGTAGCGGTCGCGGCCGAAATGCTCGAACGCTCCGATCGACACGATTCGGTCGACGGGCTCGTCGAATTGCTCCCAGCCCTCCAGCAGCACCTTCTTGCTGCGCTTGCTGTCGCTGGCCTCGAGCGCTTGTTGGACATGTGCCTGTTGATTGCGGCTCAGGGTGAGGCCGATGACATTGACGTCATACTTTTCGATGGCGCGCAGCAAAGTCGCACCCCAACCGCAGCCGATGTCGAGAAGTGTCATTCCGGGTTCGAGGCCCAGTTTGCCCAGCGACAGGTCGATCTTCGCGCGCTGAGCTTCCTCGAGCGTCATGTCGTCGCGCTCGAAGTATGCGCAGCTGTACGTCTGCGTCGGATCGAGAAAAAGTCGGTAGAAGTCGTCTGACAGGTCGTAATGCGACTGGATGTCCTCGAAATGAGGTTGCAGATCCGCAGGGCCGCTCGGAGTTTCTGGCAAAGTACAGACCTTTGGCATTGAAGATACTGGTCGGTTTACAGGACCCCCGGGTTTGGAGGCCTAGTCAGTCCCGCTGTTCGCGCAGTTTACGCAGCGTACCCGAGAGGTACGTGAATGGGTGAATCCCCGGCTCACACCCGTAGCAACGACAGGAGGCGACGAATGGGAGAGGCCACCCGGCTCTGCGACAGTACTGCCGGACTGGATCGTGCCTATCGTGTGACGTGCTGCCCCAACAACGGAGGTTCCCGATGACGACACCTGACCGCAGCCCCTACCGCGACGTGCCGGACGCCTCCGAGGCCGACCTCGCCGAACAGCAGCGCGCCGTCAGTGACGTCGACGAGGATTCCTGGCAGGACGCCCAGCGTGTCAGCCTGGACCGCGACTGGCAGGCCAACGAGGCCGATCTCGTCGAGCAGGCTCTGGTCGTGCCCGACGACGAGACGGAGTTCGATCGCTGACGGCAGCGGCCGACCGCTTGCTGAAGGAGCGCGATGATGCAGGGAATGCACGGCGCGGTGACGGTGTCGATGGCGGCTCCCCCGGAACGGGTCTGGGATCTGATCGCAGATGTCCGCAACGTCGGGAAGTTCTCGCCAGAGACTTTCGAGGCGGAGTGGCTCGACGGTGCCACCGGCCCGGCGCTGGGTGCGCGGTTTCGCGGGCATGTGCGCCGCAACGAGATCGGGCCCGTCTATTGGACGACGTGCCGAGTGACGGCGTGCGAACCGGGCCGCGAGTTCGGTTTCGAGGTCCTCCTCGGCGACCGGGCGGTGAACAACTGGCATTACCGGCTGAGCCCCGCAAATGGGGGCACCGACGTCACGGAGTCCTTCCGGCTGAACCAAAGTCCGCTGATGGCGGCGTACTCGTTGCTCGGCGGCCAGTTGCGTCGGCGGCGCAATCTCAGGGATATGAGGAGGACGCTGGAGCGGATCAAGGCGGTAGCCGAGGGCGGAGCCCCAGAGTAGATGCGGCCGGGTCCGGAGCTCGGGACTAGATTCGAAGCGTGATTGCCGCGCTGTCGGGGTGGGTATCTCGCATCGGTGACTGACGCGAGTGATGCCACGGTGGACGCCGTCGGCAAGGTGACCGAAGCGCTGGAGTTCGTGGAGCGGGCCCGCGGCCATCTGTATTCGTTCCATCAGTTGATGGGCCACGCCGACCTCCTGCTCGGCGAGGCGTGCGACGCGCTGCGCGAGGCGGGCAACGAAGCGGTCGCGGAGAGGTTGAGCACGGAACTGGTCGGACGCAACGTCTTGCAGGGTCGGTGGACGTTTCAGGTCGTCGAGGAGTTCGACGACTCGTATTGGTCGGTCTTCCGTGAGCACGAGCGCCGCGTACGCGACGAGTTGCTCGACGGTGCCCGTCATCTGCACGAGGCGCGGATGAAAGAAGACCGCCGGACACACGGCAGAAAGGGGCATGAAGCCCGGCCGTGAGGCCTACGCTTGTGCCGCATGGGTGTGGAATTGGGTGGTGTCACCCGTGTAAACGGGATCGCCCCGCCGCAGGTGCCGCTAGCCGATGTCGATCTGGGGTCTTGGGACTTCTGGGGTCAAAACGATGACATGCGCGACGGCGCGTTCGCGACGCTACGCCGCGAGGCGCCGATCTCCTTCCATCAGTCCTATGTCGCCGACCCAGAGGCCGAGGTCGCCGGGCATTGGGCGCTGACTCGCTACGACGACGTGTTCTACGCAAGCAGGCATCCCGAACTTTTCAGCTCGGCGCTCGGCATCACGGTGGGTGACCAAACCCCGGAACTGGCCGAGTATTTCGGTTCGATGATCGCGATGGATGATCCGCGGCACACCAGGCTGCGCAACATTGTCCGCAGCGCGTTCACGCCCAGGGTCCTGGCCTTGATCGAGGACTCAGTGCGCCTGCGAGCCCGCAGCCTGGTCGAAGACATGATCGCCGCCCATCCCGACGGCCACGGCGAGCTCGTCGCCGAACTGGCAGGCCCGCTGCCGCTTCAGATCATCTGCGACATGATGGGCATCCCGGAGCAGGATCATCAGAAGATCTTTCACTGGACCAATGTGATCCTAGGCTTCGGTGATCCCGACATTGCCACCGATTTCGACGAATTCGTCTCCGTGGCAATGGGTATCGGCGCATACGCTACCGAGCTCGCCGACGACCGCCGAGTCAATCCCGGCGATGATCTGACCACCGCGTTGGTGGCGGCCGAACTCGACGGTGAACGGCTGACGTCTGCCGAGGTGGCGTCGTTTTTCATCCTTTTGGTGGTGGCGGGCAACGAGACGACTCGCAACGCAATCAGCCACGGTGTGCTGGCGCTCAGCCGTTATCCCGAGGAGCGGCAGCGCTGGTGGTCGGATTATTCAGGCTTGGCGCCGACAGCGGTGGAGGAAATCGTCCGGTGGGCCTCCCCCGTGGCGTACATGCGACGCACCGCCACCGCGGACATCGAAATGGGGGGCGTGAAAATCGCTGCCGGGGACAAGGTTTCGCTGTGGTACGGGTCAGCCAACCGTGATGAATCGAAGTTCGCCGATCCGTGGCGGTTCGACGTGAGCCGCCACCCGAATCCGCACGTGGGATTCGGGGGCGGCGGCGCCCACTTCTGCTTGGGTGCCAACCTCGCACGCCGGGAAATCACGGTGGCGTTCGAGGAGTTGCACCGACTTGTTCCCGACATCCAGGCGACCGCCGAGCCGGATCTGCTGCATTCGGCGTTCATCCACGGCATCAAGCGGTTGCCGGTGACCTGGACGCCCCCGGTTTAGCGCGTGCCGAGGTCTGGGCGCATGCGCTCGGCGTCGGCGTTGCGGTAGTTCCCCTGTCCGGCAGTGTCTTCTCCGACGCCGTCACGGGGGTCCTTCTGTCCGTTCGTGTCGTCGTGCTTGACTCGGGGGTCGAGCTTGTCGGCGTGCTGACGGCGTTCGTCGAGATGCTCCTGCGAACTGGTCAGCGCATCGCGGCGGCTGGCCGCGGTGTCGGCGAGCCGGGCGGCCTCGGCCGCCTTCGCCTCGGCTTCAGCCTGGGCCGCACGGGCTTTCGCTTCGGTCTCCTCGACGATCGTGGCCTGACGCTCGACACGCTGGGTGTCGTGGTGAACCTCTTCCCGGATGCGATCCGCCTCCTGCGCGCGGCGGCGGTTCCGACTCTTGCGCCCCGCAAACACGACGGCGCCGATCAGAATGATCGCGACGACAGCGACCACGATCCATACGACGGTGTTGGTGTCCATGCCGATTCCTTCGCTCGCGGGGGCGGTCGCGGTTGACGACCCCGTCGATCGCCGGATGCCCGGGCCGTGATGTGCCTAAACCGGAGCAATCACAGCGTGGCGGTGAGCGGTCCGTTCTCGTTGCAGACCGTTTGCGGCGGGTTTCCCGTCGACGCACATCCGCGACCGGTCGCGGTATAGGTGGCGCCCGGTCGGTAGGGCTGGAAGAAGACCTGCGCTGGCCGGATGCCGCGCCCTTGTATGCATTGGCCTGGGCCTTCGGCGCCCTGCATCTGGATGCAGGCCGCCGTCTCGAAGGTGGTGGCTCCGTTGCACGCCCCGATGTTGAGGATGGCGGTGACCATGTCGGTGCCCGAGACGTTCACGACGCTGGGTGCTGACAAGTTGTAGGTGCATCCCGCGGATGCCGGTTGCGTTGGCTCCGGCTCGGCGCCTGCGGCCACGGCGGTGGTTCCCAGCAGTGACGCGGCGGCGGCCAGGACGGCGAACGTGCGGAGCATTCCTGGATCGTAGAGCAGCGTCGGGCGCGTCAACCGGCGAATCGGCCGGGCTAGCGGACCTGCAAAGCGCTGAGCATTCCCGCGGCCGAGCGCGGCCAGGTGAACTGTTCTGCCCGTCGTCTCGCGGAGTGGCGCCGGTGGGACTCGGGCCGGGCCAGCAGCGTCGTGACGGCATGCGCGATGGCGCGCGGGTCGTTGTCCGCGGTTGCGCCACTGTCGTGGGTGAGGATCTCGGCGAGTGCCGAGGTCCGCGAGACCACGGCGGGTGTGCCGCAGGCCAGCGCTTCCAGCGCCGCCAGGCCGAACGTCTCATGGGGGCCTGGGGCCAGCGCGATATCCGCGCTGGCCAGGATTCCCGCAATGGTGTCGCGGCAGCCGATGTAGCCGGTGAAGTCGACGGGCAGTCGCCCCGCCTGCCGTTCCAGCCGGGCCCGCAAAGGGCCCTCCCCCACGACGACCAGTCTGGCGTCGACGCCTGAATCGCGAAGTGCGGCAACGGCATCGATGCTTCGATGGGGATGCTTCTCCACCGAGAGCCGGCCGCAGTGCACCAACAGGAGTTGATCCGGCCCCGCCCACCGTTCGCGTACCGCCGCCGACCGCCAGCGGGGGTGGTATTGATCGAGGTCGACTCCGAGTGGCACCGTCATCAGGTTGGTTGCGCCGATCCGGTCGAACTCTTCGCGCGCGAACGCCGTCGTGCACACCACGGCGTCGTAATTGGCCGCCGTGCGGCGGTTGGCCACATCGGCAACCGCACGCGCCACCGACATCGGAAGGATCTGTGCGGCAAGGCGATCCAGCCGCTCGTGGGAGATCATCACGGTGGACACGCCGTGTCGCTGTCCCCACGGCCCCAGCGACCGCAGGGTGAGCCGGTCGGAGACCTCGAGCGCGTCGGGCCGAAGCTGTTCCAGCAGATCTGTCACGGGCCGTGGATGCACAGCGCGATAGCCGCCCGTGAACGGGATGAGGCGTGCGGGCAGGCTGACACGAACGACGCCCGACGGCAGTGTGGTCCACTCGTGGTGTCGTCCCGGCACGATCAAGAAGACCTTGTGACCTGCGGCGCAGTACTCGGCGCCCAGTCGGTCCACGGCGGTGCGCAGTCCACCCGAGCGGGGGCCGTAGAAGTTCGCCACCTGAACGACCCGCATGGCTGCATCACAGCCTGTCGGGGTGTGCTGAGGGCAACGGCGAGTCAGCGGGTCGCTGAACAGGAGGTTGACGGTAACCGTGAGCGCGCGTGCGAGTGGGCTGCTAGCCCACGTGGGTGGCCAGCCAATCGATTGTCCGCGTCCACGCGTCGGCGGCGGCGGTCGGGTCGTAACGGTCGCCGGTGTCGTTGAAGAACGCGTGGTTGGCGCCAGGTTCGGTGACGAGCTCGTGCACGAGTCCCGCCTTCTCCAGTGCGGCCTTGGCGACGGGTTCGGTGGCGTTGACCCGCTGGTCGAGTTCACCGTAGAAGCCGAGCACCGCGACGTCCCTGGACCCGGCGAAATCGGGGTTGTCCGGCGTTGGCCCGTAGTAGGGGAAAGCCGCGGCGAGTTCCGGGCTGCCTGCTGCCAGTAGTCGCCAGACGAGACCGCCGCCCATGCAGAAGCCGATCGCGGCGACTTTCTGGCCTGGCGTGCGGTTCTGCACTTCGGCGATGCCCGACTTCAGGTCCGCAACCATGTCTTCAGGTGCCCGGTTGCCGAGAGCAGCGGTCGCCTCGGCCGGATCGGCGAACGTCGCGGTGCCGCCCTGTTCTGACAGCAGGTCGATCGCCAGGCTCGAGTACCCCGCCCCGGCCAGCCGGCCCGCCACCGATCGCACCCAGTCGTTGAGGCCCTTGTTCTCGTGGATGACGAGGATCCCGCCCCTGGGGCTCGCGGCCGCACTCCAAGCTCCCTGCAGCTCTCCATTGGGACCCGTCCATGTCACCGGGGCGGTGGGAAGCGCCTTGTCCATGCCAGGCGGAGGCCCGGCGGGCTCCGTGGCCGACGGCGCCGGGGACTGCGACTCGGTCGAGGCCGCCGTGGTCTGGGTCTGTTCCTTGTTCTGGCCGCATGCAGCGATCAGCGCGGTCGCGGACGCCGTTCCGATACCGAGCAGCGCAAGCCGGCGCAGCGCTTCCCGCCTGGACAGCAGGCCGTCCACGTGGTCGGTGGCGATTTCTTCTGCGATGTAGCGCTGCAGTGGCGTCACGACTCAAACGTACGCGCCTCTGTCCTGCGTGCAGCCAAGAGTAGACAGACACGGAAATCTGTTCACCGATTTCGTTGACACGTGACTTCGTGGACTGTTCGATGATGTTGTGACTTACGACACGATCATCCGCAACGGCCGCTGGTTCGACGGCTCGGGCGCCCCGTCCGCGGTGCGCACCATCGGCATCCGGGACGGGCACGTCGCCGCCATCGTCGATGGTGAGCTCGACGAGGCCGGCTGCCCGCAGGTGATCGACGCCGAGGGGCAGTGGGTGCTGCCCGGCATGCTCGATATCCACACGCATTATGACGTCGAGGTGCTCGGCGGACCGTCGCTGTCAGAGTCGCTGCGCCACGGAGTGACCACGGTGCTGCTCGGGTCGTGCTCGCTGTCCACGGTGTACGTCGGCGGCGAGGACGCCGGCGACATCTTCGGCAGGGTCGAGGCCATTCCCCGTGAACATGTCATCGCCGCAGTCGATCGGCACAAGACCTGGTCCAACGGTGAGGAGTACATCGCCGCGCTCGAATCCCGTCCGCTCGGCCCCAATGTCGCGGCGTTCATCGGCCACTCCGACATGCGGGCGGCGACGATGGGACTCGATCGCGCCACACGTAAGGACCAGCGCCCGACCAGGGCTGAACAGGCCCAGATGGAGCGCATGCTCACCGAGGCGTTGCGGGCCGGATTCGTCGGAATGTCTTCCCAGCAGTTGCTTTTCGACAAACTGGATGGCGATGTGTGCCGCTCGCGAACCTTGCCGTCCACCTACGCCAAACCTCGCGAACTGCGGCGTCTGAAGTCACTGCTGCGCCGATCCGGACGCATCCTGCAGTCCGGGCCCGACATCGAAAACCCGCTGAACGTGGCGTCTCAGGTGTTCCAGTCCCTGGGCATCGTCCGCAATCCGCTCAAGACGAGCCTGTTGTCGGCCGCCGACGTGAAGTCCAATCCGTTCGCGGTGAAACTCATGGGACCTCTTGCGCGCCTTGCCAACCGGTTCGGTGGCGACTTCCGATGGCAGCACCTGCCGGTGCCGTTCGAGGTGTATGCCGACGGCATCGACCTGGTGATCTTCGAGGAGTTCGGCTCGGGAGCGGCCGCACTGCACCTCAAGGACGAGGTGGAGCGCAACGAGCTGCTGCGCGACGAGAACTACCGCCGCGCTTTCCGCAAGGACTACGACGCAAAATTCGGGATGCGGGTATGGCATCGCGATTTCTTCGACGCGACCATCGTCGCCTGCCCCGACGCATCGGTGATCGGAAAGTCGTTCGGTGAGGTCGGTCGACTCCGGGGTGGTGTGCATCCGGTCGATGCGTTCCTCGATCTGGTGCTCGAGCACGGTAAGGAACTGCGTTGGCGCACCACGATTTCCAACCATCGACCCGACGTTCTCAAAAAGCTGGCACGCGATCCCGGCATCCAGATGGGCTTCTCCGACGCCGGCGCCCACCTGCGCAATATGGCGTTCTACAACATGGGCCTGCGCCTCCTACGTCACGTGCGGGATTCGGGGAGGGCCGGGCAGCCGTTCATGACCGTCGAGCAGGCAGTGCACCGGCTGACCGGTGAGCTGGCGGATTGGTACCGGATAGATGCGGGCCACCTTCGCCTCGGCGATCGCGCCGACATCGTGATTCTCGACCCCGAGCGGCTCGACGCGACGCTCGACGACTACGCCGAGGAGCGCGTGGACCAGTACGGCGGACTATCACGGATGGTGAACCGCAATGACGACACCGTGACGGCGGTGTTCGTCGGGGGCGAGGCGGTGTTCCTGGACGGGGAACTGACACCCGTTGTGGGATCGCAACGGACCGGCCGCTTCCTGCGCGCCGCCCACAAGGCCCCGGCGCTTGCCGCACGGCCACCGGTACGGAAAGAGGTACTCGCACATGTCGGTTGACCACATGACACGGACCGGCGAGGTCGAAGCCGTCGTCCACGGCATGTGGGAGGCGCTCTCAGCGCGCGACTGGGACGGGCTCAAGACGTTCCTGGCGCCGGAATGCATCTACCTGGACATGCCGGTGGGCCCGTCGGCCGCCGCGCGGGGACCCGAGGACATCGTCAAGCGGCTGAAGATCGGTATCGAACCGCTTGCCTCATACCAGAACTTCACGGGCCTGATGGTCAGCAACGGTGTCGATGTCATGTACGAGCACCACGAGGAATGGCATTGGACCACAGGCGAATCCGCCGTGCTGCAATTCGTCACAGTGCATCGCGTCGAGGGCGGCAAGATCACGCTGTGGAAGGACTACTGGGACATGGCGGCTCTGGCCAACCACGCCCCACCCAGCTGGTTGGACGACTTCGCCAACGCCGACATGTCGTGGGTGTTCGACGCGACCGGACTTGTGTGAGGAGAGATGCATGCTTGACGTGAAGATCACCGGTGGCACCGTGGTGGACGGCACCGGCGCCGACCGTTTCCGCGCTGACATCGGCATCAAGGACGGCCGCATCGTCGAGGTCCGCCGCCGCAGTGAATCCGGGGTGGACGACGTCGGCCTGCAGACCGAGGCGGCACAGGAGATCGACGCGACAGGACGCGTCGTCGCCCCCGGATTCGTGGACGTCCACACCCATTACGACGGGCAGGTCAGCTGGGATGCGACGCTGGAACCGTCCAGCCTGCACGGGGTCACCACGGTGGTCAGCGGCAACTGTGGCGTCGGCTTCGCGCCGGTACGGCCAGGCAAGGAACAGTGGCTGATCGAGTTGATGGAGGGCGTCGAGGACATCCCGGGTTCCGCGCTCGCCGAAGGGATCACGTGGGAATGGGAGAGTTTCCCGGAATACCTCGACGCCATCGGCAAGCGCGAACTCGCCATCGACTACGGCACGCAGATCGCCCATAGCGCCGTCCGCGGCTACGTGATGGGTGACCGCGGCGCCCGCAACGAAGATGCCACGGCTGAGGACATCGACGCGATGGCGCGCCTGGTGCGAGAGGGTATCGAGGCTGGGGCGCTGGGCTTTTCAACGTCGCGCACTGAAGCCCACCGTGCCCTGGACGGCACCGTGATGCCGGGAACCTACGCCGTCGAGGCAGAACTGCTGGGCCTCGGCCGCGCGATGGCCGCAGGTGGTCAGGCGGTCTTCGAGTGTTCGCCCGCGGGTACCGCCGGTGAGAACGATGCCGCGTCTTTGACCGAACTCGACCTGCTCACGCGCATCGCCGAGGACATCGACCGGCCGGTGTCGTTCACACTGCTGCAGACCGGTGGGGCTCCGACGCTCTACCGCGAACAGCTCGACCGGATCGGGAAGGCCCACGACAACGGGATCGCGGTGTACGGCCAGTTCGCTGCGCGCCCGTTCGGAATGCTGTTCGGCTTCCCGGGCTACCACGCCTTCACCCACCGGCCGACCTATCGGGCGTTGAAGGCGAAGTACACAACCGACGAACTCGCAGTGAAGCTGGCCGAACCGGCGGTGCGGGCGGCGATCCTGGCCGAGGACGATCTGCCGCCGCAGCCGGTGCCGATGTTCGACGCGCTGTTCGCGCTGGTGCAGAACGCTCTCGACCGCATCTATCCCATGGGGAATCCGCCCGACTACGAACCGACACCGGACATGACGGTGGCCGCGATCGCAGAACGCACCGGCGGCGACCCCCTGGCGACGCTGTACGACCTCATGCTCGAGGACAACGCGACCGCGATGCTGATGCTGCCGTTCTTCAATTACGCCGACGGCAACCACGACGCCATCTACGAGATGATGTCGCATCCGGGCACGGTGTCGGGCCTGTCCGACGGCGGCGCGCACTGCGGTCTGATCTGCGACGCGTCCTATCCCACGTTCCTGCTCACGG
>ERZ500977.151-NODE-151-length-13354-cov-4.448831_pt1 | contig 13354 bp, 15 predicted proteins | sample MGYA00248863_ERZ500977 | MGnify/ENA primary metagenome ERZ500977 (study PRJEB25958, sample SAMN03398581) | human skin metagenome | study: EMG produced TPA metagenomics assembly of the Human Skin Microbiome Metagenome (human skin metagenome) data set.
GAGGCGGCCTCCAGGTACTTCTGGAAGTTGTCGGTGGTACCCGAGGAATCGGAGCGATAGATCGGGGTGATGTTGACGTCGGGCAGCGTCTTGCCCTCGTTGAGCGCCGCGATCGCGGGATCGTTCCACTTGGTGATCTGGCCCTGGAAGATCTTGGCGAGCGTGTCGCCGTTGAGCACCAGGCCCTCGACACCCTCGACGTTGTAGGCCATCGCGATCGGACCGAACACCAGCGGCAGGTTCCAGGCGGGGTTGCCGCCACAGCGCTCGGCGGCCTGCGCAGCCTGCTCTTCCTTGATGGCCGAGTCGGATCCGGCGAAGTCGACGTTGCCCGCGACGAACTGCTCGCGGCCCGCACCCGAGCCGGTGGGGTTGTAGGAGAGGTTCTTGCCCTGGCACTTCTGGCTCCACACCTGGTTGAACAGCGCGATCGCGTTCTGCTGGGCGGTCGAGCCCTCGGCGGTGACGGCGTTCTTGCCGCCGCAGTCGGCAGCAGACGCGGACGCGGATCCGGACTCCGACGAGCCCGACGGCGCGTTGTTGTCGCTGCCGCAGCCGGCGAGCGTCAGTGCGGCGATCGCTGCGACCGAGACAGTCGTACCGAACGACTTGCCGATGATGTTGAGCTTCACTTATCCCACTTTCCTCGAACGTTCCCAGACGGCTCGAACTCTCCGGCAACGTATGCGTCCGCGGTGGACGGTTTGCGGATGCCGGGTTAACGAAAAGTGAACAGGTTCAGCGATTTCACAGGTGGGCCGCCGCGCGGGCGGCGTAGGCAACGTCAGAATTGACCACGTCGAAACCAAGCCGTCGATACGTCTTCACCGCCGCGGTGTTGTCCGCTTCGACATAGAGCATCACGTCGGCTCCCGGGCCGAGTCTCTCGGCGAGGTGGTGCAGGCCCGTCAGCGTCAGCGCGGCACCGAGTCCGCGCCCTTGGGCCGAGGGGTCCACCCCCACCACGTACACCTCGCCGAGCGACGCGGAATGCACCTTGGTCCAATGGAATCCGAGTAGTTCACCGCTGCTCTCGTCGAACCCGAGGAAGAACCCGTTCGGGTCGAACCACGGCTCGCCGCGTCGTTCGGCGATGTCCGCGTCGGTCCAGCCGCCCTGCTCGGGATGCCAGGAGAACGCCGCGTTGTTCACCCGCAGCACCTCCGCGTCATCGCGCGGGCCGGCGTATGTGGTCACGCGCACACCGTCGGCTGTCGTCATCGACGGCAAATCCGCCAGCGGTCGCTGCATCTGGAGTAGTTCGCGGACGGCCACGAGGTCGAGTGCCGCGGCCGTGGCCCTGGCCGCCTCGAGGTTGCCATGCGCCCAGATGCGGGCGTCGGGTCCGCCCTCGGGAAGTGCGGCGCGGATGAGAGCCGAGCCGATGCCGCGGCGGCGCGCCGCGGGGTCGACGACGAGTTCGGCCATCGGCGGCGCATCGTCGCCGGCGGGAGTCAGGTTGAGGTAGCCGCGGATGTCGCCGTCGGTGGCGGCGAGAAGGTGCCGGGTACGGTCCTGGCCGAGTTCGCGAAGCACCTGATCCCCGACCGGGGCGACACCATCGAGCGCCTTTGCCTCGACGATGACGTCGCGAATGCGCTGTTGGTCGGCGTCCGAGAGCTTCTCGTGCCAGTCGACCGAGACCGGCGAGCTCACTGACCGCGCAGTGCGTCGTCGAAGGAATCGGACACGCTGTCGGGATTCAGCGAGTCGGCGTCGTCCTCGTAGTGGTCGTCGTCGAGGTCCTCGGTCTCGCTGTCCGGCGCGGGGGGCCGGCCGCGTGCGGGTCTGACCGCCTTGTAGCCGACGTTGCGCACGGTGCCGATGAGGGACTCGTATTCGGGGCCGAGCTTGGCGCGCAGACGTCGCACGTGGACGTCGACGGTGCGGGTGCCGCCGAAGAAGTCATAACCCCACACCTCTTGCAGAAGCTGCGCCCGGGTGAAGACCCGTCCGGCGTGCTGCGCCAGGTACTTCAGAAGCTCGAACTCCTTGTAGGTGAGGTCGAGAGGCCGCCCGCGCAGCCGTGCGGTGTAGGTGCCCTCGTCGATGACGAGTTCACCGAGGCTGATCTTGCCGAGATTCTCCTGATTGGCCATCCCGCCGCGGCGCCCGACGAGCAGTCGCAGCCGTGCGTCGATCTCCGCGGGGCCGGTGCTGGGCAGCAGGATCTCGTCCAGACCCCACTCCACATTCACGGCGACGAGGCCGCCCTCATTGACCACCGCGACGACGGGTACAGATGTGCCGGTGGTGCCGAGCAGTCGACAGAGGCCACGCGCAGCGGCAAGGTCGGTGCGCGCGTCCACGATCGCGACGTCGGCAGTACCCGCCTCGAGGAGGGAGGAGACCTCGGTGGGCGCGGTGCGGACGTTGTGCGCAAGCAGGGACAGTGACGGCAGGACGGATTCCGGCTGCGGGTCAACCGTCAGTAGCAGCAGATCCAACTGACCCTCCAGCATCCGTGGAGCTCATCGCCCGGGACACCGCCGTACATCTTTGTCGCGTGGTGACTTCCCAGATTCATGTCCGACACACGGCCGTTACCGCACCGATAGTTATCTCACCTTAGCGTGCTACCTGCTCGTAAGCCGTGCTGAACGCTGCAGCTGACCCGCGTCGGCAACAATGTCGGGGTGCGCAAGCTCGTCATCGGTGCCCTGGCGACCCTCACCGCGTTGCTTGTCGGCGCGGTGAGCACCGACTTCGGCGCCGCGATCTACGCCGAATATCGCCTGGCCAGGAGCGTGAGAAGCGCTGCCAACCTCAGCTGGGACCCGTCTGTGGCGATCCTGGGATTTCCCTTCATCCCGCAGGCGGAGCGTAGGCACTACGACGAGGTGGAGATCAAGGCCAGTGGCGTTGATCACCCCGTGGTGGGCAAGGCCTCGCTGGAGGCGACGATGCACTCGGTCGGGCTGGGCGAATCGTGGCTGATCCCGCCCGACGCGACTCTGACGATCGGCAAGCTGGAGAGCCGCATCATCATCGACTCGACCCACATCGGCCGCTTCATGGGCATCCCCGACCTCCTCGTCGAGGCGCCGACGGCCGAAACCGAGGACTCCACCGGGGGCACCACCGAGTCGGGCATTTCGAGCAACCGCGGGCTGGTCTTCACCGGCACCCCGGACAAGGCCGGCTTCGACGAGCGGGTCAGCATCGCCGTCGACCTGTCGATCGCCGGACCGGACGCCACCACACTGGTCATGACCGCGACCGGGGTGCTGACCGAGCCGGGGACCGCCGATCAGGCGGTGCCGGAACAGCAGATTCCCGCGGTCCTCGACGCGTTTTCCGCGGAACTGCCCGGTCAGAAGCTGCCTTTCGGCATCGCCCCCACGACGGCGGGCGCCCGAGGGTCCGACATCATCATCGAAGGAATCACCGAGGGAGTAACCGTCGATCTTCGCGAGTTCCGAATGTCATGAGCTCTTCCTGGATCGCTGTCGCCGCGGCCCTCATCGCCGCGTTCGGGCTCGCTCTCGTCGTCGGGCGGCTGATGACCTTGCGGTCGGGTCTGATCAGGGGCGCCAAAGAGTGGCCCGCCCTCGATGAGGAGGACGTCGCCGAGCTGGGACTGTCCAGGACCGGGCCGACGGTCCTGCATTTCACGGCACCGTGGTGCGGACCGTGCACGGCAGTGCGCCGAGTCGTGGACCAGGTGTGCGCAGACCTTCCCGCGGTCACCCACGTCGAGATCGATATGGACGTCAATCCCGAGGCGGCGCGCAAGCTTTCGGTGCTCTCGTTGCCCACCACGTTCATCTTCGACGCCGACGGTAGGCAGCGCTACCGCGCCTCGGGGGTGCCGACCGCTGTTGACCTGCGGTCGGCGCTTACGGCGCTGTTGGCCTGATCACCCCGTCTTTGGGTAAGCTGTCCCCCGTGCCAGCCCGCATCGAGCTTGTGCTCACCAAGCGCCGCGCAGTCGATCTGTGCCGCGTTGCGGGTTGTTGCTGTTGTTGTTGCAGCTGCTGAGTAGCCGCGCCGTTCTTCGCGCCGCACTCTGCGACAGGCCGTTTCGGTCCGCCGCGCCCAGCCATACCGGACAACAGGAGCACAACTATGTCGAGCATCACAGAGCAGCGCACACCCCCACAGGTCGACGTCCGTGGACCGCGTTTCGGCGCCTGGATGTCGACTGCCGTCCTCGTCGGGGCGCTGCTGGTGTCCGCGGAAAGCCTCGTTGCGGCTGCGGTGATCCTCGGCGCGCAGGCCGTCGTCTTCGCGGTCGGGGCCACGCTGGGCCCGCGCCGGCATCCATACGGCCTTGTCTTCGCGACACTCGTGGCGCCGCGGCTGGGCCCCGTCACCGAACGTGAGCCGGTCCCGCCGCTGAAGTTCGCCCAGCTCGTCGGCTTCGCCTTCGCCACTGTCGGCGTCATCGGATTCGCCAGCGGTCTCGCGCCGCTGGGCTTGGTCGCCACAGCACTTGCGCTCGTGGCGGCTTTTCTCAACGCAGCCTTCGGGATCTGCCTCGGCTGCCAGCTCTATCCGCTCTTCACACGCTTGACCCCCACCCAGTAGCAATCGAAAGGAATTCCCACATGGCACGCTCCGACGTCCTGGTCACAGCCGACTGGGCCGAGAGCAATCTCGACGCGCCGAACACCGTCTTCGTCGAGGTCGACGAGGACACCAGCGCCTACGAAACCGGTCACATCCCCGGCGCGATCCGGCTGGACTGGAAGACCGAGCTGCAGGACCAGGTCAAGCGCGACTTCGTTGATCAGCAGCAGTTCTCGAAGCTGTTGTCGGACAAGGGAATCAGCAACGACGACACCGTCATCCTCTACGGCGGCAACAACAACTGGTTCGCCGCGTACGCGTACTGGTACTTCAAGCTCTACGGCCACGAGAACGTCAAGCTCCTCGACGGCGGCCGCAAGAAGTGGGAGCTCGACGCGCGCCCGCTGTCCAAGGACGCGGTGAAGCGCGAGAGCACCAGCTACACCGCCAAGGAGCCCGACAACAGCATTCGCGCCTTCCGCGACGAGGTCATCGCCGCGATCGGCACCAAGAACCTCGTCGACGTGCGGTCTCCTGACGAGTTCTCCGGCAAGATCCTGGCGCCGGCGCACCTCCCGCAGGAGCAGAGCCAGCGTCCCGGGCATATCCCGAGCGCGATCAATGTTCCGTGGAGCAAGGCGGCCAACGACGACGGCACCTTCAAGTCCGATGAGGACCTGGCGAAGCTCTACGCCGACGCCGGCCTGGACGGCGAGAAGGAGACCATCGCCTACTGCCGCATCGGTGAGCGCTCGTCGCACACCTGGTTTGTGCTGCAGGAGCTGCTGGGACACAAGAACGTCAAGAACTACGACGGTAGTTGGACAGAATACGGTTCCCTCGTGGGAGCCCCGATCGAGTTGGGAAGTTGATATGTGCTCTGCACCCAAGCAAGGACTGACGTTGCCCGCAAGCGTCGATCTGGAGAAAGAAACGGTCATCACCGGCCGGGTCGTGGACGGTTCCGGCCAGGCTGTCGGGGGCGCGTTCGTGCGCCTGCTGGACAGCTCGGACGAGTTCACCGCCGAGGTCGTCGCATCGGCCACTGGTGACTTCCGATTCTTCGCCGCGCCGGGGACCTGGACGCTGCGCGCCCTGTCACCGGTGGGTAACGGTGACGCCAGCGTTGCGCCTTCGGGAGCCGGGATTCACGAGGTCGACGTCAAGGTCGCGTGAATTTCATAAATTCACGCTCCTGTCACGGGGCGTTGCGCTGATCATGCTGTGAAAACGCTGCACGATTAGCTGTTGTCGGCGACTATATGGGTGAACCCGCACTTCAGGGCGCGGGCTACCCCGACACCATCGCGGCCTGCCGCGATACCGAACACCTAGGACCCGACAATGAAGACCACGATTGCCTGCGCCGCGTCTGCGGCCTTTGCCGCAGCTGCTCTGTTCAGCGCTCCCGCGGCCTTCGCGCAGCCGGAGGAAGACTTCCTCACCGTGATCACCAACGGTGGAATCACCTGGCCGGCCGACAAGACGCCTCAGGTCATCGAGACCGGGCGCGCCGTCTGCACCGATTGGTCCAACGGCGCGTCCTTCGAGCAGGAAGTGGCGGACCTGACCAGTGTCACCGACTGGTCGGACTACCAGGCCGGGTACTTCATCGGTGCCGCCACGGGGGCGTTCTGCCCCGAGTTCGAATGGAAAGTCAGCCAGTAAGCCCAGTTTCATCACACGTCGACGGCCGCCGGGAGAGGATTTCTCCCGGCGGTTAGACTTTCTGGCGTGGTGCTGTTTTTCGAAATCCTGCTCGTCGCGGCCGTCGTGGTGATCACGTGGTTCGCTCTGTACGCGCTGTACCGCCTCGTCACTGACGAGTCGTGAGTTCAGGCGACGAAGCGGTCGCCGCAGCCGCCGAGCGAGCCAGGCAGACCGCCGCGCGCAACATCCCGGTTTTCGGCGACCTGCCATTACCTTCGGACACCGCGAACTTGCGCGAGGGCGCCGATCTCGACGATGCCCTGCTGGCTCTGCTCCCCCTCGTCGGTGTGTGGCGCGGCGAGGGCGAGGGCCGGGATACCAACGGCGACTACAGATTCGGGCAGCAGATCGTGGTTTCGCACGACGGGCGTGACTACCTGAACTGGGAGGCGCGGTCGTGGCGCCTGGACGCCGACGGCGCCTACGACAGCCACGGTCTGCGGGAGACGGGTTTCTGGCGGTTCGTCAACGATCCAGGTGATCCGGCCGAATCGCAGGCCATCGAATTGCTGCTGGCGCACTCGGCCGGCTATGTCGAGTTGTTCTACGGGCGGCCGCTGAACCAGTCATCGTGGGAGCTGGTCACCGACGCGCTCGCACGAAGCAAATCCGGCGTGCTCGTCGGGGGTGCCAAGCGGCTGTACGGGATCATCGACGGAGGTGACCTGGCCTACGTCGAGGAGCGCGTGGACGCCGACGGCGGTCTGGTCCCGCACCTGTCCGCCAGGCTGTCGAGGTTCGTCGGCTAGTGCGTCGAATGAGTGTGTGCGCGGCGATCGCCGCGACAGCAGCGGTCACAGCGTGCTCTGCGCCGTCCGAGCCCGCCGAGAAATCGACCCCCAGCTCGGTGACGCCGAGCGTGGGGCACGGCGCCTTCGCCTACTGCCTCAGCCAGCACGGTGTCCCCGCACCTCCTGGACCGGCCGCTGAACCGCCTGCCGGTGTCGACCGCAAGACGTGGGAGACGGCGATGTCGGAGTGTGCGTCGCTGGCGCCAGGACCCGGTCCTAGCTGAGCACGGGCGCGCGGCCCGCGTCGGCGAGCCAGCGCTGCTGAAGCCGCGCCAGCGTCCCGTTGTCCCGCAATGAATCGACCGCCCAGGACATGCAGCGGGTGAGCGAGCTGCCGTGGTCGAGCACGATGCCGAACTGCTCGGCATGTGACTGATCGGCGCCACCGTCGTCGGGAAGCTGCCCGATCATGACGCCACCGTTGAGTTCGTTGGCCACCGCGAACGCCGTCGGCAGGTCCGCGACCATTGCATCGATCCGGCCGTCGACCAGTGCCATTTTGGCGTCGACGTTGGTGTTGTAGACCTCCACCGCGGTTCGACCCTCCAGCGCCGTGGCCGCGCCGTGGCTTGTCGATCCGACTTGCGCGCCAAGGCGGAGCCGGCGCAGATCGTCGAGTGTGCGCGCCGTCGCGGCGGGCGAGGTGCGCACGGTGACCACCGCCTGGGTGACGTCGAAGTAGGGCGCCGAGAAGTCGACCGCGGCGCGGCGCTGCTCGGTGATGGAGAACTGGGAGAGATTGGCGTCGAAGGTCTTGGGGCCCGGGGCAAGGGCGGCGTTGAAGGCAACCCGCACCCAGCGAACGTCGTCGGCGGCGTACCGCAGCTCGGCAGCGACGGCGTAGGCGAGCGCCGCTTCGAAGCCTTCCCCGTTTGTCGGGTCGTCGCCGAGGTACCACGGCGGGTAGACGGGCTGGTCGGCACCGAAGGTGAGGATTCCGGGATAGAGCGTGTCGAGCGCATCCTTGCGGCACTTCGTTCCGTCCAGTGCGGGGGCGGTGACGGTGGCCGCGGGCGTGCAGGCGCAGACGACCAGCGCCGTCAGTGCGGCAAGTGTCCTCCACCTTGTGATGGACGACGCAGGCATGGCCGCATCATTGCAGATTCTGAATTTTGTGCAGGTTCGCCAAATGGAGCGGCCCCCGAGCCGTCGTTCCTGGTCGGACAAGACCAGAAGGCTCGGAGGCCGGGTGACTGCGGGGAATTCGCCAGCGCGCACAGGTGCGACGAGCGCTCTCCCGGCGCTGCTAGCTCGCAGCCACCTCACATGTCCATAAGTCACTCAATTTGTCGGACCACCTCCTTCCCTGTGTACACGCGACCGTACTCCCGCTTTGTTAGGGCGACAACCGATTTAGCGCTCAGCGATCGCAGACGATGGCGGCGTCGACCAGTGCCGCCATCTCGTCTGCCAACGGTGTGTCCGGCAGGCGCACCCCGTCGAGGGTGTGTACGCGCGCCGCCAGGGTGATGCTGGATACCAGCCAAACCCCTTGTGCAGCAAGGAGATCAGCGGGCGTGAGGGCTTGGTAGTCACAGTCATAGCCCTTGTTGCGAGCCACTTCGAACAGCGCCTGCTGCGTGGTGCCGCGCAAGATCGGGTACCAAGGCGGCGGCGTCAGCAGGCAGGTGCGGCCCTCCTCGGAGGGGGTGGCGATGACGACCGTGGAGCGCGGCCCTTCCAGGATGTGTCCGTCGGTGCTGACAAAGATCACGTCTCCCGCGCCGTGCCGTTCGGCGTGCCGCAGCGCGGCCATGTTGATCGCGTAGGAAAGCGTTTTGGCTCCTGCCAGCAGCCACGGCATCGAGTCGTTGCCGTCGGAGGCCAGCCCACGATCCAGCGTCAGCGCGGCGAGGCCGCGGCGACGCACGTCGGCGACACGGCCCGGCACAGCGCCGATCGTCGCGTATGCCGTCGGCGCCGAACCGTGCTCACGGCCTCGCGAGTACACCAGCCGAAGGACGCCTTCCTGTTCTCCGCCTGCAAGCCAGGCATCGACCGCAACGTCGACGGCGGTACGCCACTGCGACGCCTCGGGTTCGGGCAGGTCGACCAGCTGCGCCGAGTGCGCCAGCCGGGACAGGTGCGCTTCGAGCAGACATGGACGCCCGTCACGGACGAGCAGCGTCTCGAAGATGCCGTCGCCGCGCACGGCGGCGAGGTCGTCGGCGTGCAGGAAGGGCACTTGCGGGTCGTGCAGCTGCCCGTCGACGGTGACGAGGACGCCCGGATGGTCGGCCATGGGAAATCAGCGTAGCCGCGGCGCCTCGACCGCGAATCGTAGAGTTGAGCTATGGCTTGGACGTCCGAAGTACCCGCACCCGACGACGGGCCCGACGCCGGTGCCGTCTGGCACTACGGCGACCCGCTCGGCGAGCAACGAGCCGCGGCCGACGGCGCCGTCATCGTCGACCGTTCACACCGCGCGGTGCTGGTGTTGACCGGGACCGAGCGCAACTCGTGGCTGCACACCATCTCCAGCCAGCACGTCAGCGCGCTGCCCGACGGTGCCGTCGTCGAGAATCTGAGCCTCGACGGCCAAGGTCGCGTGGAAGACCACTGGCTGCAGACGCAACTCGACGGCCGCACAGTCCTCGACACGGAGCCGTGGCGGGGTGAGCCGCTGCTGGCTTTCCTCCGCAAGATGGTGTTCTGGGCCGACGTCGTGGTGGAACCCGCCGACCTCGCCGTGCTGTCCCTGCTTGGCCCTGCGGTCGCCGACCAGCCGGTCCTCGACGCGCTCGGTCTGGCCGCACTGCCCGACGAAGGCACCGCGGTCGAGCTGGACGATGGTGGTTTCGTGCGACGGATGCCCGGCTCCGGCCTTGAGGTCGACGTCGTCGTCCCGCGATCCGACGTCACCGCGTGGCGCGACAAGCTGGTCGCGGCCGGCGTCCGCCAGGCGGGCGTGTGGACCTATGAGGCTCATCGCGTCGCCGCGCAGCGGCCGCGACTCGGGGTCGACACCGACGAGCGCACTATCCCGCACGAGGTCGGTTGGATCGGCGGCCCCGGGGTCGGCGCGGTCCATCTCGACAAGGGTTGCTACCGCGGGCAGGAGACCGTCGCCCGCGTCCACAACCTCGGCAAGCCGCCGCGCATGCTGGTGCTGCTCCACCTCGACGGCGCGACCGATCGGCCGTCTCCGGGTGATCCGCTGCTCACAGGCGGCCGCACCGTCGGCCGGCTGGGCACCGTCGTCGATCATGTCGACGAGGGCGCGATCGCGTTGGCCTTGATCAAGCGCGGCCTGCCTGCGGATACGGCGTTGACAACCGGGGGCGATGTGCAGGTGAACGCCGCGATCGACCCAGATTCGGTGCCGCCCGCCGATGCCGTGGGCGCGGGCCGTCTTGCGATCGAGCGGCTGCGCGGCGGCGCCGGATGAGGCTGTGACGTGAAAAACGGCGCTTCATCAGGGCCTGCCAGCGCTACCGCCCAAGGCACGGTAAAGTGACCGCAGGACAATAAACACACTCAGATCGGAGCCGCCTAATGATTGGGCCGCTCCGTTATTGCGCGAGGGGGTTCCCCCATGGGCCGCGGCCGGGCAAAGGCAAAGCAGACCAAGGTTGCACGCGAGTTGAAATACAACACGCCGCAGACCGATTTCGAGCGGCTACAGCGCGAGCTGTCCAACGCTCCCGACGACCACCGCAATGGCAGTGATGCGCCTGCGGACGACGGCTGGGCCGACGAGGACGACTGGCGGCGCTGACCCCGCCAGTCCTTAGAACCTGGGGTGCTGCCCCACGAGCACTGCTCGTGAACTGTCCTTGCTGCCTTTTTGAATGGTGCCGAGGGTCCAGCAGTTGAGGTGACGGGCGGTCAGGACGGCCAGCGCGCGATCGGTGTCCTCCGGCGCGACGACGGCAACCATCCCGACCCCCATGTTGAACGTCTTCTCCATCTCGGCGCGATCAATGCGGCCGCGCTGGGCGATCATGCCGAACACGGGTGCGGGTGTCCACGTACCCCGGTCGAGTTCGGCGACGAGGCCGTGGGGGATGACGCGTTCCAGGTTGCCGGCGAGTCCACCACCGGTGACGTGGCAGAACGTCCGGACCTGGGTTTCGGCGGCCAGCGCCAGGCAGTCCTTGGCGTAGATCCGCGTCGGCTCCAGGAGCTCCTCCCCGAGCGTGCGCCCGAACTCCTCGACATGCCCGGCGAGGTTCATGTGGTCGATCTCGAGGAGCACGTGCCGGGCCAGCGAGTAGCCGTTGGAGTGCAGACCCGTTGACGCCATCGCGATGATGACGTCGCCGGGCCGGACGCGGTCGGGCCCCAGGACGTCGTCGGCCTCCACCACCCCGATGCCGGTGGCGGAGATGTCGTAGTGATCCGGGGCCATCAGGCCCGGATGCTCGGCTGTCTCGCCACCCAACAGGGCGCAGCCGGCCAGCACGCAGCCGTCGGCGATTCCGGAGACCAGCTCGGCGACACGTTCGGGCACGGTGCGTCCGACGGCGATGTAGTCCTGCAGGAAGAGCGGTTCGGCACCGCACACCACGAGGTCGTCGACGACCATCGCGACAAGGTCGATGCCGACGGTGTCATGTTTGTCCATCGCCTGGGCCACCGCGAGCTTGGTGCCGACCCCGTCCGTGGACGAGGCCAGCAGCGGCTCCCGGTAGTCGCCGCGCAGGGCGAACAGGCCCGCGAAGCCACCGAGGCCGCCTCGCACTTCGGGCCGGGTGGCCTTCTTGGCGAGCGGCTTGAAGAGCTCGACGGCGCGGTCACCTGCTTCGATGTCCACCCCTGCCGACGCATACGAGATGCCGTCTCGTCCGGCGATGCCGCGTTGTTCGACCCCTTTAGTCATCGAGAGCAAGGCTACCCGCGTATCCCCCGCGAATCGCCGCCAGTATGCGTTGTGGTGTGACAATGTGCCCTGCATGAATGGCACAAAGGCCGCCGGGCTTCCACTGGTGGCCCTCACTCTGGGTTCGCTGGCGGTCGCTCCCGCCACACTTCCCGTTTCCGTCGCGACGCCGCCGGTCGGCGTGGCGGCGGTCACCCTCTCGCAGAACACCAGCAACGGTGTCGACTACGTCACCCGCGAGATCACCATCGCGCCCGGCGGCAGCACCGGCTGGCACTATCACGACCCGACCGTCTACGGGATCATCCGCAGCGGCACACTGACGCGGACGCTGGGGAACTGCCAGGTGGACGGCGTCTTCCCTGCGGGATCCGCAGTGGCCGAAGGTCAGGGCCCCGGGCACATCCACGTCGGCCGCAACCTGGGAACCGAGCCTCTGGTGATGTGGGTGAACTACGTCGCTCCGGCGGGCACCGCCCTGGCGGTCGAGGTGCCCGATCCCGGTTGCGGGTTTGCCTGAGGCATGAATGGGACATTCCCGCGCCATGCCTTCTGAGGATGTCCGCTGCCTGGTCACTGGCGCGACAGGTTATATCGGCCGCCGGTTGGTGCCTGCGCTGCTGGATCGCGGCCTTCGCGTGCGCGCGATGGCGCGCACCCCGTCGAAGCTGGACGGCGCCGACTGGCGCGACCGCGTGGAGGTGGTGCGCGGCGATCTGACCGAGCCGGATTCCCTGGTCGAGGCGTTCGAGGGCGTCGACGTCGTCTACTACCTCGTGCACTCGATGGGGACGTCGAAGGACTTCGTCGAGGAGGAGCGGCGCTCGGCGCGCAACGTGGTCGAGGCGGCGAAGAAAGCCGGCGTCCGGCGCATCGTGTATCTCAGCGGTCTTCACCCTGAGGACACGCAACTGTCCCGGCACCTTGCGTCCCGGGTCGAAGTCGGCGAGATCCTGCTGGCCTCCGACATCGAGACGATCGTGCTGCAGGCGGGCATCGTCATCGGAACGGGATCTGCGTCGTTCGAGATGATCCGGCATCTCACCGACCGGCTGCCCGTGATGACGACCCCCAAGTGGGTGCACAACAAGATCCAGCCGATCTCGATCGACGATGCGCTGTATTACCTCGTCGAGTCAGCGACGGCGAATGTGCCCACTTCGCGGACCTGGGACATCGGCGCTCCGGACATCCTCGAGTACGGCGATGCGATGCAGGTCTATGCCGAGTTGGCGGGGTTGACGACGCGCCGTTTCGTGGTGCTGCCCTGGTTGACGCCGACGCTGGCGAGCCGCTGGGTCGGATTGGTGACGCCGATCCCCTCGGGGCTGGCGCGGCCGCTGGTGGAGTCCCTCGAATGCGACGCCGTCGCCCACGAAAAGGACATCGACGCGGTGATCCCGCCTCCGGCGAAGGGGCTGATGGGTTACCGGGAGGCGGTGCTGCAGGCGCTCAAGCAGGAAGGCAACGCCGCCGAGGGCAGGCACCGAATCCTGCAGTTCACGTCCGCGAAGGGAAC
>ERZ500977.152-NODE-152-length-13341-cov-6.697125_pt1 | contig 13341 bp, 11 predicted proteins | sample MGYA00248863_ERZ500977 | MGnify/ENA primary metagenome ERZ500977 (study PRJEB25958, sample SAMN03398581) | human skin metagenome | study: EMG produced TPA metagenomics assembly of the Human Skin Microbiome Metagenome (human skin metagenome) data set.
GCCGGTGGAAGGCGGGCCGTTCGCGCAGGTCTCCGATACGCTGAAAGCGCTGGAGGCGCTGGGTGCGGCGGCGCGGGACCGCAGCCCGGGCGTGAAGCGCGGCGCCGTCACCGGCAGCGTCGGCAAGACCAGCGTGACCCAGGCCATCCGCGCGGGTCTGGATCTGGCCGGACGCGCTCACGGCTCGATCAAGAGCTACAACAACCACATCGGCGTGCCGCTGACGCTGGCGCGGATGCCGGCGGACGCGGATTTCGCCGTGATCGAGATCGGCATGAACGCGCCCGGCGAGATCGCCCCGCTGGCCCGGCTCGCCCGGCCCGACGTGGCGCTCGTCACCACGGTCGCAGCCGTCCATCTCGCCGCCTTCCGCGACCTCCGCGGCATCGCCCGCGAGAAGGCGGCGATCTTCGAGGGCCTCGCCCCCGGCGGCACGGCGATCCTCAACCGCGACCTCGACACCTACCGCATCCTGCATGCGGCGGCGCGCCGGGCGGGGGCCCGGCTCGTCCGCTTCGGCAGCGCCGGCCGGCCCGAATACCGCCTCGACGACACCCACATCGGGCCGACCGGCACCGCCGTCCGCGCGCGTGCCCGCGGCACCCGCTTCCTGTTCCGCATCGGCTCGCCGGGACGCCACCTCGCGCTCAACGCCCTCGGTGCGCTGGCCGCGGCCGAGGCCGCCGGGGCCGATCTTGCCCTGGCGGCAGTCTCCCTCGCCCGCTGGCAGGCCCCCGAGGGCCGGGGCGCGCGCTGGTCCGTCGCGCTCGGACCGATGGGCTCCGACGGCGCGCTGACCGTCATCGACGAGAGCTACAACGCCAATCCCGCCGCCATGGCCGCGGCGCTGGAGGTCTTCGCCGGGGAGACGCCCGAGGACGGCCCCGGCCGCATCGCCAGGGGCCGCCGGGTGGCCTTCCTCGGCGACATGCTGGAACTCGGGCCGGACGAACTGGCGCTCCACGCCGGGCTCGCCCGCCTGCCGGCGCTCGGCGCCGTCCATGTCGTCCACTGCGCCGGGCCAAGGATGCGGGCGCTGCACGATGCCCTGCCCCCGCAGCAGCGCGGCACCTGGTTCGAGTCCGCCGAAGCCATGGCGAGCCGGGTGCCCCGCCTCGTCGACGCCGGTGACGTCGCCATGGTCAAGGGCTCGAACGGCTCGCGGGTCGGGCTTGTCGTCAAGGCGCTCAAGGCGCTCGGCACCGCCCGTGCCCTCACCGGCGCCACCGCGACGGCCGATGCCGACGCCTCTCCCTTCCCTGCCAGCGGTCCCCTGCCGAGGCGCGCCGCCGTACCGGCCCACGAGGTCTGATTTCCCCACATGTTCTATTACCTGGCCGATCTCTCCAGCGATCTCAACGCGCTGAACGTCTTCCGCTACATCACCTTCCGGGCGGGCGGCGCCTTCCTGACCGCGCTCGTCTTCGGCTTTCTCTTCGGCCGCCCGCTGATCAACATGCTCCGCGTCCGCCAGGGCCGCGGCCAGCCGATCCGCAGCGACGGCCCCGAGAGCCACCTCGTCACCAAGGCCGGCACGCCGACGATGGGCGGCCTCCTGATCCTCTCGGCGCTCTTCGTCTCGACGCTCCTCTGGGCGCGGCTCGACAACGGCTTCATCTGGATGGTGCTGTTCGTCACCGCGGGCTTCGGGCTGATCGGCTTCGCCGACGACTATGCGAAGGTGACGAAGCAGACCCATGCCGGCGTCTCGGGGCGGATCCGCCTCGCCGCGGGCTTCCTGATCGCCCTGATCGCCGGCGCCTGGGCCATGCATCTCCACCCCGAGGGTCTGACCGGCATGGTCGCCTTTCCGGTCTTCAAGACGGCGATGCTCGACATCGGCGTCCTGTTCCTGCCCTTCGCCATGCTCGTCATCGTCGGCTCGGCCAATGCCGTGAACCTGACCGACGGCCTCGACGGGCTGGCCATCATGCCGGTGATGATCGCGGCCGGATCGCTCGGCATCATCGCCTATGTCGTCGGCCGCTCCGACTTCACCGAATATCTCGGGGTGCATTTCGTGCCGGGCACGGGCGAGATCACCATCTTCGTCGCCGCGCTGATCGGCGGCGGTCTCGGCTTCCTCTGGTACAACGCCCCCCCGGCGGCGGTCTTCATGGGCGACACCGGCAGCCTCGCCCTGGGCGGCGCGCTCGGCGCGATCGCGGTGGCGACCAAGCACGAGATCGTGCTCGCGATCATCGGCGGCCTCTTCGTCGTCGAGGCGCTCAGCGTCATCATCCAGGTGAGCTACTACAAGCGCACCAAGAAGCGGGTCTTCCTGATGGCCCCGATCCACCACCATTTCGAGAAGAAGGGCTGGGCCGAGCCGCAGATCGTGATCCGCTTCTGGATCGTCAGCCTGATCCTCGCAATGGTCGGCCTCGCCACGCTGAAGCTGCGCTGACCGCGCAGCCCCGGCCCTTGCGGCCCGACGGAGCGTCTGCGAAACCGGCGTCGTCTCCAACCACGAGGTTGCCCGCGCCATGACCGCCGCCCCCTTCCTTCCGCAAGGGACGCCCCTGCCTCCCCGCGCCGTGCCGGGGCAGCACCCGTGATTCCGGTCCGCGGCTATGACGGGCACAAGGTCGCCGTCCTCGGGCTCGGGCGCTCTGGGCTTCCCACCGTCCGGGCGCTCCGGGCCGGCGGGGCGGAGGTCATTGCCTGGGATGATGGCGAGGCGGCGCGCGCCACGGCCGAGGCCGAGGGCATCGCGCTCGGCGACCTGTCGAAGGCGCGCTACTGGGACGGGGTGACGGCGCTCGTCGTCTCGCCCGGCATCCCGCATCTCTACCCGGCCCCGCACCCGGCCGTCGCCGCCGCCTGGGAGGCGGGCGTCGCGGTCGACAACGACATCGGCCTGTTCTTCCGCTCCTTCGCGACGCCGGCCTGGGACAGCTTCGACCGCGCGCCGCAGGTGATCGCCATCACCGGGTCGAACGGCAAGTCCACCACGACGGCGCTGGCCGCGCATATCCTCAAGGCCACCGGGCGGCGGGTGCAGGTGGGGGGCAACTTCGGCCGCGGCGTCCTCGACCTCGATCCGGCCGAGGACGGCATGATCGTGGTGCTGGAGCTTTCCTCCTACCAGATCGAGCTGGCACGGGCGCTGCAGCCCGACATCGCGGTCTTCCTGAACCTCTCGCCCGACCATCTCGACCGGCATGGCGGCGTGGGGGGCTATTTCGCGGCCAAGCGCCGGCTCTTCACCCAGGGCGGCCCCGCGCGCGCGGTCATCGGCGTCGACGAGGCCGAGGGCCGCTTCCTCGCCAATGTCATGCGCGAGATGGCCGGGACCGGCGACCCGGTGATCGAGATTTCCACGACCCGCAAGCTGACCGGCACGGGCTGGTCGGTCTTTGCCCGGCGCGGCTTCGTCACGGAATGGCGGGCCGGACGGCAGGTGGCGGCCCTCGACCTGCGGAGCGTCCCGACGCTTCCCGGCGCCCACAACCACCAGAATGCCTGCGCCGCCTATGCCGCGGCCCGCAGCCTCGGCCTCGCGCCGCGCCAGATCGAGGCGGCCATCGCCACCTATCCCGGCCTGCCGCACCGGAGCCAGCCGGTGGCGGACTGGCGCGGCATCCGCATCGTGAACGATTCCAAGGCGACCAACGCCGATGCGACGGAAAAGGCGCTGCTCGCCTTCGAGCGCATCCGCTGGATCGCCGGCGGACGCCCGAAGGAGGGCGGCATCGCCAGCCTCGCGCCGCTCTTCCCGCGCATCGCCAAGGCCTATCTGATCGGCGAGGCGGCCGGGGAATTCGCGACGACGCTGGGCGAGACGCCGCACGTGGTGTCCGGCACGCTGGACGCGGCGGTGGCGGCGGCGCTGGCCGAGGCCGAGCCGGGCGACACCCTCCTCCTCTCGCCCGCCTGTGCGAGCTTCGACCAGTTCACGAGCTTCGAGACCCGCGGGGAGGCCTTCATGGCACTGGTCCGGGACACGATCGCGGCCGAGGCCTGACCGGCCGCGCGGACCCGTCATGCGGGAGGGTCGAGCAGCTTGCCGAGGCGGGGCAGGCCGGTCCGCTTCAGCAGCGCGCGGAGGCTCTGCGGGCGGCCGGAGACGGCCTCGGCGCGGGCGAGGACCACGGCGGCAACCGCGGAGAGGCCCGCCCCCTCCGACGCCAGTTCGACCAGGAAGCCGTCCGGCTCGCGGAGCAGGATGTCGTGGCGGGCGAGCGTCCGGGTCGGAAAGTCGGCCCGGTTGCAGGTGAGCAGCGTGCCGGCGCCGCCGGTGATCGCCGCGGCCAGCACATGGCGGTCGGCCGGGTCGGGCAGCGCGAGCAGCGCCTCCAGATCCGGGTCGGCCGGCACCAGCGCCGCGGGCCAGTCCCGGCGCAGGCGAGCAATCTCGGCACGTGCCAGCCCCTCGGCCGCCACCGGAAGGCGACGGACGGCGCGGGCCCATTCCTCGAGGATCCGCTCGGACCAGAGCGGCAGGAAGCCGCCTGTGGCCGCCGCGCCCAGGAGCATCTCGCGCAGGACGGTCGGAACCAGCACATTCGCATCCAGCAGGACGCGCGGTGGCGCGGCGCTCATCCCGCGCGGGCGGCGAGCAGCGCGCCGCCCGCGATCAGGAGCGCGGACAGGCCGAGACCGAGCGATGGCGTGGCGAGGCCTGCCAGCACGAGGATGAGCGTCGAGAGGAGCGGCGCGGCATAGGAGGCGGTGCCGAGAAGCTGGATGTCGCCCCGCTTCACCCCGATGTCCCAGAGATAGAAGGCGAGCCCCACCGGCCCGAGCCCGAGCGCGACGAGCGAGGCCCAGGCCAGCGCCGATCCGGGCCAGACGGTGGTCTCCAGCGCCAGATGCGCCAAGGCCGACAGCGCCGCGGTGGCAAGGCAGAAGACGGTGACCGTCTCGGTCGGGGCCTGCCCGAGCCGGCGGCTCAGGATCGAATAGCCCGACCAGATGAGCGCGCAGGCCGCCGCCGCGGCATAGCCGGGCAGCGCCGCGGCCGAGAAGCCCGCCCCCGGCCCGGCCACGACCAGCGCCGCCCCGGCAAAGGCGATGAGCGCGCCGAGGACGTGGAGCGGCCGCAGCCGCTCGCCGGGCAGGAGCCCGGAGAAGAGCACGATCAGCAGCGGCCAGAGATAGGCGATCAGGCTCGCCTGCGCCGGGGGCGCCAGCCGCAGCGCGGTGAAATAGCAGAGGTGATAGCCGAAGAGCCCGCCGGTCCCGACCAGCCAGACCGCCGGCGGCAGCCCGCGCAGCGCCGCGAGGCCCTTGCCCGACAGCGCGAGCCAAGCCAGTCCGAGCAGGCCGCCGATGGCGAAGCAGATCGCGGTGAGCTGGAAGGGCGGAATCGGCCCGACGCCGACGGTGAAGAGCGCCAGCGCCGCCCAGAGCAGAACGGCGCCGAAGCCGATGGCCGTGGCCCGGGGGCGGCTCACGCCGGCAGCGCCGCCGCCGCACGCCGCCCGGCGGCACGGTGCAGGAAATCGACGATCGTCCGCGCCCAGGCGCCGCTGTCCACGGACCGCGACAGGCTGGCCCGGGCCTCCCGCGCCGCCGCCTCGGAAAGGACGGCGCCGGTGCGAAGGGCGATCAGCTCGTCCATGAAGCCGGCGCCGAACTCGGGGTGGGGTTGCAGCGAGATCGCGTCCGGATGCTCGGGATCGCCATAGGCGAGGGCGGCATAGTCGCAATGGGCCGACCGGGCGAGGACGGTCGCGCCCGCGGGCAGGGCGACCACCTGGTCCTGATGCATGGCGTTGACGGCGAAATGGTCGGGCAGCGCCCCGAGCCAGGACGGCCGGGCCAGCAGATCGTAGTCCTGCACCCCGACGCCCCAGCCGCGGTCGGATTTCACCACCCGGCCGCCGAGGGCCTCGGCGAGGATCTGGTGGCCGAAGCAGATGCCGACGACCGGCACCCCGGCCGCCACCGCGGCGCGCAGGAATTCCCGGAGCGGGGCAATCCAGGGCAGATCGTCATAGACGCCATGGCGCGAGCCGGTGACGAGCCAGGCATCCGCGGCGGTCGGCCCTGCCGGCCTCTCGCCGGTGACGACATGCACCGTCTCGAATTCCAGCGCCGGATCGGCGGCGGAGAGAAGCTTCCGGAACATGTCGGGATAGCTGCCATGGCGGCCGACAAGATCAGGGTGGACTTCCCCCGTCTCCAGAATTCCGATCTTCATGCCTGCACCTCTCCGCCGCGCGACAGAAGTGGCATGGCCGGATCGAAGCGGCAAGGGCGGCAGCAGACCGCCGCCCCGCCAGAGCCTGCAGGTCAGACGAAGAACTGGCCGCCATTGGCCGAGATCGTCGAGCCGGTGATGAAGCCGGCGTCGTCGGAGGCGAGGAAGACGACGATCTTCGCGATCTCCTCCGGCTCGCCGAGGCGGCCGACCGGGATCTGCGGGATGATGCGCTCGTTCAGCACCTTTTCGTCGATGGCCTTCACCATCTCGGTGGCGATGTAGCCCGGGCAGATCGCGTTCACGGTGATGCCGGCGCGGGCGCCTTCCTGCGCAAGCGCCTTCGTGATGCCGAGGTCGCCGGCCTTGGCCGCGGAATAGTTCGCCTGGCCGGCCTGACCCTTCTGGCCGTTGATCGAGGAGATGGTGATGACGCGGCCGAACTTGCGGTCGCGCATGCCGCCCCAGACCGGGTGGGTCATGTTGAAGACACCTGAGAGGTTGGTGTCGATGACGTCCTTCCACTGCTGGGGGGTCATCTTGTGGAACATCGCGTCGCGGGTGATGCCGGCGTTGTTCACCAGCACTTCGACCGGGCCGAGATCGGCCTCGACCTGGGCGATGCCCGCCTTGCAGGCGTCATAATCGGCGACCGACCACTTGTAGGTCTTGATCCCGGTTTCGTCGGTGAAGGCCTTGGCGGCCTCGTCGTTGCCGGCGTAGTTCGCGGCGACGGTGAAGCCCGCCTCCTTCAGCGCCTTGGAGATCGACGCGCCAATGCCGCGCGAGCCGCCCGTGACCAGTGCCACACGTCCCATGGATTTCCCTCCGGATTGCAGTGTTTTGCCTATGGTTCAGGACCCCCCGGAGGAGGCCCCGCAGTTTATTGCCGGCTCGTTGCAGGCGTGCCTGACGCCAGCCGGTCGGTGGTCAGGGGCGCTCGACGCAGAGGGCGACGCCCATGCCGCCGCCGATGCAGAGCGTGGCGAGGCCCTTCTTGCCGCCGCTGCGCTTCAGCTCGTGAAGGAGGGTGTTGAGGATCCGCGCGCCCGACGCGCCGATCGGGTGACCGATGGCGATGGCGCCGCCGTTCACGTTCACGATCGCCGGATCCCAGCCCATGTCCTTGTTCACCGCGAGCGCCTGCGCGGCGAAGGCCTCGTTCGCCTCGACGCGGTCGAGGTCGGAGACCTTCCAGCCGGCCTTCTCGAGCGCCTTGCGCGAGGCCGGGATCGGGCCGGTGCCCATGATCGCCGGATCGACGCCGGCCGTGGCCCAGGACGCGATGCGGGCCAGCGGCTCGATGCCGCGCTTCTCGGCCTCGTCGGCGGTCATAAGGACGACGGCGGCGGCGCCGTCATTGAGGCCCGAGGCATTGCCGGCGGTGACGGTGCCGTCCTTGGAGAAGGCGGGCTTCAGCTTCTGCATCGCCTCGATCGTCGCGCCCTGGCGGATGTATTCGTCGGAATCGACGACCACGTCGCCCTTGCGGGTCTTGATCACGAAGGGGACGATCTCGTCCTTGAACTTGCCGGCCTTCTGCGCCGCCTCGGCCTTGTTCTGGGAGGCGAGGGCGAATTCGTCCTGCTCCTCGCGGGTCAGCTGCCACTTGGTCGCGACATTCTCGGCGGTGGTGCCCATGTGATAGCCGTTGAAGGCATCCCAGAGGCCGTCCTTGATCATCGAGTCGATGAACTTCATGTCGCCCATCTTCTGGCCGGTGCGCAGATGCGCGACATGGGGGCTCAGCGACATGCTCTCCTGGCCACCGGCCACGACGATGGTGTCGTCGCCGAGCGCGATGTGCTGGGCGCCGAGCGCGACGGCGCGCAGGCCCGAGCCGCAGACCTGGTTGAGCGACCAGGCGGAGCTGCCGATCGGCAGGCCGGCGAGGATATGCGCCTGGCGGGCCGGGTTCTGGCCCTGGCCCGCGGTCAGCACCTGGCCGAGGATCGTCTCGGATACGTCGGCGGCGTCGACGCCCGCCCGCTCGAGGGCTGCCTTGATCACCGCCGCGCCCAGTTCATGTGCCGGCGTGTTGGCAAAGGAACCGCTGAAGCTGCCAACGGCAGTCCGCGCTGCCGATGCGATCACGATGTTTGTCATGCGTTTTCCATCCCCCTGTGTTGCGCGAGCTGGAAGGCTCCGCGCGATTCGTTCCATCTCGCCATGCTCTCGTCGCATATGTATGAGCAAGCCTCAACCGTCGCGTCCGAGCAGGAAACGGGCCATCGGACGCATGACCGCTGAGCCGGCATGGCCTCCAACCACCATTCCGACATGCCCGGTGCGCGGGCGGACGAGTTGCGCACCGGGAATTGCTGCCGCCAGCGGCTCGGACAGGGGCGGCGGGGCGATCATGTCCCCCTGCCCCGAGAAGACGAGGGTGGGCACCGTGATCTGTCGCGGGTCGACCCGTCCGCCGAGGAAGCGCCAGCGGCCCCGCGCCGTCGCGTTGCGGATCTGCCAGGAGACCAGGAGGTCGCGCGCCGCGGGGACCGGCATCGGCACGCCGTCCGCGACCCAGTCCTCGACCGCCACGAAGAGCCGCGCCGCGGCGCCCTCCGGGTCCATCCGGTTCAGGCGCTGGAATTTCAGCGAGGCCTGGATCGGGTTGATGAGGGCAAAAAGGGTCTGGAAGACCTCGACCGGAACGAGCCCGAACGCATCGCCGAGATGGCGCAGCCAGTCCTCGGCCCGCTCCGCACCGGCCGAGCGCGTCATCGTGCGCAAGCCCCCGGCAATGCCGGCGCTCGATGCAAAATCCCAAGGCGCCCCGATGGTGACAAGCCGCGTCATCACCCCCCGCCGCCGCGCTGCGAGCCCGGCGGAGAGGGTCCCGCCCATGCAGTAGCCGACGACAGCCGGCGCTCGGCCGCTTGCCTCGGAGAGATGCGCAAGTGCCGGCAGCAGCCGCGTCTCTCCGAAGCCGTCGAGGTCAAGCGCGCGCTCCGCGTCGGCTGGAATCCCCCAGTCGAGCAGCACCGGGCGCAACCCCTCTGCCGCCAGCGCGCGCAGCAGGGACCGGCCGGGCGCGAGGTCGAGGATATAGGCGCGGTTGATCAGGCTCGGCACCACGAGGACCGGTGGGCCATCCGGGTTGGTTGCTTCGGGAGCCTGCCCGTAGTCGAGCAGCCGCGACTGCCCGCAGCGCCAGATGGCCGGCGGGTCTGGGAGCTCGCGCCGATAGGGATGGGCTTGCCAGGTCTCCAGACCGTCGAGCATCGCCCTCAGCCGTGTGGCGATCTCGCGCGCCACCTCCAGTTGGTCAAGATCCGCCGGCAGGGTCCGCGCCCGCTCAGCCAGTCCGCCCACCCAGGGAAAACGCTCGCTGCGCGCCAGCGGCGCAGCCATCAGCCCCTGAAGATAGGCCGACAGGGCCGCCGCGAGGTGGAAGACGAGCGGGCTCGGTTCACCGACCCGGTGCGGGGCCGCGGTCAAGCGGGGCGCCGGGCCCGGGTGGCCGTGGAACTGCGGCCACCCTCGGTCGCAGTCGCGGCCAGCTGTGCCTCCCAGAGATCGAGATAATGCGCGGCCGTCTGGTGTGGCGGCTCGGCCTCCGCCGGCCCGGCCGCGCCGGGCGCGTGCTCCGGGGACGGAGTTTCATCATTTCCGCGCGCCGGGCCCGTTGTTCCCACCACCATGTTCCTTCCCCCGGGCGGTGGCCTGACCGCCTCATGATCTTTCGCATCCGCAAAAGGCCCTTTGCGCGGTGCGACATGGAAGCTAATCTTAACCGGGGTGGAAACGACATTCACTAGGAGACACGCGCGTGGCGGACACTGCCGAGAAATCGCCCGAGCCGATCGTCATCAAGAAATACGCGAACCGCCGCCTCTACAACACGGCACGGTCAAGCTATGTGACGCTCGAGCATCTGGCGGAAATGGTCCGAAACGGACAGGACTTTGTAGTCAACGATGCAAAATCGGGTGACGACATAACGCGTGCTGTCCTCGCCCAGATCATCTTCGAGGAGGAAGCCAAGGGCCAGACGATGCTGCCCGCTAATTTCCTGCGGCAACTTATCCGGCTGTACGGAGATACATTGCAGGGTTTCGTGCCCGGCTATCTCGATGCCTCGATGGAAACCTTCTCGCGCAACCAGGAGAAGATGCGCGATCAGGTCCAGAAGGCCTTCGAGGCGAATCCTGCCCTCGCAAACTTCGAGGCGCTGGCCCGCTCGAACATGGAATGGTTCGAGAATGCCATGCGCATGTTCGCGCCTTTCGCCTCCGGAATGGGCGCCGTGCCGCCGCAGGGAACTGCGAAGGCGCCGCGGAAGGACGTCGAGATCGAAGAGCTCAAGGGTCAGCTCGCCGAGATGCAGTCGCAGCTCTCGAAGCTGCTCAAGGACGGCTGATCAGCCGGCGGCGGCCAGTCCGAAGCCGCCGCCATTGCGCCGACCGTGGGACGGGAGCGGCAGGGCGGTCGGCCGCCCCGTCAGGTAGCCCTGAAGGCAGTCGATCCCAGCCTCGCGCAGCCAGGCGGCTTCCTCCTGCGTTTCGACGCGCTCGGCGACGGTCATCATGTCAAAGTGGCTTGCGAGGGTCTTCAGGCAGCGCAGCAGCACCTGCGAGTCCGCATCGCGGTCGATGCCCGTGATGAAGGCACCGTCAATCTTCACGATGTCGAAGCGGAAGGCGCGGAAGTGGCGGAAGCCGGTCGCCCCGGCGCCAAAATCGTCGAGCGCGAAGGCCGGCCCCATGCGCCGGACGAAATTCATGAATTCGAGGGTCTGGGCGGCGTCGCTCAGCGCCTGGTCCTCGGTCACTTCCAGGATCAGCCGGCCGCAGGCGCCGGGATTGCCCCGGTAGGCGGCCGTCAGGATCGACAGCCAGTCCTCGTCGCCCATCGACCGGGGCGAGAGGTTGACCGAGAGCCGCAGGTCCGGGGTGGCGGCCAGCATCTGGAGGGCGCGGGTCAGGGCGAGCCGGTCGATGGCGCGGCCGATCGGCCCCGCCTCCACCGCCGGCAGGAAGGCCCCCGCCGGCAGCCGGCCGCCGTCCAGGGTCTCGATGCGGCAGAGCATCTCGTGGAAGGCGGGCAGGTCGGGATTGTCGGCCCGGACGACCGGCTGGTAGTCGAAGGTGACACGCCCCTGGGACAGCGCCTGCGCCACCTGGAAGCGCAGCCGCGCGCCCCCTTCCAGCGGCGCGACCGTGGACCGCGCCCGGTGGTCGCACTCCAGCATGCGGAAGGCGTCGGTTGCTGACATGTCCATGGCGGGGGGCCTCCTCTGTCTGCGGTTTACCTAACGCGATGTTCACTAAAAGTTCGTGAATCACCTCAAATTGTCTGGGTTGGGAAACATCGGCCCCACGCATCAGCATCTTGCGTGTCCCGCGGACGGCTCCGCCACATATGCCAATTCCTGATCCCGTCTCGAACAGACTTCACATTCCCCGGAATTCCGACTAAATCTAACGGGAATTGGGGTTTCAGGGTGTCGGACCGGCGTGGACCGCAGGCACCCGGGACAGGGACGGCAACGCCTTCGGGCTCTACCTATCTCCCTGGGATTGCGCGAGAGGAACGCAATATGTGGGTTGATGGTCGCCATCCAGGGCGGAGTGATGGTCTTTTCACGGGGCCGAACCGCCAGGGGCGAACCTGTGCAGGCATCGCGCTCCTGCTGGCAGCCGTCGGATCCTCCCCGCTTTCCGCGCAGGACAGCCCGCCCGCAGCGCCCACCCCCGTCCTTCAGGCGGAAGGTCCCGCAGCGCCTGCCCCGCTCGCAGCACCGGCCCCCGCTACCCCTGCCCTGCCCGAACCTGCCGCGCCCGCTCCGGGACCGGATCTCGGGGCGGCCCCCGGAACCCCGGCGCCGGTCGTAGCGGCACCGGCCAGTCCCGCGCAGACGGCCGCGGAGGCCAACGCGCCCGCAGCCGCTCCCGCGGTACCGGCTGCGATGGCTCCTGCTGAACCCGCCACGGGGGCAACGCCCGGTGCCGGGGAGGCCGGGGCCGCCGCGCCGGAGGCGGGCGCCTCCTCCCTGATCGGGCATGACCTGTCGCCCTGGGGCATGTTCATGGCGGCGGACATCGTCGTGAAGTCGGTGATGGCGGGCCTTGCCTTCGCCTCGCTGGTGACCTGGACGATCTGCTTCGCCAAGACGCTCGGCATCCTGCTCGCCCAGCGCCGGCTGCGGCGGGGCCTTGGGATCATCCTGACGGCCCCCGACCTGGAGACGGCCGGTCGCGCGCTCGACGGCAGCCGCGGTCCGGCGGCCGAGATGGTCGCCGCCGCCCGGCACGAGAGCGCGGCCTCGCGGCAGGCGATCCGCAGCGGCGGCGGCCCGGGCCTGCTCCCGCGCGTCGCCTCGCATCTGACCCGGATCGAGATCCGGGCCGGCCGGCGCCTGATCGCGGGCACGGGGCTGCTGGCGACGATCGGCTCCACCGCGCCCTTCGTCGGCCTCTTCGGCACGGTCTGGGGCATCATGAACTCGTTCATCGGCATCTCGAAGAGCCAGACGACCAACCTCGCCGTGGTCGCGCCCGGGATCGCCGAGGCCCTGCTCGCCACCGCGATCGGCCTCGTCGCCGCGATCCCCGCCGTCATCATCTACAACTTCTTCGCCCGCTGGTCGGCCGCCTACCGGACCGGCCTCGGCGATGCCGCGGCCGGCGTCGAGCGGCTGGTCAGCCGGGACTTCGACCACCAGCGGCTGGAGGCCACGGTGGCCTTCCGCCAGGCGGCGGAGTAATCCCATGGCCGGCGGATTGTCCCGGGGCGACAGCGACGAACTCGAGGAATCGCACGAGATCAACGTCACGCCCTTCATCGACGTGATGCTGGTGCTGCTGATCATCTTCATGATCGCGGCCCCGCTGGCGACGGTGGATGTGGCGGTGGACCTGCCCGGCTCCACCGCCATCCCGGCCGAGCGGCCGCCCGAGCCGGTGTACCTGACCGTGCAGAAGGACCTCTCCCTGCATCTCGACAGCGCCCAGGTCGAGCGGACGGCGCTGCAGCCCGCGCTCGACGCCGTGGCCAAGGGCGACCGCGCGACCCGGATCTTCCTGCGCGCCGACCAGACGGTGGCCTATGGCGACCTGATGGAGGTGATGAACCTGCTGCGGGCCGCCGGCTATCTGAAGGTCGCGCTCGTCGGGCTGGAGACCCTTCCGGGCGCCACCGGCGGCGCCGCGGCGACGCCCTCGACTGCGGCCGCCCCCGCGCCGGCGCCG
>ERZ500977.153-NODE-153-length-13337-cov-6.807183_pt1 | contig 13337 bp, 11 predicted proteins | sample MGYA00248863_ERZ500977 | MGnify/ENA primary metagenome ERZ500977 (study PRJEB25958, sample SAMN03398581) | human skin metagenome | study: EMG produced TPA metagenomics assembly of the Human Skin Microbiome Metagenome (human skin metagenome) data set.
GGCGGTCGGTCGAGCCGGAGCGGATCGTGCTCGTCACCGGCCACGGCGCCGATGAGGTCGCCGCCGCCGCCGAGGCCCTGGAACCCGGGATCACCGTCACCGTCCAGGAGCGCCAGCTCGGCACCGGCCATGCGGTGACCCAGGCCGAAGCGGCACTGGCCGAATTCGACGGCGACGTGATCGTCCTCTACGGCGACACGCCCTTCATCCGGCCCGAGACGCTGAAGCACATGCTGGCGGCGCGGACCGGGGGGGCCGAGGTTGTGGTGCTCGGCTTCGAGGCCGCGAATTCGAGCTGCTACGGCCGGATCGCCTGCGACGCCGACGGACCGGCGCGGATCGTCGAGCCCGGCGATCCCGACCATGCCCGGCTCACGGAGGCGCCGGCGAATTCCGGCGTGGTGGTCGCGGACCGGAGCGTGCTCTTCAACCTGCTGGCGGCGGTGCGCCCGGACAATGCCAAGAGCGAATACTACCTGACCGATCTCGTCGGCCTCGCCCGCGAGCAGGGCCTGCGCACCGCGATGATCCTCTGCCCGGAAGCGGAGACGCTGGGCGTCAACTCGCGGTCCGATCTGGCGGCGGCGGAGGCGATCTTCCAGACGGCCGCCCGGGCTGCGGCCATGGAGAACGGCGTCACCCTGATCGCGCCCGAGACCGTGTTCTTCGCGCTCGACACCGTGGTGGGCCGCGATGTGGTGATCGAGCCGAACGTCTATTTCGCGGCCGGGGTCACGGTCGAATCCGGCGCCCTCATCCACGGCTTCTGCCATTTCGCCGACTGTCACATCAGCCGCGGCGCGGAAGTCGGGCCCTATGCGCGGCTGCGCCCCGGCGCCGAAATCGCCGAGGACGTGAAGATCGGCAACTTCGTCGAGGTGAAGAATGCCTATGTGGACGAAGGTGCAAAGGTGAACCATTTCAGCTACATCGGGGATGCGACTGTCGGGTCGAAGTCCAATATCGGCGCGGGCACGATCATCTGCAACTATGATGGCGTGTCCAAGCACCGCACCGAGATCGGGCCGCGGGTGTTCATCGGCTCGAACACCGCGCTGGTCGCCCCGCTCACCATCGGGCGCGATGCGATGATCGCGGCCGGATCGGTCATCACCGAGGACGTGCCGGCCGAGGCGCTGGCGCTCGGCCGCGCCCGGCAGGAGGTGAAGCCGGGACTGGGCTTCCGCATCATGGAGCGGCTCCGCGCCGCCAAGGCTGCCAAGGCGGCGAAGGCTGCGGCCCGGACCACGGAGGCGAACGCCTGATGTGCGGGATCGTCGGCATTCTCGGCACCCATGAGGTCGCCCCGCTCATCGTCGAGTCGCTGAAGCGGCTGGAATACCGCGGCTATGACAGCGCCGGCATCGCGACGCTTCAGGACGGCGCCCTGGTGCGCCGCCGCGCGGTCGGCAAGCTCATCGCCCTGTCCGACCTCCTGGTGCGCGATCCGATCCGCGGCTCCTCGGGCATCGGCCACACGCGCTGGGCCACCCACGGCGCCCCGAACGAGCGCAACGCCCACCCCCACCAGGCCGGCCGCGTGGCCGTGGTCCACAACGGGATCATCGAGAATTTCCGCACGCTCCGCGAGGAACTGACCGCGGAGGGGCGCAATTTCGAGAGCGACACCGACACCGAGGTGGTGGCCCAGCTCTGCGACGCCGAGATGCGGAAGGGCAAGGATCCGGTCACGGCCGCCCGCGCCACCCTCGCGCGGCTGGAGGGCGCCTTCGCCCTCGCCTTCCTCTTCGAGGGCGAACAGGACCTGATGATCGCGGCCCGCCGCGGCTCGCCGCTGGCGATCGGCTATGGCGACGGCGAGATGTACATCGGCTCCGACGCGCTGGCGCTGGCGCCGCTGACCCACCGCGTCACCTATCTGGAGGAGGGCGACCATGCCATCCTCACCCGCGAGGGCGCCGAGGTCTTCGACGCGGGCAACCGCCCGGTTGTCCGCGAGACCCACGAGGTGCCGGTCGAGAGCTTCCTCGCCGAGAAGGGCCCCTACAAGCACTTCATGGCCAAGGAGATGCACGAGCAGCCGACGGTGATCTCGAACGCACTGGCGCGCTATGTCGCGGACGACCGGAGCGCGGTGCGGATCCCGCCGGGGATCGACTTCGCCCGCGCCGGGCGGCTGGTGCTCGTCGCCTGCGGCACCGCGCATTACGCCTGCCATGTGGCGAAATACTGGTTCGAGACCCTCGCCCGGCTGCCGGTCGAGATCGAGGTCGCCTCGGAATTCCGCTATCGCGAGCCGCCGCTCGACACCGGCGCGGTCGGGATCTTCGTCAGCCAGTCCGGCGAGACGGCCGACACGCTCGCCGCGCTCCGCTACGTGCGGGCCGCCGGCGGGCAGGTGGTGTCGGTGGTCAATGTCGAGACCTCGACCATCGCCCGCGAGAGCGATGTCGCGCTGCCGATCCTGGCCGGCCCCGAGATCGGGGTGGCCTCGACCAAGGCCTTCACCTGCCAGCTCTCGGTGCTCGCCTGCCTCGCCATCGCCGCGGGGCGCCAGCGCGGACATCTGGACGCGGCGGCCGAGCGGCAGCTCGTCGAGACGCTGACCGGCGTCCCCGGCCTCATCGCCCGGGCGCTGGCGCTGGAAGCCGACATCGCCGAGGTCGCCAAGGACGTGGCCCGCGCCCGCGACGTGCTGTTCCTCGGCCGGGGGTCGATGTATCCGCTTGCCCTCGAAGGCGCGCTGAAGCTGAAGGAAATCAGCTACATCCATGCCGAAGGCTATGCAGCAGGCGAGCTGAAGCACGGGCCGATCGCCCTGATCGACGAGGAGGTGCCGGTGGTGGTCCTCGGCCCCACCGACGGGCTTTTCGACAAGACCGTCTCGAACATGCAGGAAGTGATGGCCCGGGGCGGGCGGATCGTCCTGATCGGTGACGCGAAGGGACTGGCGGAGGCCGGCAGCGGCGTCTGGCGGACCCTGCAGATGCCGGCGATGGACCCCTTCGTCAGCCCGATCGTCTATGCCGCGCCGGCCCAGCTCCTCGCCTATCACACCGCGGTGGTGAAGGGCACGGACGTGGACCAGCCCCGCAATCTCGCGAAGTCGGTGACGGTGGAGTAAGCGCAGGCTGGGAGTGTCACCCCGGCGGACTGGCGGCGAAGCCGCCGCCGGGCGCCGGGCGGCGGCAGCGTCAGCAATCGGCGTGGATGAGCCCGATGCCGATGCCGCGGATCGCGGCGCTGATGCGGTCGAAGACGCCGAGCTTGTCGTAGACGCGCCGCAGATGCGCATCGACGGTATGGGCGGAAATGCCAAGGATGCCGGCGATCGAGGCATTGCTCTTGCCGCGGGCGACCCAGCCGAGGATCTCGGTCTCGCGCGCCGACAGCCGTGGTGGCGGCCCCTGGTCCTCCAGCAGGAAATCGCAATAGCGCAGGTGGGCGAGCTGGCAGGCCCATTGCACATCGAGCACCATTTCCGGGCTCAGGCGCTCGACACCCGGTACGAAACCGAGGCCGGCATAGCCGTTGCGCCCCATCGGGCCGAAGACCGGCACGCCAAGCCCCTTGTCATAGTGGAGGCCCCGGATCGCCTCGACGAAGGTCGTGTGTTCGGCCGAGGCCTGCACCACCGCCTCGTCGAAATAGAAGGGATCGACAATGCGGAAGGCGCGCTGGAAGCGCGGATTCTGGCGATAGAGCCGGCCCGCCGAATAGAGGTGCAGGAATTCCTCCGGCAGGCCGTGCCCGAAGACCCTCACCCGTGTCCCGTCCTCCGCGCCCATGGGGGGGGGACATGGTGGTAGAGGACATGCTGGATCGGCCCCTGGGCAAAGAACTGCAGGATGAGGTTCCAGAGTTCACGCGGTGTCTCAAGGCATGCCAGCCCCCGCTCGAACTCGCTGACATCCATTGCCACTCATCCCCCGCACCGGCGGCGCCTGCCCCGTATCCCGGCGACAGCTTTGCCGCCAGTGAACCAGCCGGTCAACCGCGGCCGGCATCGCCCCCGGGCTTCCGGGGTGCGGGCCGCTGTCCTGGCGTCACCTGCCCTCCGGGTCCGGCGCAGGCGCCACGGCAGCCTCCCGCAGGGCCCGGCGCTGGATCTTGCCCGTGGCCGTCATCGGCAGGGCCGCGGCATAGCGCACCTCGCGGGGCGCGAGATGCGGGGACAGCCGCTCCCGCACCCGGCCGACGAGCGCGGCGGACAGCGCGGTGCGATCGGCCTCCGTCACCGCCGCCCCCTCGCGCAGGACGACATAGGCGCAGACCGCCTCGGTGCGGATCGGGTCCGGCACCCCGATGACCGCGGCAAGCATCACGTCGGGATGCGCGGCGAGGCAATCCTCGATCTCGCTCGGGCCGATGCGATAGCCCGAGGAGGTGATGACATCATCCGTCCGGCTGCGGAAATGGACGTAGCCCTCCCCGTCCATGACGGCCTCGTCCCCGGTCAGCAGCCAGTCTCCCCGGAATTTCTCCGCGGTCTTCTCCGGGGCGTTCCAGTAGCCGAGGAACATCGTCGGATCGGGCCGGCGCACCGCGATCTCGCCCTGGGTGTCCGGCGGCAGCGGCACGCCGTCCGGCCCGAGGATCGCCACCCGGTGCCCGGGCAGGGCCCGGCCGGCGGACCCGGGGCGCACGGGCAGCAGCCCCGGCGCATTGCCGATGACGGCGTTGCACTCGGTCTGGCCATAGAATTCGGCGATCTCCTGACCGAAGATCCCCCGCCCCCAGTCGAGCAGTCCACCGCCGAGCGCCTCGCCGGCCGAGGTGACGCTGCGCAGCCCCGGCGCGGCCCGCACCCCCGCCTGGCGCATCAGGCGGAGCGCCGTGGGCGGCAGGAAGACATTGCGCACCCCGACCTCGGCCATCACCTCCACCGCCCGGCCGGGGTCGAATTTCGGCATCCGGTGCGCGATCACCGGCACCCCGCAGGCAAGCGCGGGCAGGAGCAGGTTGGTGAGCCCGCCCATCCAGGCCCAGTCGGCCGGCGTCCAGGCGCAGTCGCCGGGCAGGCCGAGCCCGCCATGGGCCAGCGTGATCCCGGGCATGTGGCCGGTCAGCACCCGGTGCCCGTGCAGCGCCCCCTTGGGCGGGCCGGTGGTGCCGGAGGTATAGCTGAGGAAGGCCGGGTCGTCGGGACCGGTCGCCGCCATGGCCTGGCGGTCGTCGGCCTTGCCGAGTTCCTGCCAGAAGCCGTCGATCCCGCTTTCGCGCGCGTCGATCGAGAAGATCCGGCGGAGGTCCGGCAGGCTGCCGCGCAGGGCCACCACCTTCGGCAGGCTGGCGCCGTCCGTCACCACCGCCTTCGCGCCGGAATCGCGCAGGCGGAAGCCGAGCCCGTCCTCGCCGAACAGGGTCGAGAGCGGCACCACCACCGCCCCGAGGCGATAGGCGGCGAGATGGGTCAGCAGCGTCTCCGGCGTCTGCGGCAACAGGACCGCGATCCGGTCGCCCCGGCCGATGCCATGCCCGGCGAAGGCATTGGCGAGCCGGCGCGACGCGCGGGCGAGCTGGCCGAAGTCATAGTCGCGCCTGTCGCCGCCGGGCCGGACATAGCGCAGGGCGAGGCGGGAGGGATCGCGGCGGGCGTGGCGGTCGCAGCAGATCTCGGCAATGTTGAAGCGCCGGGGCCGGGGCCAGCGGAAATCCGCACCGAGCCTGTCCCAGCCCAGCCCCTCCGGTATGCGTCCGTCCACCAGCATTGCCATGCCTCTCCCTCGCACCCCGCAGGCGCGAAGGCAACGGCCGAGGTGGCCCCGGCCGCGGGGCCACGCGCCCCGCCCAGCTTGAAGTCGGCAGGCGCGGGCCGTATTCTCGAGGAAACCCCTGATCTTGGGGGAGCCCTCGGGAGGGACGCCCTTGGCAACGCCGTTGCCGCCGCTCGTCGATCCGTTCGCCCGCCGCATCACCTATCTCCGGGTCTCGGTGACGGACCGGTGCGATTTCCGCTGCGTCTACTGCATGTCGGAGACGATGCAGTTCCTGCCGAAGGCCGAACTGCTGACGCTGGAGGAACTCGACCGGCTCTGCTCGGCCTTCATCGATCTCGGCGTGCGCAAGCTGCGGGTGACCGGGGGCGAGCCGCTGGTCCGCCGCGACATCCTCGGCTTCTTCCGGGCGATGTCCCGGCACCTCGGCTCGGGCGCCCTCGACGAGCTGACCCTGACGACGAACGGCAGCCAGCTCGCCCGCCATGCCGCGGAACTCGCGGAGTGCGGGGTGCGGCGGGTCAATGTGTCGATCGACACGCTCGACCCCGACCGGTTCCGGGCGATCACCCGCCGCGGCGACCTCGCGCAGGTGCTCGCAGGCGTGGCGGCGGCGACCGCAGCCGGCATCCAGGTGAAGATCAACGCCGTCGCGCTCCGCGGCGTGAACGACGCCGAGATCCACGATCTCGTCGCCTGGTGCGGCGATCAGGGCCATGACCTCACCTTCATCGAGGTGATGCCGATGGGCGACCTCGGCAACGAGAACCGGCTGGAACAGTATTACTCCCTGCGCGATCTCCGGGCCGATCTTGAGGGGCGCTGGACGCTCAACGACACGCCGGAGCGCACCGGCGGCCCCGCCCGCTACGTGCGGGTGGCGGAGACCGGCGGGCGGATCGGCTTCATCACGCCGCTGACGCACAACTTCTGCGAAAGCTGCAACCGGGTGCGGGTGACCTGCACCGGCCAGCTCTATCTCTGCCTCGGGCAGGATGCGGATGCCGACCTGCGCCGGCCGCTGCGCGCCAATCCGCAGGATGACGCGCCGCTCCGGGACGCGATCCGCGCCGCCATCCGGCTGAAACCGCGCGGGCATGACTTCGACTATTCCCGCCAGACGGTGCGCGGCCAGGTGCTCCGGCACATGAGCCATACCGGCGGCTGAGCCGGCCTGACCGCCCCACCGGGGTCCGGGATCACACCTCCGCCCCCATGCCGGCCCGCAGGCCGTCGCGGACCCGGGCGGCGATTTCCAGGAATTCCGGGCTCTCGCGGATATGGAGCGGCCGCTCCGGCGGCAGGGGGCTCTCGATCACGTCGGTCACCCGGCCCGGCCGCGGGCTCATCACCACGATCCGGGTGGAGAGATAGACGGCCTCCGGGATCGAATGGGTGACGAAGGCGATGGTCTTGCCCGTCCGCGCCCAGAGGTCGCGGAGCTGTTCGTTCAACCGGTCGCGCACGATCTCGTCCAGCGCCCCGAAGGGCTCGTCCATCAGCAGGATGTCGGCATCGAAGGCCAGCGCCCGGGCGATCGAGGCGCGCTGCTGCATCCCCCCCGAGAGCTGCCAGGGGTATTTCCTCTCGAAGCCGGTCAGTTCCACCATCTCCAGCACCCGGGCGACCCGGGCGGCGCGCTCGGCCGCCGGATAGCCCATGATCTCCAGCGGCAGGGCGATGTTCCGGCCGATCGTGCGCCAGGGAAAAAGGCCTGCGGCCTGAGAGACATAGCCATAGGCCCGCGCCTCGCGCGCCGCGGCCGGGCTCACCCCGTTCACTCGCATCTCCCCGCCGGTCGGCTGCTCCAGATCGGCCGCGACCCGGAGAAAGGTGGTCTTCCCGCAGCCCGACGGCCCGATGAAGCTGACGAAATCCCCGCGCGCGATCGTCAGGTCCACGCCCTTCAGGGCATGGACCGGGCCATCGGCGGTCTGGAAGACGAGGTCGAGCCCCCGGGCCTCAAGTGCCGGCGTGTTGCTCAAATCCCGGCCTCCGCGATGCCGGTGATCCGCTTGCCCCACCGCCCGTCCACGGGTTTCTGGTCGATGACGCCGCTGACCCGGCCCTCGAGATCGTCCTTCGCATCCGAGAACAGGAGGACGCCGGATTTTCCATCGTCGCATTTCACGCCGCCCACCGCCGCCGGGCGGCGCGTTCCCGCCTCGGTGGTGGACTTCAGGCTGCCGCCGCAGTCCGCCCCGGTCTGCGAGGTCAGCGAGACGGTGTCCGATCCCGCCCCCTTCGACCGCGCGCCCACATACCGCTCGGCCCGGTCCTCGGTCGCCACGACGACGCCGGTCCGCGTCGCGCAGCCCGCCAGCAGCAGCGCCCCGAGCGCCAGCCCGACCGTCGTCCTCAGAGTCTGTCCGGGACTGCGGCGGCGGCGGGCCGGGGCGGGAGTTTCGGGATCCCGGCGGGAGATCCCTCCCGCCACTATCGGGGATACCAGCGGGAGGGATCGACGCACCCGAGCGCGACAAGACCCGGCGGACCGATCCGTCCCGGGTTCCAGACCCTCTCTCATACGCCGCTCGCCGGAATGCCGCTGCGCGCGACGGGCCGCGGCGCGGTCAGCGCCTTCCAGGTCGAGAGCGACCGGCTCACCTGCCCCGACGGCGGCCGCGCGACGAATTCGCCGTGCCCCTCGGCGGGCTTCAGGGCTCCGTCGTCCACCATCACCCGACCCCGGCTCAGCACATAGCGCGGCAGGCCCGACACCCGCTTGCCCTCGAAGACATTGTAGTCGATCGCCGACTGCTGGCTGGCGGCCGAGATGACCTTTTCCTTCTTCGGGTCAAGCACGATCAGGTCGGCATCCGCGCCCACCAGCACCGCGCCCTTCTTCGGGTAGCAGTTCAGGATCTTCGCGATGTTGGTGGAGGTGACGGCGACGAATTCGTTCGGGGTCAGCCGCCCGGTCTCGACGCCATGGGTCCAGAGCATCGGCAGCCGGTCCTCCAGCCCGCCGGTGCCGTTCGGGATCTTCGTGAAATCCCCGACGCCGAACCGCTTCTGCGCCGTGGTGAAGGCGCAGTGGTCGGTGGCGACGCAGCTGAGCGTGCCGGAGGCGAGGCCCGCCCACAGGCTGTCCTGATGCCGGCTGTCGCGGAAGGGCGGCGACATCACCCGGCGCGCGGCATGGTCCCAGTCGGGGTGGGCATATTCGCCCGCGTCGAGCGTCAGATGCTGGATCAGCGGCTCGCCCCAGACGCGGCGGCCGAGCATCTTCGCCCGCCGGATCGCCTCATGGGCATCCTCGCAGGAGACATGCACGACATAGAGCGGCACGCCCGCCATGTCGGCGATCATGATCGCGCGATTCGTCGCCTCGCCCTCGACCTGCGGCGGGCGCGAGTAGGCATGCGCCTCCGGCCCGGTGTTGCCCTCGGCCAGCAACCGGGCCTGCAGTTCCGCCACCACGTCGCCATTCTCGGCATGGACGAGCGGGATCGCCCCGAGTTCCGCGCAGCGCCGGAACGACGCATAGAGCTCGTCGTCGTTCACCATCAGCGCGCCCTTGTAGGCCATGAAATGCTTGAAGGTGTTGATGCCGCGCTCGGTGACGGCCTTCATCTCGTCGAAGACCTGCTCGCTCCACCAGGTGACGGCCATGTGGAAGCTGTAGTCGCAATGCGCGCGGGCCGTCTTGTTGTCCCACAGCTTCAGCGCGTCGAGCAGGGACTGGCCGGGGGCCGGCAGCGCGAAGTCGACCAGCATGGTCGTGCCCCCCGCCAGCGCCGCCCGCGTGCCGCTGTCGAAATCGTCGGCCGAGTAGGTGCCCATGAAGGGCATTTCCAGGTGGGTATGCGGGTCGATCCCGCCCGGCATCACATAGGCGCCCGAGGCATCGAGCGTGGTGTCGGCCGTGAGGTCCGGCCCGATCGCGGCGATCCGCCCGCCTTCGATGCGCACATCACCCGCATAGGTGAGATCGGCGGTGACGATGGTGCCGTTCTTGATGACCGTCGACATGATCCTATCCTCGTTGTACCGGCCCGAGCGCCGCTGCCAGCGCCCTCGCCTCGTCCTGCGGCAGCGTCAGCCCCCGCGCCAAGCCCTCGGACAGGATACGCGCCGCCAGCGCGAGGTCCATCGTCACCGCAGCCCGCCGGGCCCCGAGGCTGCAGGTCAGGGCGCCGTCCGCAATCTCGCGCGCATGGACATGCAGGCTGACGGACGACGGCGCCTCGAAGGTCACGACCATCTCGGCCCCGCCGTCCCCGCCGAAGGCGGGCGCGACAGCCAGCAGCCTCAACCGATCGCGACCGAGGGCGATTTCAAGCCCGCCCAGATCCGCCATGGCCGCCTCCTGTCAGATCACGGCCGCCCTGCCCGGGAGCCGGCACCCGGCGCCCGACCCGCGGCGTCCGCGCCCGGAGTCGCGCCGGACCCTGCGTCCCGCCCCCGGCAGGGCAGGATCACGGGTCCCGATCCCGGGCCCCGATCCCTGGCCCTTCCTGCGGATCCTCTCCCCCCGGGCGGCACGGCCGTCGCGGTCAGCGGCCAAGTTGCGCCGACCAGAGCTGGTGCCCGGCATGGGGGCTCTCGATGACCGTCCAATCCGTGCAGCGCGGGACGGCGGCGGGACCGTCGGGGCGGCGCGGGCTGGCGATGCCGTCGATGATATCCACCACCCGCGGCCCGTCCCTCCGGCCTTCGGCACAGCGCGCCACCTGCCCGCCATCCTGATCCATCCCCCAGATGCCGCCGCCATTCCCGGTGTCATGCAGCAGCACGAAACGTTCGGGGGCCGCCTCCCATCCGGCCGGAAACGGCTCATCCGCCCGGGCGGGACCCGCCGTCGCCAGGACGGCGAACAGGGCGGCCCCCGCCACGGCACCGGGCAAACCGCGCCAGTCCAGTCCGATCCTCGTCACTCGATCACCCCCGCCGTCTCCAGCACCGCATGGAACAGCACATTCGCCCCCTTCTCCGCCCATCCGGGCGTGATTTCCTCGGCCTCGTTGTGGCTGAGCCCGTCGACGCAGGGGCACATCACCATCGTCGCCGGCGCGACCTTCGCCGCCCAGCAGGCGTCATGCCCGGCGCCCGAGATCAGGTCGCGGTGCGAATATCCGAGGCGCTCCGCCGCGGCACGCACGCGCGATACCAGTGTCGGGTCGAAGGTGACGGGATCGAAATGCCCGACCGCCTCCACCGAACAGCCGACGCCGAGATCCGCGCAGATCGCCGCCGCCTCGGCCTCGATCCGCGCCCGCATCCGGTCGAGCTTCGCGAGGTCCGGCGTGCGGATGTCGACGGTGAAGACCACCGTCCCCGGCAGCACGTTGCGCGAATTGGGGCTGAAGGTCACCTGACCGACGCCGCCGACCGCGCCCGGCTGCTCCGAGAGGGCGACGGCCTGCACCCTCTCGAAGATCCGCGCCATCGCGAGGCCCGCGTTCACGCGCATGTCCATCGGCGTCGAGCCGGTATGCGCTTCCTTGCCGGTCAGGGTGAACTCGAGCCACCACAGGCCCTGGCAATGGGTGACGACCCCGATGTCCCGGCCCTCGGCCTCCAGGATCGGGCCCTGCTCGATGTGCAGCTCGAAATAGGCGTGCATCCTGCGCGCACCGACCTCCTCCGGGCCCTTCCAGCCGATCCGCTCCAGCTCCGCGCCGAAGGTCCTGCCGTCCAGATCGGTGCGGCCATAGGCATAGTCCAGGCTGAGCACGCCGGCGAAGACACCGGACGCCATCATCGCGGGGGCGAACCGCGCGCCCTCCTCGTTCGTCCAGTTGGTGACGACGATCGGGTGGCGGGTGCGGAGGCCGAGATCGTTCATCGACCGCACGACCTCCAGCGCGCCCAGCACGCCCAGCACCCCGTCGAACCTGCCCCCCGTCGGCTGGGTGTCGAGATGGCTGCCGAGATAGACCGGCAGCGCATCGGGATCCTCGCCCGGCCGGGTCGCGAACATCGTGCCCATGGCATCGACGCCGAGCGTCAGGCCCGCCGCCTCGCACCAGGACTGGAACAGCGCGCGGCCCTCGGCATCCGCATCGGTGAGCGTCTGGCGGTTGTTGCCGCCGGCGATGCCGGGACCGATCTCGGCCATGGCCATCAGGCTGTCCCAAAGCCGGGTGCCGTCGATCCGCAGGTTCTCGCCCGGTGACGCCATACCATCCCTCCGACCCCGGCCGGCGCAGCCCGTCAGGGACGGATGCCAGCTTCGGCCGACGCTACCAGCCCGTCCGGTCGAGGCCAAGCCTCGCAGGCCTCCACGAAGCACCTGGGTTAACGCGCGGGGGCCGGACGCCCCGTCCCAGTCCCCGGGGGCTGGAAAATAGCTTCGGAATATCAGTCGGATGTCCTGCGGCGGCGGGAGGGGCCGGCGGATCGGTCCGCGCTTACCGAACCGCGGCTCCGCGCTCGGGAAAGCGGTCGGACTGAGGTATAAGTCGGATGTCACCACACGACCTGGGGGCTAAGCCATGCAACTGACTGCCATTCCTGACCCGCTTCCTGTCCCGCGAGGCAGCGCGGCCGCGGCGGCGCCTGTTACCGCCGTGACGCCGACTGCCGCCCTGCCCGTCGAGGCTCCGACGGTCTTGCTGGATTTCGGAAGCTCGACCAATGCCGATACCGCGTCGCAGACCGCGGCACGGGACCGCCGGGCATCCGGGGGCACGCCGGTGGACGCACCGGCAACGATCATCGACTTTTCCACCACCGCGGCGGAGGGCGTCGAGCCCGAGGCTGATCCGGTGGCCGAGCTGCTGACCCGCTTCCGGGACGCGATCGCCCCGGAAAAGGTCTTCGGCACCGACGACAGCGACGTTCCCGACGCCAAGCCCGCCAACCTTGCGCGCGAGCTTGCCCGGGCTTCGGTCATGGCCGCGCAGGAGCCGGAAGCGGTGCTCGCGCCGGTTGCAGCCGATGCCAAGGGTGCGGAAAAGGCCACCCACGCCGCCTGAGGCGCGGGTCCTCTTCGCCACCACACCGGCTGGTGTCCCATCTCATCGCTGGCCCGGCGGGCCGGCGTGAGGCTCGCCGCGTCATGGCCGGTCCGAAGGCGTCCGGCTGCGCCAGGTGCCGCGTGTCATCGCTCCCGGGCGGTGCAGGCCGGCGCGTGGCTGGAACGGAATGCCTGAGAGCAGGCCCGCGCATCCGGGCGCGCCCCGCAACCCGCGGGGTCGGCAGCATGGCCCACGCCCGGATCGCACGCCCGCCTCTTCCTGCCGAAAAAAACTGCGCAGCGCCCCTGCCACTGCGCGCTGCGCGCCATTGCGCGCATGGCCCGGCCCCTCACCGCATCCTCACCGAACCCTGGCGGATATATCTGCAGCTGCATCCCTTTCCTGCGACCGCAGGATACCATGGGCCCTACGCCCATTCAGGGTCAGCCGTGGATTTCATATAGCGGAAATATTTATTGAAAATGTCCCAAGCTGCCCGCCGGCGGGCCGGCAGGCGCAGGCCCCGTGCCGGCGCGGGGCAGCATGCGGAAGCGCCGGTGCGGGAGCCGGCGGCGGAGCCCTTGCCGGGAGGGCGCCTCATGGCCCGGCCTGCCGTCCTGCCCTCGTTGCTTGACAGGTGCGGACGCATCCCGGATGACGCTTCCCAAACCATCAGCAGGACGGAAGGGAGACCCATGGGCAAAGTCTACGGGGACGCGGCTTCGGCGCTTGAGGGGCTGCTTTCGGACGGGAT
>ERZ500977.154-NODE-154-length-13290-cov-9.104647_pt1 | contig 13290 bp, 13 predicted proteins | sample MGYA00248863_ERZ500977 | MGnify/ENA primary metagenome ERZ500977 (study PRJEB25958, sample SAMN03398581) | human skin metagenome | study: EMG produced TPA metagenomics assembly of the Human Skin Microbiome Metagenome (human skin metagenome) data set.
CCCAGTTCGAGCGGGAGGTGACTGCCGAGCGGATTCGCGACAAGGTCGCCGCCAGCCGGAAGAAGGGGATGTGGATGGGTGGGGTGCCGCCCTTCGGCTACCGGGTGGAAAACCGGAAGCTGTTGGTCGACGCGGACACCGCCGCGCATGTGCGCTGGATCTTCGCCCGCTTCATCGAGATCGGCTCCTGCACGGTGCTGGCCCGCGAGGTCGACGCACGGGGGCTCGGGACGCCTCGTGGCAACCGGATCGACAAGAAGTATCTCTACCGGATGCTTTCGAACCGGGCATACCTTGGCGAGTCGGTCCACAAGGGCGAGAGCTATCCCGGCGAACACGACGCGATCATCGACCGCGAAACGTGGGACCGTGTCCACGCCATCCTGACGGAGAGCCCGCGCAAGCGCGCCGCCCGCACACGCGCCGACACGCCCGCGCTGCTGAAGGGGCTGCTGTTCGGACCTGATGGCGCGGCGTTCTCACCGACGCATACGCGCAAGGGCGACAGGCTCTACCGCTACTATGTGAGCCAGACCGTGCTGAAACACGGTGCCGGGTCGTGCCCGGTGGGTCGTGTCCCCGCTGGCGAGATCGAGGCGGCTGTCATCGACCAGCTGCGCGCCGTGTTCCGCCAGCCCGAGATCGTGGCAGGGACATGGAAGGCGGCCCGCGCTCACGCCGACGATGTCACTGAGGCCGATGCACGCGCATCCTTGCAGCAACTCGATCCGCTTTGGGACGAACTCTTCCCCGCAGAGCAGGCGCGCATCGTGGAGATGCTGGTCGAGCGCGTAGAGATCGGGACGGACGGGATGAACGTCCGGCTCCGTGTGGATGGGCTCGGCGGCCTCGCACGCGAGATGCTGGCCGGAGACATGGGAGCGGCCGCATGACCCGCGGCACCCTGATCCCCGAAACAGTGACGCTCCATGTCCCATTTCACATCGTGAAGCGCGGCGGGCGGAAGGAAATGCACCTTCCCGACCGCGTCCGGCCAGACCGCAAGGCGGACAACACGCTGGTCAAGGCGCTGGCCCGCGCCTTCCGCTGGAAGCGGATGCTCGAGTCGGGTGAGTTCGCTACCATTTCCGAACTGGCCGAGCGGGAGGGGATCGCGACGTCCTATATGACGCGCCTACTGCGCCTGACGCAGCTTGAGCCTGGCATCATTGAGGCAGTTCTCGACGGACGACAGGGCGATGCCGTTACGCTCGCGCGACTTATGGACCCGTTCCCGATCAGCTGGAACGAGCAGAAGAACACTTTCCTCGGTACCTGAACACCTACTCCATACATCTGACGCCACTGCTGCTATTGCTTCGTTGGGCCAAATTGGCCAAAAGTGATGCAGGCATAGGCGGGGAGTCGAATGCAGACCTTGAGCGCGAAAGACGCGAAGTACGGATTCGGACGACTGATCGATCTCGCTCGAGCCGAGCCGGTTGCGGTGGCGAAGCACGGCCGGCCCGTCGTCGTCGTACTTGCAATCGAAGAGTATGAGCGTCTGAAGAGGTTGGACGTGCAGGAAAAAAATCTCGCCGGCGAAGCAGATTCAAATAACGAAGAACAAGGGGGCGGCTGACCGGTATGGACAAGCGAAGCCTCACCGAGCGCGATATCTGCACCAAGTTCATCTTGCCTGCCGTCAAGCGCGCAGGCTGGGACGAGATGGTGCAGGTTCGGGAGGAGGTCTATTTCACCAAGGGCCGCATCATCGTGCGCGGCAAGCTGGTGACGCGCGGCAAGGCGAAGAAGGCCGACTTCGTTCTCTACTACAAGCCGAACATTCCGATCGCCCTGATCGAGGCGAAGGACAACTCCCACAGCGTCGGCGACGGCATGCAGCAGGCGCTCGACTATGCCGAAACGCTGAAGATCCCCTTCGTCTTCAGTTCGAACGGCGACGGCTTCGTATTCCATGACCGCACCGGCGCCAGTTCGCCGCGCGAGCTGAACCTTGGTCTCGATGCCTTCCCGTCGCCAGCTGACCTGTGGGCGCGCTATCGCGCCTGGAAAGGACTCGATGGCGAATCTGAGGAGATTGTTCTTCAGGACTACCACGACGACGGCAGCGGCAAGGAGCCGCGCTACTACCAAGTCAACGCGGTCAACGCGGCGATCGAGGCCATCGCAAAGGGCCAGGACCGGGTGCTGCTGGTCATGGCGACCGGCACGGGCAAGACCTACACCGCGTTCCAGATCATCTGGCGCCTATGGAAATCACGGCGCTGGAACCCCGAAGGCAACAAGCGCGTCCTGTTCCTCGCCGACCGTAATGTGCTGATCGACCAGACGATGGTGAACGACTTCCGCCCCTTTGGCGCGGCAATGGCAAAGCTTTCAACCAATGCCAAGACCATCGAACGGCAAGACGGCACCTCGGTCGACCTGACGCTGGCGCTCGACAGGAAACGGCGCATCGACACCGCCTTCGAGGTCTATCTCGGCCTCTATCAGGCGATCACCGGGCCGGAAGAGCGCCAGAAGCTTTTCAAGGAGTTCTCGAAGGACTTCTTCGATCTGATCGTGATCGACGAATGCCATCGCGGCAGCGCCGCCGAGGATTCCGCCTGGCGTGAAATCCTGACCCATTTTTCCGGTGCGACGCAGATCGGCCTGACCGCCACGCCGAAGGAAACGGAATATGTCTCCAACACGGAATATTTCGGCGAGCCTGTATTCACCTACTCGCTGAAGCAGGGGATCAGCGACGGATTTCTGGCTCCCTACAAGGTCATCAAGGTTCACATCGACCGTGACGTAGAAGGCTACCGGCCCGAGAAAGGCCAGCTGGACCGCGACGGTAACGAGGTCGAGGACCGCATCTACAACGCCAAGGATTTCGACCGCACGCTGGTTCTGGACGACCGCACCCTTCTGACGGCAAAGAAGATCACGGCCTTCCTCAAGGAAAGCGGCGACCGATACCAGAAGACCATCGTGTTCTGCGTCGATCAGGAACACGCAGCCCGCATGCGTCAGGCGCTGATCAACGAGAACTCCGATCTGGTGACCGAGAACGCGCGCTACGTCATGCGCATTACCGGCAGCGACAAGGAGGGCCAGGACCAGCTTGGCAACTTCATCGACCCGGAATCGAAGTGGCCCGTCTTGGTCACGACCTCGCGCCTGCTGTCCACCGGCGTTGATGCGCAGACCTGCCGCCTGATCGTGCTCGACCGTGAAATCGGCTCGATGACCGAGTTCAAGCAGATCGTCGGGCGCGGCACCCGCGTGCACGAGGACACCAGGAAGTTCTATTTCACCCTGATCGATTTCCGTGGCGCGACCGCGCATTTCGCGGACCCGGACTTCGACGGCGATCCCGTGCAGATCTACGCGCCAGGCGCGGATGACCCGATGACGCCGCCCGACGAGGAACCAGCAACGCCCGAGGGCGAAGACGCGATCCCGCCGACGCCGGGTGAGGACGAGACGATCGTCGTTCAGCCCGGCCTGCCGCTGCCGACGGGCGATCCCGTGCGCAAGATCTACGTCGATGGCGTCGGCGCCCGCATCATCGCCGAGCGGGTGGAATACCTCGACGAGAACGGCAAGCTTGTCACCGAATCCCTGCGCGATTTCACCAAGAACGCCCTGAGGAAACGCTTCGCCAGCCTCGACGAGTTCCTGAAACGCTGGAACTCAACCGAGCGCAAGCAGGCCATCGTCGAGGAACTGGAGGCCGAAGGTCTCGCCCTCGATGCCGTCGCTGACGAGCTTGGCAAGAACCTCGATCCGTTCGACCTGATCTGCCATGTCGCCTTCGACGCCAAGCCCCTCACGCGCCGCGAGCGGGCCGAGAACGTCAAGAAGCGCGACGTGTTCACCAAGTACGGGCCGCAAGCTCGCGCCGTCCTCGATGCCCTGCTGGAAAAGTACCGCGACGAGGGCGTACTCAATCTCGACGACGCCAATGTGCTGAAGGTGACCCCCTTCACCGACATGGGCAGCGTCGTTCAACTCATCAACGCGTTCGGCGGCAAGGCAGGCTTCGAGAAGGCCGTCCACGAGTTGCAAGACGCGCTCTACCAGGAGACCGCCTGAACCATGATCGTCCGTACCACCGTCAAATCCATTCAGGACATCATGCGCCAGGACGTAGGCGTCGATGGCGATGCCCAGCGCATTAGCCAGCTCACATGGCTGTTCTTCCTCAAGATCATCGACGATCAGGACCAGGAACTCGAAATCACGCGCGACGATTACCGCTCGCCGATCCCCGAGCGTTTCCAGTGGCGGAACTGGGCGGCGGACCCCGAGGGCATCACCGGGCAGGCCATGCTCGATTTCGTCAACGACGAGCTGTTTCCGGCCCTAAAGGGCCTCCAGGTCTCGGCCAAACCGGGTGACCGCCGCCGCGTCGTGCGCGACGTGTTTGAGGATGCCTACAACTACATGAAATCCGGCCAGCTGCTTCGGCAGGTCGTCAACAAGATCAATCAGGTTGATTTCAACAACCTCGACGAACGCCGCCACTTCGGCGAGTTCTACGAGCAGTTGCTCAACGACCTGCAATCGGCGGGCAACGCGGGCGAATACTACACCCCGCGCGCCGTCACCGCCTTCATGGTCCAGATGATCGACCCGCACCCGGGCGAGACGCTGTTCGACCCCGCCTGCGGCACCGGCGGCTTCCTCACATGTTCCATCCGGCACATGGAGGAGAAATACGTCCGCACGCCCGAGCAGCGCGAGACGATGCAGGCAGGGTTGCACGCTGTTGAGAAAAAGCAACTTCCCCACATGCTCTGCGTCACCAATATGCTGCTGCACGGCATCGAGGACCCATCCTTCGTGCGCCACGACAACACGTTGGCCAGACCCTACATCAGTTACACGGCCTCCGAACGGGTGGACATCGTACTCACCAACCCGCCCTTCGGCGGGCGCGAGGAGGACGGGATCGAGTCCAACTTCCCGCAGCACTTCCGCACCCGCGAGACCGCCGACCTCTTCCTTGCCCTGATCATCCGCCTGCTGAAGACGAACGGCCGCGCGGCCGTGGTCCTGCCTGACGGCTCGCTGTTCGGCGAGGGCGTCAAGACCCGGCTCAAGGAGCACCTGATGGAGGAATGCAACCTCCACACCATCGTGCGACTGCCGAATTCGGTCTTCCGCCCCTATGCCTCGATCGGCACGAACCTGCTGTTCTTCGAGAAGGGCGCGCCCACGCAAGACATCTGGTTCTGGGAGCATCGGGTGCCCGAGGGGCAGAAGGCCTATTCCATGACCCGGCCCATCCGGCTGGAGCATCTGGCCGACTGCGCCGCCTGGTGGGGCGGACCGCGCCGCGAGGGGCGGCAGGAGTCCGAGCGCGCCTGGAAGGTCAGCGCAGAGGAGGTGAAGGCCCGCGGCTACAACCTCGACATCAAGAACCCGCACACGGTGGCCGAAGATCACGGCGACCCCGAGACGCTGCTGGAGGATCTGACCGCCGCCGAGGCCGAGGTGGCGGCGCTCCGCGACCAGTTAAAGGCGATCCTGTCAGAGGCGCTGGCACGATGAACGCGGAACGGCTGCTCGCCCTCTACGAACAGGTCGCCGAGGCGCCGGATGCAGTTCCCCGCCTGCGCCGCTTCGTGCTGGACCTCGCCGTGAGAGGGAAGCTGGTGCCGCAGGAGGCGGGCGACGAACCAGCGTCGGAACTGCTGAAGCGGATCGCGGCGGAAAAGGCGCGGTCGGTGAAGGCGGGGGAGATCAGGAAGCCGCGCGACCTCGCCAACGGCGACGAGCTTGTGCCGCCTTTCGACATTCCTGCGTCGTGGCAATGGTGCCGCCTCGATACTGTAGGCGCGATCATTGGCGGCGGAACACCTTCGGCAGGCGACTCGGAAAACTTCGCGGAACCCGGTGAGGGTATTCCGTGGCTCACTCCAGCGGATCTGGGCGGCTTCCGCGAACTCTTCATTGAACGCGGCTCGCGCGATCTGACAGAGAAAGGATTCGCCTCATCCTCCGCGACCATGATGCCAGCCGGAACGGTGCTGTTCACCAGCCGCGCGCCAATCGGCTACGTCGCCATCGCTGCGAACCCGATTTCGACGAACCAGGGGTTCAAATCCATCGTCCCCTACGTCGCCGACTGCTCGCGTTTCATCACACTGGCTATGCAGACCTTCGCGCCCGACATCGACGCAAAGGCGCCGGGCACAACCTTCAAGGAAGTCTCGGGCAAGATCGTCGCCGCTGTGCCATTCCCCCTTCCACCCCTCACCGAGCAGCGGCGGATCGTGGCGAAGGTGGAGGAGCTGATGGCGCTGCTGGACCGGCTGGAGGCGGCGCGAGGGGCGGCCCAGGCCACCCGCGACCGGCTGACCGCCGCCAGCCTCGCCCGCTTGACCGCGCCCGACGCGGATGCTGCGGATCTCCCGGCCAACGCCCGCTTCGCCCTCACCACGCTCCCCGCACTCACCACCCGCCCCGACCAGATCAAACCCCTCCGCCAGACCATCCTCAACCTCGCCGTCCGCGGCAAACTGGTGGAGCAGGACCCGAACGACGAACCGGTCACCGGTCCCCTCGCGGCTATCAGCGCGAAACGGGACGACATGGTGAGGAAGAAGAAACTGAGGCGCGAAAAGCCTTTGAACCCCGTTCAAGGTGTTGATGCGCCATTTCAAATCCCTTCAACATGGCAATGGGTTCGGGTCGGCGAACTGTCCCTGTTCACACAATACGGAACATCTGCAAAGGCCGCACCTTCGGAAATGGGGATACCAGTCCTCACGATGGGAAACATTCAGGATGGCGCAGTCGTTCGCACCAACGAGAAACGCATCCCAGAAACCTCGGACGAGTTGCCGGGGCTGTATCTGAAGGACTTCGACCTGCTCTATAACCGTACGAATAGCGCCGAACTGGTGGGAAAAACCGGTCTCTATAGGGGTGATGACGACTGCCTGACATTCGCATCCTACCTAATCCGGATTCGCCTGAGCGCTGATCATACTTCACCGATCTACGTCAATCTCGCGATGAACGCGCCCGACTTTCGCGAAACTCAGATTGTCCCACACATCAAGAAGCAGACGGGACAGGCAAACGTCAGTGGTTCGGCATTGAAGAACATGCTGATCCCGGTCCCACCCCTCGCCGAACAACACCGCATCGTGGCCAAGGTCGATGCCCTCATGGCCCTCTGCGATCGGCTGGCGGCCGCCCTCGCCACCGCCGACTCCACTCGAGCGCGCCTCCTCGAAGCCCTTCTCGCCGACGCGCTGAACCCGGCATCGATGCATGAGATGGAAGCGGCGGAATGACGGAGCCACGCCTGTTCAACGTCTATTGCGACGAAAGCTGCCATCTCGAGCACGACGGCGTGCCTGTAATGGCTTGGGGTGCCGTCTATTGCCCGGCCGACGCCAGCCGCGCCATTTCCGAAGCAGTGCGGGCGCTGAAGGCCGCCCATGGGCTTGCGCATGATTTCGAGGCGAAATGGACAAAAGTCTCGCCAGCCAAGGCTAATTTCTACCTGGCGCTGATTGACCTGTTCTTGAACGATGAGCGGCTTCGGTTCCGTGGGCTCGTCGTTCCGGACAAGGGCTTGCTGGACCACGCGCGCTTCGACCAGTCACACGACGACTGGTACTACAAGATGTATTTCACCATGCTGCGCCCAATCTTCTGCGCGCCGCATCAGTATCGCATCTACCTGGACGTCAAGGACACACGCGGAGGGCCGAAAACCCGGAAGCTCCATGAGGTGCTGGCCCATAGCCTTTACGACTTCGACCGACAGGCGATCCAGCGTGTCCAGCAGGTTCGCAGCCACGAAAGCGAGTTGCTCCAGGTTACCGACCTGGTAATCGGAGCGCTTACATATGCGAACCGCGGCCTCACAACGAGCCCGGCAAAGACGGCAGTCGCGGCCAGGCTGCGTGAGCGGCTCGGGCAAAACGTTCTGATCCGCACATCGACTTTCACGGCAACGAAATTCAACATTCTCGTGTGGCGGGCGCGGGAGGCGGCTGGATGAATCCGCCCAATCTACTGCCGTTCGCCGCATTTGGGGGCGACTGGCCCGCCTATGAAGCCGAGCTCCACCGCATCTTCGTCGCCGAGATTGCCAACGGCGGTGTACAGTACGAGGGGCTTCGCGTCGGTTGCCGTCGCCATCCGGAAGCGGCGCGCCGATGGGCGTCATTTTGGCATCTGGTACAGGAAGGTAGCGTCGAAGATGATCGTCTACCTGATTTGCGTCGCTGCGAGCGGATCCGCTGGGTGCGCTGGGTGATCGAGAATGCGGTCGCTCATGCCGAAATCGATGTGTGGCAGAATACCCGCGGCACACAGGTCAACACGCTGCTGTGGTTTCGCGAGGAATACCTCGTCGTTCTCGGGCAGCGCCAAGGCTACTGGCTCTTGAGAACGGCCTATTGCACGGAGAAAAGTGGGCGTATCGCGCAGCTCAGAAAGGAGCGAGATGCGTTCCGCCGCGCCAACCCCTAGAACGGCTGAAGCCGCCCAAGCGAACCTAGGCGGCCTCGAATGCTCCTCCTACACATGGCAGGTGAGACAATGGAAACATGGCGCATCTCGGCCTGATTGTCAAGGACCTCCGGCGCCCACCAAGCATGATCCCAGTGACGGCTTCGAGAAAAGTCGCATCATTTACAATGTCTTAACGATATTTGCTTTGGCGCCCAGGGCCGTCATTCAGCCAGGCAGTGGTAGCGAGTGATGGCCGTCAACCTCGTGATCGCAGTCACAGACGGAGACTGGTTCGAGATGTTGCGCCAGCACCCCAACCTTGGCGAGGTCAACTTCTGGGCACCGTCAGCGGCGAACTTCCGGGCACTTCGACCCGGCGAGCTCTTTCTCTTCAAGCTACACGCACCCCGCAACGTGATCGTCGGTGGTGGCGTGTTCACGTACGCCAATGCTCTGCCATGCTCGCTGGCCTGGGAAGCTTTTGGCGTTGCAAATGGTGCTCGGTCGGCACAGGAGATGCGAGCCCGTATCGCACGCTATCGCAGGAGCGACCCGTCGGACCGAAGTGACTTTCAAATCGGTTGCCGGATCCTTACGCAGCCGTTCTTCTTCCATGAGGCCGACTGGATCCCCGTCCCGCAAAGCTGGGCACCAAATATCGTTTCGTTCAAGACGTACAGCACCGGAGACGCCGAAGGCCTGGCGCTGTGGAATGCGGTGAACGACCGAATGAATCGGCAGCAATTTGTCGGTATGGCCGAAGACCAAGCGCGGTACGGCGATCCGCAGCTAATCCGCCCGCGTCTCGGCCAAGGTGCCTTCCGCGTGCTCGTGACCGACTTATACCAGCGTAGGTGCGCCATAACGCAAGAGCGCACTCTACCAGCTCTGGAGGCGGCTCATATTCGTCCATACGGTGAAGGGGGCGGACACGAAGCCAAGAACGGCCTTCTTCTGAGGCGAGACATTCATAGCCTATTTGACGGCGGGTACGTGACTGTGACCCCGGAGAACCGCTTTGAAGTGAGCCGCCGGATCAGAGAAGAGTTCGACAATGGTCGACACTACTATGAGCTTCATGGCCGGAGTATCTCGCTGCCTACTGACGAGGGCGCCCGACCGGATCCCGCTTTTCTCCAATGGCACAATGAGAACCGGTTCAACGGCTGACGGAATTTGGATGTGGGTTCCGGGCGCCGCCCGGTTGGATTCTCGAAACACAACAGGCTGTGCGCGGCAGAAAATTCTTACCTTTCAGCGCATTGGGCGAAATTCACCAAATCACCGCAGGCAACAGGTCCGGAGAATATAGGCCCTGAGAGACCGCTTCCGGGGCTCTTGGCGGCAGCGCCAGTGCTCAGCCCCTCCCGCATAACCCCCGAATACAACGGAAAAATCCGGCGGGAGCCGGATCGGGAGAACGCTTTCGCGAGGGCAAGTGGCGGGCCAACGAAGATTCGAACCGTAGGTCAACAGTTTGGGTGGACGGGACTCGAAGCCGAATTGCTGAACGCGGGAGGGATACACGACAGTCTACGCTGCACTGCGAAAGAGCGCGAGATTTTGCTCTGCCGCCAGCAGTTGCCGTGCGGATTCTGGCAACTCGGCGCGCCGCAAGTTAAGATGAAATCCTGCCCCCGCAACCAAAATCTCTCGACATCTCAAATGCTTAGAACCCGATGCAAACCGTCTGGTTTTTGCTTTTGGAATTCTTGTCAACACCTGGTCAACGTTTTACGAGCCCCCATGCGAAGGGAGATGATTGTCGCCGGACGCTGCAATCATGCCGCCGCCCTGCATGCCGGTTCAAGCCAAGCCCAGATCTCCGCGGTGACCTCCGCGAGCGGCCGCCCTTCGAGAGCCGTGCCCCCAGAGTAGGCCCGCCACTGCGTCATCTTCGCAGGATCGGTCGAGAACTCCTCCGACAGACCGACAGGGCAGGCGGCTGGAACAATCGTATCGCGTCGAGCGAAGGTTCCTCGGATCGCAGCCGCGAGGTCGTCCATGTCGATGTCGACGGACTTCGGCAGCGTCCACAGATCATAGAGATCCTTCATCCGGCTGTTCGTCAAGCCCAGCGCCACCACGGCCTGAAACTTCTCGGCGATGACCGTTGCCGGTGAATAGGCGCGGATCGATGCGGCTGGAAAGTCGAGCAGGGAACCGTACTCGATCTCGAATTGCGGATCGGCCAAGGCATCGCCGAAGCCGAGGTCCACGGTGATCGGTATGCGCGTGTTGCCCAAGCGGGCTTCGGTCCGGAGCCGCATTCCGCCATAGATCTGGTCTTCTCGAATGGCGACGGCCGTCAGGCTTTCAATGTCATAGACCAGCCCGTCATCGCCATCTATGGCGAGTATCTGGGAGAAGGCAGTCTTCAGTTCTGCCTCCTCGTCCGAGCCGAACGCCAGGAAATCGATGTCCCGGGTGAAGCGGCCAGTGTCGGCCGTCCACAAGGTGACAAGCATACCACCCTTCAGGACAAAGCGGTCGCGATACTCGGAAACCGACAGCCGGTACACCAGTCGTTCGAGGCCGAAGGCCACCAGCACCACATCGAACAGCTGACCTTCAGCACGGGCAAGGTTCAGCAGACGCTGACGCACGGAGGCCGCGATGTCCTTGGTTTGCTTAGCCATTTGACGTCAGGGCCTCCAGATAGGGGCGCATCTGATTCCACGCCCCGTTCTCGCGCGCGGCTGTCGCGAGCTGGCCCGCCGTGGCCTTCCTTGCGCCCAGCACTGCCTTCATCGCCTCGATGGTGACGGATCGGTCCACCAGCTTCGGGTTCCGGAATGCGTCGGCAATCGTCTTGGCTATGGAGTAGACCCGAACCTCCGCCTCCCCGATCCGATGGACCTCGATGCCATTGGTCAGGTAAGGCTCACGGAAACGCACGATGCGGATGCGAGGGTATTCGATCTTCGGTGCCCAGTCCTTGGCGCCGATTGCGATCCACACCCGGCGTGGAAGTTGGTCGGTCAGCTGATGAAAGGATAGAGCCGAGGTCAGACAGATGACGGCCTTGGGTGCGAGCTTGGCGATCTCGATCAGCCCAGCATGAAGGTCTGGCTCGCTGTCTGGCAGCTGATACAGTCCCCGCCCAATCCGTACCACCACGCCATCTGCCACCGCCCTCGCGATGGTGGTTCCGCTCACGCCGATGGACGCCAGATCCCTTGAACGGGCTGGCGCATGAACTTCCATGTAGTCGATCATGCGGGCGCGCTGGCCCTGATCCGTCGCAAGCATAGTTACAAAACCTCGGACACAAGTGCATCCTGTCCTAGGTGTTGTAACATGCTACGCTGCTTCAAGCAACCTGCGCAGGTCCGAACCCCGCGGCATCATCATGTTCAATCACCGCAGATTATGCGGAGATTAGCCCTGCTATTCTCCGCACGACTGTTCCATAGGCGGATTTGGCCGCTCGATGACCCTTGGAACGGATGGCCCACGGATCACGAGAAGCGGCTGAACCGTCAAATGCGGTTGCGCGCGATCACCTCCGCGGCTGACGACGGATGGTAGGTGGCTTCTGGTGCTCTGAACCCAGCGGCAAGTTCCGCCTGCAGCTGAGTAAAGGCCGCGGCCTCCAGGCTTGTCATGTCGCGCCGGATCAGGTCTTCAACATAGGCGCTAACGGATTGATAGGGCCCTGCGTCGCTCACCATCAACGTCAGGAACTCGTGCAGTTCCTCATCGATCTCCAGCGTCATCGTTCTGTGTCGGGCCGTCATCCGTCTCTCCCTCCGTGCTGTCAGCATGAGCCTCGGCGACCGCACGGCCGCAGTCGGGACACGCAGTCTCTGTCCTTGAGAACGCAAATCCGCACTCGAGGCATGGCTTCAGATCAGTCATGTCCTCCAAAAAAGCACAACGCTTGCAAAGCGTTTTTGTGTGCTTCAGCGACAGATACTCCCGGAAATCCGCAAGCCATGCGAGGATCGCTCCGCGCTTCCAATCGCCGTCCCAGTTTGTCGCCTTCTCACGCCAAGCCATGTACTTTCGCGCGCGGATACCGCGTTTCTGCGCTGCTGTGAGGGCCTCCTTCTTCGCCGGAACTTCGAAAACGTGGCCGCAGTAGCCCCGACCGACCGGGCTGTTGCATATCCACGTCGCCGCCTTTTTGCGAAACTGAATCGAAAGGCTGAAGCAAAGAGGGCAGCAGTCCCGCATTTCCGGAACTACGGCGTCCCGGATCGCGTAGCACTCTTCCCGCAACTCAGCGCGATAGTCGTGGGCTGGTTCCCGCGACTCATATTCAGCCTTGGCCTTGTCCAAATAGGGCTGAACACGGGGAATTCTCACAGTGTGCTGCAGAACAAGTACAGCTTCATGGTCGGCGCCGCATGTTGCGCATTCCGAACCAAGGAATTGAACCCTGGCGCGCTTCCAGTTTTTCCAGTGCCAAGGCGGACCATGCTTCCGTCTTGCGACGAAGATTTCGCGCGCAGCTTCCTGGCCCGTCATGGTCCGCCTGTCGAGGGCGTCTTGCACACGCTGGAACTCAAAGGGCCATTCAATCATGAGACAATACCGCTGATCGGGAACAGCGCGCCTCGGCTTAGAAATTGGTGCCGAGGCCCACGCAATGTCATCATTGGCACGCCCGCGCTTGATCACGCAAGACGGCGTAGTCGCTCAGCATCCTGACAATGACGGCCCCTTCCGGCAACGCTTCGACCTCGCCGCCCGCCCGCGCCTGCTCGGCGGCCGTGTAGTCAACCACAGGTGGGCAGGGCGCGCGGGTCTCAGAAGCGCCCATCGCGCAGCTGGTCAGCCAGAGCATCGCGATTATGAGGGCGGCGGGCGGCGGCGTCGAGCATCTGGCGGTGGATGGCATCGTTTCTCTCT
>ERZ500977.155-NODE-155-length-13273-cov-4.863973_pt1 | contig 13273 bp, 15 predicted proteins | sample MGYA00248863_ERZ500977 | MGnify/ENA primary metagenome ERZ500977 (study PRJEB25958, sample SAMN03398581) | human skin metagenome | study: EMG produced TPA metagenomics assembly of the Human Skin Microbiome Metagenome (human skin metagenome) data set.
GATGCCACCGAGCTCGACGACCCGGATCCCCGCGAGCGGGCCTGCGCTCACCCCTTCAGTACCTTGTGCACCTGCTTTTTCAGGCCCTCGGTCGCCGTCTCGACGCCGCCCTTCATCGTGCGCTTGAGGATGAAGCCGGGAAGCGGCACTGACAGGTCGATCGAAATGTCGAACCGCACGCGCGTCTTGGTGCCCTCCGGCGTCAGCGTGTACCCGGCGTCCTGCGCCTTCAACTGGCTGGCCGAGACCAGCGTCCACGTGACTTCGTTGTCGCCCCAGGTGTATTCGATCACCTGCTCGTCGGTCAGGCCCGCAGCCTTGACCGTCATCTTCACCTGCTTGGGCCTGCCGTTGTCGAAACGGTCGAGCACCTCGGCCTTCTGGTACTGCGGCGACCAGTCCGGCGTCGATTCGACGTCGGCGATGACGTCGAGGATCTGCTCGGGGGTGGCGTCGATTACGACCTCACGGGAATCCTTGGTTGCCATGGCGAGACCATAGACCACCGCGGTCGGCGTTCGGATCGAGATCACGGGACTTCACCCGTAGGCTCGCATGCGTGAGCACTGTTGATCCGACGGTTCCTCCCAGCGGTACGGGCTGCGTGGAGTGTGACGCCGACGGGGGCTGGTGGGTGCACCTGCGACGGTGCGCGGCGTGCGGGCACATCGGCTGCTGCGACGACTCCCCGGCCAAGCACGCGTCAGCGCACTGGCGTTCCAGCGGGCATCCGATCATCCGGTCGTTCGAGCCCCGCGAGGATTGGTTCTGGAATTACGACACCAACTCCTATTACGACGGTCCCGAGCTGGCCCCGCCCGAGAGCAGGCCCGCCGACGAAACCGTGCCGGGGCCCCGCGGCCGGGTGCCCGCCGACTGGATGGCTCAACTGCAAGCCGGGCGCGGCTGAATGAACCCCCCGGTCGCGGGGTAGTACTGCGCGGTGACGAAAGACAAGCCAGAAACCACCCAGACCGACACCGCACCCGCGAACACCGACGATGACGTGGTCACCGATCCGTCCAAGGGCGACGACGACGGCAACGACTGGTCCGACGAGGGCGGCGCCACTCCGAGCGGCCCCGCCACCGAGTGAATCCGGCGCGCGAAACGACGTTCGGCGTCGTCGAGCGCGCCCGATTCGCGTCAGCCCCGGTCGGCCAGCGCCTGCTGGGCCGCGTTGTAGCCCGGGATGAACGTGATGCCGGGGCCGCCGTGACACCCCGCACTCGCCAGGTACAACCCGTCGATCGGAAGCGGTTGGTCCACATAGCCTTTCGGCCCGGGACGGTTGCGGCCCATCTGCTCGGGATGAATGAGACCGTGGCAGTAGTCGCCTCCCGGCGCCCCGAACATGGTGCCCATGTGCTTGGGCGTGAACGTGGTGTGGCGTAGGATCAAGCTCTCGAAGTCTGGTGCGAGCCTGGTGATCTTGTCGATGACCCGCTGCCCCATCTCGGCCTTCAGTTCGCCGTAGCCGGCGCGCTGCTCGGTCAGCGGGAACCACAGTGAGAACGCCGACACCGCATGCTTGCCGGGCGGCGCGAGGTTCGGATCGTTGGCCGACGGGATCTGCAGCGCGATGGCCGGATCGGCGGGCACCACGCCGCGCTGCGAATCCTCCCACTGCTGCTGAAGCTCTTCGGGCGTGGTGAAAATGCCGATGGCCGACTGGTATTCGGGATCGTTGAGCACCTCGTAGGGTGCGGCGAAGGTGGGCGGACCGTCCAGCGCGAAGTGCATCTGCAGATAGCTGCCTCGATGGTCGATGTGGGCGAACCGTTCCCGCAGTTCGGCAGGCACGGCGCCACCGTCGATCAGTTTGTTGACCGTGAGGTCGGGCGCGAGATTGGACACCACGATCGGCGCGGTCAGCGTCGACCCGTCCTCCAGTCGCACCCCGGTCACGTGTCCGTCGTCGACGAGGATCTCGTCGACCTTGCTGCGCAGGCGCAACTCCCCGCCCGCCGCGGTGAACATCTGCAACAGGTGTTCGGTGACCGCACCCATTCCGCCGACGAACTTCTTGATCAGTGTCGCGTTCTCATCCGGAACGGCGAGCCCGAACGCCAGCGCCGCGGCACTGCCGGGCGTGCACGGCCCGCGGTACGTGGTGTTCACGGCGAGGAAGGCGAGCATGCCGCGCAGCGCACCATGTTTCTCGCGGTCGGGAAGGTAGCGGTCAAGCACGTCGGTGACGGATCCGAACAGTATGTCGCTCACCGCTTGGCGCTCGAATTCGTTGGTGGCACAGGCGAACATCTCGTCCAACGTTTTCGGAGCCTGCGCCGCGTCGAAGCGTCCCAGCGCCCTCGTCGGCGCCTGACACCACGCCATCAACCCCGCCATGCCGTTGACCGCCTCGGCGCCGTGCACCTCGTTGAGGTGGTTCAGCAGCTTCATCGGGTCGGTGTAGTAGATCACCGGATCGTCCCCGATGCCGCGCAACTGCACCGACATCACGTCGAGCTCGACGGTCGGGAGATCTCCCAGCCCGAGCGCATCGCTGACGATCGCCGAGGTGGGCACCTGCACCGAGCCGGCGATCTCGAACCGGAAGCCGTCGAAGAGTTCGACGGTCGAGGCCATCCCGCCGGCGTAGAGCTTGAAATCAAGGCACAGGGTGCGTAACCCCGCCTGCTGCATAAGTGCCGCTGCGGTGAGCCCGTTGTGGCCCGCACCGACGACGATCGCGTCGAAGTCCGTCATGGGCTGAGGCTGGCACGCAGGTGATGTTTTGTCAATAATGACAAAACATCACACCGCCGAAACTGCATTCCACGCGGCCCGAACGCCGGTTTCGCCGCATGGAATGCAGTTTCGGCGCGGTCAGTCGGGCCCTTCGATGCCGGTGCGCAGCAGTTCCAGCGCGTGCCTGCAGAGCCGGTCCAGTTCGGGGAGCGACCTGTCGTCACCGAGCATCCAGACCTCCATCGCACCGAACACGGCCGCGGCGATGCAGCGTGCGGTGACGGTGATGCGCATCCGTTCATCTGTGCCCGGCGGTGCGCCGTTGGTTTTGGTCATGTGCTCTTCGACCGCCTCGGCGAAATCCGCTTCGACCTGCCGGATGTGGCGAACGATGCGGCCGGCGTCGAGTTCCTGGGACCGCATCGTGGCGATCTTGGTGACCGCCCAGCCGTCGTACGGCGAATCCATGATCGCGGCCTGCACGGACTCGATGATCGGATCGTTGGGCGAACGCGCCGCCAATGCGGATCGGAACCAATGCAAGCCCGCGTCGTAGTCGGCGAACAGCAGGTCGTGCTTGGACGCGAAGTGCCGGTAGAACGTGCGCAGCGACACCCCGGCATCGGCGGCGATCTGCTCGGCCGTCGTTTCCTCCACACCCTGAGCGAGGAAGCGCACCACGGCGGCCTGCCGCAGCGCTTCCCGCGTACGCTCGGAGCGCACCGTCTGAGCAGGCCGGACCATGTGCGTAAATTACCCCACCCGGCAGCCCGGGTTTGCGAACACCATTGTCTGATTTGACTTACGAACCGGTGAGTCCGTTGACTGACCTGAAGTAACCAACGGCCGGGGGGACGTTTGTGAAAGTTCATCATCTGAACTGCGGAACGCTACGACCCGTGGCCACGCCAGACGTGGTCTGCCACGTGCTGGTGGTCGAGTCCGATGCCGGATTGGTCCTGGTCGATTCGGGCTTCGGCACCCGTGATTGCGCCAATCCCGGTGAGTTCGGACGTCTGAGGCGCAGAGTCCTCGGACCGGTGCTCGACCGCACAGAGACCGCCGCATACCAACTCCCTCGGCTGGGATTCGCCCTGTCCGACGTCCGCCACATCATCGTCACCCACTTCGACTTCGACCACATCGGTGGGCTCGCGGACTTCCCTGACGCCCAGGTGCACGTCACCGCGATAGAAGCGTTCAGCGCCATGCGATCTCGCGCGATCGCCAACCGGGTGCGCTACCAGTCTTCGCAGTGGGCGCATGGTCCGCGGATCGTCGAGCACGACATCGACGGTGAGCCGTGGCGCGGATTCGCCGCCGCACGAGAGCTGACCGAGATCGGGCCCGGTTTCGCGATGGTGTCACTTCCCGGACACACCGACGGGCACGCGTGCGTGGCCGTCGACGCGGGCGACCGCTGGCTGCTGCACGCCGGTGACGCGTTCTTCCACATCAGCCAGATCGAAGCAGGGACGCCGCCGATGCCGAAAGCGTTGGCAGGCTTCGAGCTGGTCGTCGCCAACGACCGAAAAAAGGTCAGGGACAACCACTCTCGACTCGCCGAGCTCTACCGGCGCCAGGAGCCCGACCTCAGGATCCTGTGCAGCCACGACCCCACGCTCTTCGAACGCGCGAAAGCCGAAAGCTCTTAGCTCCCGGGCGGGCTGAGTAAAGCGATGGACGCGTCGACGGCCTCATCGGTCACGTCGCTCATCCTGCCGCCCTCCTCCACCGTGATCGCCGTGAGCTCCCGAAGGCCGCCGAGCAGCATGATGATGCGCCCCCGCGACACGGGACCGATGCCGGCCGCGCGGAATTCGTCAGTGGCGCCCAGTGTTCCGACCATGTCGATGAAGTTGTCCATGGCGTCGCGCTGAAGTTCGCGGGCGACGGCTCCGAGGGAGGGCACGTCGCGAATCCAGCTGAGCATCAACGCCGAACGGGCCTCGCCGGAGGAGATCCACGCCTCGATCGCCTGCCGCACCTGCTTCTGCCACGGGGCGCTGGGGTCGACCGCTTCCGAGATCTGCCGGATCTGATCGGCGTTGGCGTCCGACAGCAGAGCAACGAAACATGCTTCCCTGCTGTCGAAATGCTCGTAGAACGTGCGACGCGACGTCCTGGCGCGCCGCACGATATCGGCGACGGTGGTCTTCGGGTAACCGTCCTCGGCGATCGACTCCTCAAGCGCGTCGAGCAGCCGCTGGCGAAAATCCTTCATGTCACCCGACATGTTCCCATGCTCTAGCGGCAGTAGTTGCGCGTCGCGAAGTCGATGGCCTGCCGGTAGAGGGGATCGAGGCCGCGCTGTTGCACCACCGTCGCCTTGGCCTGGTCGAGCTCGGGGCGGCAGGCCGGCGAATGCAGCTTGCCCCACTCGTCGGCCATCAGCGTCACCATCTCGCGGTTGAGCGCGTCGATGACGCCGCGCGACGAAGCCAGATCGGGCGAGTCGACGGGTGCGACGGCCGGATCGAATTTCCATTGGGCCAGCCGGGTGTACTCGATCGCGACCGTAGCGTCGATCTGGTCGCGGAACGCCGTCGTCACGTACGCCGGGTCGATGTCGAGGGTGGTCGCCTCCGCGGACACCGCGTCGAGGACCTGCTGCTCGCGAGCCGGGTCCTCGATCAGTCCGCCGGTGTGGAACTTGTTGGCGGCGATCGGTTCGGCGACCTGCAGGCGGCGGGTGGCGGCGTCGACGAGGTCGACGAGCGTGCTGTTTTGCTGCGCGGACGCGACAGGCGCAACCAGCGTCGCACACGCGGCAAAAAGGAGGGCGAAGGCGAGGAGACGAATCATCGCAGACCATCATGCACTGAAGTCGTGGTGGCCAGGGCCGGGATCGAACCGGCGACCTTCCGCTTTTCAGGCGGACGCTCGTACCAACTGAGCTACCTGGCCGGACGGCACCGATCACTTGCCTGCAAGTGCCTCGCCGTGATGGCGACCCTGACGGGACTCGAACCCGCGACCTCCGCCGTGACAGGGCGGCGCGCTAACCAACTGCGCCACAGGGCCTTACTGTGTTGCTCCTCCCACCGTAGTGGTCGTCGCGTGTACCCCCAACGGGATTCGAACCCGTGCTACCGCCGTGAAAGGGCGGCGTCCTAGGCCACTAGACGATGGGGGCCTATTCCGAATTCCTCCGGGGCACTCGCAACTCTCATGCCGTTGGGAGCTTCGATAGCTTAGGGTACGGACACCCAAATCCTCAAACGGGCTGCGTGCCGTATCCTTTTGCAGTCCACACGACATTGCCCCTATAGCTCAGTTGGTAGAGCTACGGACTTTTAATCCGCAGGTCGCAGGTTCGAGCCCTGCTGGGGGCACCACAGAACCGCCGTCAGAAGCCGGCGGGCAGCCGCTCCATATCAGCGAAGAACGCGGCGACATCCTCGTCGCGGTACCGCGTGAACGGCCCGAAAAGGGCGTCCGGTCCGGGGTGCCAGGTCACGAGTGCGTCGAGAAGCCTCTTGCGCAGGCCCTCCGGGACGTCGTCTCCTACGACGACCACCGCGCCGGTCGCATCGTCGTACCGTCCGATGACCTTCGTCGTGTCGGCGTTGGACGGCGTCGCCCGCCAGATGTCCTCGACGACCATCGTGGCGCGCACCGTCCCGTCGATCACGGCGTCGATCTGTCCCTGCCACGGCGCCGTCGCGCGCAGGTCGAAGAAGCCGTGGAGATCGTCTCCCCGGCGGTTCAGCAATATTGCCGGGCAGAAGTAACTCGACGAACACGACGTGTTGATGTAGCCGAACGTCGCGCCGGTCAAGTCGCTGATGCTCTCGGCTGGATCGTCTTTGCGCACCACGAGCACGCTTGGAAGTTTCGAGCTGCCGGTGAGCTTGGACGTCACGGCCGCAAGACCGCGGTAGTAGGTGTCACTTGCGGCGAGGAGACGGTGAAAATCCGAGATCGGCATGAACACGATGTCGGGCTCGTGCCGTGCGACGCTGCGGTCCAGCTCCGGCAGGTCGTTCGTGAGGCTTGTCGTGACGCCGAGCCCGGCGAGGATGTCGCTCCAGGGCTTCTCGTTCACCGGAAGTCCGAGATTGCTGTCCACCAGAAATTCCATGGCGCTCCGCCTTTTCGTCGCGCTCGTCGCCACCGAGCGCGCGCTCAATGCCCGCTTGGCACGGCGAGTTGCCGGGCAGACACGCGCGCTCGCGGTGCAAAGTCAGCGGTAGTAGACCTCGTCGCCGTCGGGATAGCCGCCGCCCGTCGTCGTGATGTGCACGTGGTCGTAGTGGCCGTAGCCGCCGGACCGGGCACCGCCCGGCGTGTAGTACACCCCGCGCCAGATCGCGTCCTGAATGCCGAAGCGCTTCGCGTTGTCCAGCACGTAGGCCACGATCTGGTTGCCCAGTGCGATGCCGGCCTCCGAGCTCGGGTTCGGAATCATCACGTCGAGTGCGAGGCCTTCGGGATGCCACCTCAGCGCGTCTTGACGCACGCCGCCGATGTTGTTGATCTCCGGGAAGACCTCGCTGACGCTGCGCGCGGTCAGGATCGTCCTGACTTGCAGTCCGCGTTCGGGCGCGACTCCCGCAGGCAACGCGCGGCTCACCACACGCCAGCGCGACGCGGAAGCCAGCGAGGCCGGCTCCGCCGTCGGGCCACCATCGACGATGAGGGGCGGTCCAGATGTAGGTGCGCCTGCCGCCACGATCTCGACGTTCCAGGGCGCGGCGGGGTCGGGAAGGGCGGGCGACGGGGCGGAGACGGGCGCAGCCTCGGCGACCTCTGCGGCCGGCGTCGTATCGCTCTGAGACATCAGCAGCACGGCTGCGGGCGCCAGCGCGGTCAACGCGTACACCGACGAATGACGCCGCTTCTTCGGTAGGGAGTGCCGACCCACGCCCAGCAACATAACGAAAAATCGCGCAAAATACACCATCAAACTGCGGAACTGAACCCGACACGCAGATCGTTACCCGACCGCTACCAATCGGTGAGCGAAGCTATATCCGCAGGTCAGACCGCTGATTTCGCTACACGGCGACCAGTAATCCGGCCAGCACCAGGACGAGCAGAATTGCCCCGGCCGCAAGCACCGCGCCGGTGCGGCGCGGCGGTTGCGCGGGAGCGTCGAGACTCGCCCGCATCTGCTCCGCCGTGGCGAACCGCCACCGCGGATCGCGGGCCATCGCGCGTTCGATCGTCGCCACCAGCGCCGGGTCGACGTCGGGCCGCAGGGTCGACAACGGCGGAAGCGCTCCGGCGGCGATCGCGTCGGCCAGAGCGCTCAGATTCTCCTGCGGGTACGCACGCCGCGCGGTCAACGCCTCGTAGGCCACGACGCCAAGCGCATAGAGGTCGTCACTCGGTGTCGCCGGCCTGCCCGCGATCCGGTCGGCGGGCAGATAGGCCATCGTCCCGAAAACGCGGTTCGTCAGCGTCTGCGGCGTGTCCGGGCTCTTCGCCACGCCGAAGTCCGCGATCTTCACTCCGCCGAACTCGGTGAACAGGATGTTGGCCGGCTTGATGTCGCGATGCAGCACCCCGCACGAGTGCGCGGCGCTCAGCGCCGACAACACATCCCTCATGATGGCCCGCACGTGGTCGGCCGACAGCGGGCCGTTGCGCGCCAGCACGTCGGCTAGGTTCTGCCCCGGCAGCCGCTCCAACACGATGTAGTGCCTGCCCTCGTGCACTCCGGTGTCGTGGACGGCGACGACATGCGGGTGGTTGAGTGCGGCGGCGGCACGCGCCTCGGTGGCGAAGCGCCTGCGGGTGTCGGGCTGGACGGAGACTGCGGGATAGAGGAGTTTGACGGCCACGGGTCGGCCCAGCCGCTTGTCCCAGGCGTCACGGACCTCGGCCATACCACCGCGGCCGAGAACGCGCCCCAACTCGTAGCGGCCGCCAAGGATCTCCGGCGCCTGCATACTCCCAACCTAACCGGTCCGCGGCGAACGCAAACCTCACACGCGGGCTCCGTGGGAACTGCAGACGTGTTCGGCCAGGACCCGGCCATGCAGACCCTCCTTTCAGCCGGCGCCACGATGTCAGGCGGCTCGTATGATCAAGTTCAATGCGCGACAGCGGAGTTGATCGACCATTTGCGCGCCGTCACCCCGTGGTGACGGTGCTGGCCGTGGTGACGGCCGCGTGGTGGCTGTGGCAGGGCTGGTATGAGGCGCTCGCATTGGTCGTCGTGGCCGGCCTGATCGTCGTCGCGCGCAAACGCCGCCGCACCGCCCTCCTTCGCGATGCCGGCCTGCGCGCCCGCGCCGACTACGAGCACCGGCTGAACCTGGTCGGAGATCCGCGGGGTCTGTACGGCCGCTATGCACCCGTCGGACCCAATTGGTATCCCGATCCGCAGAACCCTCGCTGGCTGCGCTACTTCGACGGCCTCGCGTGGACGCCGCACGTGGTGCGCCGCTGAGCGTCAGACCGTGGGCGGACCGGCGATCCCCACGCCGATGACGATCTCCGGCCGGGCGGCTGGATCGAGCCACTGCAGTACGGAGCGCATCTGGTCGCGACCGATCGCCACACATCCCCAGGTGGGATCCCCGTCGGACACGTGCAGGAAGATCCCCGCCGACCGTCCGGGAATCCTCCCGGGGTTGTGGTCGATGACAACCGCATAGTCGTAGATCGGACCCGAGTCGTACAGGTTCTCGGCGTCCTCGGACGCGATCTCGTCGGCGTGGACGTGGGTGTTGTAGGTCGGCGAGTTGACGTCCTCGTCCCACCAGTCCGCTTCCGTCGCTTGAAAATACGGCATCCTGGTGCCCGGATTGGGTTGCCGTCCGAAGGCCTGCCCCAACGGGAACCTTCCTTCAGGCGTTCGGAACACGTCGTCTTCGGGAGCGCCGACACCGAGGGATCCCAGATCGGCCGGCGTGGGGCCCAGCACCATCAGCCACTCGGCGCCGACGCGCTCGTAGGCCGACAACGTCGCCGTGGCCGAGTGCGGTGCGGGCGCACTCACGACGATCAACTGAGCGGGAGACGACGCGTGGGCGGTCGAGGCGGTGCCGGACAGCGCCGCCGCGACCGCACCGACCACGGCTGTCAGCTTGTGTCGCACCTTACGAACGTAGCGCGGCGGTCAGACCTTCGGGCAGTAGAAGTGCGGGTCGCCGCGGTACTCGACGGGCGGTAGGTTGCGCGCCGGGGTCTCCACAAGCGGTGCGTCGACCGGCAGTCTTCCGGTGGCGCGGTCCCACGCCGAACGCTTACGTGGATGCATCATCATGCGTTTCGGCAGCAGCTTGACGACGCGGTAGACGACCTTCCCGAACAGCCGATGCGCGCGTTCCTGCCGGGGCGACCAGCTATATCCCATCAAATCTCGCACCGCAGGGTCGAACAAGCCCACGGTGGTGAAGTTGAAAAACCGTTGCATGGCATTGAGATTGAGCCGCCACAGCCAGTCCGGCAGCCACTCCAGCGACGGATGCTTCGGCATCGTCGACAGGTCGAGCACCGTCCTGGCGGCCCAGTTGTTCTCAAGCACGTTGTGGCACATGTGATCCCAGTAGTCGCAGAACTCCTCCCAGGACTTCGGGACCGGACGCATGCTCATGCCGTACATGCGGTACCACGTGATGTGCTCGTCGAAGAGCTGCCGCTTCTGCTCCTCGGTGAGACCGCCGCCCAGCCACTCGGCGGCCAACAGGGTCGACTTGAAGAACGTGGCGTGCGCCCAGTAGAAGACCTCGGGATTCAGCGCGCTGTAGCGGCGGCCCTGCTCGTCGACTCCTTTGATCCCGATGTGATAGTCGCGGACCTCCGACCCGGTCTGCGGGGCGCGATGGCCGTCGAACACCACTCCCCCGATCGGATACACCGACCGGAACAGCCGCGGCATCCGTTCCATGAAGAAGATGGAGTGCTGCTCGACGGCGGCGCCCAGTTGGGGGTGCATGTTCTGCATCGACCCGGCCCACGGCCCCTGCAGCATTCCGGTCCATTGCCCGAAGTACCGCCAGGTGAGCGAATCGGGCCCCAGCGGTACCGGCGGGGCGTCATAGCCGCCGCCGGTCACCGGGCAGCCGACCGCCGAGACATCCGGCTCGGCGCCGGATGTGCTGGTCACAGGGCATGCCGCAGACGTATCTTGGGTCACTACCGCTCTTCTCGCCGACGCATCACGAAACTTTGACTACAGACGTTGTCACTATGGAGCTTAGGAGGACCGTGCCGTCCGGTCAACGACGCGGAAGATGGTCGGGCGTTCCGCTGGAAGATCGCCAAGCGCTCCGGCGGGATGAACTCATCGCCGCGGGCATCGGCCTGCTGGGCAGCCCCGGCGGACCCAACCTGACCGTGCGCGCCGTCTGCAAGGCCGCCGGCCTCACCGAGCGGTACTTCTACGAGAGCTTCGCCGACCGCGACGAGTACGTGGCAGCGGTCTACGACGACGTCTGCGCCGCCGCGATGTCGACGCTGATGGAATCCGAGAGCATGCGCGACGCCGTCGAGAGGTTCGTCGCGCTGATGATCGACGACCCCGCCCGCGGCAGGGTGCTCCTACTCGCGCCGGAGGCCGAACCGGTTCTGGCCCGCTCGGGCGCCCGGTGGATGCCGAACTTCATCGAGTTGCTGCAGCGCAGCCTCACCCAGATCACCGACCCCACCACGCAGGCGATGGTTGCCACCGGCCTGATCGGGGCACTCACTGCGTTGTTCACGGCATACCTCGACGGCAGGCTCGACGCCACTCGCGAGCAGTTCATCGACCATTGCGCTGAGCTACTGCTCAGCAGGGCGGTGACCTGAATCAGCCCGCTACCTGCAGATGCGGTGCGGCGCGGCGGCTTGAATGTCACCGGGATACACAGATATATTGAGTGCAACCATCAGGTACAGATAACTGGGAGGTGTCGTGTCGAAAGACCTGACCGACCTGCAACTGCTGAGGGAACTCGAGCCCGTCGTCGAGCCCCTCGTCAACCGTCACATGCGGATGAAGAAGGACTGGAACCCGCACGACTACATTCCCTGGTCCGATGGCAAGAACTACTACGCGCTCGGCGGCCAGGACTGGGATCCCGAGCAGTCGCAGCTCTCCGACGTTGCCCGCGTTGCGATGCTGGTGAACCTGCTTACCGAGGACAACCTGCCGTCCTACCACCGCGAGATCGCGATGAACTTCACCATGGACGGCCCGTGGGGCTTCTGGGTGAACCGGTGGACGGCCGAGGAGAACCGCCACGGCATCGCGCTGCGCGACTACCTCGTCGTCACCCGCAACGTCGACCCCGTCGAGCTGGAGATGCTGCGCATCGAGCAGATGACCCGCGGCTTCTCCCCCGGCCAGAACCAGCAGGTCGAGGCAGACCTGTTCGCCGAGAGCCTGTTCGATTCGGTCATCTACGTGACGTTCCAGGAACTGGCGACCCGCGTCTCGCACCGCAACACCGGCAAGGCGTGTGAGGAACCGATCGCCGATCAGCTCCTGCAACGCGTCTCGGCCGACGAGAACCTGCACATGATCTTCTACCGCGACGTCTCCGAGGCCGGTTTCGAAATCGCACCCGACCAGGCGATGAGGTCGCTTCACAAGGTGCTGCGCAACTTCAAGATGCCCGGGTACACGATCCCGGACTTCCGCAGGCGCGCCGTCACGATCGCCTCCGGCGGCGTGTACGACCCGCGGATCCACCTCGACGACATCGTGATGCCGGTGCTGAAGAAGTGGCGCATTTTCGAACGCGAAGATTTCAACGGAGACAGCGCCCGCCTGCGCGACGATCTCGGCCTGCTGGTCGAAGAACTGCAGGAAGCCGTCGACAAGTTCGAGATCGCCAAGCACCGTCGCGAAGAGCGCCTGCGCCAGATGGCCGAGAAGAAGGCGGCCAAGAACCTCTTGGTGTCGTCATCAGCGTAGAGAGCCCCCCTGTCGATGCGGCCCGATCCTTGCGGATCGGGCCGATCGCGTTGCGCAGCCCCGTCGTCCTCGCTCCGATGGCCGGGGTCACCAACGTCGCGTTCCGCACCTTGTGCCGCGAACTCGAACTGGCGCGCGCCGGCACCGTCAGCGGCCTGTACGTCTGCGAAATGGTGACCGCCCGCGCGCTCGTCGAGCGCCACCCCGTCACCATGCATATGACGACGTTCGCGCCCGAGGAGTCGCCGCGGTCGCTGCAGCTCTACACCGTCGACCCGGTCAACACGTACAAAGCCGCCAAGATGATCGTCGACGAGGACCTCGCCGACCACATTGACATGAACTTCGGGTGCCCGGTGCCGAAGGTGACCCGGCGCGGCGGCGGCTCGGCCCTGCCGTGGAAGTCGGAGCTGTTCGCCTCGATCGTGAAGGCCGCCGTCACCGAGGCGGCCAAGAAGGACATCCCGGTGACCGTGAAGATGCGTCGCGGCATCGATGAGGACCACCTGACCTTCCTCGACGCCGGCCGCACGGCCCGCGACCTCGGCGTCGCCGCCGTCGCCCTCCACGGCCGCACCACCCGCCAGTTCTACTCGGGCACCGCCGTGTGGGACGACATCGCCCGGCTGCGCGAGGCCCTGCCGGACATCCCCGTGCTCGGCAACGGCGACATCTGGTCCGCGGAGGACGCCATCGCGATGGTCGAGCAGACCGGCGTGGACGGCG
>ERZ500977.156-NODE-156-length-13146-cov-6.588572_pt1 | contig 13146 bp, 7 predicted proteins | sample MGYA00248863_ERZ500977 | MGnify/ENA primary metagenome ERZ500977 (study PRJEB25958, sample SAMN03398581) | human skin metagenome | study: EMG produced TPA metagenomics assembly of the Human Skin Microbiome Metagenome (human skin metagenome) data set.
CCGGGGCGGGAGCGGCCAGCGCGGCCTGGCGCTGGGGGACGAAGACGGCGAGGCGCGGGTCGGCGAAGACGAGGCCGCCCAGCCAGCGCGCGCCCTCGCGCGTCAGGTGCGAGCCGTCATGCGAGATGAGATGCCCCTCCGGCGTGAACATCGGGCAGTCCCAGCCGGGGCCGCAGGCGATCGCCTGGATGTCGATGAACTGGGACGCCGGGAGGTCGTGGCGCAGCATCTCGGTCACGTCGCGGAACGAGCCCTTCTGCTCGGCGCGGATCGCGGGGAAGCGCGCGGGATCGGTGCCGACCAGCCGCCGGAGGTTCACGCCCTCGAAGGACTTGCGGCCGACGACCAGCACCTGCTGGTCGGGGCGGAAATGGAAGGCGGCCAGCGTCGCGGGCAGCCGCTCGGCCGCCCAGGGCCGCCAGCTCGACACCAGGATGACGACATCGGCTTCCTGCGCGAGGGCGAGGGTGGTCTCCGGGCCCTTCGGGCCGGCGCAGGCGGCGCGGTCGGCCGGGGCGCGGAAGCGCGCGACCGTGGGATCGTCCAGCACCACCTGGCATTCGGTGAAGACATAGCCGAGGGCGAGCCGCTGTCCGGCGAAGGCGCCGACCTCCTGCGCCATGTTCCAGAAGTCGAGCGCATGGCTGTCGCCGAGGATCAGCACCTTCCGCGCCCCCTCCGGTCCGCGGAAGCCGCGGCCGCTGGCCTCGTGATAGGGGCCGAGCACATAGGCGGTGCGAGCGTCGCGGGGCAGCACCAGCTCCTGTTCCTGCGGCGGCCGCCCGGCCTCGGCCTGCTGGGTGGCGATCGGCACGAGCAGCGCGCCGGCGACGATCGCGCCACTCGCCCAGGCCAGCCGCAGCGGGGTGCGGAGCCGGGCCGGGTTGCGGAAGGGCTGTTCGACGAATTTCCAGGTGAGGACCGCGAGGGCGAAGGTGACGATGACCAGCCCGCCCATCGCCCGGTGGCCCGGGGGGTGCTCGAGGCCGATCCGGGCGAAGGCGAAGATCGGCTGGTGCCACAGATAAGCGCTGTAGCTGACGAGGCCGATCAGGCGGAAGGGCGCGAGGCCGAGCAGCCGCCCGGTCAGCGTGCCGGCGCCGAGGCCGACGATCGCGGCTGCACCGGCGACGGGCAGCAGGGCATAGAGGCTCGGGAAGGGCGTCCTGGCATCATAGACGAAGACCGCCGCGAGGATCGCCGCAAGGCCGAGGGCGCTGGCGATCTCGGCCAGGGGGCCGGGCCGGCCGGAGGTCCGGGCGCCGCGGCCCGCGACGAGCATGGCGGTGAGCGAGCCGGCGCCGAGTTCCCAGAGCCGCGTCGGCAGCAGGAAGAAACTCGCGTCCGGCGCGTGGCGCCAGCCGTATTCCGCCAGGGCGAGGCTCGCGAGGCTGAGGAGCCCGATGCCTCCGAGCATCGCCCGCGGGCCCCGGCGCCAGAGCAGCATGAGGAGCAGCGGGAAGACCAGGTAATACTGTTCCTCGACCGCGAGGCTCCAGGTGTGCAGCAGCGGGTTGTCCTCGGCCGAGGGCTGGAAATAGCCGGTGACCTGCCACAGCCAGATATTGGAGACGAAGAAGATGACCGAGACGAGGCCGCGGAAGAAGCTGGTGGCCTCGTCGGGCATCATCGTGGCGAGGGCGAGCGGCACGCAGGCCGCAAGCACGACATAGAGGGCCGGCAGGATGCGCCGCGCCCGCCGCTCGTAGAACCGGCGGATGGAGAAGCGCCCGGTGGCATGTTCGTGAAGCAGGATCGAGGTGATCAGGAAGCCCGAGATCACGAAGAACACGTCGACACCGACGAAACCGCCGGAAAAGGTGCGGAATCCGGCGTGAAACAGGATGACCGGCACGACGGCGACAGCCCGGAGGCCGTCGATTTCCCGACGGTAATGCATGTGCGAAGGCCCCTCCCGCACGCCGTGAACTCGCTACGGGTGGCTTTACAGGCAACACACCTTCGCAGGCGCAGTGTATCGCCGCAGGGCAGGGCGCGGCAATCCGCCCCGCACCGATTTCCCGGCGCCTGTTGCCTGTGGGTTAACGCGCGGGGGCCGCGGGCGCGGGCGGCAGGGCGGCATAGGGGGCGAGCCGCGGGTCGGAGAAGACCAGCCGGCCGACATGGGCGGCGCCGTCGCGGGTCAGGTGCGAGCCGTCGTGCGACAGCAGCAGGCCGTCCGGCGAGAACAGCGGGCAGGTCCAGCCGGGTCCGCAGATGAGGGCCTGCATGTCGATCAGCCGGTCGGCCGGCAGCGCGGCGCGGATCGCCTCGACCGAGGCGCGCTGTTCGGCCGAGGCCTCGACGGTCTGCCGGGGCAGGTCGGCCGGGTCGGTGCCGAGCAGGCGGCGGAGGTTGCGCCCGGTGAAGCCCTTGCGGCCGAAGACGAAGACCGGCGTCTCCGGGCGGAAGCCATAGGCCGCGAGGGTGGCGGGCAGGTGGGCCGCCGCCCAGGGGCGCCAGCTGGCCGCGATCAGGACGAGATCGGCCTCGGCGGCGAGCGCCGGCGGAATGCTGTCCCAGACCCGGGGGCAGCGCGCCACCTCGGCGGGGGTGATCTCGGCCGCCGCGACCGGGCCGCGGTAGATCTGGCAGCGGGCGGGAATGTAGCGGGCGGCGACCTCGTAGCCGGGGAAGGCGCCGGTCTCGGCGATCATGTTGTAGAGGTCCTGCGAGTGGCTGTCGCCGATCAGCAGCAGGTTCCGGCGGGCAGGATCCGTGAAGTCGCGATCGCGCACCTGCGCATAGGCCGCCTCCACATAGGCGCTGCGCGCCTTGTGGCTGACGAGAAGCTGGCGCAGCGGCGCCGGATAGGCGTCAGTCCCGCGGATGAGCGCGGGCAGGGCGAGGGCGAGGGCAACGATGCCGGCACTGCTGACGAGACCGGCGGTGAGGATGCCGCGCGGGCCGATCCGCCGCCGGTCGCGGAACGGCTGCTCGACGAAGCGCCAGCTCAGTGCCGCGAGCCCCAGCGTGGCGGCCGAGAGCCCGGCCATCGCCCAGGTGCCGGGCCCGGTGCTGGCCGGATGCGCGAGCCGGGCGAAGGCGAAGAGCGGCTGGTGCCAGAGATAGGCGCTGTAGCTGATGACGCCGACGGCCACCAACGGGCGCAGGCAGAGCAGCCGGCCGGCGAGGGTCGCGGGGCTGGCGCAGAGCAGGAGCAGCGCCGCGCCGAGGGTCGGCACCAGCGCGGGCCAGGTGGGGAAGGGGGTGGTCTCGTCGAAGGCGACGGTGGCGAAGGCGATGAGGGCGAGGCCGGCGATCCCGCCGGTCTCGCGCGCCCATCCCGGCAGGCGCGGGGCGCGGGCGTAGAGCCAGGCGGCCAGCAGCGCCCCGACCCCGAGCTGCCAGGCCCGGGTGGGCAGGAGGTAGAAGGCGGCCTCCGGCTCGCGCCGCCAGCCGAGCACGGCGGCGGCGAAGCCCAGGAGGACGAGGGCCGCGATGGCGCCGAGGATCAGCCCCGGCCGCCGCGCCGGGGCGGCGAGACGGGCGAGGATCAGCAGGCCGAGCGGGAAGAGCATGTAGAACTGCTCCTCCACCCCGAGGCTCCAGGTGTGCAGAAGCGGGTTCAGCGCGGCATCCGGCGAGAAATAGTCGGTCGAGAGCCAGAGCCGGATGTTCGACACGAAGAAGATCACCGCGACCAGGTAGCGGCCGAACTCGCGCAGTTCGTCCGGCCACATCAGCGCCAGGGCGAAGGGCATGGAGACGAGCAGCACGAGGTAGAGCGCGGGCAGGATGCGGCGGGCCCGCCGCTCGTAGAACCGCAGGAGCGAGAAGTCGCCGCGCGCCATGTCCTCCAGGATCAGGCTGGTGATGAGGAAGCCCGAGATCACGAAGAAGATGTCGACCCCGACGAAGCCGCCGGAAAATCCTGGCAGGCGCGCATGGAACAGGATGACGGGCAGAACCGCGATCGCGCGCAGCCCGTCGATCTCGGGGCGATGCCTCACGGCCGTGCGGAGTCCGCAGCCGGTACCGGGGCCGGGCGTGCATCGGCGGTGCGGTCGGGGCCGTAGGGGGCGAGAAGCGGATCGGCGAAGAGGATCGGCCCGAGATAACGGGCGCCGGCGCGGGTCAGGTGCGATCCGTCATGCGAGATGAGCTCGCCCGCGGGGGTGAAGGCCGGGCAGGTCCAGTCCGGGGCGCAGGCCAGCGCCTCGATGTCGACGAGACGCCCCTCCGGCGCACCCGCCCGGATCCCCTCGACGGCGGCGCGCAGCTGCGCGGTCTGCTCCACGCGCATGCCCGGGAAGGTTGCCGGATCGGCGTGGCGCAGCAGGCGCAGGTTGGGGGCGCGGAAGCTCTTCGGCCCGACGATGATGACCTGCTGAGTCGGCCGGAGATCGAAGGCCGCCAGCGTGTCGCGCAGGCGCGCCGAGGCCCAGGGCTTCCAGTTGGCGACGATGACGAGGACATCGGCCTGCCGGATCCGGTCGAGCACCCGGGCGGTGCCGGCCCTCTCGGTGCAGTAGAGCGTGTCCGCCTCGCCGACCAGGGCCTCGAGGTCGGGGCCGAGATAGACCTGGCAGCGGGTCGAGACATAGCCGGTGGCGAGGTCGTAGCCGGCGAAGGCGCCGGCCTCGCGCACGACATTGTAGAAGTCCTTCGCGTGGCTGTCCCCGAGGATCAGCGCCTTCGGGCGGCCGTCATCGGCATAGCCACGCGCCTCGCGCGCCTCGAATTCGGTCGCGACATAGGCGTTGCGCGCGTCGATCGGCACGTCGAACTGGGCGAGGAGCGCGGGCGTGCTGGCGGTGGGCGCCAGCAGCCGCGGCAACAGCCCGCCCGCGACGAGCAGCGCAAGGCTCGCCACCGCCGCCGCCTGCCAGACCCGGGGCGTGGCAATGGCGCGGCGGTCGCGGAAGGGGCGTTCGACGAAGCGCCAGCTGAGCCAGGCGAGGCCGAAGGTGACGAGGCAGAGCCCGAGCATCAGCCCCCGCGACGGGCCGAATTCGCTCGACAGCCGGGCGAAGGCGAAGAGCGGCTGGTGCCAGAGATAGGCGCTGTAGCTGACAAGGCCGATCCCGACCATCGGCCGCAGGCCGAGGAGGCGCCCGGCGAGGGTGGCGGGACTCGCGAAGACGAGCACCGCCACGGCCCCGAGCGTCGGGACCAGCGCATAGCGGCTGGGAAAGGGGGTCGATTCGTCGAAGAAGAGCACCGCCGCGGCGATCAGCAGCAGCCCCCCGGCCGCACCCGCCTCGGCGAGGGCCCGGGGAAACCGCGGCGCCCGCCCGTGGAGCGCGATGGCGGCGAGCGCCCCGACCCCGAGTTCCCAGAGCCGGGTCGGCAGCAGGAAGAAATTCGCCATCGGCCAGCGCGGCCAGGCGTATTCGGCCGCGACAAAGCTCGCCAGCGTGAGCAGTGCCGTGCCCATCAGCACCCGGCGCGGCCCGCCCCGCCAGAGCAGCATCAGCAGCACCGGGAACAGCAGATAATGCTGTTCCTCGACCGCGAGGCTCCAGGTGTGCAGCAGGGGGTCGAAGGCGCCGGGCTGGGCGAAATAGTCGGCGGTCAGGAAATAGCGGATGTTCGAGGCGAAGACGATGACGGCGGCGAGATTGCGGCCGAAGCTCTCGAATTCGGAGGGCAGCATCAGGAAGGCGGCAAGCGGCAGGCAGGCGATCAGCACGAGGTAGAGGGCGGGCAGGATCCGCCGCGCCCGGCGCTCGTAGAACCGCGCGATTGAGAAGCTGCCCTGCGCGTGCTCCTCGAGCATCAGCCCGGTGATCAGGAAGCCGGAAATCACGAAGAAGACATCGACGCCGACGAAGCCGCCGGAAAAGCGGCTGAGGCCAGCATGGAACAGGATGACCGGAACGACGGCCACCGCCCGCAGGCCATCGATCTCCCGGCGATGCCGCATCCCAACTCCCGAGGCAGGCCCACCCCGCGGCCCAGTCCAGACCCGACTCATATACAGGTTATGTTGCGCTGCAAGAAGAACTCGCGCCCAGCGGGCCGGGAGCGCGTGCGATGGTTAATCCTGCGGCGCCGGGCGGTCCGTCCGGTCAGTCGGCCGGATGGCCCGCCCGGAAGCTCTCCAGGGCACCCGGGGCGGCTTCGGTCTGGTGACGGGCGACCCAATCCGCGTAGGGCATGCCGTAGACGATCTCCCGCGCCGCGGCCTTGTCGAGTGTCAGGCCGCGGGCCTCGGCCGCCTCCTGGTACCAGCGGCTGAGGCAGTTCCGGCAGAAGCCGGCCAGATTCATCAGGTCGATGTTCTGCACGTCGCTCCGGGCGGCGAGATGGTCGCGCAGAGCGCGGAAGGCGGCGGCCTCCAGTTCGGTGCGGGTGGCGGCGTCGATCGCATCCGCGCGGGTCGGGGTTGGCTCGGTCATCGGGGGCTCTCCTCGGTCAGGGCCTGCGCGGCCGCCTCCTGCAGCATCGGCGCCAGGCGGTCGGCCCAGGCCTCCTGCGCGGCCGGGTCGGCGATGAGGTCGTGGCGCATCTCGATCAGCGCATGGGCCAGCCCGCGCCCGGTGCCGTGCCGGCTCATGCTGTCGCCCTCCAGCTGGCCGGAATAAGGCTCGTTGTCGCCGATGCAGAGGTCCGGCTCCGCCCGCAGCCGGGCGAGGAGCGGCCGCGCCAGCCGGCCGTCGTGGTGCCAGAGGATCCCCACATGCCAGGGCCGGAGCCCGCGCCCGCGCAGCTGCGGCGTATAGGAATGCACCGCGACGAGGACCGGCGTCACCCCGCGGGCGAGCATCGCGTCGATCGCGGCCGTCACCGCGGCATGGTAGGGACGGTGATAGGTGCGGATCCGGCGCGCGACCTCCTCGGCGGTGATCCGGCGGTTCTCGGGCACGATGGTGCCGTCATAGAGCCGCATCACCAGGGTCGGGTCGTCCTCGCCGCGGTTGGGGTCGATGACGAGGCGCGAGAAGCGGCTGAGGACCGCCGGGGCGCCGAGGCGCTCGGCAAGGGCGAGGGTCAGGCCGCGGGCGCCGATGTCATAGGCGATGTGGCGGGCCATCTCGGCATCCGAGATCCCGAGATGCCCGCCGCCCACGTCGGATGGCACGATGTTGGTGGCGTGATCGCAGAGCAGAAGGACGGGCGTGTCGCCCCGTCCGTCGATGATTTCGAAGATCGCGCCGTCGTTCATCGTCATCTCGGCCCTTCCATTCCCGCCACCTTATGGCAACGCTGCGCGCGGGGACCAGATGCACCGGTGCCACGGTCCCGTAGTCTTTCGGTTTTTTTCGTTTCGTTCGTTCTGCGGGACGATATAAGCAAAACCGAACACGGGGGAGCTTTAGTCCATGAATCACCTTCGCCGCCAGCGCAACGTCAAGATCGTTGCGACGCTCGGCCCGGCATCCGACACCTTTGAAATCATCCGGTCGCTCTATCTGGCAGGGGCGGACGTGTTCCGCCTCAACATGAGCCACGGCACGCATGACGACATCGCCCGGCGCCATGCGCTCGTCCGCAAGGTCGAGGGCGACGTGGGGCGGCCGATCTGCATCCTCGCCGACCTTCAGGGCCCGAAGCTCCGCTGCGGGACCTTTGCGGAGCGCACGGCGACGCTGGTCGAGGGGGCGCAGTTCCGCTTCGACCTCGACACCACGCCGGGCGATGTCACCCGGGTCTGCCTGCCGCATCCCGAGATCTTCGCGGCGCTGGTGCCGGGCTCGTCGCTGCTCGTCAACGATGGCAAGATCCGCCTGCTCGTGAAGGAGTGCTCGATCAACCACGCGGCCTGCGAGGTCGTGGTCGGGGGCGAGATTTCCGACCGCAAGGGCGTGAACGTGCCCGACGTGGTGCTGCCGCTGGCGGCGCTGTCGGCGAAGGACAAGAAGGATCTGGAATTCGCCTGCCGGCTCGGGGTCGACTGGCTGGCGCTGTCCTTCGTGCAGCGGGCAAGTGACGTCTACGAGGCGCGCGAGCTGGCGGACGGCCGCGCGGCGATCCTCGCCAAGATCGAGAAGCCGACGGCGGTCAATTCCTTCCAGGAGATCCTCGACGCCGCGGACGGCATCATGGTCGCCCGGGGCGATCTCGGGGTCGAGCTGCCCGTCCATTCGGTCCCCCCGATCCAGAAGCGCCTGACCCGCGCCTGCCGGGCCGCTGGCAAGCCGGTCATCGTCGCGACCCAGATGATGGAGAGCATGATCGCCTCGCCGGTGCCGACGCGCGCCGAGGTCTCGGATGTGGCGACGGCGATCTACGAAGGCGCCGATGCGGTGATGCTCTCGGCCGAGAGCGCCGCGGGCGACTATCCGATCGAGGCTGTCACCACGATGAATTCGGTCGCCGAATCGGTCGAGACCAACGAGCCGTACCGGCAGGTGATCGAGGCCCAGCGCACCACCGGCCGGCAGGGCGTGTCGGAGGCGATCACCGTTGCGGCGCGTGAGGTGGCCGAGACTACCAAGGTCAAGGCGATCTGCTGCTTCAGCCACTCGGGCACCACCGCGCTCCTCGCGGCGCGCGAGCGGCCGCGGGTGCCGATCATCGCGCTGACCCCGTTGGTTGGCACCGCCCGGCGGCTGACGCTGTCCTGGGGATTGCATTGCGCCGTCGTACCCGAGGTCGACCGCTTCAAGATGGCCGTGGTCAGCGCCGCCCGCGTCGCCCGCGAGCATGGTTTCGCTGCCGAGGAAGACCGCATCGTGGTGACGGCGGGCATTCCCTTCGGGGTCGCGGGCTCGACGAACATTCTCCGGGTCGCCGTCTGCAACGAACGCGCGATCTTCGAGGGTGGCGCGGAAGACTGAGGCTGGCGGGGGCAGGGACGGGCCTTTCCTGTCTCTTCACCCTGGCCGCCGGACAATCCGTCACGCCCGCCCTGGACAGGGGGCGGGCGTGATCATAGGCAGCGGTCTGGGCCCATTGCTTCGGGGTCCGCTTCTGGGTCCGGCCACAGCCGCGCGGGCCGACGCGCCCCTCGGGTCGGAGCGGGCGCCACCGGAGCCTCCGGCCTGCCTTTCACCCCCGATCCGCCCCGCTCACTCCGCCGCGAGGTTGATGAAGCCGCCGGACTGGCGGTCCCAGAAGCGGGCGTAGAGGCCGTGGCGGGCGAGGAGTTCGGCATGGGTGCCCTCCTCGGCGATCCGCCCGCCGTCGAGCACCACGATCCGGTCCATCCGCGCGATGGTGGACAGGCGGTGGGCGATGGCGATCACCGTCTTGCCCTCCATCACCGTGTCGAGCGTGTCCTGGATCGCCGCCTCGACCTCGCTGTCGAGCGCGCTCGTCGCCTCGTCGAGGACGAGGACCGGGGCGTCCTTGAGGATCACCCGGGCGAGCGCGATCCGCTGGCGCTGGCCGCCCGAGAGCTTCACGCCCCGCTCGCCGAGATGCGCCTCATAGCCGGTCCGGCCGCGATAGTCGCGCAGGCCGAGGATGAAGTCATGGGCCTCGGCCCGGCGCGCGGCCTCGATCACCTCGGCCTCGCTCGCCTCCGGCCGGCCGTAGCGGATGTTGTCCAGCGCCGATCGGTTGAACATGGCGGTCTCCTGCCGGACCATGCCGATGTTGCGCCGGAGCCCGTCCTGGGTGAGGTCGCGGATGTCGGTCCCGTCGAGGGTGATCCGCCCGCCCTCGACCTCGTAGAGCCGGAGCAGCAGCGACACCGCCGTGGTCTTGCCCGCCCCCGACCGGCCGACCAGCGCCACCCGCTCGCCCGGGGCGACGCGGAGGTCGAAATGCGCCAGCGCGGCGGTCCGGGCGCCATAGGCGAAGGTCACGTCCTCGAAGGCGACCGCGCCGCGCACCGCCCCCGGGTCGCGGGCATCCGGCCGGTCGGTCACCCGGTGCGGCGGGGTCAGGGTGCGCATCCCGTCCTCGATCTCGCCGACATTGGCGAAGATCGACATCGCGGTCATGCTGACCCAGCCCGACATCTGCGCGAGCCGGGTCGAGATGAGGCCGGCGGCCGCGATGTCGCCGACGGTTGCCGTGCCCCGCGTCCAGAGGAACAGCGCCGCGCCGACGAGGGCCACCGGCAGCATGCCGGCGAGGAACATGAGCCAGAAGCGGAAGGTGCTGTTGACCCGGCCGACCCGGATCGTCGCGGTGCGATAGCCGTCGAGCGATTGCAGCGTCGCCTGGTCCTCGAAGTCGCCATGGGCGAAGAGCTTGACCGTGGCGATGTTCGAGACGGTGTCGACGACCTGGCCCGTCACCACGGCCCGGGCCGCGGCGCGGTCCTTCGACGTGCCGCGCACCCGCGGCAGGTAGTGGCGGACGAGCACCACATAGCCGCCGATCCAGGCGAGGAGCACCAGCCCGAGCCGCGCGTCGATGCTCGCCATCAGCACGGCCGAGCCCGCGACCGCGCTCAGGGCGAAGCCGAAGGTGTTGACGGTCTCGGTCACCACCTCGGTCACGGCCCGGGCGGTCTGCTGCGCCTTCTGGGCGATGCGCCCGGCGAAATCGTCGTCGAAATAGCTGAGCGACTGGCCGATGACATGGCGGTTCAGCCGCGACAGGACCAGCGGATAGAGGTTCGGCTGGAGCGCGAGCGCGGTCACCGCCGCGCCCGCCCCGAGAGCCGCCGGGCGGAAGACGAGGAAGAAGCCCGCCGCCAGCAGCAGCAGGTGCCAGATCTCGGAAAAGAGCGCCTCCGGCCCGCGGGCCTGGGCAAGGTCGATCACCCAGCCCACGACCTGCGCCCCCACCACCTCGGAGATGCCGGTGACGATCGAGATCGCCAGCATCACCCCGATGGCCGGGAAGGCGCCGCCGCGCCGCCCCCCGAGCGCCCAGCGCAGGAAGGCGAAGAGCCGGTCCGGCGGCGGGCCGCCGGCCGGGGCGAAGCCGTCCACCCAGGCGGGAAGCTTTCTCATTCCTCCGCATCCCTGTCGGCGACCGGGGCCTCCTCGGCGTCGATGAAGCCCCCCGACTGCCGCTGCCACAACCGCGCGTAGAGCCCGTTTGCCGCGAGGAGGTCGGCGTGGCTGCCCTCCTCGACGATCGCGCCCTTATCCAGCACCACGATCCTGTCCATGCGGGCAATGGTAGAGAGCCGATGGGCGATGGCAATGACGGTCTTGCCCTCCATCACGCGATAGAGCGCATCCTGGATCGCGGCCTCGACCTCGCTGTCGAGCGCGCTCGTCGCCTCGTCGAGGATAAGGACCGGGGCGTCCTTGAGGATCACCCGGGCGAGCGCGATCCGCTGGCGCTGGCCGCCCGAGAGCTTCACGCCCCGCTCGCCGACATGGGCGTCATAGCCCTGCCGCCCCTCGCCGTCGACGAGGCCGAGGATGACCTCGTGGACATTCGCCTTGCGGGCGGCCTCGATCATCTCGGCATCGGTGGCGGCGCGGCGGCCATACTTGATGTTCTCCCGCACCGAGCGGTGCAGCAGCGACACGTCCTGCCCGACGACGCCGATCGCCGCGCGCAGGCTCGCCTGCGTCACCGCGCGCACGTCCTGGCCGTCGAGGCGGATCGCGCCGCCCGCCACGTCGAAGAGCCGCAGCGTGAGGTTGACGAGGGTGGACTTGCCGGCGCCGGAGCGGCCGACGAGCCCCACCCGCTCGCCCGGCGCCACGGTCAGGCTCAACGCGCGCACCACCGCCCCCTTGTCGCCGCGCCAGTAGTTGAAGGACACGCGGTCGTAGGCCACCTCGCCCCGGGTGATGACGAGGGGCCGCGCGTCCGGCGCGTCGGTCAGGGCCAGCGGCCGGGAGATCGTCTGCATCGAGTCGCGCGCCGTGCCGATCTGGCGGAAGATCCCGGAGCCGATCTCGAGGATCCAGCCGGAGATGTTCATCACCTGCAGCACGAAGGGGATGGCCGTCGCCACCATCGCCGCAGTCATCGTGCCACGGTTCCAGCCGTCGAGCGCGATATAGCCGACGCTGACCACCAGCCCGGCGTTCAGGAGGAACAGCACCGTCCAGGACAGCGAGAACACCCGCATCAGCCGGCGGAACGCGCCCACATGCGCCTCGATCGACTCCGCCACATAGGCGTCCTCGGCGCCGTCCTCGGCGAAGGTCTTCAGGGTCTGGATATTGGCATAGCTGTCCACCATCCGGCCGTTCATCACCGAGCGGGCCTCGCTCGTCTCCTCCGACAGCCGGTCGACCCGCGGCATCGACCAGCGGAAGAGCACGATGTAGAGCGCGAGCCAGACGAGGAGCGGCACCAGCAGCAGCAGGTCCATCCCCGCCAGCACGACGAGCGTCGTCACCACGAAGACGAGGGCGTACCATACGGCATCGATGGCGGGGTTCACCGTCATCTCGACCGCCTCGCCGGCCTGCATCACCTTGGTGCCGATCCGCCCGGCGAAATCGTCCTGGAAGAACGACCAGGACTGCCGGATGACATGCCAGTGGCTCTGCCAGCGGATCAGGTCGACGAGGCTCGGGGTCAGGGCCTGGTTGCCCACAAGATGGTCGGCGGCGAAGAGCACCGGCCGGATGAGGACCACCGCCGCCATGAAGGAGAGCTCCCCGCCATGCTCGGAGAAGAGCATGCCACGCTCGGCCGTTGCCAGCATGCCGACGATCCAGCCGACGAAGATCGGCAGCATGGCATCGGCCACCGAGCCGAGCGCCACGATGACGAAACGGGCGATGAGCGCGCCCCGGAACTGGCGCAGGAAATAGCCGAAGAACCGCGCCGTGCCGGCCGGCGGCTGCGGATCGGGCGCGAGGACGGTCGGCGGGTAGAGGGTTTCGAATCGGTGGAACAGCCGGTCGAGCCAGCCGGAGGGCGGGCAGGCGGCGGGATCACCGGGGCGGGTGTCGGGACGGCTGGACATGGGAGGACTTTCGGCGGAGCAGACTGCAGGGGATGGCGATGCGGGCGCGCGGCCCGATCCGGGGGCGCGTCAGAAGAGGGCGCTGAACCGGATCCTGATCACCATCGTGCACTCCTGACGCACTGCTGCATGCAGGGGCCAATACCCCGGTTTCCAGCCGATGTCACCCCCTGCCGGGCCGTCATGGGGTCGGAGGGCAGGGGGCGGAAAGCGTGGGGTACACGGGCTGCGGCGCCCCGCCCTCCGGGTCCGGTCGCGCCGGTGCAGGGCGCGCGGCCAAGCAGCGCGCCGAAGGCGGGCCTCCGGCGCGCTGGACGACCGGCGGAATTCTGTCCTGGACACAGGCGCGCAATCGAGGATGGGCCTCACGGCCTCACGGCCTCACGGCCTCACGGCCTCACGGCCTCACGGCCTCA
>ERZ500977.157-NODE-157-length-13094-cov-10.633868_pt1 | contig 13094 bp, 11 predicted proteins | sample MGYA00248863_ERZ500977 | MGnify/ENA primary metagenome ERZ500977 (study PRJEB25958, sample SAMN03398581) | human skin metagenome | study: EMG produced TPA metagenomics assembly of the Human Skin Microbiome Metagenome (human skin metagenome) data set.
CCTTTCGGTGAAGCATGGACCGGATCACTCATACACAAAAGATCGGACACTCTCGGATTGGCGGGTGATCGGTGCGAGGCCAGCGAGGCTTGCCACCTTTTTGCGCTCAAGCGCGCCGATCTCCGGAAGTAGTGTCAGCATGACTGCGGCCGTGACTGTGCTGATCCCGGGTATGGAGCACAGAATATCGCGTATGCGTGCAGTGGTCTCCCGTGCCTCGATCAACGCCGCGATCTCGGCATCCAGTTCGGCAATCTGTCGTTCCATTTGACCGAGCCGCGCCATGGCCTGACGTTTCAGCACCGCGATATCCTGGGTTCTGGCGCGGTTTCGCAGTCTTGTGCGATCCTTGATCAATCCGGTGCGCGCAACGTGCAAGTCCCGGAGAACCAGCGATTCCTTGGAACGCGGTGCTTGGGGTGCAAGGTCGAACGCCGCTCCCATCCGTGCCAACATCTGCGCATCCACCGCATCGGTCTTGGCCCTGGTACCGTGCGCCTCTGCAAACCGGCGCGCTTGCAGCGGGTTCACCTTGACCAAAGGAAACGTTCCGCCGAGCGCCGCCTCGAACGCCTTGTGATATGGTCCCGTCGGCTCGAACACAATCCGCGCTATCGGTACCTCGCCCAGCCATTTTCGCAGAGCGCGAAATCCCGCCGCCGAATTTTCGAAGCGCTGCGCTGCAGCATCTTCCAGCCGGAATACATCCAGACGGGATTTCGAAATGTCCAGGCCAATGGTATGATCTGTCATCTTCGCCATGTCCTATGCTTGTCATGCGTGAATCGTCACACGCGTATCCGTTCAGGCCCTTTGGTGAAGACGGCGTCTGATCAAACTGCAGGACGGTCCATCACGACCCAGCTCATTGCGATCCAGCCGCCGCCACTGCCCACCATAAATGGCGTGGGGGGCAGTGGCTCCCTTCTAACTCAGGAGCCGGATTCAGGATAAGACAAGCTCGACGGTATCGCCTGCCGTCAGCGGCACCATGGTCTGCAGCCAGATCGCGGTGGCGAGCGAGACGTGGGTGGCGGAGATTTCGCCGAGGGAGCCGCGGATTTCGGTCGCGCCGTTCAGCACGAGCCGACCGCGCATGCGGGCCGTGGCGCTGCGCAGGCGCGCGATCAGCGGATCCGCGAAGGCCAGCCAGAGCACCATGGCGAGCGTGCTGAAGACGAGCGAGAATGCTGCACCGATCGCCATGGCATCGCGAATGAGCCCTGCAAGCCGCGGGAGCCAGGTCTGGAAATGCATGCAGGTTCTCCTGATTAGGATCCACCGCCAGCGCGCGGTGGGAATGGGACGGAGGGCGGACGACGGAGACGAACGCCCTTTGGGGGCATTTCCCGCCTGTCCCAAGATCTCAGGGCGCTGGATCCTGCCCCGCCTCGAGCGCCGCGATCCGCGCCCCCAAGGACGAGCCATTCCTTAAAACGAAAAGGCGGATGTTTCGTAAATTTCGTTTGATACTTCGAAATAGTTCGTATATGGGTAAAAAAGAAGATATCACGCTAAGTCGCGTGCCTGAGGGTGAGAACGAAAGAAGAAACAATGTTGACACGGCATCACTTGATTCTCGATTTGGCCAGGCATCAGGGAAAGGTCTCCGTCGATGAGTTGTCGCAACGTTTCGATGTGACACCGCAGACAATTCGCAAGGATCTCAACGAGCTCTGCGAGCGCAAGTTGCTGGCCCGCATGCATGGCGGTGCGATGATTTCCTCAGGTGCGGAGAATGTCGGTTACGAAGCGCGGCGGAGCTTCGCGGCTGAGGGAAAGATGGCGATCGCACGCGCGGTCGCAACACTCGTGCCGGAGCGGGCCTCGGTGTTCGTTGCCATCGGCACAACGACCGGAGCCGTGGCGCAGGAACTCCTCCAGCATACCGGACTACTTGTCGTGACGAACGACCTGATGGTCGCAAACATGATGCGGCCATACCCCAACTTAGAGGTGGTAATCGCCGGGGGCACGGTGCGACGCTCCGATGCCGGTGTCGTCGGGGAAGCGGCGGTCGAATTCGTAGAGCAGTATCGCGTCGATTACGCAGTCCTCGGTGCGTCTGCAATCGACGGGGACGGGACCCTGCTCGACTATGACTATCGAGAGGTGAAGGTCACACAGGCGGTGCTGCGCAGCGCGCGCAACACGATCCTTGTCGCTGACGCGACTAAGTTCGAGCGGGCCGCGCCAGTGAGGGTCGCGCATCTGAGGGAAGTTGGCACGCTGGTGTGCGATGTCAGCCCCGGCGAGTCGGCCTGCCGGATGGTCAAGGAGGCTGGGCCACAGCTTATCATCGCGTCTGACGCACAATTCGAGACTGGCGCGTAAGTCGAAGCCGTCGCGTCATCTTCGGCAATTGCACAGCGTGACGGCTCCTCGGGCGTGGCTCGAAGCCGTCGGCGAGCCGATCGGTCCGCCAGCCGGAAACCCATTCAACCCACGAAACAGGAAAGGATATCTGTCGATGACGAGCACGCGGTCCATCGTGTTTCCGGATGCGAAATGTGACCTGTTGCGCCAGTCTGAACTAGCTTGGGCAGATGTTCTTGTTCTGGAGCAGCATGCGGTTTTGCCGGCGCCGCAGGCGCGTCCTGGCAGTGGTCTGCATGTACTGCTGCTTCATCTGGGGCCGGGCCGTCTTGGCCTGCGGAACGTCAGGGGCATCACTTGGCACGACGTGCTGCCGGGGAGCGTCTCGATCCTGGGAGACGACAGCCGCCTCGATTGGGCGGCCGGGACCTCTGCGCCCGTCCTCGCCGCCGCACTTCCTTCCGTCTTTGTCGCGGATGTCGCGGGCAATTCCGGAATGGTCATTGGCCAGCCGCCCACAGGGCTGGGACTGTTCAACACCGGAACCTCCCATCTGCTGCGAGCGCTCGACGCCGAACTCACGCGTGGGTGCCCGGCGGGCCTCGTCTTCTGGACAGCTTTGGCAACCGCGCTGGGAGCGCAATTGCTCAGGCTCCAGGAACTCGACTCCGGCTCTGCGAGTCTCCATGCCGGCGGGCTCTCGCCGGCATGCCTGTATCGCGTTTTCGAGCATATCGAGGCAAATCTCGATGACGAACTGACCGTCGCCGATCTTGCCCATATCGCCAGACTAAGCAAGTCGCATTTTGCTGCGGCCTTTCGTAAGAGCACCGGCATGCCGCCCTATCGTTTCGCGGTTCACCGCAAGACTCAGCGTGCGAAGGAGATGCTTTCAGATATGGAGCGGCCCATTGCTGATATAGCCTATGCGCTGGGCTATTCGAGCCAGGCGCATTTCACGACGATGTTTCGCCGGATGACCGGCCAGTCGCCCGGAGCCTACCGGACGAGGCTCGCGGAGCAGGCCATTCCGGTTTCCGAAGTATCGCGAAAAGATCGTCGTCCTGTGTAAGACCTGACGCGATCTGTCGGACAGCATCGCTGCGTTTCCAAGGCCACGATAGGGTGCTCGTGCAGGGAGCCAAGGGCACGCCAGAAGGCGGCATCAAAGGGGAGGAGCTTGCGATGAGCGAATACGTGCTGTCGATCGATCAGGGTACAACCGGGTCGACCGTTCTGATTTTCGACCATGAGGGCGATATCAAAGGGCGCGCCTATTCGGAGTTCACACAGCATTACCCGAAGCCCGGCTGGGTCGAGCACGACGCTGAAGAAATCTGGAACGTCACCGTTGAGGTGATCGCCGATGCTCTTAAAAACGCCAACATCCGCGCGAGTGATGTGAATGCGATCGGGATCACCAATCAGCGTGAGACAGTGGTTCTTTGGGACCGCAAAACCGGTGAGCCGGTGCACCGCGCGATCGTCTGGCAAGATCGCCGGACCGCCAAGTATTGCGACGAACTGCGGGAAAAGAGCGGCATGGTTGACAAGATCCGGTCGAAGACCGGTCTGGTGATCGACCCATACTTCTCCGCCACCAAACTGAAATGGGCGCTTGACAATGTGGACGGTCTCCGCACACGCGCGGAGAAGGGTGAAATCTGTTTCGGCACGATCGACAGTTGGCTCGTCTTCAAGCTCACGGGCGGCAAGGCGCACATTACCGACTATTCGAACGCCTCCCGGACACAACTCTACAACATCTACGAACTTGCTTGGGATGACGAGATCCTGGACCTGCACAATATCCCGCGGGCAATGCTTCCGGAGGTAAGACCTTCCTCGCAGATATATGGCGAGACAGACCCAGAAATGTTCTTCGGTACGCATAGCATCCCGGTCTCGGGCATCGCTGGAGACCAGCAGGCGGCGCTGTTCGGTCAGGCCTGTTATGGCGAGGGTTTGGCCAAGAACACCTACGGGACCGGGTCATTCCTCCTGATGAATACCGGCACCAGCGGGGTGAAGAGTGAAAAGCTGCTCACTACGATCGCGTGGGGAATTGGCGAAGAGCCCGTTGAGTACGCCCTCGAAGGCCCGATCTTCATCACCGGCGCGGCCGTGCAATGGCTCCGTGACGGGCTTCAGATCGTCAGCAAGGCTTCCGAGACCGAGGCCATCGCGCGATCGCTCGAAAGCAACGACGACGTCTACATGGTTCCGGCGCTGGCTGGCCTAGGGGCGCCGCATTGGGATGCCTATGCGCGCGGGGCGCTTTTCGGACTGACCCGCGGTACGACGCGTGCCCATGTGGTGCGGGCAGTGCTCGAGAGCATGTGCTACCAGACCCGGGACGTGGTGGACACGATGGTATCGGAGTCCGGCATCGCGCTCAAGGAGATGCGGGCCGATGGCGGTGCATCGGTGAACTCGTTCCTAATGCAGTTCCAGGCCGACATGCTGGGCGTTCCGGTCGAGGTGCCACGGATCGTCGAGACCACCGCGCTCGGTTCCGCTTATCTGGCTGGTCTTGCCACGGGCTTCTGGGAAAGCCGCGACGAGATCGACGCGAAGTGGAAGCTCGCCCATCGCTACGAGCCGAAGATGGCCAAAGCAGAGAGTGACCGGCTTCACAAGCGCTGGAGCCGTGCTGTCGAACGCGCCAAGGGGTGGGACCTCGACAAGGACTGAGCGGGAGACTGAAGGATAATCGCGCGGGTAACGCAGTCCAGCATGTCTGCGCATTGGGAGCTTTTGCATGGCAGAAAGAATGGACCGGATCAGCCTCTTGAATGATATAAAGAGGGAGGGGCCCTACTGGGATGTGATCGTCATCGGCGGTGGCGCGACCGGGCTGGGAACGGCCCTCGAGTCAGTGTCACGGGGGTATCGAACGCTGCTGCTGGAGCAGTCTGATTTCGCAAAGGCGACCTCAAGCCGGTCGACGAAGCTCGTGCATGGGGGCGTCCGCTACCTTCAGCAGGGCAACGTCTCGCTGGTCATGGAGGCGCTGAAGGAGCGGGGCCGGCTCCTGCAGAACGCGCCCCACATCGCGCACAACCTCCCCTTCGTCGTTCCGGTTTACGAATGGTGGGACGGTCCCTTTTACGGCGTCGGCATGAAGCTCTACGACATGCTCGCCGGCAAGCTCGGGCTCGGGCCGTCGAAGCTTCTGTCGCGCGAAGAGACGCTGAAGCGGCTTCCGAACGTCGAATCGAAGGGCCTCAAGAGCGGCGTCATCTACCATGATGGTCAGTTCGACGATTCCCGCCTCGCCGTGAGCCTCGCTCAGAGCATCGCGGATGGCGGGGGCGTTCCGCTCAATTACGTCAAGGTCACGAGCTTCAAGAAGCGCGGCAAGCACATCACGGGCGTGAATGCGCGCGACATGGAGACGGGTGAGGATCTGGAATTCGACGGCCGGGTGGTGGTCAATGCCTCGGGGATTTTCTCGGACGTGACGCGCCAGATGGACGACCCCGCCGAGGAGAGCCTCATGGCGCCGAGCCAGGGCGTGCACCTCGTGCTGGATCGCTCCTTCCTGCCCGGCGAGAGCGCGATCATGGTGCCGAAGACGGCGGACGGCCGGGTGCTGTTCGCGGTGCCTTGGCACGGGCGCACCATTGTCGGTACCACTGATACCGCGGTCAAGGACGTGTCGCTGGAGCCTCGGGCACAAGCGGATGAGATCCAGTTCCTTCTGGAGCATGCCGCGATTTACCTCGACCGCGATCCCTCGCGAGAAGACGTGCTAAGCATGTATTGCGGTATCCGTCCGCTGGTAAGGTCGCCCGGCGACAAGGGTACGGCGGCACTCGCCCGCGACCACGTGCTGATGATTTCTGACAGCAATCTCGTCAGCATCACCGGCGGGAAGTGGACGACCTACCGGAAGATGGCCGAGGACACGGTGGATGCGGCGGCACTCGTCGCCGGTCTCGAGGAACAGCCGAGCCGGACGAAGGCGCTGCGTCTGCACGGCTGGGTGAAGACGCCGCATGAGACCGACGGGCTCCTGTCGCTCTACGGCTCCGACGGGCCGAGCGTGCGCCGGGTGATGCGCGAGAAGCCCGGCTGGGACGAGCCGCTGCACCCAAACCTGCCCTACTTCGTGGGCGAGGTTGCCTGGGGCGCGCGGCGGGAAATGGCCCGGACGGTCGAGGATGTGCTAGCGCGCCGCACGCGCTCCCTCCTGCTCAATGCCCGCGCCAGTATCGAGGTCGCGCCGAAGGTTGCGGAGATCCTCGCTGCCGAACTCGGCAAGGACGAGGCCTGGCAGAAGGCGCAGGTGCAGGAATACGAGGCGAACGCCCGCGGCTACGTGCTGGAATGACAGAAAGAACGAAAGGCTAGCGCGATGATGAATCCATTCTTAGGCGAAGTGATCGGCACGGCGATCCTCATGCTGCTCGGCAACGGTGTCGTGGCGAATGTTGTGCTGAGCGGGACAAAGGGTGAAGGCTCGGGCTGGATCGTGATCGCATGGGGTTGGGGCATGGCGGTCTTCGTCGCCGTCTTCACCGTCGCGGCCTTCAGCGGGGCGCACATCAACCCAGCGGTGACCGTCGCGCTGGCGATCGCCGGCGAATTCGCCTGGTCCGGCGTTCCGGGGTATATTATCGCCCAGTTCCTGGGCGCCGCGATCGGGACGACGCTCGTTTGGCTCGCCTACAAGGATCATTTCGCGAAGACGGAGAATGCAGATCTCAAGCTGGCCGTCTTCTGCACGGGGCCTGCCATCCGCAATCCGGTCTCGAACCTGATCACCGAGATCATCGGAACCTTCGTCCTCGTGTTCGCGGTCCTGTTCCTTGCTGTCGCCGTCTTCGGTCTCGGTGGTCTGGACGCGCTTCCGGTCGGCCTGCTGGTTCTCGCAATCGGCCTGTCGCTCGGCGGACCGACCGGCTACGCGCTGAACCCGGCGCGCGATCTCGGCCCGCGGATCATGCACTTCCTGCTGCCGATCCCCGGCAAGCGCGACAGCGACTGGGGCTATGCGTGGATTCCGGTGGTCGGCCCGCTGATCGGCGGGGGGCTTGCGGCACTGACCTATCTAGTGCTGCAGGATCCGATGAACGTCAACTTCCGCTGAGGCCCGGCATGGCGTCCCCTTTTCTCTCGCGCCGCCGCTTCATTGGCACCGCTTCCGCCGCGGGAGCGGCGGCCCTCGGCGGTGGCCCGGCTTCAGCTCAGGTCAGGGCCGACCGGATGAGCGCGGCCCGGCGCTGGGCGGAAGTGGAGTTCCGCCCCTCCACGCTCAGTCTCGACGAGCGCATGGCCGAGATGGAATTCTTCGTCCGCGCCGCATCGAGCCTGCGCGAGCGGCAGATCTTCGTGATGTCCGAGACGATCCGAACCCACGAATACGAGGCGCGCGTCCTGTCGCGCGCCTTCGCCGAGATCACCGGCATCACCGTGATCCACGACGTTGCGCACGAGGCCGAGGTGGTCAACCGCCTTCAGCAGCAGCGCCGGTCGGGTCGCAACTTCTACGATGCCTACATCAACGACAGCGACTTCATCGGAACGCATTACCGCTACGGCGGTGTCGTGCCGGTCTCGGACTGGATCGCCGGCGAGGGTGCCGGCGTGACACTTCCGACGCTCGACCTTGATGATTTCATAGGGCTGTCCTTCGTTGCCGCGCCTGACGGGAAAATCTACCAGCTTCCCGATCAGCAATTTGCAGCGCTCTATTGGTTCCGTCACGACTGGTTCGAGCGCGAGGACTTGCGAGACAGATTCGAACAGCTCTACGGCTACCCCTTGGGCGTACCGGTGAACTGGAAGGCCTATGAGGACATTGCCAAGTTCTTCACGGAGGATGTCGGCGAGGTCGACGGTCGCAAGGTCTGGGGCCACATGGATTACGGCGCCCGGGACCCTTCCATCGGCTGGCGCTTCACCGATGCCTGGCTTTCCATCGCCGGCGCCGCCGATCTTGGCATTCCCAACGGCCAACCCGTGGACGAGTGGGGGATCCGGGTCGAGGATTGCGCCCCCGTCGGGTCGAGCATGTCGCGCGGCGGTGCCGTCGACAGCCCGGCCGCCATCTACGCGATGCGGAAGTATCTGGAATGGCTCCAGAACTACGCGCCGCCCGAGGCACGCCAGATGACATTCAGCGAGGCAGGACCGGTGCCCGCCCGCGGCGATATCGCCCAGCAGATCTTCTGGTATACGGCCTTCACGCCGGAACTCACGCAGCGCGGGACAGCGACGGTGAACCCCAACGGCACCCCGCTCTGGCGTGTGGCGCCGACCCCACGGGGTGCATATTGGCAGGAGGGAATGAAGCTCGGCTACCAGGATTGCGGCGGCTGGACACTCCTCGAGTCGACACCCTCTGAACGGCGCAAGGCGGCCTGGCTCTACGCGCAATTCTGCACCTGCAAGACCGTGTCGCTCAAGAAGACGCTGGTCGGGCTGACACCAATTCGGGCCTCCGACATCGACAGCACGGCCATGGTAGAGGCGGCGCCCGATCTGGGCGGGCTTGTTGAGTTCTATCGCAGTCCGGCGCGCACGCTTTGGACTCCGACCGGAACCAATGTGCCGAACTATCCGCTTCTCGCTCAGGCCTGGTGGCAGACGCTAGCCTCGGCGGTTGAAGGCCGTGCTACGGCGGACGAGGTGATGAGCCGGATCGCCAGCGATCAGGACGACCTGCTCGGCCGGCTTGCGCAGGATCCCGAGATCGTGCGCTGCGCACCGCAACTCAGCGAGCCGGTCGATCCATCGGTCTGGCTGGAGCGGCCGGGTGCGCCCTGGCCCGCCTTGCCCGACGAGGAAGGACAGGGCGTGACGGTAAGGTACGAGGAACTCTTAAGAAGCTGGGGGGGTGGGTGACATGGCTGCTGGCAGACCGACATTGCGACAGTTTCTTTTGCGGGAACCGCAAAAGGACGAAAGCATCCCGCATATCGCCGCGGTCATGGAGGATATCGCACAGGCCTCGCGGCGCATCTCTCTGCTCCTGAGCCAGGGTGCACTTGGTGGGGCGCTCGGCGCTGCCGGGACCGAGAATGTGCAGGGCGAGGAGCAGAAGAAGCTCGACATCATCTCGAACGAGATCATGATCGAATGCCTCGAATGGAGCGCGCACTGGGCGGGGCTCGCCTCCGAGGAGATCGACGATATCGTTGTGGTGCCGGGGCCGCAATCGCCATCGGGGCGGTATCTCTGCCTGTTCGACCCGCTTGACGGATCCTCGAACATCGACACGAACGGCGCGGTCGGCACGATCTTCTCGATCCTGCGTTGTCCCGAAGGCGTCGAGACACTTACGAGCGAGCATTTCCTGCAGCCGGGCACCGCGCAGCTCGCGGCCGGCTTCGCGCTTTACGGCCCCTCGACGATGCTCATTCTGACGACTGGCAACGGCGTGAACGGCTTCACGCTCGACCGCGGTTCGGGAGATTTCGTCCTGACGCACCCCGACATGAAGGTGCAAGTCGAGGCCAAGGACTTCACCATCAACATGTCGAACAAGCGCTACTGGACGCCACCGATCCAGCGCTACATCGACGAGTTGGTTGAAGAAGGCGAGAAACATCGCGGCCTGCATTTCAACATGCGCTGGATGGGCTCGATGGTGGCCGACGTCTACCGGCTGCTGATTTCCGGAGGGATCTTTCTTTACCCTTGGGACAGCAAGGTCGCGGGACGGCCAGGCAAGCTGCGCCTACTCTACGAGGTCAATCCCATCAGCTTCCTCATCGAACAGGCGGGCGGTGTCAGCACAACCGGGACCGACCGGACGATGGAGATCATGCCGGAAAGCCTTCACCAGCGCTCGCCCGCCATTCTTGGGTCGAAGAACGAGGTTGAGCGCGTGATTTCGTACCATTTGGAGCAGGTGGGGCGCAGTTAGACCCAGGCTGCTTTCGCTGCAGCGGCGGCACTCGGATCGCCGCCGCTTCCGGTCGCGTTACGGCTGGGCATGAAGCGCAAGAACAGGGAGCATGTCGTAATGCGACTGAAGATAATAGGCCTGATCCTGGCTGGCGGCAAAGGAACCCGACTGTCGCCGCTGACCAAGGAGCGAGCAAAACCGGCAGTTCCTTTCGCCGGCAAGTACCGAATCGTCGATTTCGTTCTCAGCAACTTCATTAATTCGGGGATCTTCTCGGTCTACGTGTTGATCCAGTTCCGCAGCCAGTCGCTTCTCCAGCATCTCAGGGACGGATGGCAGTTCGACGGGATGCTGAACGAGCATTTCATCATTCCGGTGCCGGCGCAGATGCGCACGCCCGGCGAGAACTGGTATCGCGGCACGGCGGATGCGGTCTGGCAGAACGCCAACCTCATCGAGCAGTCGCGCCCCGACCTCGTGGTCCTGTTCGGTGCCGACCACATCTACCTTATGGACATCCGGCAGATGATCGAGTTCCACGCCAGCAAGGGCGCGGGGGTGACGATTGCCGCCATCCCGGTCGACAAGAAATTCGCCAAGGATTTCGGCGTGCTCGAGGTCGATGGCGAGGGGCGGATCAAGGGGTTTGTCGAGAAGGATCCCAATGCGCCGACCATGCCGGGCGATCCCAACCGGGTGCTCGCCTCCATGGGCAACTACATCTTCAACCGCGACCTCTTGCTCGACATGGTCAATCGCGACGCCGCGAACGCGGAGAGTTCCCACGATTTCGGCAAGGACATCCTGCCAGCGCTGATCGGCAAGGTCGACATGTATGCCTATGACTTCCAGACCAACCGGGTCTCAGGCGATACCACAAAGCGTGCGCCATACTGGCGCGATGTCGGAACGCTCGATGCCTATTACGAGGCCAGCATGGACATGCGGTCCATCGATCCGCCGCTCAACCTCTACAATCGCCAGTGGCCGGTGCGCACGGCAGGCTATTCCGATCCGCCGGCAAAGTTTGCTTTCGACGAGGAGGGGCGACGTGGAGAGGCGCATGACAGTATCCTGTCGGGGGGCTGTATCCTCTCGGGCGGACAGGTCAAGCGCTCGATTCTTGGCCGCTGGGTAAATGTTCATTCCGGCGCCCTGGTCGAAGATTGCGTGCTGTTCGACGGTGTCGACATCGGCCGGAGGGCCAAGATCCGCAACGCAATTCTGGAGAAGAACCTACGCATTCCCGAGGATGCGGTCATCGGGTACGACCCCGCAGAAGACGCCAAACGCTACCAATTAACCGAAAGCGGTCTCGTCATAATCGGCGGAGAGCGCTCCCCAGTCGGACTGAGCAGCCTTCACATCTGAGCCCCCCTCAAGCAAACAAGTCAGAAACCAGGAGAATACGATGGAACTGACCGAGACCGTCAGGAAAATCCTGCACAACTACCGGAGCGAAAATCCGGGGGTCATCGGCAACCTTGCTCGGATCTTGATGCAGGGGCGGCTCGGTGGCAGCGGCCACCTGATCATCCTGCCGGTCGACCAGGGTATTGAGCACGGGCCGGCGCGCAGCTTCGCGATCAACGCGCCCGGCTACGATCCGGTCTACCACCACCGGCTCGCGGTCGAGGCGGGGCTGAGCGCCTATGCCGCGCCGCTCGGCGCGCTGGAGGTGAGCACGCCCGACTTCCCGGCCGGGGTTCCGACGATCCTGAAGATCAACCACGCTAACAGCCTGTCGCGCCAGAAGGAGGATGCCGACCAGGCGCTCTACGGCTCGATCGAGGACGCGCTGCGGCTCGGCTGCACGGCGATCGGCTTCACGATCTATCCGGGCTCGGATTCGGGCTACGACATGTTCGAGGAGATCGCCGATCTCGTCCGCGAGGCGAAGGCGGTGGGCCTGCCCACGGTGCTGTGGTCCTATCCGCGCGGCGGCAACCTGACGAAGGACGGCGAGACGGCGATGGACGTGGCGGGCTATGCGGCGCATCTCGCCTGCCAGCTCGGCGCGCACATCATCAAGGTGAAGCTTCCGACCGCGCATCTCGAACAGAAGGAGGCGGAGAAGGAATTCCGCGATTCCGGCATCCCCATCGGGACCCAGGCCGAGCGCGTCGCCGAGGTAATGCGGTCGTGCTACGACGGCAAGCGCATCGTCCTGTTCTCGGGCGGGGCGGCCAAGGGGACCGACGCGGTGCTCGACGACACCCGCGCCATTCGCGACGGCGGCGGAAACGGCTCGATAGTCGGCCGAAACTGCTTCCGCCGCCCCAACGCCGAGGCGTTGGACCTCCTCGACGAGATGGTCAAGATCTATCTGCGCCAGGAATGATAGCCAGGTCGGCTGTCGAGCATGGCATGTGCCGGCTCGGAAGCGGGTCTAGTGAACTGACCTCAACGCTTGGAACCCTCGTGAGCGGGCGGCGATGATGGCGTCTGGGTCGGCGCGCCTGACAAAGGGCTTGGGGCCGTTGTTGTGCTCGGCGACGAAGCGATTGATCGCTGCCTGAAGCTCGACGAGGGATCGGAACACCTTGCTTCAGGCGCCGACGGGCGAGCTTCGCGAAGGAGCCCTTGACGGCGTTGAGCCATGAATTGGAGGTGAGCGTGAAGTGGAAGGTTCATCGCGGGTGGCGCGCCAGCCAGGCCCGGACCTTTTCATGCTTGTGGGTTGCATAGTTGTCGAGGATCACGTGGACGACCTTGCTGTTGGTGTCTCGCGCTTGAGGGCGTTGAGGAAGCGGATGAACTCGTGATGCCGGTGGCGTTGCATGTTTCGGCCGAAGACTTCACCGGTCAGGATGTTCAGCGCGGCGAAGAGCGTTGTCGTGCAGTTGCGCTTGTAGTCGTGGGGGTAAATTCCAGAGTGAGGTGCAACACCGTTGCCGGATTTGATATCCGGTTGTCGCCA
>ERZ500977.158-NODE-158-length-13090-cov-4.567319_pt1 | contig 13090 bp, 18 predicted proteins | sample MGYA00248863_ERZ500977 | MGnify/ENA primary metagenome ERZ500977 (study PRJEB25958, sample SAMN03398581) | human skin metagenome | study: EMG produced TPA metagenomics assembly of the Human Skin Microbiome Metagenome (human skin metagenome) data set.
CGCACCAACATCTGATGTGGGTGCCGCGAATCTCCACGCGATCTCCATGCTCGCTCCACGTGCGTCGGTACGTGATCGGCGACGCTGATCGGCATGAACAAAGTCACGTGCACATTGCCATCAAGCGTCCACTCAGCGCAGAGCGCCCAGAGTTGCCTCTCGGACGATCTTCCGATGATCAGCGTCGCGGAGGTCATGTTCGGCAGCGCCGCGGCGCGTCAACGCGGCAGGTGGAAGTGGCTCCGTCGAGTCCGGGCAGAGCGAAGGCGCAGCGCTCGTCGTCGGCCGGACTACTTCGAGCACGCTGCGATGGCCCGGGAGATGTATCGGTTGTGAGCTCACTCCGCGGCGCGCCAGGACACCGGATGCTCAAATCTCGGCGATGATACGCATGTGGTTTCTGATGCCAATGTGATGAACCAGGACAAGGATCCCCTCGCCGTGGGTGACGCATCGGCGGCGTCACCGCCGCAGGCCACACCCGCCGCCACACCCACGCGGTCGTGGTCGATACCGACCATCAGCCGCAACCAGGTCGACGAGTTCGGTCGGGCTGTGGCCAGGGCCGTGGCCGGCCTGGGTGCGACGCTGGCCGAGACGGCGCGCTATGGCGCACGCGTCGCCGCCGCGATGTGGCGCGCGATCGGCGCAGTGCCCGTCGCGCTGCGGGTGCTCGTCGTCCTCGCGGTTCTTGTGCTGCTGGGAGTCGTGGGTTCGATCGCGCTATCGGGAACTGCCGGCCTGATGTGCGCCATCGTGGTTGTCCCCGTGTCCTCCGTCGCCGTCGGCGCACTCGGTCACCGCTGGTTCACCAGGAATGGCGCCGAACGCCCAGCCGTACAGCCGCACTCGGCTGAACCGTCGGAACTCCAGCGCTCGATCGTGTACGTCGACACCAAGCTGACCCTGGCCCTCAACTCGTTCGGCACGGAGCGCCATCAGCAGGCCGTGATCGCACTGTTCCAGGCGAAGACGGCCACCGAGCTCGCGCTCGGCACCGAACACGGCGCAGCCGAGCACATCGACGAACCGGTGTCGGTTGACGACTACGGTCTGCGGCCGCGCATTCAACCCGGGCAGATCTCGAAATCGCTGACACCGGAAAGCGCCTCGCGGGCGGCTTCGTGACGAAGCAAACGATGTCCGGACAGGTCGCCATGATCGAAGACGACTACACGCTCGTCATCAATCGCGGCGCCGAATCAGGAGTCACGCCGGGCATGGTCTTCGCCGTCTACTCCCGAACCGGTCCGGTGATCACCGATCCCGAATCAGGGAGGGAGTTGGGCAGACTCAGACGGGAGAAGCTGCGGGTGCGGGTATTCGACGTGCACCCGCTGTTCGCCCGGGCGCACACCTTCGTCGACACCGGCGACTTCTACGGTCTGTTACGCCTGCCCTTCACCGCGCCGCAGCACGACGACATCGTCACCGTCGATGTCGGAGATGTCGTCGACCTCGTCACCGCCGAACGCGCCGCCTCTCGGACGAGCCGATCCACCGCGTGATCCCGGGTGGCATCTCAGGTCACCGCCGCCGCTGGTGTCCGCGCGACCACTCGATTGCCCAAGGCAAGATTGCCGGACGCGGCGGTCTGCTGGTTGCGCGGAAATACGTGGTGGTGGCGCTGGATTCCTGACAGGGCGGGTTCTCATCGCGCTCGTATCGGCCATGGGCATCTACATCACTGCCTGGTACAAGTTCTACAAGCAGTAACGGCTTACCCACGAAGGCTTTTCATTCGGGGCCACGACACATCTATCGTGGGGTGATGAGCTTTCAGACGCCTCCTGACCGCACAGGTGCCGCGACGACCGTGTCGCGAGAACCGGGGCGATTCGTCATCGCGGTCGAGGGTCGCACCGTCGGCCTCGCCGATTTCCACGACGGTGACGGCAGACGGGTCTTCCCGCACACCGAGGTGAACCCCGAATTCCAGGGTCGCGGCCTGGCTACCATTCTCGTCGCCGAAGCGCTGCGCGCCACGCGCGCCGAAGGGTTCCGCATCGTCCCGACCTGCTGGATGGTCGCCGAGTACATCGACAAACACCCGGAATACGCCGACATCACCGATCGCCGTTAGCCGAAGTGGGTCCTCGGCCGGCCCACGCCGACGCCGTCGACGGTGATGTCGACCTTCTCGTTGTAGAACGCGACCAGGTTGGCGATCGGAGCGACCGCCAGCAGTGGCGTCTCATACGTCCACGCGAGGTCCTGATGCACCGTGTCATTCACCCGTACCGACCAATACTGCGCCGTCACTCCCTTGTAGGGGCAGAGTGTCTGAGTGTCGGTGGGCAGCAGGTACTCGAACGCGACATCGGTGCGATCAATGTAATACCTTGTCGGCAAACCGGTTTCGAAGACGGTGACGGGGCAGCGGGTGTCGGCGAGGGTGACCCCGTCGAGCGCGACCTTGACATGCCGGTGCGAGCGCAGCGCATCGACGCGCGTGTAGGGATTGCGCGGATGCCCGTAGATCGGCTCGTCCTCCTCGAACCAGCTCAGCGCGTTCCACTCGAATTTCACCAAGCCCGCCACCGGGCTGTCACCCGCGTCGAATACCCGTGCCGCCGATGTCGCCGTGCCGTCGGCACCGACCAACGAGAACGTGCGCGACGGGCCGAACTGGACCCGTTGCGGATGACCCTCGTCGCGCAGCAGGCCGGGCACGACGTCGGCCACGGGGACGTAGTACTGCGGGTAGTACGGAACCTCCCAGACGTAGCGCGCCGACGTGGTGTCGAACACCAGTTGGTGACCGAGGAACCCCCTGACCCGGCGCGGGACCGGCTCGATGCGTCCGCGGGTCGCCGCCATCTGCGGATAGTCCGGTTCCGGGCCCGGTGGTGTGCTGTTCACGGTTAGGCCTGCGATGCTCGGACACGACGGTTCACTGATGCGCCAGACTGTAGGCCCGGCCGTCCAGTGGTGAAGGAGAACGACAACCCGTGCCTGTTCGCCACGGTAGTGACGGAGGTCGTCTGCGCGCCACCGCGCTCGTCTGCCTCGCTGCCACTGTTGCGGGGTCTGTCTTCGGTGTCGTCGGCGCCGCCTTCCGCTGGTGCCTCCAAGCAGCCGAGGGCGTGCGCGCCGACCTCGTCGAATGGGCCCTGCGACTGCCCGGACCGGGCTGGCTGATCCCGATCGCCGCAGCAGCCATCTGCGCGACCATCGCGGCCCTGTTGGTGCGGTGGGAACCCCAGGCTGTGGGCAGCGGCATCCCGCATGTCGAGGCCGTCTTCCTCGGTGAAGCACGTCCGCCGCGGATCAGTGTGCTCCCGGCGCGGTTCGTCGGTGGTGTGCTGGCGATCGGCGCGGGTCTGGTCCTGGGACGGGAAGGGCCGACGGTCCACATGGGGGCTGCAGTCGGCGCCGAGGCGGCGCGGCGAGCCAGGATGCACGACCGCGATGCGCGCTCAGTCGAGGTCGCGCTCGCGGGCGCGGGTCTTGCCGTCGCGTTCAATGCCCCGATAGCCGGGGTGCTGTTCACGCTCGAAGAGGTGACGAAGTCGCTGCGGCTGCGCATCGTGCTGCCCACCGTTCTCGCCGCCACGGCCGCGATCGTCGTATCTCGCCTCCTGCTGGGCAATCATCCCGATTTCGAGGTGGGTCGCGTTGCCGCACCGGATCTGGCGTGGCTCCCGCTCTTCGTCGTCTTCGGGGTGCTCACCGGCGTCCTCGGTGCCGGCTACAACGTTGTGGTGCTGTGGCTGGGCGACCATGTCGCCGCGCTGCCGAAGATCCCAGCGCCGCTGAAGGCTACGGCGATCGGCGCCGTGATAGGCGCGGCGCTGTGTGTGGCACCGCTGACGGTGGGGGACGGAGACGCCCTGACGCAGATGATCCTCGATGGACATCAGTTCGTACTGTGGGCGGCGGTGGGATTGCTTGCGGCGCGGTTCTTCAGTGGCCCGCTGAGCTATTCGGCGGCGGTGCCGGGCGGACTCTTCGCCCCGCTGTTGGCCCTCGGCGCACTGTGGGGTTTCGTCTTCACCGGAGGCTTCGCCGCGGTGTGGCCTCACGACACGACGTTCCTGGCGATTCCGATGGCAATCGTCGGAATGACAGCGTTTTTCGGCGCCTCGGTCCGAGCTCCGCTGACGGGAATCGCCATCGTTATCGAGATGACGGCGACGACATCGGTGGCGATTCCGGCTGTCGCAGCCACGGTGTCGGCCCTCCTGACTGCTCGGGCTCTGGGGTCGGTACCGATCTACGACAGCCTGCGCAAACGAATGCCGGCGGAACAGGATCCGAACCAGAGGGGCGGCAACGATCGCGAGTAGCGTTGAGTGCGTTGCTGGTTCGGCTCCTGCGGGCTACCTAGACGTCGGTGAACCGACGAGGATCACCCAGGTGAGCTCGTCTGCCGAATGAATGCTCGGGAAAAATCTCTGAACACTGCGGATTTGCCACTCCTGTGCTGATCTTGTCGGGTACCCTTAGCTCGCTTTTTTGAGCTACTACTTGGTCTTTGAGGAGATTCGACATGACGCAACCGCCGCCCGGTAACTACCCGCCGCCTCCTCCTCCCGGTGGCGGTGGGATGCCCCCTCTGCAACCAGCAGGCCCCCAGCCGAGCAACAACCTGGTTCTGGGCATCCTGACGACGATCTTCTGCTGTCTGCCGTTCGGTATCGTGTCGATCGTCAAAGCCGCTCAGGTCAACGGTCTCTGGGCGCAGGGCCGTTACGCAGAGGCGCAGGCTTCGGCTGCGGCAGCGAAGAAGTGGGCCATCTGGAGCGTGGTCGCCTGGGTCATCTTCGTCATCATCTACGGCATCTTGATCGCCGTCGGCGCCCTCAGTATGGACTTCGATACCTCGACGTCGTACTGATCGCCTTGCCGGTCAGTACATCCGCCCCTGCTCGCCTCGGTGGCCCACTCCTCGTGGGCGCTGCGGCGGCAGGTGCGTGTGTCTTGGTGTGGGTCGCGGATCCTACGACCCCTGGCGGAATACTCCCGACGTGTCCGACGAAATCCCTTCTCGGCATTGACTGTCCCGGATGCGGGACGTTGCGCGCGATCTATTCGCTACTTCACGGCGACGTCATGTCCGCGGTGCGCTTCAATGCCCTTGCGATCGTGGCGCTGGGCTTTCTCCTGGTGGCGTTCGCCATGTGGACCTACAGTCGTATCGTCGACCGCCACATAAGCTCCTGGCAACACCACCGGTTGGCCGCGTCCGTGACACTCGGCGTCGTCGTCGTGTGGTTTGTCTTGCGAATCCTGCCTTTTGAACCGTTCACCGCTTTGCGGGTCTGACGGGTCCGGCCAGCCGGCCGTCATTTCTCAAAAGCGGCGCGCATCTTCGCCGCCGGATGGGATCGGCACGACCCCGCCGACGTCAGCGTCCGTCTGCGGGGTCGTACCGTCGTGTGCCTCGTGAGATTCCTACGGGCAGTAGGACTGCGTCGCGGCGCCGACGAAGAAGCCGCTCTGCTCGGGTGTCCAGCCCGCGGGCTCCATGATCTCGATCGCAATCTGGGTCTTGTCCTGCCCGGCGGCCGCGTATTCGCACACCGCTTGCGCCAGCTCGATGGCGTTCTCGGCACTGGAGAACGGAATGCCCTGGCTCTCTAGTGCGGAGATGAAGACCTCGTTGGTGTCCTGAGCGAGAGCCGGTGCCGCCAGCGCCGTAGCGAGCCCGGCAGCGGCGACACCCGCTGTGAAAATGATCCTGCCGCGCATGCGCGTCCCTCCTCGATGATTTGCTGACGGCGATACGGTACGCCGCACAGCGGAACCTTAGCGCCAGTTCGATGAAATCCGCGCGACGAAAAGATGCAGATTCGGAGCTGATAATCACGAACGACAATCATGTGATTAGGTACCAAATACGAAACGACCGTTTGTGTCGAACGTGTCGAGTGAAGTCGCAATGTGTGTCTCGACGTCACGATGGCACCGAGGGGCTACCGAATCGACCATCGTCGACGCACCTGCTCCTGGGTAAAGCGTCCTTCGGCTGCTATTAACTGTAAAGATAATTTTGCGCCTGGCAACATCGGTCGGCGTTTTGGGAAAGGACCCGAAAGTCTGGTTCGTCAACGCCGCGACCTCACAGGTGTGAACTGCTGTCGCCGTCGGAAAGTCGCAGATCAATTATCCGTAAAGCGAAATTATTGCTTAGGGAAAATTCCGGCTGATGCGGCAAACGAAAGTGCATCCGCGACGGGAGCATTCGAGGCTAGTGCAGCACATCACAATTTGCTGAGGCTGGGCCTCGTCAGGCCTCGTCAGGCCTCGTCCGGAATCTGACGATAGGTCTGGGTCCGCGCTGGGGCGTCCGGATCATCGTCTGTGTGTTCCAGCTTCTGCTGAAGTTCGCGCTGCTCCTGGGTGGCCTCAGTGGCGTCCTTCGGGGTGGCGGGTGGGGAGTCGTTCTGGTCCACGGCGGAAGCCTCCAAGCGTCATCGGTGGGTGGATGGAAAATAGGTTCTCCGATCGAGGCGTCGTGAAACACAATTGTTCGCGTGACTGCGACGCCAATGTTCTGTGGCACCGACGTGGCCCGCCGCATCGAGGCTGCCGAAGCCGCACTGATCGTCGCAGCGACCGAAGCGGCACGAGCACGCGGAGCATGGGGCGTGACGATGCCGATCGGCGGCGGGTTCGCCTGCGCCGCAGATGCGGACTCGCCGATGAACAAGGTCGTCGGCCTCGGATTCGCCGGAGCCGTTGACCCCGCGACCCTGGACGAGGTCGAAAAGACTCTCGGGAAGCTTGGTGTCCACGTTCAGGTGGAGCTTTCGAATCTCGCGGATCCGGACGTCGCGGCGCTTCTGACTTCACGCGGCTACCGACTGGTCGGATTCGAGAACGTCCTCGGACAGGCGTTGCCCGCCTCGGCGGCGGGCGCCACGAGCGGCGGGATCAGTGTTCGTCGAGGTGGTCCGGCCGACATCGACACCTGGATCGACGCCGTCGTCGAAGGGTTCGCTCATCCTGACGATGTCGGTGTCGCCAGCCACGAGGAGTTCCCCCGCGACGTCATCGCGAAGGCGGAACGCGACTTCGAAAAAGCCGGCGCCGTGGCTTACCTCGCCTATTGCGGCGATGCAGTCGCCGGCGGCGGCGGCATGAGGATCACCCACGGCGTCGCCCAACTCACAGGTGCGGCGACGGTACCGTCGGCCCGGCGGCGAGGTGTCCAGGCCGCGCTTCTGGCGGCACGCCTCGACGACGCGGCAGCAGCGGGTTGCGACCTCGCCGTCGTCACCACAGCACCGGGTTCGACGTCGCAGAAGAACGTGCAGCGCAGAGGCTTCCAGCTGATGTACACCCGCGCGGTTCTGGTCAAGGAACTCGCTTCGCCGTGCTAGGGGCTTTGCCGTCTACTGCGGCCGCGGAGAACAACCACACCGTGAGCCAGGCCGTCCCGAGCACGATCACCAGCGAGCCGGGCACGTGGAACCTCAGCGTGGATCCCTCGCCGAGACTTGCTTGCACGAACGAGAAAGCAAAAATGACGAAGGCGACCACCGCGCTCCACCAGCCCCGCCCCCGGCTGTAGGCAAGCCCTGCCAGCGCGACCATGAGCCCGCCGGCGACGACGTGCAGCACGATGGCCGAGGCGCCGTGGACTTCCTTGAGCTCACCGGACTGCACGAGCGCACCTGCGGTGCCGAAAAGCGCGACGACAACAACGATCGTGGCGACAGCGAAAAAGCGGGACGTGAGCAAGAACGGGCGGGACGACATCTGCTGATCTGCTGACGGCATGGCGGTCCTCTCGTGGGGCGCATCGCTGCCTCGGCTATGACAGCACACGGGCAACACCAGGGTGAATCTGCGAAAACCCTTGACGCAGTAATTGTCTGAAAACCGCGCAGAATGCGGGCGGCCCGTGACCGTCGCCAGCGTGAAACCGCGGTGAGACATCAGGCAACGAGGACGTAGCACGAATGTTGCGGGCCGGAAATGCCGAAGGGGAATTTACGTCGGTAGTCGTCCCCGTCGAAAGGTGTTGTTATGACAGACCCCGCCCGGCTCGCAGCGGAAACTCTCTGGTCGGGACTCGGGAGACGGGACTTCATTCGTGCGGTTGCCGCAGTGAGTGCAGGCGCTGGCGTCGTCGGCACCGTCTCCGCCTGCCAGTCGGGAACGACCGCTTCCTCCGAGTCGCCCTCGTCCGCTTCCTCGAACTTCGCGATCCTGCAACCCGGCCAAGGGGAACCGGCCGGCGATCACTACCTGCAGTCCACTCCCGACGCCGTGCTGTGGGGGTATGTCCCCACCGTCCACGCAACTCCGTCCCTGCAGATCGGCTCGGGTCAGACGGTTACCATCGACGCGGTCAGTCACGAGGGCATTCTCGAAGACCAGGGGCGCGATCCGATCGGGTACTTCGGTTCCTACGGCGTCGCGCAGAACGAGGTGCTCCAGGATGCGATCGACATCGCAGCGGGCTACCGCCGAACCCCCAGGAACTTCGACAAGGACGGACCTCACATCGTCACCGGACCGGTGTTCGTCGAGGGTGCTCAACCTGGTGATGTGCTGAAAATCGATATACTGCAGGCGATTCCGCGGGTGCCCTACGGAGTGGTTTCGAGCAGGCATGGTAAGGGAGCGCTGGCCCGTACGTCAGATGGCGGCTCTCCCGCAGGCATCAGCCTCGCGGAGGTGATGCCGCCCGTGGGAACCGACCGACGCCCCGATCCCGATCCCACGCGATATGGCAATGTGTCGACGTTCACCGCCGTCGAGGGCGGTGAAGGTGTGATGAGATATGGTGCCGCCGAGGTGCGATTTCCGCTGCGGCCGTTCATGGGAATGATGGGGGTGGCGTTCTCCCAGGACACCGATCCGACTGCCGCCACAGCCAATTCCATTCCGCCGACGGTCGGCGGCGGGAACATCGACATCCGGTTGCTCGGAGAGGGAGCCACCTTCTACCTACCGGTGTTCGCCGAGGGTGCGTTGTTCTATGTGGGGGACCCACACATGGCCATGGGCGACGGTGAAGTCGCGCTGACTGCCATGGAGGGATCGCTTCGTGGCACCTATAGGCTCTCGGTGTGCAAGCCCGGTTCCGGGGATGCGCCCTCGGTGGCCTACCGCTACCCGTTCGCCGAGACGGCCGACGCATGGGTGCCGATCGGTTTGTCCGACCCTGACGGCTCCGTCGGAGGTCAAGGGACCGACCTGGACGTCGCGATGCGCCGCGCGGTGGTGAATGCGCTCGATTTCCTCGAAACGGACAGGGGTATGGACCGAGCCACCGCGTACGCGTATCTCTCTGCGGCGGCAGACTTTTCCGTGTCGCAGGTGGTCGACCGGACGGTTGGCGTGCACGGTCAGGTCTACAAGTCTCACTTTTCACAGACCTGACGGGCGACGGCGTCGATCACGTCGGCAGTCGAGATCGGCGCGATGGTGATGCGCGTGACGACACCGGCGTCGGTGGTGACGTCGATGGCGGCGATCGGGTGCCCGCCGGGCGCAATGACGTGGACCGCACGGCCATTGACACGCATCGGGATGCTCGCTCGGATCCGGTTGGCGAAGCGCCGGGTCTCCTCGGCGACCGCCGTAGCCCCTGACACGGTGACGGCCGTCCCTACCGGGATCAGTGAAGCGTCGACAATGCGCACGCAGTCAGGTGCCATCAACGTGAGCATGCGTGACATGTCGCCTCCCGCCGCTGCCTGCAGGAAGGCCGTCACGATGTCGTCGTGGCGGGCGCCCACCGACACCTCTGCCGGCGATGGAGCTTTCGGCCCTATCCGCGAGCGTGCCCGGCTGGCATGCTTTTTGGCGCTCGCCGGTGTGGTATCGAGGATTTCGGCGATGCGCTCGAAGGGCACCGCGAACAAGTCGTGAAGTACATAGGCCACCCGTTGTGGAGGTGTCAGCGACGCCAGTAGCACCATCAGGGCGCGGGATACATCGTCGCGGAGCAGAAACGCCTCGTCGGCGGCCAGCGCCGCGTCGGAGTGGATCGCGGGTGCGTCGGCGAGCGTCTCGCGCCTGCTGCGCTCGCGGAGCTGATCGATACACACCCTCGTCACGACGGTCGTCAGCCAGGCGGGAACACTGTCGATCGCGACCCCCGAGGAGGTCTGCATTCGCAACCACGCCGTCTGAACCGCATCTTCGGCGTCGTGGATCGAACCGAGAATCCGGTGTGCGATCGACAGCAACCTGGGGCGTTCGGCGAGAAAACCGGCACTCAAAGAGGTGTCGGGCATGATCGGTCACCTTTCCGGTCCGCGGAACGTCAGAGGGGTGAGAGTGCTCAAAACCGCTGACACTGGAGGCAACGTGTGGAGCATACCGATGGAATACCGGCTGTGAACGGCCCCGCGATGACAGCGCTGGCGGCGGTGACCGCGGCGTGCGCGCTCGCCAACGCCGGGATCGCTGTCGCCGATCTGGCCAGAGCGCCGTTCGTGATGGCGAACTCTGCAGAGGTCGGTGTGGCGCCGCGGTGGATTCCGTATCTGGCATCGCTGAAGTTGGCCGGAGCACTCGGGCTGCTCCTCGGCCTTGTCGCCGTGCCGTGGTTGGGGTTGGCGGCCGCGAGCGGGTTGACCGCGTTCTTCGTCGCGGCCGTGGCAGTGCACCTTCGGGCGAAAGTGCTGCACAACCTTGCTTTCCCGGTCACCTTCCTGCTTCTCGCGGCGGGGTCGCTCGCATACTTCGCCGGTGCCGTGGGCTGAGCCGCGGTCAGGCTGTCGTGTCCCCGACGGAGCGGGCCAAACTCGCCAGCGACTGGTCGATGAACTCGCTGCCGAACGGTGGAAGGCCACCGAGCTGGTCGCGCACAGCCTGTGGGGTGGCGCTCCAGTCGTAGGTGAGTGTCACGTCGGTGCCGGTCGCGGTCGGCGCCAGGTCGTATCGCCACCACCAACCCAGGGCGCTGTGCCGGCCGTCAGCGTCGACGGTGCCCGGCAGCCATGCGATGCTGCGGTCCTGATCGAAGACCGTGACCAGGTTGTGCATGACGTAGTGGCCGCCGATGTGATCCAGGTACATGTTCATGACGAAGATCTGTCCGGTACCGGTGATTGGATCCGTCGTCACCGCGTCGCGTACCCAATCCGTCGGCTCGGTGTCCTGGTGCCGGGAGGGGTTAGCCAGCACGGCGAAGATGTCGGGGGCGGACGCGGCTACTGCGCGGGTGGCGACATAGCGTTCTTCAGCGGGCACAGGGTCTCCTCTGGTCATGGCGCAACGTTGCACGCCCAGTCTGTCCGATGAGGATCAATGGTTGGCCGCCAGGGACTCTTTCCGCGCTCGGGAGGCCTACTTTGCGGGTTTGGGGTACCCGAACTTTCCTAGTTGAGTACCCCAAACTTATTGTGCGAGATGGTATTTCGACACCGTCAAGTTGCGCGCGTGGGGCTGACGTGTGTAGGCTGGCTGCAACGAAGGGGAGTAGCCCCCAATCGGCAATCGACATACTGGCTCCGCGGAGCCCGGTTGTCCGAACCGGTCATCGCACCGGTGGGCGAGACCTTCGGCCGCACAGACCAATTGGGCTGCCGGCCGGAGGCGTGTCCACATTCTCCGAACGGCAGTCACCGAGAGCAAGGAGTTCCGGTGCTCGCCGCGCTGCTGTTGAGCTTCGCCGTCATATTCGTCGCGGAGCTGGGGGACAAAACCCAGCTCGTCGCGATGATGTTCGCGCTGCGGTACCGGTGGTGGGTGGTGCTCTCGGCGATCACCGTCGCCACCACGGCCGTCCACGTGCTGTCGGTCGCGATCGGCCACCATCTCGGCGCCGCATTGCCGACACATCTGCTCGGCCTCATCGCGGGGGCGATGTTCATCTTCTTCGGCCTGTGGACGCTGCGCGGCGACAGCCTCTCCGACGAAGAGGCCTCCGTGGCCGAAAAGGCCACCGCTCCGGCATTCTTCGTCGTCACGTCGGCGTTCGTGCTGGCCGAGCTCGGCGACAAGACGATGCTCGCGACGGTCACTCTTGCCTCTGACAACAACTGGCTGGGAGTGTGGATCGGTTCGACGCTGGGCATGGTCGCCGCCGATGCGCTCGCCATCATCGTCGGCGCCGTCCTCGGCAAGCGCCTGCCCGAGCGGCTCATCCAGATCGGGGCAGCGGCACTGTTCCTGCTTTTCGGCGCCTACATGCTGCTGGAGAACCTGTTCCCCTCCCTGCCGATCGCCCTGATCGGCGCCATCTCGGTGGCCGTCGTCGTCGCGCTCGGAGGGATGGTGCGGGCGCTGCCCGAACGGCTGCGTCCCGCGGTCTTACGGCCCCAACCATCACCCCCGGTGACGGACGGCCGGGACGCCGAGGAACCCGGCACCCCGGCCGACATCGAGATCGGCGCCTCCCGGCGCCCGCCCCGATGAGCGAACGCGACGTCAGATCGCCACGACGGAACGGATCGCGATCTGTTCGGTCTCGCAATGGCGGCAGGTCAGCGAGCGGACCTTCAGGCGCAGATTGGCGATGCGCAACGCGCGCTGGCACATCGGATACGGGCAACCGCACGACAACGTGACCCACCACTGCGCCGGATGGGCCAGCGGACCGCAGAATTTGCGGCAGGTGCATGGGATTTCGGGCTCGAAGTCCAGCTCCGCCAGCGACGGCTCGTACATGGTGGTCACGCCCCCGAGGCTAAAGTCCGGGTCGAGACTTTTGCGGGAGGCGCGCGCGAGCGAACCTTACGGACTACAACCGGATCCAGCGACCGAGGAACCAGAAGCCCCACCCGTCGCCGTTGCCGGCCCGCAGCGGCTCGACGCGCTGCCCCTGATACATGAACGGCTGGTGGTCCTGACGGCCGGCGTCGATGCCGCGGCGCTGCCAGTCGTTGTTCTGCGGCGACGGGTTGGGTTGGCACGCCGGGGTGCCCGGTTGACCACAGGCTTGCCCAGGCGCGGCGCTCGCGGTCCCAAGACTTGCAGAGACCAGGCCCGCCAATGCAATTCCGCCTGCCAGTGCCGAAGCGCTCAGTGCGCGGGTGAAAGTCATGTATCTCTCCATTCGTCAATCCGATCGCTCGCGTGGCGGACTGCCACGCGAACGACGACGTTAGAGGTGCGACGTTGGCCGCGACTGTGGCGAACTTAGGTGCCCGCTGTGCGGTCGGTGACGGTTCGAAAACTG